>LNAP01001680.1_pt1 | contig 37920 bp, 44 predicted proteins | sample 602601 | NCBI WGS metagenome assembly LNAP01 (sample SAMN02440304, study PRJNA202911) | soil metagenome | biome: Subtropical and temperate rainforests or woodlands; isolation source: soil samples (1 kg each in a 20% v/v slurry with milli Q water) were... ... | reverse complement strand
CTCGAGGACGCTCATATTGAGACTCGAGGCGATGCGCTCCATCGTCTTCAACGTCGGATTCCCGATCCCCCGAAGGATCGTGTAATAGGTCCCGCGCGCCAATCCTGTCTTCGGCAGGAACGCCTCCATTCCGCCATTCTCGCTCTCGAGCTGCTGAAGCCGGATCGCCAGCATCTCATTCAGGATGGAGTGATCGACGGGCAGCGGCTTGCGGGCGGGGGGCATGGGAGGGCAGGTGCTCCAAGGCTCGGAATTGAGCCGAGCGCGGATCATACAACATCTCCATCATCTGGTATATTGAACGTTATCAGAATCCCGCCTAACCCCTTGAAACGAATCGCCTTGAAACACCTGGGACCGGCGTGTCCTCCGATCTACGATCTGCGCCCGCCTCCGAACGCGCCAGCAGCCTCAAGGGCTCGACGCCGGCGCGTTCGGCGATCAGCTCGATGTAATCCAGGCTCGGATTCGCATTCGGCGTCATCAGGTGGAAGTAACTTGAGCTCGCCAGACCGAGCTGCGCGGCAAAGGCCTTGCGGCTGAGGCCGCTCGCGCATCGGATCGCCTCGATCGACGCCTGAAAGGTCCGAAGCAGCGTACGACCCTCGGCCGCCTGCGCGGCCTTCCGGCGACAGTCTTTGGTTCTCATCGGCGCGTCCTCGCACATAGAATCCCGGGACGGGCTGCGACCCTCCGCGCAGCCCGACAACGCGCACGCCAGCACGTTGGACTGACGTTCTGACATTCAATATAATGTACGGATTCGGTTTCAACGGAAGAGGTGCGCTCGGACAAAGAAAAACCCGGCAGAGCCGGGTCTCTCAGACGATGGACGGGCCGACGATTGCCGTCGTCAGCGGTGCCCGAAAACACACCACGCCATCCGACAGTTCAAGAGGCCTGCGTTTTCACGCCACGGTCTTTGTTTGCCCCGCGCTCTCGCAAAGAGAGGACGCGAATGCAGATGCTTGGCCAAATCCCAACGACACCCTTCGGGCGGCGGGCGCTGTCGCGCGCCGTCGTCAACACGCAGCGCCTCGTGAAGGAGTGCCCCGATGGCAAACCCGTCCACAAGTGGCAGGTGTTTCGGCTCATCTGCGAGGCGAAGGCGACGCTCGAGGTCTCCGATCGCGCGCTGGCGGTGTTGGACGCACTGCTGACGTTCCATCCCGACACGGTGCTGGTGTCAGGAGCCGGCGACCTCGTCGTCTTCCCATCGAACAGGGCGCTGATGTTGCGGGCTCACGGCATCGCGCCCTCGACGCTGCGCCGCCATCTCGCCGTGCTGGTCGAGTCCGGACTGATCCTGCGGCGCGACAGCCCGAACGGCAAGCGTTTCGCGCGCAAGGGCGCCGCCGGCGAAGTCGAACAGGCGTTCGGCTTCGATCTCGGCCCGCTCATCGCCCGGGCCGACGAGTTCGCCGCCCTGGCCGAGACCATTCGCGCCGAGCGACGGGCGCTCGCTCTCGCGCGCCAGGCCGTCACGCTCTGCCGACGCGACATCGCCAAGATGATCGCGACGGGGATCGAGGAGCGCGTACCGGCCGATTGGCCCGGTCTGCATCGCAGCTTCATCGATATTCTCAGGTCTATCCCGCGCCGTGTGGATCTAGAGGCGCTGGAGCCGATCGCGGATGCACTGGCGGTGCTGGCCGCAACCATCCTCACAGCGTTGGAACAGCACGTAAAACCAGCGGAATCAGGCGCCACAGAGTCCCGTTCCGAGCACCATATACAGAGTTCAAACACCGAAACCTCGATTGAACCTGAACCTGGCTTTCGAGAAAGCCGGGCGGCGAGGTCGGAGCCAGACCCCAAACCGATGAGGTCGGGGGAAATGGCGTTTCCGCTGGGCATGGTGCTGGAGGCCTGTCCGGACCTTGCCGACTATGCCCGACACGAGATTTCGCACTGGCGCGACTTCATTGCGACCGCCGCTGTGATCCGGCCGATGCTCGGGATCAGCCCGAGTGCTTGGGCCGATGCTGGGCGAGGTGCAGGCCTGCATCGTTGTCGCTGCCATATTGCAGCGCGCGTCCGCGATCAAAAGCCCGGGCGGCTATCTGCGAGCCCTGACGCGACGGTCGCAGGTTGGATCGTTCTCGCTGGGCCCGATGCTGATGGCGCTGATCTCCACGCGAAAGCGGGACACCGGAACCCGGCGCGTAGCGGGGTGACCGACCATCGATATACGGCCATCTGTTCGAGGTCGCCGGCCGTTCCAAGCTGATCCGCTGGCGCCGGCCGCGGACCGTGGTCGGATCTTGGCCCGTGGGACTGGATCTATCGCCACATGCTCGACCACCTCAGGTGTGCGCGCCCGTCCATTCGGTGCTCCTGTGAGCACCGCTCCACGACCCTGGGGCGGCTAGTTGGCACCACGCTATTCGTCGTCGTCCCGCAAGGCTGCCTCGTAGTCCTGACCGCCATAAAAGACGCCAATGATATTTACGGTATCGTCCGACACCTCAAACAGAATGGTCACGCGCCGCCGATAACCAAGCGTCCGCAGGCCCGGCCGAAGATCGTCGCGCCGCGTGCCTCGGTGCGGGAAGGTCCACAGGTTCTCGCAATAGTCCACGATGGAATCGACATATCGCGCCGCCACGGTGGGCGACCCAACCCCGGCGATATGGGCTTCCAGCTCGTCAAGCTGGTTGAGAGCTTCCGGGGTGAAACGAACGGTATGGGTCACGCTGAGGCTGGCCGCCTGCGCTTGGCCGCAAGATGCTCGCGCACCTGGTCCACGCCCAACGCCCGGCTCGGATCGGCCTTCAGTTTGTCATAGGCGGCGACGCCTTCCGTGCGCAACCAGCTCTCAAGGGCCTTGTCGCGCGCCTGCAAGGCGCGCAGGCCGTCGCGGATAACCTCGCTCTCGCTGGCATACTCGCCCGACGAAACCTTCGTCTTGACCATCTGCGCCATTTCGTTCGGCAACGTGACGCTGAACTGCTGTGTGGTGCGCATGGGAATCTCCCGTGTTGGATGGTGCTCAGTAGGATTGAACACTACACATAGAGTCCCGATCAGGAAACACCATAGCCCGCGTTTTCATGCTTGCATGATTTCCCGCAAGCCCGTCTCTCCCGCCTTGTCGCCCGAGCAGAACGCGCACGCGCACCACCTCATCAACGAGGACAAGAAGCTGGTGGCCGAAGTTGCCGGGCTCCCGGGTGTGCACCGCGCGACCGCCAAAGCTCGATAGAGGGGCCGAAGCGGAGGCCACGCGCCTTGGCGGCGAAGGAGACCGCACACCTTCGTTGAGCTACGGTCTTCGAGAGTGTCCAGTTATCCCGTCGTTACCGTTGTTTTCTGGCGGCTGTCCAGTCGCGGCACGCGACCGGAGCCCAGCGGAGCAGGCCCGGAGCCGGACCGCGCTTTCATATAGCGCTGTAGGTACGGCGGAGGGCCTGTGGTCAGGCGCCGCGCGGAGGTGGCAGGCGACCGATCCGTTTCAGGTGATCGTGAAGAATGCGATCGATCACACGCAGCGGATGGGTCCGCTCTTCAGCCGCGATCCGCCCTTGCAACCTGAGGCGCGACGCAGGACCGGATGTGTCCCGTTGCGGCAGTGTTGTTATGCGTCCGAGAGCCGTCAATGCGGGGGGCACGGAGCACCATCCGAGCAAGTCCGACCCCCGCTCTTCTTGGATGGCTCCCTGGTCCGGCTCCGGACCTTTCACGATCAACGAATGCGAGGAGATCTGCGGCCTGTCGCGCTACTGGCAATCGTCATTCAATTGCATTACATTGCAGCGGTAGCAAGGGAGATCGACATGGCCGCCAATGCCCTGGTTCAGACCCGCATCGACGCAGACGTGAAGGACCGAGCCTCCGCCGTGCTCGAAAACATGGGCCTGACCGTCTCCGACGCGGTCCGCATCCTGCTGACCCGGACCGCCAATGAAGGCGCGCTGCCGCTCGAGCTGGTCAGCAATAGCGAGGCGCATGACGCCTGGTTCCGCGCAAAGGTGCTCGAAGCACTGGAAGATAGCCGACCCGACGTTTCCGACGACGAGGTCGAGGGTCATTTCGTGGCACGGCGGGCGGCGGCCCGGCGCAAGGCCGCCTCGGCCGATTGATGAGGCTTGCCTGGTCCGCCTTCGCGCTCTCCGACCGCGAAGGCATCTTCACGCGACAGCCCGAGAGCCGCCATCGCCGTCGACGAGAGGATCGCCGCTGCAGCGCGCCGGCTCGTCGAGTTCCCGGAAAGCGGAAGGCCCGGCCGCGTCGCGGGCACGCGCGAACTCGTAATCTCCGGCACGCCCTATATCGCGGCCTTCGCGGTGACCGAGAGCACGATCCGCATCCTGCCTGTCCTTCACGGCGCGCAAATCTGGCCAGAGGATTTCACCGGGAGCTGATACCGGATCCCCGTCTTTGCGCCGGCGCGCCCTGAAGGGAGCCCGGCCGCAGCGTAGAGCCAGGCCGTCTTTCTCTCAATGACCCCCCAGCATACCGGCAGTCGGGCCGCGTCAAGGACGCGCGGTGCCCCCAATTTTGACGCCGCTGCGCGACGACAAAATCGGCTCCCCCACGCGCCGGCGCTGCCGGTCGCTGCGCGATCCCTGACCCGTCCCTCCAACGCGCGGTCGCCTGCCTCCGTCATCGAGACAAAGGAGGTTCACATGACACAGGTTCTCGACATTCACGCCGAAATCACCGAGCTTGCACACTGCATCCTCACCCGCAAGGAGCGGCGGGACGGGCTCCGGCGCCTCGAAGAACTGCTCGCGGAAGCCGAGCGTCGGGGTCGCGAAGCGGAGGGGGCGTAAGCCCCCTTTTTTGTCGGCGACGGCGTCACCGGCGGCTTATCCTCGCATGGCGTCCGGGAGAAGGCGCTGGAAGCGGTCTTCGCAGATACGGCGATGGCCCTGTGGTCAGGCGCCGCGCGGGGGTGGCAGACGTCCGATCCGTTTCAGGTGATCGTGAAGAATGCGATCGATCACGCGCAGCGGATGTGTCCGCTCTTCAGCTGCGATCTGCCGGACGACGAGGTCGATGGCGTCGGGAAGACGCAGCGCATAAGGGCGTGACGACGAGCGCTCGCCATAAGCATCGAAGGGGTTGCGCGAGATCTCCGGCTTCACCTTTGCCCTGGGCAACGGCCTCGCTGCAGCGACGGTCGCCGGCTCTCCCTGGCTGGCGCCGGCTGTCGAGGCCGGCGCGTGCGCGCGGTCTTCGTACTCCGGCGTCACGATAACTGGCTTGGAGGCCGGCTCGGCGGTTCCCACAGGGACGAGGCGCTGCGCGCGAAACGCGTCGCGGGGGAGGGCGGGGCGATCAGGGTGCTGGTCTTTTGCCGGATCGCTCATGCCGCGCTGTCGTCCTGCGTGACGCCCTGGCTGGCGGCGAGCAATTCGCGCACGACCTGATCGGCGTTGTAGCGCGCCTTGCGGATCGACTCGTCCTTGTCGCTCATCTGATAGAGCGTGCCATGTCCGCTCGTCATGGTGCGATAGGTGATGCGGCGATAGAGCGCGTTGGCGCAGACGGGGACGTTCTCGGCGTTGAGATAGGCGAGGACCTCGCGCAGCGGCCGGGTATTGCGGTCGAGGCTGTCATATTCGTTGAAGAGGACGCGGTGCTGGCTCATCGGCAGCTTCGCCTCGTCGGCGTGCTGCTGGAGATTGCGGATGGTCCGAACGACCTGTGAAGCGTCGAAGGTGTGGACCTTGCAGGGCAGGACGACGAGGTCGGCGCGCAGCGCTGATTGAACCAGTACGCTGCCGTAGTAGCCGGGGGTGTCGATGACGACGACGTCATAGCCGTCGAGGCGCTCGATCGCCTGCGTCAGCGCTTTTTCGTCGGCTGCGCGCACAAGATCCACCCCTTCAGGGCTCAGGCCGCGTGCGACCGACGAAGCGTGCCATTGATAGGAGGACCCCTGCGGGTCGGCGTCGACGATGGCGGTGGAGTAGCCATGCCTGGCGAATTCGCCGGCGAGGATAATGGCGACGGTGGTCTTGCCGCTGCCGCCTTTGGGGTTGGCGATGGCGAAGATGCTGGGCATGCGTCCCTCGGGTCAATGCGGCAATGCCGCAATGGCTCATTTCGTGAAGACCAACATACATTAAAATAGACAATCGGCAATGCCGCAAAGACCGCTTGTCGCATTGTGGCATTCCGTCATTCGCGTGGTGCGGCAATGTCGAGTGGCGACAGCGCGGTTTTGTCGAGGTGCCGTAATGCGGCAGTACCGCATTGTGTCAGTTCGCCAATAGTGGGTTCGGAGAATGCGGCATTATATCAAAGAGATAGAACAGAAATAGGTGAATGTATTATGTGTCGGCGCGGCGCTGATCTCCGTTCAGAGTGAGATGCGGCGTCAGGCGGTGTTTGAGCGGGGCGCTTCGCGCCATGCGGCCGGTGGATTCATACGGACTGCTCCTGCGGGCGTTGCCGCCCTTCATGTACAAGCTTCTTACATTCAGTGTATTAGATATTGATTGACAAGATACCGGTTTGTGGGCCACACACGGGGAGGCTGCTGAACGCAGCCATAGCGCTGACGCGGAAACGGGTGGATCGGCAGGTGTAGGCCCCCTTCCCGGCTTCCGGTTGGGTTGGCGATGCATGACAGAGAGGTGCCGTCCTTGACCCGTTCTGCACGAGTCGGAAATGCCAAGCCAAGGCTGCGGACTGAGCTCTCGGAAGCCGATGAGGCACGGCTTATGGAAGCGGTTGCGCTGTTCGGATTGCCAAAGGCTGAGGTGGTGCGGCGGCTGATCCGGGCATCCGTGCAGGCCGGCCCTGCACTGTCGGCAGAGAACACACGGGCTGTTGTCGCGCTGGCCGGTCAGGTCCGTATGGTCGGTCGCAATCTGTCCCAACTGCTCAAAGCCATCCATCGCGGACAGGCGGTTCGTATTGAGGACAGCGAGGCGGTGTGGCGCGGGCTTTATGAAGTGATCGCGGCGATCAATCTCGAGCTTACCGAGATGACGGTGGCCTATGGATCGAAGCTGCGCCGCGAAGCTGATCTCACCGTTCCAGGAATTGACCGTTGAGCCGGGCCGAGCAGATCGATTGGTGGCTCGGCCAAATTGAGGCCGTCCGTCGTACCGTGGACGAGGACCGCCAGGCGCGCCGGCGGCCAACAGCTCACCGCAAGCACCATACGCCGGCATCGCACGAGGTCATTCGCGGCAAGACGCTGACGGGAGCGATCGATGAGGAGCGCCGCCGCGCCATGCCCGCCTCTTCTGGGGGTGGCTCTGGCCAGCAGTCCCGGTCCTCGCCCTTCACGGCTCTCCCCTCCCCGATCGCCGGCAGCTTTGACAACGGCGGCGACCGAAGCGGCGGATCCTTGGCGCGGGCTCGGCAACTGGCCGCCGGTTATCAGCCTGCCGTCGTCAAGGTGCTGTCTTACGCCTCTGGAAGCGCTCGGTCGACGGCAACCAGCCAGTACGTCCAGCGCGAGGACGTCCCGGTTGAGACCCATGACGGCAGGATCCTGAGCGATCGCGAGGCCGTTGCCGACGAAATCAAAGACTGGTCGAAGGATTTTGAAAAGCGCAAACCCAGCCACGACGTCTTCACCATCCGCCTGAAGCTTGAGGGAGTGAAAGACACTCCGGAGGGTCGGGAGACCTATGTCAGGGCGATTGGCGCCGGCTTTGACGGCCATCGTCACGCCTCGCGCGTCGAGCGCCTGCCCTCGGGCGAGCTGGAGGCTCACATTGTCACCGCCGCGGCTGGCGGTCCGAAGGAGCGGTTCCGGGTCCGCAGCCAACGTGCTGGCGACGAGCGTTCCGATCACCGGCAGCTGGACTATCGCTCCGAGGCGGTGATGAAGGCCCGGATTGAAGCCGTCACCAACATTCCGCCGACCGAGATCTCGCTGGTCCCTGGAAAACCCCAGCATGGCCGTGACGGTGTCGTCTGGCAGTTGAACCGCCTGATTAATCAGCGCGGACCGCTCGCGGATGAGCGTGGCAACACCATCGGCGACGCCGCAGTTGCACGTAACACCGCCAAGGACTGGAACCGCTCGCTCCGCTCACAATCGCCGCGCGACACCATGCATCTCATGCTGTCCTCCAAATCAGGCGTCGATCCAGAAGCCTTGCGCCGTGCGGCGCGGGCCTTTCTGCATGATCGCTTTGCCGATCATCGCTTTCTGTTTGGCATGCATGTCGATCGGGAGGGTGACGGGCACATTCATGTTCATGCCGTCATCACCGTCAAAAGTGAAACGGGTCAGAAGATGCATCCTGGCCCCAGCGCCTTCCGTAGCTGGCGCGAGAGTTACGCCGAGCACGCACAGGCCGAGGGTCTCAAGATCGTCGCGACCTCGGCAATGGAGCGAGCGTCACAGCAAAGCTACGGCCCACGCGACAAGGCAATCATCGATGTGGCCGAACGTCCCCGCCCCCAGCGCGCCACCCCCGATAGCGCTTATGCCGCCGGCAACCAGCGCCGGATCAGCGATGCCCGGCAGCGGATAAAGCTGGCACGGGCCAATCCCATCCGAATCCCCATGTCAGCACCTGAGCAGCGTGTGGTGAAACACAGTGCAGACGCCTGGCACACGGTCGCGCGCGAGCAGCCCGACAATCCCATCGCCAGCGCCATGCTGGAGCGCGTGTCCCTGGCACAGACCGTCGGCGCCATCCTGCTCACGATTGGACAGCGGGTTCAGAATCTCACCAGGGAGAACAGCGATATGCCGATCACGTCTGAGAAGATGGCAAAAGATTTGCGCCTAATGAATGAGGCGATATCGACCACCGGCGACCTCCTGGAGGGTGAGACCAAGAAGCAATTTCGCGAGGCCTCGGCACGTTATCTCGAGAAGCTGGCCACTCGTTTGGATCTGCAGCGGGCCTCGGAGGCTGGCGTGCAGCATCTGTCCCGGTCGGAGGTTCACGCCATCGCCGGCATTGATGCAGACCGGTTTATCGCCCGCGCCCAGGAAGTCCGTATGAGGGAGGAACGCGAAGCGGCATCTGCTTCGAGTCAGGCCGATCGCGCGAGCGCGTTCCCACAGGACGAGAGCACCAGTCGAGGTCGCGATCCCGTGGCTCCTCATGCGCGGACCAGCGAAGCCGCGCTCAGAAGCCCACAGCGAATGGCAGTGCGGGAGGCGCACGAGGCCGAAGCTGCCAAGGAAGCGGCCCGCATTATCACGGAGCATCCGGCGCAGCCCCTCCCCGCAGCTCTGATCCAGACCGAGGGCCTTGCTCGCCTGCGGGCTGAGCAGGAAAAGCTTGTGCGAGAGGTCGAGACCGAACGCCGGTCCCAAAAGGGGCAGCGGCAAACCTGATCAACGCAGCAACTGAATGCGGATCGCCAGTGCGATGGCATGGGCCTTGTTGGTGGCTCCGAGCTTCCGACGAGCTGACCCGATGTGCTTGACCACCGTCGAGCGGGAGATTCCAAGAATGACGGAAATCTCCCAGTCAGTCTTACCCTCGCCAGCCCATAGAAGGCATTCATGTTCTCTGGCCGTGATGCATCCATAGGGAGAGCTGGTGGTACCGAACTTAGTACCACTCAACGAGCATTCCTGGACAGTAACGTGACCCCCAATATTTGATTCAAAAGTGCACGTGATATCCATCAATTCTGCCCTTGCTCATTGCGTTGGGAAAAGAGATGTCACGTGGCCGCGAGAAGGTCAGGGCGTTGGCAACCATCACTCGATAAGTGCGGCATAAAACTCGACGGGCGCGGCACAATACCATCTCGTCGGGCCGTCTCGCGTTGGCAATCATGAGCCTGCCATTGGTTATGGGAGTGCACGTGCGGAGGTTTTTGGTACGGGGATCCGCTGGGATCGTAGAGCTTTGGGCTTCCTGGTCGCCATTCTGGCGTGCTCAGCTTATCGGCTGGGGCCTTTTTGCCATAGTCGACCTCATCGACCGTCAGCTTATTTACCGCGATTTGCCAGCTGCGCTGCTGTTGTCAGGGCTGGTCTACCCCGCGATGCTAATTCTCTCGGGAGCGCTGCGCGGCGCATACGGACGTTTGTTTGCGGATACTCGCCTGACCCTCGCCAAATGCGGAATCGTCTTAGGGTGTTCCGGTGCGGCCGCGCTGACCGCGATGGGCGTCATAACCACGATACGGTTGTCGGTTGGTTGGAGCATTCCAGAATGGCGCCCTCTGGAGGAATTCGCCATTCCGTTCAGCTACTACACGTTGGCGTTTATTTCGTGGAGCATTCTCTATTTTTGGATTGTCTCCGAACGTACTGAACAACAAGAGCACCAGCGGGTGATCGAGGCGCAAGCGGCTGCGTTACGCGCCGAGATCCGCGAACTGCAACTCCAACTCGACCCGCATTTTCTGTTCAATGCGTTGAATGGGCTAGCCGAGGAAGTGCCGGATAACCCAGAGGTTGCGCTCGCTATGATCCGCGACCTCACCCAATATCTGCGCCACCTCTTGACCGGCATACGAAATCCGATCGTGTCGGTCGCTTCTGAAGCTGACGGGATCTCAGCGTATCTGCGCCTCCAACAGGCGCGGTTCGGAGCGCGCGTGCGCCCGCATCTCGATGTTGATGCTGCCGCCGCTGACCACCCCATCGTCAACATGCTGTTGCAGCCCCTTGTTGAGAACGCCTTCGAGCACGGCGACCGATCGACCGTGCTCGAAATTGATCTGCGGGTCGCCCTCAAAGGCAAAATGCTCAACGTTGAGATCGAGAATACCGGCCGTCTCAGCCCTGGTGCCGCGCCGCGCACAGATCACGGGCTGGGCCTGCAAAATGTCAAACGCCGGTTGGATGTCCATTATCCCGGCCGCCACAGCTTTTCACTTCGACAAGCCGAGAGCGGCGCTCCATCCCGAAGCGAAGGGCGCGTCGTTGCGAGTTTAATGCTGGAGGGTGAGCCTTGCTCCGCGTCCTAATCGCCGACGATGAACCGCTCGCCCGTCGAGCTATACGCCGCCTGCTGGCTGAACGTCCGCAGGTTGAGATCGTCGGTGAATCGGAAAGCGTTGCCGAGACACTCGATCTGATCTGTCGTCGCCGTCCTGACGTCGTCTTTCTGGACATCAGGTTGAACGGAGGAAACGGTTTTGATCTCCTGGCCGTCACCCCTGACCCGCCGAAGGTGGTTTTTGTGACCGCTTATGCTGACTATGCCGTCGACGCATTTGCCGTGGACGCGGTCGATTATCTCTTGAAACCCATTGTGCCCGAACGGCTCGATGCGGCCCTCATGAAGGTAGAGCGTATTCTTGAGATCGAGCGTGGGTCTCTTGGCGATCTCATCGAATTGCGTTCGTCTGGCCGGGTCGTCCGTGCCGCTCCCGCAGATATTATCCTGGTCCGAGCCGATGGAGACTTTAGCCATATTCTTATCTGCGATCAGGTACCGTTGATGATGCTAGGCGGCTTGGGGAGTTTCGAGGCGTTATTGCCCACGCCCCCGTTCTTCCGCCTCGGCCGGTCCATCATCATCAATCGGGATGGCGTGCGGAGTATTGTGACCCGTTCCAGAGACGAAGTTCAGGTCACGCTGAGGGGCCTCGCTAGCCCTCTCATACTTGGAAGAGCGGCCGCGGCTCGGCTGCGAGCTGCCTTGGGAGAGCGGGGCAGTTGATAGCATCAAGGATTGCCGCCGCTCGTGGGGATTGGCTCTACAGCTGGACGTCCCTGTGACACCAACACGTCGACCTGCCGGAGCTCCGCGACGATCTCTTCAGGTTTGTGCTTCTTCTGCGCCATAGCGACATCCTCCAAGGCTCGAAAGCCCACTTCAGGGAGGATGACTTTTCAGGGGGCAGACCACGCCATGACGGCCTCAGCGCATCAGTCCGATACGGACGGCCGCGTGCCAGATAGGTTCGATCAGCAGATTGGAAAGCACAACGCGAACCAGATGGAAACCCAGCACGAGCGCCACGGGCGCATCCAAAGCGCGAGCCGTGAGCGACATTTCGGGCATGCCTCCAGGAGCCATGCCGAGGATCGTCGACGCGGTCGTGATCCTGTGCGGCGGCGCGGAGATTGCCCGTCACCCGCGCTGCTACGGCGAAGGCGTGTTTGTCTCCAACCCGCTGCATTATCTCGCGCTTATCGAGACCAAGCCCAATGCACTCGACCAGGCCGCGGCGCTGCAGGACTGGGATCTGCCCGAGGTCTTCCAGCATCTGCGCTATCTGCTGGAGGCGCGGACGGGCAATCGCGGCAAGCGCGAGTTCATCCAGGTGCTGCGGCTGCTGGAGGCGCTGCCGCGGGATATCGTGACCGTCGCCGTGACCGAGGCGATCACGCTCGGCGCCATCGGCTTCGACGCGGTCAAGCTGATCGCGCTGGCGCGGATCGAGCGCAGGCCCGCCCGTCTCGACCTGTTGGCCTATCCCCACCCCGGGCTGATCAGAAACGAACGCGACGACATGCAAAGGCCCCCGATCGGGGCCCTTTGCATATCGTCCTCCCGCGCCGCCACGGGCCTGCTTTTACTCCCGCCCCGATGGCCTGAAATCCGACCGCCGTTGACACACCCGACGCCGCCGAGCGCCAGGAAGCGGCCACGACCAAACGGCTTGATCAGATCGACCGGCGAATGGCGCGTATGGAGCGCGACCTCGGCATCGCCGTCGAAACGCTAGCCGTGTTCATCCGCTTCTGGGTAACCACGACGCCAGCACTGCCCGAGCCCGCCGCTCAGGCGGCACGCGCCAAGGCGGGTGAGCGCTACGAGGCGTTCGTGACAGCGCTCGGCCGGCGACTTGCTCACGGGCCGAAGCTGCGACGGGAGATTTCGGAGGATATCGAGCCCACGAATGACAGTTCGAAAACGCACGGAGCAAACCACGGTGTAGCCGAATAGCTCGATTTGGTGGTTAGTTCTCGGGCAGATTTCAGACTTCCAATGGGCCGAAGGGACGTTCGTTTGCCTGGCACGCCAAAGCCGGTGTCGACCAGCTTACGCCGTTCCGGCGTGGATGCAGGAGTGGCGGCTCGGGCCAAAAGCCGCCATCTCTTGAGCTTGAGTGTGTCGGACCGCAGTGCGTCCCACGGCGGTCGAGGAACCGCGTTTTGCGCATCCCCACCTCCGCTTGTCCGCCTCATCCCCAACCTCGTCGGCAGTGGCCCACCCGAGATCAATTCGACCGGGACAAAGCTTCACGGACTGGGAAGAGATAAGTGGCGGGCTAATTAACGAATTTCGTCCAGACGGCTTGGGCGTTGGTAAATTCCCGCAATCCGAAGTGCGAGAGTTCCCGGCCGTAGCCACTCTTCTTGACGCCACCGACCGGGATGCGGGCGTTCGACGCGCTGAACCCGTTGATGAACACGCCGCCCGTTTCCAGCCGTCGGGCGATACGTTGCGCGCGCTCTGTGTCGGCGGTCCACAGATTGCCGCCCAGACCATAGTCGCTGGTGTTGGCCAACTTGATCGCGTGCTCGACGTCATCGGCGATCGTGATCGCGGCGACCGGACCGAAGGTCTCCTGCTCGAACGCGGTCATCCCCGGGGCAACATCGGCAAGAACGGTCGCCTCGTAGAAGTTTCCGGCGCCCTCGATCTTGTGGCCACCCAGCAGCAGGGTGGCGCCTTGCTCGATCGTCTGCTCGACCTGGCGATGCAGTTCGTCGCGAAGGTCGTTGCGAGCCATCGGTCCCATCGCGATCGAGGGATCGAGCGGATTGCCGACCGTCAGCTTCTTGGCGGCCTCGGCAAACTTGCGGGTGAACTCCTCTGCTATCGGCCGCTCGAGAATGAAGCGCTTGGCAGCAAGGCAGACTTGGCCGCTATTGCCGAAGCGCGCCGTGATCCCGGCTTCGACCGCAAGATCAATGTTGGCATCGGCCAGCACGATGAACGCATCGCTACCACCCAGCTCGAGCAGGCTCTTCTTGAGCGCCTTGGCAGCGGTGGAAGCAACGGCGGCACCGGCCCGCATGCTGCCGGTCAGGGTGACGGCAGCGACCCGCGGGTCGGCGATGACACCGGCAACGGTCTCGTTGTCGGCATTGATGTTTGCGAACAGGCCCATGGGAAAGCCGGCTGCCTCATAGACGTCCTGGAGCGCATAGGCGGCCCCCATGACGTTGGGTGCATGCTTGAGCAGGAAACCGTTGCCAGAGAACATGATTGGGCCCGACGCCCGAATGACCTGCCAGATCGGTAGGTTCCAGGGCATGACACCGAGAATGGTGCCGATCGGAAGGTAGGACACGTGCACCTGATCGTCGCCATCGACCGATACCGGCTCGTCAGCGAGGATTTCCGGGCCGTGCTCGGCGATCCAATCGATCGTCGCGGCGGACTTCTCGATCTCGGTGCGGGCGGCACCGATCGTCTTGCCCATCTCGGCGGTGATCAGGGAAGCCAGTGTCTCCGAACGATCGCGCAATGTCGCGGCGAGACGGCGATAGGCTGCGACCCGCTCTGCCATCGGCGTATCGCGCCATAGCAGGAAGGCGGCCGCGTTCGCGCCGAGCGTGGCTTCGACCTCGGTGGGTGTCTGATAAGGATAGGTGGCGATAAGTTCGTCGGTCGCGGGATTACGCGAGACCCCGCCGGTCGCGTAGATCGTGGCGGGATCGTGGGTGTTACTCGACATTGTGTCCTCCAAGGGATTCGCGCTGCGGCAAGAAGATGGGCGGCTCCGACAGGCGCCGCCCGTCTCGTCGATCACCAAGGTTGGCCGTTGCCGAACGACCAGTCCTCCTTGTCGACGAAAACCATGTTGATCATGATATCGTCGGGACGGACGGAGAGTTTGGCGTTGAGTTCGTCGGCCACGAACCGGTAGAAGGCGAATTTCGTATCCTTCTGGTTGCCGACGGTGCTGGTTACCTGGATCAGGATGAAGTCGGGCGACCGGCTGAAACCGAGAAAGGTCGGATCGTAGATCAGGTTGTCGGGGGTATGCTCGCCGACAACGACGAAGCGGTCGCCGTCCGGAGCCTTCAGGACATCCACGATCCCGCGATAAGCGATATCGGCGACGGCGGAGCGGTATTCGGGGCTCTTGCCCTGGATCAGATCGATACGTGCAAATGGCATGACAGCCTCCTTAGGTGGGGTCGGAAGTGCGCCCTGTCGGGACGAAGTAGTCAGGGCCGATTATCGAACTCAGCGACCCCGCTATTCCTGTCGGCATAGGCGGCGAGGAACGCCGGCGGTGCCTGCCAGCGCTGCCAGAACGCATCGATATGCTCGAAGCGCTCGTCGAGCGGCGTCGCATTGAACGGAAACTTCGAGAACGGGATCCTGCGGCTTGCGCAAGATCGAGCGCCTGATGCGTTCGCAGGCCCTGCGGGCGCGTCCCAGACGCCGTGGGCTACCGAAGGACGAGGGTGCGCGACGGGCCCCTGTCATCGCGTCTAATGTGCTGGATCGTCAGTGCACGGCGACGCGGCCGAACCAGCGTTGGATCGCAGACTTCACCTATGTCTGGATCGCAGAAGGCTGGCTCTATGTGGCCGCCGCGATCGACCTGTTCTCGCGGCGCGTCGTCGGCTGGTCAATTAAGGCCGAGATGACGGCGGCACTCGTCACCGACGCGCTCGTCATGGCGATCTGGCGGCGGGGTAAACCTGTTCGCAAAGCTCAAGGGGGTGGCGACGAATCGCCACCCCCTACGACCGATGCGCACACACCTTCTCTCAGCCATATGCCTCGCCGCAGCCCTCATCTTCTGGCTCTGAAACAATGAGTCCTGAGCTTAGGTCTAGCCTTTTGCGCGAAAGGCCGGATCTGGATCGCGCATAGCCCTCATTCCTCCTTTAGCGCTTCGTCGCGAGTTGCCCGCACTGCCGAGTTGGTGACGGCAACCACCATAACCACTGCAATGAACAGAAGGCCTGCGCTGATAGGACGCTCGACGAAGACCATAGGACTTCCGTCAGACAAAAATAGAGCCCGTCGCAAGTATTCTTCAAGAAATGGACCAAGAACCATACCGAGAAGAAGCGGTGCAGGCTCGCAATCCAGAAGAAAGCAAATATAGCCAAAAAGACCGAATGTAATCATAACTCCAACATCGAAGGTTGACAGATCGACTCCATAGATTCCGATGCAGGCAAAAACCAAGATTGCCGGGAACAGAACCCGATAGGGAATGGTGATGAGCTTTACCCAGAGCCCGACAAGGGGGAGGTTGAGAATAAGCAGGATCAAATTTCCGATCCACATGGAGGCAATCAGGCCCCAGAACATCTCCGGTTGCCCGGAGATCATAGTGGGCCCCGGCTGAACGCCGTGCACAATCATGACGGCGATCATCATTGCCATAATGACGTTCGTGGGAAGGCCAAGCGTCAGCATGGGGATGAACGACGTCTGCGCCCCAGCATTGTTGGCCGCCTCTGGGCCTGCCACGCCCTGTACCGCGCCCTTGCCGAATTGCGACGGATCCTTGGCGATTTTCTTTTCGAGAGCATAGGCCCCGAACGATGCTATCAATGCGCCTCCGCCAGGGAGAAGTCCGAGCAGGCTGCCAAGCAAGGAGCCACGCAAGACGGCGGGGACGGCGAGGCGCAGTTCCTCGCGAGTTGGCATGAGGCGATTGATTTTTGTGGTACTGCCCGGTTCTTCCTCCCGCGTCGCGAGATTGCGGATGATCTCACCGACGCCAAAGATGCCGATGGCGACCGCTACGAAATCGACACCCTCCATCAGCGAAAACTGGCCAAATGTGAAGCGCTGCTGGCCTGAACTGACGTCGATGCCGACGATGCCGATCAGCAATCCTATCAGGATCATTCCGATCGACTTCACGAGGGAACCCGAAGCGAGAACCACGGCCGAGATCAGGCCGACGATCATCAACGAGAAGTACTCCGGCGCGGCAAAAGTGAGCGCGACCGAAGACAAGGGTTTTGCGAAAGCGGCGACAACCAAGGTCGCCGTTGTACCAGCGAAGAAAGAGCCGCCGGCGGCAAGTACTAGAGCGACACCTGCGCGGCCTTGACGCGCCATCTGGTGGCCGTCGATGGCGGTCACCACGGATGAGTTCTCACCGGGTAAGTTGATGAGGATCGCCGTCGTCGAGCCGCCGTATTGAGCGCCATAGTAGATGCCCGCCATCATGATAAGGGCCGCGGTCGGCTCCAGCGCGTATGTGGCCGGAAGCAGTATAGCAAGCGCCGTCGCGGGTCCGATGCCGGGCAGCACACCAACCAATGTCCCCAGAATGCAGCCGATCAGACAATAGGCGAGGTTGGTCGACGTCGCGGCCGTCGCAAAGCCCATAGCCAGGTTATTTATGAGATCCAAGGTCCGTTCCTCAATAGCCGCCAAACCACCAGCCAAGCACCGGAATCTGCTGCCCCAGACCAACGACGAAAGTCAGGACACAGCCAATCGAAAGGATTGTTGCAATCAGCAGTGAGCTCTTCGCGTCAAACTCGTGGCCGGCCATAGAGCCGACAAACGCGGTCAGGACCACGGTAACCAGCAATCCCGCCGGCTCGAGGAGAAGGGCAAAAAGCGACAATGCAAGCGTGATGAAGAACAAGGGCTTGATGGCGATCCTGGAGACCGCCATCAACCTGCCCTTGAAACTCCGCACGAGAAGGATCAGCGCAAGCGCGACCAGCCCCCCCCCGAGAACGATCGGAAAAAATCCCGGCCCCATCGCGCTTGCCGAACCGATACTGTACTGCATGCCTTGCTGGATGGCGAGCCCGCCAATGGCAAGGAACAGAAGCCCGGTAAGCAGGTCTCTTTGGTTGCGGATCATGATGCCCTCTAGAGTGCCGGCTTCTTCACGCCGATCCCAGCCTTCTCGATGACACCACCGAGGAACATCCTGTCCTTGTTGAAGTTTTCGATGAATTGTTCAGTCGACATGGGCGCCGTATAGGTGCCCACCTTCGAAAACTTCTCCTGCACGGCCGGATCGGCAAGAATTTCGTTCACGTCCGAATGAATCTTCTTGACGAGATCCTCGCTAATCCCGACGGGAGCGAAAAGAGCGGTCCACTGCTGCGTGGTGACGTTGGCGATGCCTTGCTCGGCGAATGTGGGAAGATCCGGAATCAGAGGGCTGCGCGTGGCGCTCGAGACGCCAAGCAGCTTGGCTGACCCGTTCTGCACATAAGGCTGGGCGGTGGAGTAGGAGAGAAGCGCATAGGGCACTTCGCCGCTGGCCAACGCTGTGGCCGCCTGGGAGCCACCTCTGTAGCCGACCTGCTTGATCTTCAGGCCCTGCTCAAGCGCGATCCACTCGCCCGTGATGTGGTTGAGTGTCCCAATGGTCGGGGAGGCAAGCGAAAGCGTTTCCTTGCGGGCATGCGTGACAAACTCCTGCATGTTGTTCGCGGGAGCCGACATGTTCGCCACCATGACTATAGGTGTATCGCTGACGGAGGCGATGGGCGTGAACGATTTCTGGAAGTCGTACGGGACCGAGGGGACGATGAACTGGTTGATTATCGCCACGGCCGTTTCGGCCATAAGCAGCGTGTAGCCGTCGGGCTTGGCGTTGAGCACGCTCGTGGTGCCGACAATTCCGCTGCCGCCACTGCGGTTCTCGACGATTACCGGCTGCTTCCACTTCTTGTTGAGTTCGTCACCAAGAATACGGGCGGCGATGTCGTTGATGCCTCCCGGCGGGAATGGCACCACAATGCTGACAGTCCGGTTCGGATAATTGTCGGCCATTGCCGGCATGACGGATATCGCAACCACAAGGAGTGCGCCGCCGATCTTACATGCAAGCTTCATCGTTAATTCCTCCCAATGCTATTTTTGATTTTTCGGCTTAATCCCGCACCGTCCTGCGGAACGATTCTGCATCCTGATTTATGACGGAACGCAGGTTTCTTTTACGCTAGGGTCTGATGGCGTGCCAACGTTCAGGACTTACCAACCGGCCCGAAGAATGGGCCAAAGCGGCGAAACGTCGCCGTCCTCGGCTGTCTGAACCAGGCATGTTTCTCGGCCATAGCGGCGCGCCAAGGTGTGCCGCGGGCCTCGGTGCGCTCTGGGCTTTCAAGTGCGGCGGGCGAGGCCAGATAGTGAATGTTCAGGCGTGTAAACCGTTGTGGGTCGGTAAACGTCATCGAGAACCGCCGGATCGCCAGCCACTCCTTGTTCCTTAAAAGAAGCGGCGCGTGGTCCTGCTTCATCCACGCATCGAATTCGTCGAGATGTTCCGACGGGACATCGAACATGGTGACGAAGATGAGATCGGTGTCGCGCGCCGTCTCGTCAAACCCGTCGCGGCCGATTTCCACGCCCAGATTGCGGGTGAAATTGCGAACGTTCGCGAGCATCCAGAGCGTTTCGTCGCTCTCATTGTTCTTCAGATGCTCGTAGGCGGGCGTCTTGAGAATGGCGAGGGACTGCATGTCGTAGACGACGAGGTAGTTGTCTGTGTCCGTCGCCCGGTAGCGTTGTGCTCCGGTGAATCCTTCGATCTCCATGCGGGAGCGAATGTGGTCGTGATCATACCACGTGTTGAAACGGTCTTCCCATGCGGCTTCTGGTGTCATTTCGGCGAAGAGGATCGCTGTCATCTTAGCCGCCCTGCTGCATCGCTATGTGCGCGTGGAATGCCTTGACGGCCGCCTCTGCGCACTCGATGTCTTGTGTGGCGGTGCCGGAGCTCACGCCAATCGCGCCGAGCACGGCACCGTCTATAACGACTGGCAGGCCGCCGCCGATGATGCTGAAATGACCGCTGTTAGTCATGTGTATGCCCCAGGTTGGCTTCCCGGGCTGGCAGGTCTCCCCATAGAATTGGGTGGAATTGCGAGCCGCAGCTGATGTGAAAGCTTTGTCTATCGCAATCGAAATGCTGCTGAATTTGCCGCCGTCCATACGATCAAAGGCGATCAGGTTGCCGGTTTCGTCGGTGACCGCAACGCACATGGGCACATTGATTTCCCGCGCTTTCTCCGAGGCGGCCTCGATGAGGAGGCGGGCGTCAGCATTCGACAGTCTTTTTACGATCAACATCCAACAGGCCTTTCTAGACGTTTGCAGCTTCCAAACCCAAAGACGACAGGTGTCGGTGGAGATCCTCGAGCTCGGTGCCGCTGAGCGGACGGTAAGGTGGATAGGGCAGCCCGCAGGGCACGCCGACATAGTTCATCGCGGCTTTCATGACGGCTGTGAGGCCAACCGACATCCAGCGGGACGGGAAAATCGAGAACTTTTCCTGGATCTCTGCGGCCCGACGGAAATCGCCGGCGTCGAAAGACGAGATGATATCATTGGCAAGTTTAGCCGCCGGCGGAGGAAGCGTAACACCGGATCCCCCGATCATGAGGGACGCCAGCAACATCTGCATCGTGACGTAATAGTGCGCATGCCCCGCATGGTCGATCTCGGCCGTCAAGCGTGCGACGCGTGAAAGATCACGCGAGCTTTCCTTTACGTAGTGCACGCAGTCAAGGCGCGCGATCTCTATGGTTTCAGGGATCGATAAATTGGCCCCAGGACCGGCATTCAGATACAACATGATTGGCAGCGCTACCTCGCGGCCAACCAGATCGAAATATTTGACGAGATCTGCCATCGGGGCCACCCCGCCGGTTGGCCTCTGAGGCGCAAGAAGCTGGACGGATTGCGCGCCAAGGGAGGCTGAGTATTGCCCCAGTTCGATGGCGGTCCGATAGGATGGGTGGGATATGCCGACGGTCACGGGACGCCGACCATCGACAAACTCGATGGTCTTGCGGATCAGTTCCTTGCGGGATTCGAGGCTGAGATATTGGTATTCCTGCGCTTCGACGCCGGCGACGATAACAACGGTAGCGTTGCAGTCTTCAACGACATAGTCGACACCTTTTGTCAGGGCATCGAAATCGACCCGGAGGTTTTCGTCAAAAGGCGTCAACGGAGGAACAACGGTCACAGGTAGGGGCATTCCAGTCCTCTTGAGACGTCGGATGGGCGATGGATGGGCGGCATACACGCGCACCCCGACGCGGGCCGCGCGATCAGGGCCGCCGGGCAAACCGGCCGATTGAGAGCGGGGATTCTAAAGGTTGATCCGCTTTAGTTATGTCAGGTGGATGGCGTAAAAAGTTTGAGGCGTTTCCGTAGTCGTCATTTACAAATTATCTTAATTAAGTTGACGACAACTTATCACAACATATATTGAAGTCGTTCGGATGGTCAAAGGCTTTTTGTAAAGGGGGTAGCTTTGAGCGATGGCAAGGACGTAGATGGCCCGCCCTATCTGACTATCGGAATCAAGGCACCCAATTTCACCGCCCGCACGACCGAAGGGCAGAAGAGCCTTCACGACTATCTCGGCCGTTGGGTAGTGTTGTTCTCTCACCCGGCCGATTTCACTCCGGTCTGCACCAGCGAAGTTATCGCCTTCGCTCGCGCGCACGTGAGGTTTCTCGCCATTGGCTGCGACCTCGTCGGCCTGTCAGTCGACAGCCTCTTTTCCCATCTCGCTTGGAAGAAGGCTATTGAGGAGGCGTTTGGCGTGGCGATTAAATATCCTCTTATCGAGGATCCATCCATGGTGATGGCCCGTGCCTATGGCATGCTGCCGTCGGGGGCCAGTTCCAGCGCAACCGTTCGCACTACATTCGTTATCGACCCGCAAGGGATCGTCCGCGCAACGACTTGCTATCCGACCAATGTCGGACGAAATGTGGAGGAGGTGCTTCGCCTCGTCACGGCATTGCAGACCTCGGACAGATGCAATGTGCTGATGCCCGAGGCGTGGCAGCCCGGCCTACCAGCAATTATTGCGCCGCCGCTGACGTCTGATGAGGTCGAGAAGCGGACCAACGAGAATGAGGGGCCGTGGTTCTACCGCACGAGGACTGTTGATACATGACCTCTTCCAGGGAGCCTGCCCACGAGCCGCAGCCACTCGATCCCGCCCTGACAGACGGCATGGCGGAGATGTTCAAGTTCGTTTCCAATCCAGTCCGGCTCCGAATCCTGTTGTTACTGCAGGCCGGCGAATGCCCCGTCAGCACCATCGAGAAAGTTACCGGCACGCATCAACCTACGCTTTCCCAACAATTGAGCCTGCTGCGGGAGAGCGGCGTCATCACCGCACGGCGTGAGCAAAAATCCGTTTTCTACACGGTGACAGACCGTCGGATGATAAGGCTGCTGCAATGGGTTGCCCTCAATCATGAGGCTGTTCCCGCGCCAAGAAACGAAACGAAGCCGAGTCCCTCCCGTGCGAATGATATGGCGGCCGTGTTCGTCCAAATCGGCGAAGCGATTTAGTACCATTCCGATCGGTTAAGGCTACATGATTGACAAGAAAGCGCTATCGTTTCAACAATTTAGAGCGTTTTCCGAACGCCTGGGTCGATCGATTGTTGTGAGAAATTCTCGAGCACCAAGTCTGGCAGGCAGGGGTCTTTCACCTATTCTGGTCCGAAGATGCTTGACGGGTTTCGCTGAAGGTGCGCGGGGAAGCGCTGGATGAGCCGCGACTTGATCACCATTGCCCAGTTTAAGTACTTCGTGGAAGCCGCGGCGCTTGGAAGTCTATCGAAGGTGACGGCGGTGCGCGATATCGATCAGCCGACTCTCAGTCGGGCGATAAAGCGGCTCGAAGCCGCGCTGGGGTGCCCGGTTTTCCACCGCAACGGACGCGGCGTTTCTTTGACGCCTCGGGGAGCGGAGCTGTTCGATTTCGCGTCGGATTTCCTGCGCCAACTCGATTCGCTAGAGGAGCGGATCAACATGGATCGCTTAAATCCCGAAGGGACTGTTTCCTTTGCGGTCGTCCACTCCCTGACTGAGCAGATCGTTCCAAGGATAATTGTCGAATTCAAGAGTGAATGTCCGAATATAAGCTTGCATTTTTATGGAAGCGATAGCAGAACAATCAGGTCAAATATACTGGACGGAACAGTTGATCTAGGAGTTTTCTACGGATCTGTTGGGGATGGCGAGCTTCACGTCGATCATGTGATTTCCGAGCGGATGTATATTTCGGGCTCTCTCTCAAGCGCGACCCGCTTCAACCTCGGTCAGGTTTTTCCATCAAAGGCTATCAGCGGCCTGCCGCTTGCCGTGCCTGGGATCCATCACGGGCTACGCAAGCGGATCGAGGCGCTTGCCTCCCGAGAGGGCTTGGCCCTGAACGTTAGGTACGAAGCCGATCTGCTACACACATTGCGGGCGCTCATCCGTATAGAGAACTGCTTCACCATACTGCCTTACAGCGCCACACGGGATCTGCGCCAGGATCCGGCCATTTACTGCGTGCCAATCGTGGCCCCGGAACTCGTCGTGGACCTTAGCCTTGCCTATGCAAAAGGCCGGCCCGCCAGCGCTACCGTGCGCCGGTTCTCGGCCTTCCTCAAGCTCAAGCTGAGCGACTATACGCGCGGCCTGCAATTGGAAGACGGGCTTCCGACGGCAGACTAACGGGCGTTGGCGGCCACTCCGCGTCTTTATGTGCTGAGTCGCGGCATAGCAGCTTTGGCGCCGGAGGCATGGACAGCGCCGGGTGTCCGATGCGAGGGTCGGCGCTCCCAATTAAGAGAGCTTAGTGCTCCCTGTCATTCAATTAAGGAAGCACGCAAATATGATTGCGGATGTCGAGCGCCCGATAAAGAAGGGTGACTATCCCAGCCTGTGGGGCAGCGATGTCATCGCGGACATGCTCCGTGGCATCGGAATGAAATATATCGCCCTCGTGCCCGGTGCCAGTTTTCGTGGACTGCACGACAGCCTGGTCAACCATCTCGGCAATGACGATCCCCGGACGCTGCTCTGCCTTCACGAGGAGCATTCGGTCGCAATCGCTCACGGATATGCAAAGATCACCGGCGAACCGATGGCGGCGGTGTTGCACAGCAATGTCGGCCTGATGAATGCGAGCATGGCCGTGTTCAATGCATGGTGCGATCGCGTGCCGATCCTCTTGCTCGGTGCGACTGGGCCCGTGGACGCGGCAGAGCGCCGGCCGTGGATCGACTGGCTGCACACCTGCCGGGATCAAGGCTCGCTGATACGTCCGTTCATCAAATGGGACGATCAACCCGCGTCGATCGGGGCCGCGGTTGAGGCCATTTTGAGGGCCAATCTTCTGACGCGCACCGCGCCTCACGGACCGGTCTATGTGAATTTCGACGTAAGTCTTCAGGAGACGGAGCTGACTTCCACTCCGGAGCCGCCTGATTTCGCCCGCTTCCTGCCGCCGGCTCCTGCTGTGCCCGGCCCTCGATCGGTCGCGGAGGTGGTCGATCTGCTTCGCAATGCCGGATCTGTGGTCATCCTGGCGGGTCGCGTGTCGCGCTCGCCCGACGATTGGGCGCTTCGCGTTGCCATCGCCGAAACGATAGGCGCGCGAGTCCTCACCGATATTAAGGTCGGCGCGGCCTTCCCGACGGACCATCCCCTGCACTGCGGCCGGCCGAGCTTCTTCCTCGACGAAAATGGTGCGGAGGCTCTGCGTGGTGCCGACGTCATACTGAGTCTCGACTGGCTCGACCTGGCCGGGACCCTGTCGCAGGCGGGCAAGGTGAATGGGAAGGTTGTCCAGATATCCATGGATTACCAACTCCACACCGGATGGGGAATGGAGCATCAGGCGCTGCCAAAGGTGGATTTGCATCTTCCGGTCGACCCGGACGTCGCGATGCGGGCCATGGCGGATGCCATGGGTATCGAGCCGGGCTCGCCTCCTGCCGACGAGCCGCTCAGGGCTGTCGTCACGATCGATGAGCGGGACGCGGAGATCGGGCTGTCCGGCCTCGCCGCTGCTGTCGGGGAGGGGTTGCGGGATCAGGTGGTCTCGCTCGTCCGCCTGCCGATCGGCTGGCAGGGAAACGCGCTGCATTTCCGGCATCCGCTGGATTTCCTCGGCTATGATGGCGGCGGTGGAGTTGGCTCCGGTCCAGGCATGCTGATCGGGGCTGCGCTTGCGCTGCAGGGGTCTTCGCGGCTGGCCGTCGCTGTTCTCGGGGACGGGGACTTCATGATGTCGAATTCGGCTCTCTGGACCGCCGCACGCTACAAGATTCCGCTCGTCGCGATCATCTCCAACAACCGCTCATTCTACAACGACGAGATCCATCAGGAGCGCGTCGCGATCCGGCGTGGCCGTCCTGTGGAGAACAAGTGGATCGGTCAGCATATTGGCGGCCCCGATATCGATCTCGCGGCCATCGCCGAAGCGCAGGGTGCCACGGGAATCGGACCCGTCAAGACCGTGGGCGAATTGTCGGATGCCGTCGCCAAGGCGGTGGAACTCGCGAGGGAAGGTCGGGTCGTTGTGATCGATGCGCGGGTGTCTCCCGGATACGACCCCGAAACGGCCAGGAAACTCGGCGCCTTCCCAAGCAAGTTATGACGGCAATCGCGGGACGACCCAAAGCGTCTCTCACTTCGATCGTTCAAGGAATCGGGCAATGACCCATGATGAAGACATCCGTACCTACCCCATGCATATCAATGGGAGGGACGTGACCGCCGATGCGATGATGAAGACCTACAATCCGTTTACCGGAAAGGTCTGGGCCGCGGTTCCCGAGGGTGGAGCGCACCATGTGGACGAGGCGGTTGCCGCGGCGCGCGCCGCGTTCGAGAGCGGCCCCTGGAGCCGGATGACGGCGACGCAGAGAGGTCACCTTCTTCGGCGCCTCGGCGACATCATCGCACGGGATGCCGAGGAGTTCGCCCGGATCGAGACCACCGATAACGGCAAGCTCCTGAATGAGATGATCGGTCAGTGGACCTATATCCCGGAATATTTCTATTACTTCGCAGGGATGGCCGACAAGTTGGCCGGGAGCTTCGTCAGCTCCGACAGGACTAATTTTCATATCTTCACCCGGAATGAGCCCATCGGTGTGATCGGCGCCATTACGCCCTGGAATTCGCCGGGCCTGCTGCTGGTGTTCAAGCTGTGTGCGGGTCTTGCTGCAGGGTGCACCTTTGTCGTCAAGCCGTCCGAATTCACGCCGGTTTCGACTCTTGAGCTCGCGAAGCGCGTCAAGGAAGCCGGCTTCCCGGACGGTGTCTTCAACGTGGTGACCGGCGGCGGGGCATTGGGAGCTGCGCTCGTGAGCCACCCCGGAGTCGACAAGATTGCATTCACTGGGGCAACCGAGACAGGCAAGCGGATAGCGGCCGCTGCCGCGGCAAATCTAACGCGGGTTTCGCTCGAACTTGGCGGTAAATCGCCCAATATCGTGTTTGCGGACGCTGATCTCGATGTTGCCGCGAATGGCGCGATAGCCGGGATCTTCGGAGCAAGTGGCCAGTCCTGCATGGCAGGCTCGCGCCTGCTGCTGCAAAGAAGCATTCATGACGAGTTCGTCGAGCGTCTCGTGGTTGAGACGGCCCGGATTAAGCTCGGCGATCCGATGAATCCCGAAACGCAGATGGGACCTATGGCCAATGAGCCTCAACACCGCAAAGTCCTGGAATGTATTGCACTGGCCAAGGCCGATGGCGCGACTTTGCGGTATGGCGGTGACGTCGCGGCCGATTTAGGAGGCTTGTTCATAAAGCCGACCATCTTCACTAATGTGCGCAACGACATGCGTATCGCGCAGCAGGAAGTATTTGGCCCTGTATTGAGCATAATCCCGTTTGAGGATGAGGAGGATGCAATCCGTATCGCCAACGACACGCGCTTCGGCCTTGCCGCCGCTGTCTGGACGCAGAATGTTCATCGAGCCCACAGGGTGGCCGCGCGCTTGCGGGCTGGGACCGTCTGGGTCAATGCGTACAGGGTCGTCAGCTTCACCGCCCCGTTCGGCGGGTTCGGTGAGAGCGGCCTGGGCCGCGAGAACGGGCTCGATGCTGTCAAGGAATTCACCGAGAACAAATCGATCTATGTGGAATTAACCGGCTTGCCGCGCGATCCTTTCAAGGTGGGATGACGTCTAGAGCATTTTCGCTGAACACCGGTTCAGCGAGAATGCTCTGGGTGTTTAGTCCCAGCATTTGGTGGATTGGATCGAGATTGAATGGCTCTGGCTCGATCGTCCATCGTTTGCAAACGAACTCGTAGGGTGTGAGACCCTTGAGGGTCTTCAGGCGCCGCCCGAAATTGTAGGCTGAGACGAAGTCGTCGAGGTGGCGTTCGAGCTGCTCGTGGCTGTCGTAGTGGTAGCGCTTGACGGTCGCATTGACCTGAGACCCATTTCTCCTCCGGCTTAGGAAAGAGTCCGAGGGTTGATTTGTGGCCTCAGGCGGCCGCGGTTTCCAGTGCGATTGTTGCCGCGAACTCGGCAGGGGATCGATTGCCGAGAGCTGAATGGGGGCGGTTCACATTGTAGTCCTCCTGCGGCTCTGGCTTGGCCCAGGCTGGAGAACAGCGTTTCGTTCAACAACTCGTCCCGGAAGCGACCGTTGATGGGGTGGACGGCCCCTGTCGCCCGGCATCGGCGTGGCATGATGGCAGTCTGTCCTCTTCAGCCATAAGGAGCCGTCCCATGCAGATCAGTGTCGTCGGTCTCGATATCGCAAAGCAGGTTTTCCAGGCGCATGCCGCTGATGCGGAGGGTCATGCTCTCGCGCAGGTAAAGCTTCGCCGTTCTCAGGTCCTCGATTATTTCCGTGGGCTGCCACCATGCCTAGTCGGCATCGAGGCATGCGCCACTGCACACCGCTGGGCGCGCGAGCTGATCGCGCTCGGCCACACGGTCCGTCTGATGCCGCCGGCTTATGTTAAGCCGTACGTCAAGCGCAACAAGACGGACGCTGCCGATGCCGAAGCAATCTCCGAGGCGGTCACCCGCCCGACGATGCGCTTCGTGTCAGTAAAGTCCGCCGAGCAGCAGGCGGCGCTGATGTTGCATCGGACGCGTGAACTCCTTGTGCGCCAGCGCACCATGCTCGCAACGAGTCTACGCGCACATCTGGCCGAGTTCGGCATCATCGCGCCGCAAGGCATCCACCGCGTCGAGAAGCTCGCGGCGGAAGTCCATAACCCCGCGGTGCCGCCACTCGCGCGCGATGCGCTGATGGTTTTAGTTGGCGAGCTTGCCAGCCTTTGGGAGCGGATCGATGCCTTGGAAGCTCAGATCATCGCTCGGCATCGCGCCGACGAGGTCAGCCGGCGTCTCGCGTCTATTCCGGGCGTCGGGCCTATTACCGCGATGGCAATTGTGAGTACCGTGCCTGATCCGTCGATGTTCCGCTCGGGGCGGGAGTTCGCTGCCTGGCTGGGCCTCACCCCAAAGAGCCACTCAAGCGGCGGAAAAGACCGGCTGGGACGGATATCGAAGCGTGGCGACCGCTACATCCGACACCTGCTCTATGTTGGTGCAGGCAATGCTATCCGCTTTGCCAAGGCACGGGCGGCAACCGGGGAAGCATGGATCCGAGCTCTGCAGGAACGTCGGCCACCCAAGGTCGTGATCATTGCGCTCGCCAACAAGATGGCGCGCATCGCTTGGGCACTGATGATGCGGGGGGAAAGCTTCCGCCCGCCTGCGGTAGCCGCAGCTTGATCGCAGGCCGGGTTCACAGGTTGCGAGGGCGAAAGTGAGGTGATGGCACGACCGGGCGGACCGGGGATCGACAAAGCCCGCAGAGCTTGAGGCGCGGTAAAGCGCGTCCCGTTGATGAGGCGTCGATCCGCGAACTCCATCAGGGCCAGCGGTCATGAGATGGGCCGCACTCATAGGCCGCATACATGAACGCACCCGACCCGCGCCTTGCCCCAGCCTCATAACAGCCTTGCAACGCAGGGGCCGTCCATACATGAAGCTCTCGACGAAGCCGTTCTGCATCGGCTTGCCGGGAGCGATGTAGTGCCATTCGACACCAGTCTGCTGGCACCATTTGAGAGCTGCCATCGAAGTCAGTTCCGTGCCGTTGTCGGAAACGATGGTCGCAGGCCTGCCCCGAATGGCGAGCAGCGCGTCGAGCTCGCGCGTCACCCGCAGGCCCGAAAGCGAGGTGTCGGCAACCAGCGCCAGGCATTCCCGGCTGAAGTCGTCCACCACGGCCAGCACCCGGAAGCGCCGACCGTCCGTGAAGGCGTCTGACACGAAATCGAGGCTCCAGCGGACGTTGGTCCGATCCGGCACCAGGATGGGACGCCTCGTGCCGATCGCCCGCTTGCGACCGCCACGCCGGCGGACTTGGAGCTTCTCCTCCCGATACAGCCGGCGCAGCTTCTTCTGGTTCATGACGATACCCTGACGCCTGAGCATGATGTGGATCCGCCGATAGCCGAAGCGGCGGCGCTCGCCCGCCACGGCCCTCGTGGCCTCCCGCAGACTTGCATCGTCGTAACGGATGCTGCGGTAACGCACGCTGGTGCGATCGACGCCCAGCGCCTTGCACGCCCGACGCTGGCTCACCCCGTGCGCCGCACAGGCATGAGCCACGGCTTTGCGCCTCGCATCGGGCGTCACCATTAATGGGATGGTCCGCCCCGTCCACCCGGAGCATCATCAGGGTGGTAGTCACACCAAAGGAGGTTGCAGTGTCCCCACGCAATGCGCCGCGCCCTGCGGCAGTCTATGGAATCGATATCGGCAAGAACATCTTCCATGTCGTCGGCTTGGATAGCGGCGGCGAGCCGGTCCAACGCGCTCGATTCCGGCGCGATACGCTTCTGCAGTTCTTTGAACGAGCAGCGCCGGCGATCGTCGGAATGGAATCGTGCGCAGGATCACAATGGATTGCCAGGAAGCTGCATGCGTTGGGCCACAAAGTTCGCTTGATCCCGGCGCAGTTCGTGAAGCCCTACGTGAAGTCGAACAAGAGCGACATCATTGATGCCGGGGTCATCGCAGAAGCAGCTACACGACCGACAATGCGGTTCGCCGCCCTGAAGAGCGAAGAACAGACTGACCTCCAGGCTTTGCATCGAGTTCGCGATCAGATGATCGGCACGCGAACGCGTCTAATCAACCAGATGCGGGCATTCTGCTTGGAATACGGCATTGCATTGAGGCAGGGAGCGGGCCTGTTCAAGCTCGACTTGCCGCTGGTTCTCAAGGATGAGTCGAACGACCTATCGCCGTCGATGCGCAAACTGCTCACGGATCTGTTTGCCGACCTGAACCAGTTAGAGCTGCGCATTCAGGACGTTACGAGGGAGATAACTGCGATTGCAGATCGAGAAGATGTTGCCCGCCGGCTCATGACGATCCCCGGCATCGGAGCACTCGGCGCCACCGCCCTTCTGGCGGCCGTCGGCGACGGACGCCAGTTCCAGAAGGCCCGCGATCTGGCTGCATGGCTAGGCCTTGTCCCGCGGGAACACTCGACGGGGGGCAAGCAAAAGCTCCTCGGCATCAGCAAGCGTGGGAACCGCTACGTCCGCAAGCTCCTCGTTCATGGCGCGCGATCCTGCTTCAGACATTTGGATCGAACCCGGGATCGCCTTGGAAGCTGGCTCGATGGGCTGCAGAACCGAATGCATCCGAACAAGGCCGTTGTCGCCCTCGCTGCCAAAATGGCACGTATTGTCTGGGTTGTCCTGACCAAGCCGGGAGTGCTCTACGAACGCAGGGATCCTGCATTCGCCTGACCTCTCGGTTCGATTGCAAGGCTCGGGAATAGTGATGACGAAACAGTGGATCAGCACGCCGTAAGCCCTGTGCAAAAAAGCGGGCTTCGTGCCCGAACCATTTATTGGGAACGGCGTGCGCGGATCTCATCATGGCCTGGCTGCAACAGCAGCCCACTCGCGAGAGGCCGGATACATTTATGCAACTGGTATCGTCATCGCGATGTCGCGAACCCTTGCACGGACCGGGCGGACCATACATTCTTTGAGCTGACATCCCTCAGGATCGCGTTGTCGAGCATCTGTTCCGCCAGCAGCTTCTTCAGCCGCGCATTCTCCTCCTCAAGTGCCTTCAGCCGCCGGGCATCGGACACGTCCATCCCGCCGAAACGGGCCTTCCACTTGTAGATGCTGGCGTCACTGACCCCGTGCTTGCGACACAGGTCCGAGACCGGCAACCCGGCCTCGTGCTCCTTCAGGATGCCGATGATCTGCTCCTCGGTGAAGCGGCTGCGCCTCATGTTCTGGTCCTCTCATTGGGCCAGAACGAACTTCAAGCTGGATTAGCCAGGAGGGGCAACGTCACTTAGGCTCGATTGACTGTATAGCTCGCTGTCGTCGTGGCGCTCCCATGGTGAACCTGACCCATAGCGCTTCCTTCGACTTGCGCGAAAAGGCTGCACCATCAAACCCGGGATCAAACACCTAGACCCTGGGTGCGCGACCTCGCCTCCGGCAACTTCCTCGCCATCAGCGCAACGCCGTGCTGATCGGCGGCACCGGAACCCGCAAGACCCATCTGGCCATCGCCATCGCCCGCGCCTGTAACCGGGCCGGTGCTCGTGGCCGCTTCTTCAACGTGGTCGATCTCGTCAACAAACTCGAGGCGGAGGCCCGCGCCGGCCGCCAGGGCCGCATGGCCGACTATCTCTCGCGCATGGACTTCATCGTCCTCGAGGAACTCGGCTATCTCCCCTTCGCCAGTCCGGGGCCAGCTCCTGTTCCACCTCATCAGCAGGCTCTACGAACAGGCCTCGGTCATCGTCACCACCAACCTCGCCTTCGGCTAATGGCCATCAGTGTTCGGCGACGCCAAGATGACCACGGCTCTCCTCGACCACCTCGCCCATCACTGCGACATCATCGAGACAGACACGAGAGCCGAGGCGGCCGAGGTCGGCGCCTGAACCGGACGCAATCGGCGCGAACCCTTGCACGCTTGATGACGATCGCCCGCGACAAGCTCACCAGATCCGAAACCGTGCCGGTCGCGATTGAGAGCGGCGTGCCCTCGCCGGTCGAGGCCCGCGAGATCATCGCCGCCATCCAGACTATGGTCCGCAAGAGGGCTCTTGCCGATCTTGGCCCCTGGCTGGAACGTGCGAACTCAAGCCTCGTGGTCGCGGCGGCCGGGGCGTGAGAAAGGATCACGCTGCCGCCGCCGCGGCCATCACGCCTTCTGGTCCAACGGCCAGACCGAAGGCCAAATCCCAAGCTCAAGCTGCTAAAGCGCCAGATGTAAGGTCGCGGCAAACTCGACCTGCTGGAGGCTCGCCTCGTCGCGCCGGCATAGCACTAGACCACCAAATCTGCGTCAGAGCCCTATTGCGCGCCTATCGGGGGGGCCGTTCCAACGCCGTTTGACACTCAGGCGAACAGAGCCGATGCACTCTTGAACAGCACGTAGCTGGCGACCGCGAAGATGAGGGTCGCGAATACCGTAGCCAGATGTCCGGTCCGCCCGGAAAGGCCCTGGGCAAGCTTCATTCCGGCGAAGCTGCCGAACGCGCCGCCGGCGATGAAGGTGACACCCAGCGCCCAGTTCACCAGCCCCGAAAGCGCATAGTTGAAGGTGGTGGTCAGCCCGAAGGCTGTCACCGCCACCAGCGACGTGCCGACTGCGTTCAGAATCGGCATGCCGGTGGAGCCGATCAGGCCGGGCACGATGAGGAACCCGCCCCCGATGCCGAAGAAGCCGGAGAAAGCGCCGGTGCCAAGCCCGAAGCCGAGCACTTTCGGGGCCTTTTCCCGGTTGCATTCGGCGCCCGGTTCGCCGGGATTGCCGCGCCCACGCAGCATAAGCACACCGACCACGAGCATAAGCAGCGCGAACAGGAAAAGCAGCTTCTCGCCATCGGCGAGCTTGCCGAGGCTCGACCCGGCAAAGGCGCCAATGATGCCAGACGCGGCGTACATGCCGCCGCAGCGCCATTTCACCGTGCCGGCCCGTGAGTGAATGAGCAGGCCGGCCGCCGCATTGATGGCGACGGCGAAGGCGCTCGTGCCGATGGCGATGTGCGGGTTTCGCACGCCGACGAGGTAGACCATCAACGGGACGGCGAGGATCGAGCCACCGCCGCCCACTAGACCCAGGGTAAAGCCGACCAGCGTGCCGGCGGCACCACCGAGAGCATATTGGATCGGCTCAAGCATCAGGCCGCCTCGCCGGGCGCGGTGGAGGCGATCGGATCCGGACGGGCCAACCATTCGCGGCCCTTCAGCATGGCCTGCCAGTAGATCGGCGGCAGCATGCGGTCCTTCAGGAACCAGGCCAGGCGCGTCGGCCGGGTGCCGTCTAGCATCCAGCGCGGGAAGGTGGGCAGCAAGGTGCCGCCATAGCCGAACTCGGCCAGAACGATCTTGCCGCGCTCGACCGTCAACGGGCATGAGCCATAGCCGTTGTACTGTGCAGCAGGGGCGTGCTCGTCCAGCGCCGCCAGTACATTGACCGCGACCACGGGTGCCTGCTTGCGGGCGGCGGCAGCGGTTTTGGCGTTCGGCGTGTTGGTAGCGTCGCCGAGGGCGAAGATATCCGGATAGCGGGTATGGCGCAGCGTTGCCGGATCGACCTCAATCCACCCGCCGGCACCTGCCAGAGGACTGGCCGCTACGATCTCAAGCGGCTTCTGCGGCGGCACCGCATGGAGCATGTCGAAGTCGCGCTCGATGCGTTCCACAGCGCCGTCCGCGCCTTTACGCTCGAAAGTCGCGATGCCGCCGGGGCCATCGACCGCCACCAGGGTCGAGCCGAACTTCAGGTCGATCCCGTAGCGCTCGACATATTCCATCAGCGCCGGAACATAGGCCGGTACGCCGAACAGCACGCCGCCGGCATTGTGGAACTCCACCACCATACGCGGCAAAACGCCGGCGTCGCGCCAGATGTCGCAGGACAGATACATCGCCTTCTGCGGCGCACCGGCGCATTTTATCGGCATGGCCGGCTGGGTGAACAGCGCGCGGCCGGGCTTCATCGTGCGGGCGAGTTGGAACGTGTAGGGCGCGAGATCGTATCGGTAGTTCGATGTCACGCCCTTTTGCCCGAGCGCATCGGCGAGGCCCGGTATCTCGTCCCAGGCGAGGCGCAGGCCCGGCGCCGCAACCAGAATGCGATAGCGAAGCACGGAACCGTCCGCCACGGCGATCTCCGCCGCCTCCGGCGCGAAGCCGGCTGCGGCCTGTCTTATCCAGGTGACGCCTGAGGGCATGACGTCGGCCATCTGGTGACGGGTGGTTTCGGGCTGGAACACTCCGGCGCCGACCATGGTCCAGCCGGGCTGATAGTAATGAAACTCAGCAGGTTCGATGACGGCGATGTCCAGCGACGGGCGGCGCTTGAGAAGGCTCGCCGCCGTAGCTATGCCAGCCGCCCCGCCGCCGACGATGACGACGTCATATATCTTGGCGGCGGCGCCTGAGTGTGCGCCGGATCGCGGGCCGTTGCGCGATGCGCGCTCTAGCTGCACGCGCTGCGCCGAGAGGTCGAACCCTGCACTCCCGGCCAGCGCGATGATGTCATCGGCAGAGCGACGTTCGGCCTCGGCCAGTGCCCAAAGCGTCGCGGCGCAGGTGCCGCTTCGGCAATAGCCCAGCACCCGACCCGTGGCGGCCTCAAGTGCCTCGCTCATCCGCTGCACGTCCGTCTCCGTGAAACGGCCGGGGGTGACTGGAATATGCACGAAACCCATGCCGAGCGCGCTGGCGGCCTGCGCGATCTCCTTGGCCAGGGGTTGGCCAGCCTCTTCGCCGTCAGGTCGGGCGCAGATAATGGTCATGAAGCCGGCGGCCTTGGCCTCGACTACCCCGACAGAGTCGAGTTGGGTCGTTGATGAAAAGTTCGGCGTAATCTGGTTTGGTGTCATGGCGTTTCCTCGATTTGTCTTGGCGTCCCGCCTCGCTGCTCCGGGACGGCGGTCATCCGGGCACGAGGCTGGCGCGGGTTTGTCGTGTCAGAGAGTGTCGAGCGGCAGCTTGAGGTAGCGCTTGCCGTTGTCTTCCGGTTTGGGGAGGTGGCCGGCGCGTATGTTCACCTGCACCGACGGCAGGATCAGCTTGGGCATGGCGAGCGTCGCATCGCGCTTGGTGCGCATATCGACGAAGGCGTCTTCCTCCATGCCGTCGCGAACATGGATGTTGCCGTCGCGCTCGGCCCCAACCGTGGTTTCCCAGACATAGGAATCGCGACCCGGTGCCTTGTAGTCATGGCAAAGGAAGAGGCGTGTCTCGTTCGGCAGCGACAGCAGGCGGCGGATCGAGCGGTAGAGCTGGCGGGCATCGCCGCCGGGAAAATCTGCTCGTGCAGTGCCGAAGTCCGGCATGAACAACGTGTCACCGGTGAAGACGACATCACCGATCACATAAGCCATGTCCGCGGGCGTGTGGCCGGGAACATGAAGCGCAATGGCTGATATTGAGCCAATGGCGAAGCTATCGCCATCCTCGAACAGCCGGTCGAACTCGGAGCCGTCGCGGGCGAATTCGGTGCCGACATTGAAGATCTTACCGAACACGTTCTGGACCGTGATGATCTCACGGCCGATGGCAAGCTTTCCGCCGAGCGCGCGCTGAATATAGGGCGCGGCCGACAGGTGATCAGCGTGGGCATGGGTTTCAAGGAGCCAGTCAACCGTAAGGGCCTCGGCACATGCATAGGCGATCATCGCATCGGCGGAGGCGGTTGATGTTCGCCCTGAAGCTGCATCGAAGTCGAGAACGCTGTCCACCACGGCGGCCCGCTTGGTGGTGGGATCGTGAATGACATAACTGGCTGTATTGGTGGGCTCATCGAAGAAGGCTTTGACGACGAGTTTGGCGGCAGCGGTTTGGGCCGCGTGAATCTGGTCGATGGCCTGCTGGAGTGGGCTATCCATGATGACCTCCTAAACCACCAATTTCACGCTTTACGAATATATGTAATCGTAGTTACGCATTGCGTCAACGCAACCGGAAAGGCAATCAGAAGGCATGGCAGCCGAACACACCTCAGCAACCCAGCCGGTCCCGTCCTCGTGTCGTCCGCTTCGGATCGGCAATCCCGCGCCGTTGTTCAGCGCCCGCTCCACCCGGGGGCCAATCGAGCTTTCTGGCTATCGCGGCCGTTGGCTGGTTTTTTTCTCGCATCCCGCCGACTTCACGCCGGTCTGCACTAGTGAGTTCATCGCGCTCGCGCACCGTTCACCGGAGTTCGAGGCGCTCGGCTTTGCCCTTCTCGGCCTATCGGTCGACAGCCTTTTCGCCCATGTTGCGTGGATGCGCGCCATCCGGGAGACGTTCGGCGTTGATGTTCCATTCCCCATCGTCGAGGACCCTTCCATGGTCATCGGCCGCGCCTACGGCATGATCGACGAGGACGCGCAAGATTCCTCCGCTGTCCGGGCCAGCTATTTCATCGACCCGAGCGGAATCATCCGCGCCATAAGCTGGTATCCGATGACGGTGGGGCGCTCCGCCGATGAGATGCTGCGTCTGGCGGCGGCGTTGAAGCGCGTGGAGGCGGGAGACGCCGTCACGCCCGAGGGCTGGCGTCCGGGTGAGCCGGTGCTGTCCCCGTTCAATGAAGACACGGCTCTTGCCGACACCGCCGGCGACTGGTTCTGTCGCCGGATTGAGGGGAACTGACGATCGTGCCGCTGACCCGCGAACAGGCCGACCAGGCGGTCGAAAAGCTGCGGATTTACAGCCAGGCGCAGCGCCTGCTGATCCTGTCCCATCTGCAGACGGGCGAGCTGACGGTCAGCGAGATTGATGCCGTCACCGGAATTGGCCAACCGGCGCTGAGCCAGCAACTTGCCGAGCTGCGGCGCGCCGAACTCGTGGCAACGCGGCGCGCATCCAAGCAGGTTTTCTACCGTCTCGCCGATGCCATGGTTGCGCATTGCGTGCGGAGCATCGAAGCGCGGTTCGCCGGTACAGGCGAGGCGCCCTTCATCCCCAGCCAAGCGCCGGCCGATCCGGCGCGGATCGTGGAGGCGCCGCGGAACCGAAGCGCGGCGGTGTTCGCCCGAATTATCGTACCGCCAACTGAATATAAGTAATTGTTATATAATAAATTTTATTGGATTTTATTAAATGAAATACCCCTGATGTCGGTCGGCACAGAACCGCCTCTCATCCGGGACACACCATGACCTGCAACAGCGAACGACAAGACCGCGCCATCATCGGCCTCCCGGCCTGCCGCCGAGACCTGAAGCGGTGATCGAGAAGCTTTCCAGCGAGGCCGCGCAGATGCAGGCGCGGGTGGGCGAGGCCTCGGCCTTCCTTAAATGGCAGCAGGCTTTCTCTCCGTTTTTGTCCTGCGTTGTGATCGGAGGCTGAACGATGTCGATCCTCGTCAACCTCGGCCTCGGCCTGTTGTTCGGGCTTGGGCTGGTCATCTCCGGGATGAGCGAAGGGACCGCACTTCCGCATCTTCGCGGCGGGCTCCGAGCAGCCGGCCGCGACTATCTCTCGGTCAAGCTGGACGATCCGAGACGGGCGGAAATCTCGATGATCGTGGCGGAGAGGGGCAGCTACGTCGTTACCGTTGAAGGGAGCGTTCGACGATGGTGCCAGCTGTTCGTCAGCCATGGAGCGGAACCGGTCGCGCGAACATGTCGACGATACGTCGAAGTGGGTGGGGCTGTTTGTGCCGCAGATGCAGGAGAGCGTTGAGCGCCATCGACCCAGATTCCTTCCGATTCCCTGGCGGATCCTGTTGATTGGCTGGGGTCTGTACTCGATCGTCGGGTTTGTCGATCGCGGGCTCTGGTTCGGGAGCCTGAGGGCGGCCGCGTTGCTCACGGTAATCAACTATCCCCTGCTCATGCTGACGTCCGTCGCGCTTTGCAGGAGCTATGAGAGGCTGTTCCCCGAGCGACGAGTGACCGCCATGAGGATGGCGACGTTGATCGGCATGTGCTTCGCTGCCGGCTTCTGCCTCTTCACGGTCTCGACAGCGATCCGTATCGAGTCCGGTTGGAGCCAGCCGGATATTCATCCGCTAGAGACGTTTGTGGTTCCCGCGGGCCAGCATGCGACAGCCATTCTAGCCTGGAGCCTTCTGTACTTCTGGATTGAGACTGAAACGCATCGTCGGGTGGAGCAACAGCACTTGGCCCAAGTCCAGGTGGCGGCAACAGGATGCGCGTGGCGCAATGACCGGTGAAAATCCTCAGATTGGGGCGTCGGCGCACCTCCGGCGTCAGGTAGACGAGTGAGGTGTCGCTTGGCACTTAATTGTAAGAATGCGCTGGTTAGGCTCAAGCTTGGCACCTAATTGTGAGAATCATTGCTGCAAGATTCTCAAATTAAGTGCAT
>LNAP01000662.1_pt1 | contig 37943 bp, 40 predicted proteins | sample 602601 | NCBI WGS metagenome assembly LNAP01 (sample SAMN02440304, study PRJNA202911) | soil metagenome | biome: Subtropical and temperate rainforests or woodlands; isolation source: soil samples (1 kg each in a 20% v/v slurry with milli Q water) were... ... | reverse complement strand
GCCGTCGCGGACGCCGCGGCGGACGCCGCCGGCGTGGCGGACCGGAAGATGGTCTCGCCGGATCGATTGCCGACGAACTCGCGCCGCCCTCGGCGCCGGAAGCAGCCAACGCGGTCGCCGATTTCGACGGAGGTTCACCGGATCCGTCCCCGTCGATCGTCCAACCCGAGCCGGTTGCTTCTGCTCCCGAGCCGCAGCCTGTCGATCATGACCAGCCGGCGACCGTTGCGATCTCCGCTCCGGAAGAAACCGCTCAAGAAGCTGAGCGGGCCGCCGCGCGGCGGCGTTCGACCGTGCGCGAAAAGGTGAGCTTCCTGGTCAATGCCCAGCCGGACGCGACGCCTGTCCCACAGAGCCAGCCTGAGCCGCCGGCCCCTGCTCCGGCCGAACCCGTATCCGAGACGACAACCGAGACTCAGCCGCGCAAGGCGGGCTGGTGGTCGCGGCGCTTCGGCAACGGCGAATAAGCGAGAACTTCGAGACAAAAAAACCGCCCGGCAAAACCGGGCGGTTTCATTTTGGGCCGCAGCGATTTCAGCCTTGGCGATCGAATATGCGCCTGATTGCCGGGACAAGAGCCGCGCCGAGCGCATTCTTGATCAGGGATGCGGCGAGAAAGGGCGCGATCCCGACCGCCCAAGCCTTCGCAAAGCCGAGTTGCATGCCGACCGCGAGCCACGCAAATCCGGCGGCCAGGATGATGATGTGCCCCGCGGCCATGGCCACGAACAGCAGCGCCACCGAGCGGTCCCAGCCCCGCTCGCTCAGCCATCCCACGATAAAGGCGGCAAGCGCGAAGCCGACGAGATAACCGGCCGTCGGCCCCATGAACGGCGCAAGCCCGCCGACGGGACCGGCGAACACGGGTAGTCCCATCGCGCCTTCCGCCAGATAGGCGACCACGGTCGCGGTACCGAGCTGCCAGCCGTAGACGGCGCCGATCATCAGCACGACCAGCGTCTGCAGCGTCATCGGCACATAGGGCAGCGGCAGGTTTATCTTGGCCGATAGCGTCAGCAGTGCTGTTCCCAGTGCGACCAGGATCACCTTGCGCAGGACGCCGAAGGACCCGTCGGTGCGATCCGGCCACAACAACGCGGCCAGCGGAAAATGCTTGACGAGAACGGGCTCGGATAGGGAACGATCGGACAAGTTTATCTCTCCTGATTTAAGCGAAGGGCGCCGTTGCTGCGATGCCCGAGGGCACCAGATACCTTATCCGAGCCATCGCGCAATGCGCGCCACGGCTTCGCGCATCTCGTCCGCGGAACGCGCATAGGAGAAGCGAATGAACTGACGGCCGTGAACGGGATCGAAGTCGACGCCGGGGGTGGCCGCGACGCGGGCCTTTTCCAGCATCTGCGTGGCGAACTCAAAGCTGTCGGAGGTGAACTTCGAGACGTCGGCATAGAGATAGAACGCGCCGTCGGCAGGCAGGAATGTGTCGAGGCCGGCTTGCGGCAAGCCTTCGATCAGGATGCGGCGATTCTCCTGGTAGCCGCGCTTGATCGCTTCCATCTCGTCGCGGCCTTCGAACGCAGCTTCGGCTGCGATCTGCGACAGCGTCGGCACCGAGATAGAAAGGTTCTGCTGCAGCCGCTCAATCGGCCGCACCAGCGGCTCCGGCACCACCATCCAGCCGACCCGCCAGCCGGTCATGCAGAAATATTTCGAGAACGAATTGATCACCAGCGCATGCGGCGAAAGCTCCGCCGCCGTCACCGCCGGAAACGCATAGTCCAGGCCGTGGTAGATTTCGTCGGAGATGAAGCGGATGCCCGCGCCTTCAGCGGCTGCGATCAGGGTCGTGAGCGCCTCTCGCGACATCATCGTGCCGGTGGGATTGGCCGGACTTCCGACCAGCACACCTTTCAGCGGCGTCTTGCGATGCGCAGCAAGCAATGCTTCGCCGGTCAGCGCATGCCGGGTTTCGCTCGAAGTTTCGATTAGCACCGGCTCGCAGCCGAGCGCGGTAAGGATGTGACGATATGGCGGATAACCGGGTACGGTGACCGCGACCCGATCGCCCGGCTCGAACATGGCAAGGAAGCCCAGGATGAACGCGCCTGAGGAACCGGTCGTGACAACGATGCGCTCGGCATCGGCCGTACAGCCGTAAGTATCGCGATAATGCCGGGAGATGCGTTCGCGCAGCGAGGGCAGCCCCAGCGCGGAGGTGTAGTCGATCCGCCCAAGTTCGAGCGCGGCGTGCGCCGCCGATCGCGCCGTCTTCGGTGCGGATGCTGCCGGTTGTCCCACTTCCATGTGAATGACATGGCCGCCGGCGGCCTCGATGCGCGCCGCCGCCGCCATCACGTCCATCACCATGAAGGGCGGAACTTCGCTGCGGCGCGAGGCCGTCAACAGGTCCTTCACACGGTCTCTCGGTGTCGCATCAAGCATCGATATCTGCTATTGGCCGGGGGTGCCCCAGACTGGCCGCATTCCACGGCTTGGTAGGGCATATATCGTATCCGGCCCGCCGCCAATCATTAAAGACCGCCATGCTGTTCCGATCAGCGCTAAGCAAAAAAACCTCGAAGCTGGTTGCGCTTACCGCCGCAGCCGCGATTGCAATGGCGCCGATGGCGGCGATGGCCCAGCAGGGCGGCATGCGGGTCCTGCGCGATACCGAGACCGAACAGTTGCTGCGCGAATATACGCGCCCGATTCTGCGTGCCGCGGGCCTGGAAAAGCAGAATATCCAGATGGTGGTCATCAACGACAGCGCCTTCAACGCGTTCGTCGCCGACGGCCGCCGCATCTTCGTGAATTACGGCGCGATCATGCAGTCCGAGACCCCGAACCAGATCATCGGGGTGCTGGCGCACGAAACCGGCCATTTGGCCGGCGGCCATCTTTCCAAGCTTCGCGAACAGCTCGCGCAGGCACAGACGCAGATGATCATCGCGATGCTGCTGGGCGCCGGCGCGCTGGTAGCGGGTGCAAGAGGCGGCACCAACAGCGGTCTGGCCAATGTCGGTGCGGCGGCGGTCTCCGCGCCGCAGGAAGTGATCCGCCGCACGCTGCTTTCCTATGTGCGGCAGCAGGAGGAAAACGCCGACCGGGCTGGGGTGAAGTTTCTGACCGCGACCGGCCAATCCGCGAAGGGCATGTACGAAACCTTCAAGCGGTTCAGCAACGAAAGCCTGTTCGCCTCGCGCGGTTCGGACCCCTACGTGCAATCGCATCCGATGCCTGCCGAGCGCGTCGCCGCGCTGGAGGAAATCGCGCGTTCAAGCCCCTATTGGGACAAGAAAGACGATCCCGCGCTGCAATTGCGCCACGACATGGTACGCGCCAAGATCTCGGCGTTCATGGAACGGCAGGACACCGTCTACCGGCGCTATCCGTTGTCGAACGAGAGCCTGCCCGCGCGGTATGCCCGCGCGATCGCCACCTACCGGCACGGCGATTTGCGCACCGCAGTTGCCCAGATCGACGCGCTGATCCACGTGCAGCCTTCCAACCCGTATTTCTATGAATTGCGCGGCCAGGCACTGCTGGAAGGCGGCAAGCCGGTGGAGGCGATAGCCCCCTTGCGCAAGGCCGTACAGCTCTCGAATAACGCACCGCTCATCGAGATGTTACTTGGGCAGGCGCTCGTGGCATCAGATAATAAGGCCTACACGGACGAAGCGATCGCGATTCTGCGCGCCGCGGTGGCGCGGGAAACGGAGGCGCCGCTGGGCTATAGCCAGCTCGCAATGGCTTACGGCCGCAAAGGAGATTATGCGCAGGCCGATCTGGCTTCCGCACAGGCCGCTTATCTTCGCGGCGACAACAAGACCGCGCGCGACCTCGCCTCGCGCGCCAAAACTCGTTTCGCTATCGGCACGCCAGGGTGGGTCAAGGCCGACGATATCGTCTCCGCAAAGCCCCTGCCCGGCCAGAAGAGCAACTAGAGCATGATCGGAAAAATGGGCACCGGTTTTCCGTCGCGACAAACGCGTATCGTTTGCGCCGAGATCATGCTCAAATAAAAAGCAGGAACAAACCGGGCTGGAATAGAAGGTTTCGAACCCGGTTCCCGCAAGAATCTACCCCTTTCGCGCCAAGAGGATTTTGCCAATGCATTCGTTCCGCCTGCTCGCTTCCGCCCTGTTCGCGCTGGCACTTTGCGGCGCGCCGCAGGCTGCGTCGGCGCAGAGTTTCTCCGATACCCAGCGCGGCGATATCGAGACCATCGTCAGGAATTACCTGATCGCACATCCCGAAGTCCTGGAAGAGGCCATGACCGAGCTGAGTAAACGTCAGGCCGCCGCTGAAACGGAAAAGCACGAGGCCAGCGTCGCCAGCAACGCCAAGACGATTTTCGACTCGCCGCGCGGCGTTACCCTCGGCAACAAGGACGGCGATGTCGCCTTCGTCGAGTTCTTCGATTACAATTGCGGCTACTGCAAACGAGCCATGGCTGACATGCTCGAGTTGATGAAATCCGACCCCAAGCTGAAAATCGTGCTGAAGGAATTCCCGGTGCTCGGGCCCGGCTCCGTCGAGGCCGCGCAGGTCGCGGTTGCCGTGCGCATGCAGGATCCCAGCGGCAAGAAATATCTCGATTTCCATCAGAAACTGCTGGGAGGCAAGGGACAGGCCGACAAGGCGCGCGCGATGGCGGCCGCCAAGGAAGCCGGCCTCGACACGGCCAGGATCGAAAAGGATATGGCAAGCCCGGAAGTCCGCGCCACGATCGAGGAGAATTTCAAGCTCGCCGAGTCGATGGGCATGAACGGGACGCCGAGCTACGTGATCGGCAAGCAGGTGGTGATCGGCGCGGTCGGCCTCGAAAATCTTCGGGAAAAGATCGGCATCGCGCGTTGCGGCAAGGCGACCTGCTGAGCGGCGTTTTTCAGCGGCGAGCATCGTCGCATTGGTGAACTCAAAAGGCCGGCTCTCGAGCCGGCCTTTTTTATTCACGCAATCTTTGCGGCGCGGGGTTCATCCGGCATTCACAAAACAAAGCCGGTGGAACCGGCGTATTGCCGGAACATCGCACATTTCCCTTCGTTGTCGCCGCGGGCAATGCGAACAGATGAGGAGATATTCGATGACTAATCGCTTTATGATCTCGGTGGCTGCAACTGCGCTGATCGCGGCGACCGGTTTTGCTCATGCGCAAGGAACCGGAATGAGCCGTGAGGCCCCGTCCGCCGGCGGTTCCACCATGCAGCAGAGCGCGCCGTCGTCCGGCAATTCAGCCGCGCCGTCGAATCGCGACGCCGTGGAGCCGACAGGACGTTCGTCCGGCATGAAGGCAACGCAGTCCGAAGAAAAGATGCCTCAAGGCAGCAGCCAGCGCGCTCAGGACAGCACGAAGTCGGGCATGAAGGGCGAAAAGTCCGCCCAGGACAGCGACATGAAGGGCGAAAAGTCCAAGAGCATGAGCTCGGAGAACGACAGCGCCAAGGGCAACAAGGAGATGAGGTCCGAGGGAGGCCGCAGCGGCAGCATGAATGCCGAGCAGAAGGGTGCCGCCGACAAATCCCAGACCACGACCGGTCAGGCCGGCGCCGGCGCGAAGCTTTCAACCGAGCAGCGCACCAAGATCAGCACAGTGATCAGGGAGCAGCGCGTTCAGCCGCTCGCCAACGTGAACTTCTCGATCGCGGTCGGCACCCGCGTGCCGCGTGACGTGCGCTTCCATCCGCTTCCGCGCGAGGTCGTGACGATCTATCCGGAATGGCGCGAATATGAGTTTGTCCTCGTCAGCAACCAGATCGTCGTGGTGGATCCGCGGACATTCGAGATCGTGGCCATCCTCGACGCATAGGATCGTTCGCGACAGGTTTTGGGGGCGGGCAGCGATGCCCGCCCCTTTTCTCATGGCCGGGCGACCGAAAGTACCGGCCGCGGCATCGCCCGGCCCTTAACACATTGGTTAACGAGCGCTTTCCGCAGGTTCTGCACAGCTTTTTACGAACCGGATGAGGCATTGGAGGGAGGGCCGGGGCCGCCTGAGGCTTCCCCTTGGGCCCGTTGTTACCTATAACCCGGCCTCCACCAGCCACATTGCCGGGAATTCGATGGCCAAGAGTGTTGCCGAGACGATCTACGTGCTCAACGGTCCGAACCTCAATCTGCTGGGGACCCGCGAGCCCGAGACCTACGGTCGCGCAACGCTTTCCGATGTCGAGAAGCTCTGCGCAGAGACCGCGGCTCAATTCGGGCTCAAGGCCGATTGCCGGCAGTCCAACCGCGAGGGTGAGCTGATCGATTTCATCCATGAGGCCCATGCCAACAAGGCGGCCGGGATTGTCATCAATGCCGGCGGCTATTCGCACACCTCGATCGCGCTGCATGACGCCCTGGTGGCGGTGAAGATTCCCGCCGTCGAAGTGCACATCAGCAACGTCCACGCCCGCGAGAATTTCCGCCATCATTCCTTCACCGCCAAAGCCGCATTCGCAACGCTTTCCGGCTTCGGCATCGACGGTTACCGGCTCGCGATCAATGGCCTTGCCGCCAGGATCGGCGCCAAGGCGAAAGCCTGACGCAGCCCCCCGTCAACAAAAAGAAAGTTTCGGATCAAGATCATGGCGCGCCAGCCTGACGACACAAAAGCCGCAAAAATCACGAGCAACGACAGCGCGCTTATCCGCGAACTCGCGTTGCTGCTGGACGAAACCAGCCTCACCGAAATCGAGATCGAGCGAGCCGGCCTGCGGGTGCGGGTCGCCCGCAACATCAGCATCGCGGCATCGATGCCGGCAGGCTTTCAGGCGCCCGCTTCGGCGATACCCGTCCCGCCGGCCGATATCGCCGATGTGGCCAAGCACCCCGGCGTAGTGCCCTCGCCGATGGTCGGCACGGCCTATTGGGCTTCCGAGCCCGGCGCCAAGCCGTTTATCGAAGTCGGCGCCAAGGTGGCGGTTGGGCAGACGCTACTGATCATCGAGGCGATGAAGACGATGAACCAGATTCCGTCGCCGCGCGCCGGTACCGTGACGCAGATCCTCGTCGAGGACGGCCAGCCGGTCGAATTCGGCGAACCGCTGGTAATTATTGAGTAGAGGCGAATGGCAAATAGCGAATGGACCTTTGCTGCAACTATTCGCTACTTGCTATTCGTTACTCGCCCGTTCGCTAGGACCACATGTTCGATAAAATTCTCATAGCCAACCGCGGCGAGATCGCACTGCGTGTCCTGCGCGCGTGCAAGGAACTCGGCATCTCCACCGTCGCGGTGCACTCCACCGCCGACGCCGACGCGATGCACGTGCGTCTCGCCGACGAGAGCGTCTGCATCGGGCCGCCGCCGTCGAAGGACAGCTATCTCAACGTACCCGCGCTGCTGGCCGCCTGCGAGATCACCGGCGCGGATGCCGTACATCCGGGCTACGGCTTCCTCTCCGAAAATGCCCGCTTTGCCGAAATCCTCGCCGAGCACAACCTGCATTTCATCGGGCCGAAGGCCGAACATATCCGCCTGATGGGCGACAAGATCGAGGCCAAGAAGACCGCAAAGAAGCTTGGCATTCCCGTGGTACCGGGCTCCGACGGCGGGGTCACGTCCGACGACGACGCCATGGCGATCGCACAGGCAATTGGTTTTCCGGTGCTGGTCAAGGCAGCCGCGGGCGGCGGCGGACGCGGCATGAAGGTCGCCCAGACTGCCGACGACCTGATGTTGGCGCTGTCGACCGCTTCCAACGAAGCCAAATCCGCGTTCGGCGACGCCTCGGTCTACCTCGAAAAATACCTGCAGAAGCCGCGCCACATCGAAATCCAGATCCTCGGCGACGGCCGCGGCGGTGCGATCCATCTTGGTGAGCGCGACTGTTCACTGCAACGGCGGCATCAGAAGGTCTGGGAAGAAGGCCCCTCGCCGGTTCTCAGTGCCGCCGCGCGCGCGAAGATTGGCGCGACCTGCGCCAAGGCGATGCAGGACATGAAGTATCTTGGCGTCGGCACCATCGAGTTTCTGTACGAGGACGGCGAGTTCTATTTCATCGAAATGAATACCCGCATCCAGGTCGAGCATCCCGTCACCGAGAGCATCACCGATATCGATCTCGTGCTGGAGCAGATACGCATCGCGGCCGGCGGCGAACTGCCCGCGAAGCAGGACGAGATTCCCTTTATCGGTCACGCGATCGAATGCCGCATCAATGCGGAAAATCCGCAAACCTTCCGGCCCTCCCCGGGGAAAATCACGCAATACCACCCGCCCGGCGGCCTTGGCGTGCGGATCGATTCAGCGGTCTACCAGGGCTATACGATCCCGCCCTATTACGATTCGCTGGTCGGCAAGCTGATCGTCCATGGCAAGACCCGCGGCGAATGCCTGATGCGGCTGCGGCGGGCGCTGGACGAAATGGTGGTGGAGGGCATCGAGACCACGCTGCCGCTGTTCCGGGCCCTGGTCCGGGAGCCCGCCATTATCGACGGCGACTATCACATCCACTGGCTCGAGCATTATCTGGCCGGCCCGCTGGGCGATTGACGGCCTTTCGCGGCCTGACCGTCCCCGGGAACCAATTGCCCGGACAGGCGTTTTGTCCGGCTGGGGAAACCCTTCCTGCCCCCGGGGGAATGCTTGAAATCCGCTGCTTCATGACGCGAGATGGTTGTGACGCCTGACGCTGCGCGCCGCCGCGCGATTGGCCAAGTCCTGCTGCTTGCGGCGGGACTTGTGGTGCTGGTCGTGATCAGCGCTGGCTCGGTCTACCTCGTGAACAAGGCGCGGGAAGACGCACGCTGGGTCGTCCACACCGTCGAAGTCGAAAACCAGATATCGCTGGTGCAACTGCAGATGCGCCGCGCCGAAAGCGCCCAGCGCGGCTTTCTCCTGACGTCGCTGCCGGACTTCCTGACCGATTTCGACGAGGCTGTGTCCCGGCTCGCACCGGCGCTCACCAGGCTGAGCGAACTCATCAGCGACAATCCCGTGCAAAAGCGGATCTTCGACGAATTTCTTCCGCTCACCAACCAGCGGATCGAGGAATTCCGCAAGACCATCGAGCTGGCGCGAAGCCAGCACGTGGACGAGGCTACCCGGATCATCCGCGAGGGCATCGGCCGCAACGTCATAAACCACATTACGGATCTGGCCGGCCAGATGCGCGCAGAAGAGGATCGCCTGTTTATCCTGCGCACCAGCAACGCCGACCGCAGCCAGACCCTGGCAGCATCGATGACCTGGATCGGTTCGGGTCTCGTTGTCGTGCTGGCCGCCATCTCGATCTTCCTGGTGCGGCGATCCTCGCGTGCGCGCGACCATGCCGAGACATCGCTGCGCGACAGCAACCTCAACCTCGAGGCGACGATCGGCGAGCGCACCGCCGATCTGCGCGAGGCCAACGAGGAAATCCAGCGCTTCGCCTATATCGTCAGCCACGATCTGCGCTCGCCGCTGGTGAACATCATGGGCTTCACCAGCGAGCTTGAGGAGTTGCGCGGCGACATCTTCAAGCGGATTTCCGCGCTGAGCCGCGCCGGATCCTCCGCTCCGCCGGAGCCTGACAATGCGACCGATACCGCCGAGCCGTTGCTCGAGGGTACGGACAAGCAGCTCTCGCAGGACTTCACCGAGGCGCTCGGGTTCATCAAGTCGTCGATTGCGAAAATGGACCGGCTGATCACCGCGATCCTCAACCTCACCCGCGAGGGACGGCGCGAATTCGAGCCGGTGCGGGTCGACACCCGCGAACTGATCGAGGGCATCGTCGCGACGGTGGCGCATCAGGCCGCGGAGGCCGAGGCCCAGATCCGCATTTCACCGCTGCCTGATATCGTCAGCGACCGCCTTGCGCTGGAGCAGATTTTCTCGAATTTGATCGACAACGCACTTAAATACCTCAAGCCGGGGGTTCCCGGCGACATCGCGATCCGGGGCCGGACCAAGCTCGGCTTTGCAATTTTCGAGATATCTGACAATGGACGCGGTATCGATCCCAAGGACCATCAGCGCATTTTTGAGCTTTTTCGCCGCGCCGGGACGCAGGATAAACCAGGACAGGGAATAGGACTTGCCCACGTCCGCGCCCTGGTACGGCGGCTCGGCGGAACCATGTCGGTCTCATCGGAACTTGGCAGCGGCAGCACCTTCACAATAACCCTGCCCATCAAATGGACAGCCAGCAACCGGAACAGAGAATCATGAGCAAACCAGTCACCATCATCATGATTGAGGACGACGAGGGGCACGCCCGCCTGATCGAACGGAATATCCGCCGCTCCGGCGTCAACAACGACATTGTGCCGTTCACCAACGGGACAGCTGCGGTGGACTATCTATTCGGCAGCGACGGCACCGGCATCGCCCACAGGGGCAATGCGTTGCTGATCCTGCTAGACTTGAATTTGCCCGATATGTCGGGCATCGACATCTTGCGACGTGTCAAGGAAAACAAATATCTGAAATGTGCGCCGGTCGTGGTGCTCACCACCACCGACGACTCCCAGGAAATCAAGCGCTGTTACGAACTCGGCTGCAACGTCTACATCACCAAGCCGGTGAATTACGAAAGCTTCGCCAACGCCATCCGTCAGCTCGGTCTGTTCTTCTCCGTCATTCAGGTCCCGCAAGCCGTCACATGAATGCGATAATACCGACACTGCTGTATATCGACGACGACGAGGCGCTTGCGCGGCTGGTCGATCGCGGCCTGACGCGGCTTGGCTTCAAGGTCGTTCATGCCGCAAGCGGCGAGCACGGGCTCGATCGCGTCAAGCAAGGCGGCATCGATGTCATCGCACTCGATCAATACATGCCCGGTTTCGACGGGCTCGAAACGCTTGAGCGAATCCTGGCGATCCCGAATGCGCCGCCGGTGGTATTCGTCACCGCCTCGCAGGATTCCAGCATCGCCGTCACCGCGCTGAAGGCCGGCGCGGCGGATTACCTGGTCAAGGACACGCACGGCGATTTCATCCCCCTGCTCCAGGTCGCCGTCAACGGCGCACTGCGGCAGGCCCAGATCCAAAAGGCCCGCGACGACGCCGAGGCCGAGGTGCATGCCTCGCGCGACCGCTACGCGGCGCTCGCCGCCGAGCGCGAGGTGCTGTTGCGCGAGGTCAACCACCGCGTCGGCAACAGCCTGCAGATCATCGCCTCGCTGCTGCACCTGCAGGCCAATTCAACCACCCAGGATGACGTCAAGGCCGCGCTGACCAATGCGATGGGACGGGTCGCCGCGGTGGCGCAGGTTCACCGCCGGCTTTACACTTCGCAGGACCTCAAGAGCGTGCTGCTGAACCAGTATCTCGATTCCCTGCTCGAGGATCTCAGGCGGTCGGCCGAAGGCAACAGGATGTCGCGGCTGACGCTCAAGGCCGAACCGATCGAGATCGATCCCGACCGCGCAGTGGCGATCGGCATCATCGTCAACGAGCTGGTGATGAACGCCGTGAAATACGCCTATCCCGACGGCGCCGGCCCCATCCACGTCGACCTCCATGCACAAGGCGACGATCTCGTGCTGTCGATCGCCGACGACGGCGTCGGCCTCAACGCCAAGACCGACCCGCGCTCCACCGGCATGGGACAGCGCATCGTCACCGCCATGGCCTCGAAACTCGCAGCCAGCGTCGAACGCGATCCGACCCACGCCGGCACCCGCATGGTGCTGCAGTTTCGCCGCGTCAATGCGCCGGCGGTAAAGCCGGCGAGCGCGGCCGGGTAGCTAAACGCCGGCAGCGATGTCCTCCCGGCGGGCGTTTTGAATTCGCCGCTTTTTCAGGCGGCGCGAAACCCTCCCCGTAACACCGCGTGTTGTGGACAAGCAGGATACCAAGCCGTCGCGCACGATGCATTGATCGCCTGCCCGGTCGCGCAGGCGGCTTCGGCCTGCTATCTTTGCCGCATGACGTCGCGCGACACCGCCTCTTTCGACATCACGCCCGAAGTGCTGCTGCGCGCCTATGCCTGCGGCATCTTCCCGATGGCCGAAAGCGCCGACGATCCGACCCTGTTCTGGGTCGAACCGGAAATGCGCGGCGTGATCCCGCTCGATGGTTTTCGGATCTCCTCGCGCCTCGCACGCACGGTGCGTTCCGACGCTTTCACCGTCACCGTCGACACCGCCTTCAAGGCGGTGATCGCTGGTTGTGCGGCGCCGCAGCCCGGCCGCGATGACACCTGGATCAACAAGCGCATCCGCGACCTCTATGTGGGACTGTACGAACTTGGACACGCCCACAGTGTCGAGGCCTGGCAGAATGACGATCTCGTCGGCGGGCTCTACGGCGTCAGCCTCGGCGGCGCGTTTTTCGGCGAGAGCATGTTCCATCGCGCCCGCGATGCCTCGAAGGTGGCGCTGGTGCATCTGGTGGCGCGGCTGATTGCGGGCGGTTTCGAATTGCTCGACACGCAATATGTCACCGAACATTTGCGCAGCTTTGGCGCGGCCGAGATTTCCAGGCGGCGCTACCGCGTATTGCTCGACAAGGCGATTGCCGGCAAGGCGGATTTCCGGAAGCTGCCGGTCGACCGCCCCGTCAGCGGCGCGCAGGCGCTTGGGATCATCGCCGAGCGTAGTTGACGTCTCGTGTCCCGGACGCGGTGCAGCGTTCTCCACGCTGCTCCGCAGAGCAGGGACCCACTGGTTACGGGTTACGCATCTCTGGATCCCGGGTCTGCAGCGCAACACTTCGTGCTGCGCAGCGCCCGGGAAACGCCCGCCTAGTTGCCGAAAAGTCCGCCGAACAGGCCGCCGGGCCGCTGCTGTTGCTGCGGCGGGGGTGGCGGCGGTTGCGGCTGCTGCTGGAACTGCGGCTGAGGCGGCGGACGCGGGGCGGCCTGTTTCTGAGCCGGCGGGCGCTTTTGTGCAGGGGGCGGCGGCGCTGCCTTCGGTGGATCGGGCTGCGCGCTGACGATCGTGGTCTCGGGGCCTTTGCAGTCGGTCAGCCAGATGTCGTAGATCGGATGCTCGACGCCATGCAGGCCGGGGCTCGCCGCGAACATCCAGCCTGAAAAAATCCGCTTCACCTCGCCTTGCAGCGTGATCTCATCGACCTCGACGAAGGCGTCGGTGTTGGCAGCCTCGGTGGCGGGACGCGTATAGCAGGCGTCGGTCTTGACCCGCAGCGCACCGAACTGGACGGTTTCGCCGATATCCTCATCGAAATTGATGATGCGCCCGGTGATCTTGTCCAAACCCGAAAAGCTCGCCTTCTTGTTGGCGATCTTCTGGGCCGGCGGCTCCGAGACCACCTCATCGCCGGGCTGCAGCGTGGCCGGCGTTTGCGGCACGCCGCCCTTGGTCTGACGCTGTCCGGGCGGCTGATTGGCGCCGGGTTGCGGCGGCGCGACCGCGATCCCCGGCGCAGTATTCTGGGGAATGACGGTCGAGCCCGGAGGCGGCGCCAGAGGCTGCGACTGCACCGATCCCGGGGGCGGGATGCCCTGCCCCGGCGGCAGGCGATTGGGCGTCGGCAGCAGGCGGCCCTGCGGCAGTTCCGGCACTTCCTCCTCGTCGTCAGACGGCGCCTGCTGCTGGCCACGCGGAATATTGCCGGGCGGCCGCGGCGAGGGATCGGAAAAGATATTGCCGATCTGCGCCTGCGCCGGCGGCGCAAGCGGGATCGCTGTAGCGGCGATGAGGGCCGCAAAACCAGTCAGGGCAATGGTTCGAAACATCTCGCGGCTTTGAAAGGCGAATCGGGCTCGCGACATTGTAGGATAATCCGCCGCTCGCAGGGCCCCCGGTTAACACGGCGAATACGGCGGGGAAAGGGCGGTTTGCCGCTTCTGCGGGCACTGGTCAGCCCCCGCCGCAAATGAAATAGTAGGCTGGAGCAACGTTCGCGCCCAGCGCTGAACCGCCAGAAATCCGGAACAACCGGACCAGCCGGAGGAAACCCCAGATATGCCCGATCGAATTCGCCTGGACGGCAGGGTCGCCGTCGTGACCGGCGCGGCCGGCGTCATCGGTACTGCGACTTTGCGGCTTCTGGCCGAACGCGGCGCGCGCCTGGTCGCGGTCGACCGCAGGGAGGCTGACCTCAAGGCCGCCATCAGGGATCTGCCGGCCTCGGCGCAGGCGCTGGCGATCGCGGCCGACGTCACCGACGAGGACGAGGTCAAAGGCTATGTCCGCGCCGCTGTCGACAAATTCGGCTCAATCGATGTGTTCTACAACAATGCCGGCGTCGAAGGCGACATCAAGCCGATCACCGAATACTCGCTGGAATCCTTTCGCAAGGTGATCGACGTCAACGTGGTCGGGGTATTTCTGGGGCTGAAGCACGTGCTGCCGGTGATGCTCGGGCAGAACAAGGGCAGCATCATCAACACAGCGTCGATCGCCGGCCTGATCGGATCACCGCATATTGCCGCCTATAGCGCCAGCAAGCACGCGGTGATCGGTCTCACCAAGAGCGCGGCGTGGGAATGCACGGCAACCGGGGTGCGGGTGAATTGCGTCTGTCCCGGCCTGATCGACAGCCGGATGCTGAGCACCATCATCCAGGGCCGCACGCCCGGCAACGCGCCCCCTCCTAATGAGAAGGTCGTCGAGCGGATTCCGGCGCGCCGGCTGGGCCAGGCGTCAGAAGTCGCCTCGATCGTAGCGTTCCTGGCTTCCGACGAGGCCAGCTATGTCTCGGGCTCCGCCTACACCGTCGACGGTGGCCGCACCGCGGCTTAGGTTTCCACCGTCATTCCGGGATGGTCCGAAGGACCAGACCCGGAATCTCGAGATTCCGGGTTCGACGCTTCGCGCCGCCCCGGAATGACAGTTTTAATCAGAGGTACTCTCCCCCATGCCCGTTACGCTCGATCCCGATGCCAGTGCCGTCTACAAAGCCTTCCAGGAAGCCGGCCGTCCGCCCTATGAAACCGTGACGCCGGCGGAAGCGCGCGAACTCTATTTGAAGGGCCGCTTCGTCACCAATCCCGAGCCGCCCGAACTCGAAAGCATCCAGCCGCTTGCGATCCCCGCCCCGCACGGATCGATCCCGGCCCGCATCTACACGCCGAAAACCCTGCGGAATACCAACGGCCTCGCGCCATGCCTGGTGTTCTTCCACGGCGGCGGCTGGGTAATCGGCGATCTGGATTCCCACGACGTGGTGTGCCGCAAACTGGCCGACCAAGGTCAGCTCATGGTGATCTCGGTCGATTACCGGCTCGCGCCCGAGCACAAATTCCCGGCCGCCGTCGATGACGCCATCGAGGCGACGAAATGGATCGCCGGCAACGCCACGCAGCTCGGCATCGATGCGTCGCGGCTGACGGTCGGCGGCGACAGCGCCGGGGGCAACCTCGCCGCGGTGGTTGCGATCGCGGCGCGCGACGGCAACGGCCCTGCCCTCGCCGGCCAGGTGCTGATCTATCCCGCGATCGATTTCGCGATGACGCATCCCTCGCATTCAGAGCCTGAGACCAGCGTGCTGCTGACGCACTCGGTGATCCGCTGGTTCCGCGATCATTATCTGAGCAGTGCGGCCGACATTCACGACTGGCGCGCCTCGCCCGCACGCGCCAGTACGTTGATCGGACTGCCGCCCGCCTATGTGCTGACCGCCGGTGCCGATCCGCTGCGCGACGAAGGCGACGAATACGCACACCGGCTCAAGGAAGCCGGCGTGCCCGTCACCCACCGGACTTTCTCAGGCCAGTTCCACGGCTTCTTCACCATGGGCAAATTGCTGCAGCAGGCCAATGTCGCGGCCAGCGACATCGGCGCATGGTTGAAGGCGCTGAATTAGCGTTCGGCTACTTGCCTGCGATTTCTGTTGCGATAATCACAGACGATGCGAGCCGTGCATCCATTTGCCGACGGCCGAAAATGCCGAGGACCCCTTGATCGAACCCCTGCTCGTATTCGGAATACCGGTCGACTTCATCCTGTTCGCGCTGACCCTGCTCGGCGTCGCGCTGTTCCATCATCATACGCTGCCGGTCGCGCTGACGGGGCTCGCCGCCATCATCGTCTACCAACTGGTCTTCACCGGGTTCAAATACGGCGCCGGAGTTGATGGCTTCGGCCAGCACATGGCGCATGAATGGGTCACGCTGGCCAATCTGTTTCTGCTGCTGACGGGGTTTGCGCTGCTGTCGCGCCACTTCGAGGAAAGCCGGATTCCGGATGAGATGCCGGCGCTGCTGCCCGACGACTGGAAAGGCGGCCTGACGTTGCTGGTTCTGGTGTTCGTGCTGTCGAGCTTCCTCGACAATATCGCGGCGGCGCTGATCGGCGGCACCGTCGCGCGCCATGTTTTCCAGGGCAAGGTGCATATTGGATATCTGGCAGCCATCGTCGCGGCGTCGAACGCCGGCGGCTCCGGCAGCGTGGTCGGCGACACCACGACCACCATGATGTGGATCGCGGGCGTCAGTCCGCTCAGCGTCGTCGAAGCCTATGTCGCCGCCATCGTGGCGATGCTCATTTTTGCGGTACCGGCCTCAATGCAGCAGCAGCGCTTCTCGCCGATCGTGAAGAACCCTCCGAGCGGACTGAAAATCGATCCCGCGCGTGTGTTCATTGTCGCGACGATTCTGGTTGCGGCGCTGGCGGCCAACATCACCGCGAACCTGAAATTTCCGGCGCTGCTGGACACGATACCCGTCCTCGGCCTCGCGGTCTGGGCCGCCATCCTCCTGACAGCGGGCCTGAGGTCACCGGACTGGTCGGTAATGCCGGAAACCTTCAAGGGCACCGTCTTCCTGCTCGCGCTGGTGACGGCGGCTTCGATGATGCCGGTCGAAAAACTGCCGGTGGCCTCATGGCCAACGGCGCTTGGGTTGGGCTTTGTCTCTGCGGTGTTCGACAATATCCCGCTCACGGCGCTCGCATTGAAGCAAGGCGGCTACGACTGGGGCTATCTCGCCTATGCAGTCGGCTTCGGCGGCTCGATGATCTGGTTCGGTTCCTCCGCCGGTGTGGCGCTGTGCAACATGTATCCGGAAGCGAAATCGGTCGGACGCTGGGTCAGCCAGGGCTGGCCCGTGGCGGTGGCCTACGTCATCGGCTTCTTCGTGATGCTCGCCGTCATCGGCTGGCATCCCAACGCGCCGCATTAACGCAATTTCCAGTTCTTTCGCCTAACCCGCCCGCGCGGCGCGCCGCAGCGATTGCGGCGGCTGGCCGAAGGCGCGGATGAAGGCGCGGCGCATCCGTTCCGGGTCGCGAAAACCGGTTATCTGCGCGACGCGCTCGATCGCCTCGCTGGAGGATTGCACGCGCTGCCGCGCCACTTCGATCCGCAGGCGCTCCACCGCTTTCGACGGCGTGGTACCGGTCTCGGCAATGAAGGCGCGGGTGAAATGCCGCGAGCTCATGCCGGCCTGCTCGGCCATGTCTTCCACCGTCAATGGCGCATCGAGGTGCTCGCGCGCCCAGGCCAGCAGCGGACCGAAGCGGCCGGTCGGCGCCTTCAATTCCAGCAGCGAGGAGAATTGCGACTGGCCGCCGCTGCGGCGATGATAGAGCACGAGCTGGCGCGCGGTGTTCTGCGCGATCTCGTCGCCGTAATCCTCCGCCACCATCGCAAGCGCGAGATCAATGCCGGCGCTGATGCCCGCGGAAGTCCAGATATTGCCGTCGCGGACGTAGATCCGGTCGGCCTCCAGTTTCACCTTGGGATAGGCTGCGAGAAAATGCCGGGTGCGCTGCCAGTGCGTGGTGGCGCGGCGGCCGTCGAGCAGCCCGGCTTCGGCCAGGATATAGGCGCCCGAGCAGACGCTGGCGACGCGGACGCCGCGTTTCGCCATCGCCCGCACGAAGGCCAGTGTCCTCTCGCAGGTCGCGGCCGTCCGCACCCCCTCGCCGCCGGCCACGATCAAGGTCGAGATCGCGCCAAACGGCCGGCAGCCGCGCGCCAGCATCTCGGCGCCAGATGAGCTGCGGACCGGGCCTGGCGTTACCGCCAAAACCTTGATCGGTGGCGCGGTGTTCGCGAAGCGGGCGGCGATTTCGAACGCCGAAATCGGACCGGCCGCATCCAACAGCTGGAAATCGGGAAATATCAGGATGCCGATCATGGCGGGGCTCATGTCCTTAAATGAGGGAAATACGGCATTTTGGACATGAGGCCATCATGGCAAAGTATCGAGGTCAAGCAAAATTTCGGAGGCTCTCAATGTCTGCGCCGATGCAAATTGGTCTGGTGCTGTTTCCAAGAGTGACCCAGCTCGACTTCACCGGACCGTTGCAGGTTTTCTCAAGCGTGCCCGGCGCGAAGGTGCATCTGATCTGGAAACGGATCGAACCGGTCCCGAGCGACACGGTGCTGGCGCTCACGCCCACAATAACCTTTGCGGATTGTCCGCAGCTCGACGTGATCTGCGTGCCGGGCGGCGCCGGCACCGATGACATGATCAATGACCAGGAGATGCTGGATTTCCTGCGCAAGCAGGCGTCGGGTGCGAAATACATCACCTCGGTCTGCACGGGATCGCTGGTGCTGGGCGCCGCCGGCCTGCTGCAAGGCTACCGCGCGGCAACGCACTGGACCGCGATGGAATTTCTGGAGCAGTTCGGCGCCAAGCCGACCAGGACGCGTGTCTGCGTCGACCGCAACCGCGTCACCGGCGGCGGCGTCACCGCGGGGATCGATTTTGCATTGACGCTGGTGTCGCTGCTGGTCGACCGCAAAACGGCCGAAGCGATCCAGCTCCGTCTCGAATACCATCCGGCGCCGCCATTCAACGCCGGCTCGCCCGAGACCGCGCCGGCCGAAATCCTCGCTCTCATGAAAGACAGGATCGCGCCCGCGCAAGCGCGCCGCGGCGAAGCGATCGGCCGCGCCGCCGCACGGCTTTCGTGACGGCACTGCCAGCGAAGCAATTCAGATGAGAAGAAAAAGGCCGCCTGGTTTCCCAGACGGCCTTTCCTGTCTTACGGCAGCTCCACATCAACGGGCGATTTCAGAACCTCCGCACCGGGGGCCTATCTCCCGGCCGTGCTCTACTCGGGTGCCGCTGCACATCGGGGCAGTCGCGAACTGGAGCCCGACACCGACGCGATGGTTTCCCATCTCCGTAAGATGACCCCATTGAGCCGCGATGACGTGGAGCGCGCAAGGATGCAGCGACGAATGTCCCCGCTATTCCCGCTGTTCACAGGCCAGCGCACTGCGACGCCTCATCGTTTCGGGGCGCGTAGCGAACCCGAAATCTCGAGGTTCGCGCTAACGCGCAACCGCAATGACGATCAGTGAATTCAGCTTCCCGGCGTCCAGGCCTGATAATCGCCGGTCGCCTTGGGGCGGCGGCCGCTGGCCAGCGTCGAGCCGGAGGGCCGGTAGGCTGCCGGCGTTCCCGTCATGTTGGGGATGTGCGGCTTCTCCCATTCGCGCGGCGTGTAGGTCTCTTCGGTCGGCGCGACATCGACCGTGTGATGCATCCAGCCATGCCATGACGGCGGGATGCGCGTCGCTTCGGCATAACCGTTGTAGACAACCCAGCGCCGCTCGAAGCCGAGCGTCGGATCGATCTTGCGGCCGCGGGTCCGGTAGTAGCGATTGCCCTGCTCGTCTTGGCCCACCAGTTCGCCGAACCGCCAGGTCCACAATTGCGTGCCGAACGTCTGACCGTTCCACCAGGTGAAGATCTTGAGAAGGAACAGTTTCATGTGGCTCTGGCCGGTTCGAGGACGCGTTGAAGTCTGATGCCACCGGCGCGGCTAATTGTCCAGCCAAGTCCCCTTGATCGGGCCGCCTCGCCTACAGGGTGCCAGGCTCGCGATACGCGGCGACCGATTGTCGCGGAATCGGCTCAATCCGTTCATTCGGCGTACATTTCTGGTCTGGCAGTCTCGGACAATCCCGCACAATCGGTGCGAGGCCCGGGAACGTCCGCCTCTCGAAAAGGTTCTGAATGATATCCCGGAAATGGAGCCGATAATGATCAATCTCAAAGTTTTAAGTGCCGTCGCGGTAATGGCGCTTGCCGTTCCGCTCGCCGCGCCGACCGCAAGTTTCGCCCAGGGTTCTAAGGCCGGCTTTGGTGGCGGCGGCGGTGGCGGCGGAGTCGCTGTTGGCGGAGGTGGTGGCGGTGGTTTCGGCGGCGGTGGCGGCGGAGGCTTCAGTGGTGGAGGGGGCAGTTTCGGTGGCGGCGGTTCGTCGGGCGGCTGGTGATGACACAGCAAAAAAAAACAATAGCGAGCAGGCATTTAACGACATGGCATTACTGACTGAACACGAACAACGCAAGGTCGCCGAGGCGATTGCCCGGGTCGAGCGCGATACCGACGCCGAACTGGTCACCGTACTCGCGGCCCGCGCCGACGATTATGTGTACATCCCGCTGCTCTGGGCCAGCCTGCTGGCACTGGTGCTGCCGGGGATCGTGCATTACCTGACCGGTTGGCTGACCTTGCACAGCCTGCTGCTGGTGCAATGGATCACCTTCATCGTGCTGTGCCTGGTATTGCGCATACCGAAAATCACCACGTACCTGGTTCCACGTTCGGTGCGTCACTGGCGCGCCTCGAACCTGGCGCGCCGGCAATTCCTGGAACAGAACCTGCACCACACGGCGGGCAGTACCGGAATCCTGATTTTTGTCTCTGAAGCCGAGCGCTATGTGGAAATCCTGGTGGATGAAGGTATTTCCAGTCGGCTGGACAACAGCCATTGGGATGCGATTGTCGCGGCGTTTACCCGGCAGGTGCGCCAGGGCCAGACGTTGCAGGGCTTTGTCACCTGCGTCGAGGCATGCGGCGAGTTGCTCAAGGTGCATGTTCCGGTGACGCATGAGCGTAACGAGCTGCCAAATCGACTGGTCGTGCTCGGCTAGGGCTGGTTATGCGAACACTTTTGTAATGCTTGCCGGTACAACTGCGGCAAGTTGTTTGGCTACTGTTCAGTCTTCAACATCTCCCTCCAATAGCGAACGCCCTGTGATGGGTGTTCTGACGCAGAGGGAGTATTTATGTCAACGCATCTACCGCTCGACTCTTTTGCCGGTGCCGCCCCCAAAGGCGGGAGAGATGTATCGCCGGTCCATCTGACAGCGAAAGAAATACAAGCCTTAATATGGTGTTACAAGGGCAAGACTTCCTGGGAGATTGCCAGGATCCAGAATTGCTCACCCACCACGATAAATTTTCACTTCTTCAACATTCGCCGAAAGTTTGCTGTCAGGTCCCGTCATGCCGCCTTGCTCAAAGCCATAGAGTCGGGAGTTATTGTCATCGACGACGTCGATGAGCGAGGTCTCCATGAACTGGACTGATTCGGCTTACAACAGCATCAGTGGGCTCCTGTTGGGGTTGGGCATCGCGACGCTGCCCGCGATTGATGGCGAAGCGCTATTTGGTGCTTCGCTTGGGGCGTGGCTGGTCACTTCCACTCGCGTTGACTTCAAGGCCTGGCAGCGTATCGGTTCCTGGGTGCTATCGGCGGGGGTCGGTTATCTATTTACCCCCGTGGCGCTGCCGCTGGCGCCTTTCCTGACTGCGGGGGTAACGGCATTTATGTGTGCGCTGATCATTATTCCCATTAGCATCAAGGTCATGCAGTGGGTCGACAGTGCTGGCCTGGGCGAAATTATTGAGCGCATTAAAGGGCGACGCTGATGGATGTTAATACTGCATGGTCAAGTGTCCTGGCAATATTGCCCGTCTTACGCGTCTTTAAGTAAAGCGCGTATAACATTATGTTTCGCGCAGCTGTTGAAGTGTCGACAGGATAGACGCCATCTCTGAAAGTTTGAGTTCCATTTCACGCAGGCGGCGTTTTTCCTCCAGGGCATGTTGTATGGCGTTGCGATCTTCTTCATTGAGCAATCGCCACATCGCGAGAATTGTATTTTCCCGTGTGATTGTTTCCTGGGTTTGTTCTGAGGCATTGCCAGCAGTGCTTAGCCGCAAGACCGGTCCTTCGCCAAGCAACAACCAGTCAAGTGAAATACCGCGGGCCTGGGCAATTTCTACGCATAATGAGTACGGTGTACTGTCTCGACCTTTCCAGCTGCTGAGGGTTTGCGGACTGACTTTCAGCGCAGAAGACAGGGAGGCATCACTTTTTGTGCCAGTAATTTGTTTTAGGCGGGCTAAAACAGTCTGAGATTTTTTGCTACGCAATTTGAGCCTCTACCTTTTGACACATGCTTTTTGAGTGCTTAATGTATGCGCAATGAGTATTCTAAAATGAGTAATCAATTTTCAACTATGAGTCAGATAAATGTGATGTCGAAAATTCCTAATGGTAGCAGGGTGATTTCCTACATGTTTGGTTCTTGCCCATTGCACCGTTTTCCGTTGCACTTTCTTTTATCAGGTAAGCGTTATTTGCAGCGCCAGGTTGCAGCGATCCTCGCTCGCAGCAGTATTGCGTTTGATTATGTTGATTACCACCCGATGAACAGCGGGACCCAAGCATGAGTACTTACAAAATGGTGTGCCCGCATTGCTTGAGCCGCATGCGAATCCGCACCAGCGAGGGCCGACATATTTTCCTGCGGGTGGCCTACTTGCAATGCACGTCGGAAGCCTGCGGCTGGTCGGTTCGGGCCGAGTTCGAAATGACTCACGAGCTCTCTCCCAGTGGCATGCCCAATCCTGCCGTACGCCTGCCTTTCGCCGGACCCGATTTGCGGCACGCCGCCCGGCCTGTTGCGCCAATTGAGCCGACGACGTCGGCGCCTGTGGAGTCATGAACATGGGCGCAATTGTTGAAGACGAGGATCTGAACGAGCAATTGTTGACCATTGCCCAGGGGTTTTTGGCCCGCCATGAAAGCGATTCGGTCGTTGATGACCAGGTGCTGTTCTGTCGTGCCGTGAAGCACTTGCAAGGGATTGATGTGCCGATGCACCTGGCGGAGCGGCTGGTCAGCCACGCCTATGGGGAACTCAAGTCCTGCAACGATCGACGACGCCTGGACATCGGTGCCAGCTCCGAAACCGTCGCTGTCATCACTGATCCGGCCAACGGCATGACATGGGCCGTACCGGTGGGATTGATCGTCAGGCATGTGATCAATTCACCGAGCAATCGCAAACTTCGGCTGGTGGAGCCCTGAGGTATCGGCCATTACACTGCAGGTCTGGGGGGGATGACCGGGCCTGCGAAAAATAACCCCGTGCCCAAAACCCGCATCCCCCCTAAAATACCGGGCATTCTCCGATTTGCTCTGCCCGAGGCCGTTTTTTCCATGTCCGTCACCGCCACCCCCGCCAGCCTCGCGCCGGACCATCACGCCCAATTCATCGACCTGCTGCAATCGAGCCTGGAGCAGAACGCCTTCATCAAGTTGGTGTTGGCCAAGTACGCTGGCGATGAAGCGGACTTGCAGCGCATCATCATCAAGCCGGTGACGGTCAAGGCGCAGGCTTGCCTGTCCTTCGTCTATCGATACAAGACCCGCGACATCACCAAGAACCTGCCATTGGCCGAAGGTGTAGCCCTCATCAAAGACTTGTTGCCGGCATCGTTCAAAAATGCGCATTTGTTGTCGTTGACTGATGAAGCCCAGCTCGAATACAGCAAAAAGGGCAAGTCTTCGCTGTTCAAGAGCAAACCCCAGCAATTGCGTGAAGTGCCATCCGCCGGGCACAACCGTGAGAAAAACCGCTTTCTCGATTTGAACCGGCCGTTTCTCGCCGACTTGGGCGTCACCAACAAGCAGCATGAATTAATTCCTGCGATGTCGCGCAAGTGGAAGCAGATCAACAAGTTCATCGAGGTTTTCAGTCATGCGCTGACCTCGTCGCCACTGGCCCTGGATAGCCCGGTTCGCGTGGCAGACTTCGGCTCCGGCAAGGGTTACCTGACGTTTGCGATCCATGACTATCTGCGCAACACCCTGAAGGCCGAGGCGCAAGTGACGGGTGTCGAGTTGCGTGAAGACATGGTCACCCTGTGCAACGCCGCCGCGGCAAAGCTCGAGCACCCCGGGCTGGTCTTCAAGTGCGGTGATGTACGCAGCGTGGCGCCGAGCGAGCTGGATGTGATGATCGCGTTGCATGCCTGCGACATCGCCACGGATTATGCGATTCACACCGGCATTCGTTCCGGTGCCTCGATCATCATGTGTTCGCCGTGCTGTCACAAACAGATTCGCCTGCAAATCCAGAGCCCGGCATTGCTCAAGCCGATGCTGCAGTACGGCTTGCACCTGGGACAGCAGGCGGAAATGGTCACCGACAGCTTGCGTGCGCTGTTCCTCGAAGCCTGCGGTTACGAGACCAAGGTGTTCGAGTTCATCTCGCTGGACCACACCAACAAGAACAAGATGATCCTGGCGGTCAAGCGTGCCGAACCGGGTGATCCGGCCCAGCTGTTGGCGAAGATCCAGGAACTCAAGACGTTCTACCACATTACCGAGCACTGCCTGGAAACCCTGTTGCGGGCTGACGGTTACCTCTGAAAGCCGTTCGATTTACGCCGTGACAATGCGTGCGGGCTTGACCGCCGTCTTGCGTCCCAGCACGACGGTCAGGATCACCCCGCCGGCAAACAGCCACGTAATCGGTTCGACGTGCTCGCCAAAAAACAGCGCGGAAAAGCCGATGGTGAAGAAAATCTGCAGCAGCTGGATTTGGCTGACCCGGGCAATGCCACCAATGGCCAGCCCGGCATACCAGGCGAAGAACCCGATGAATTGCGAAAACAGCGAGACGTAGCCGAAGGCCCACCAGGTCTTGGCCGAAATCTCGCCCTGATGTTGCAACCCAAGGTAAAGCACCGGCCCGATCAACAGCGGGGTCGACAGCACCAGTGCCCAGCAGATCACTTGCCAGCCGCCCATTTCCTTGGCCAATCGGCCACCCTCGGCGTACCCCAGGCCACCCACCGCAATTGCGCCGAGCATCAACAGGTCGCCCGCCTGAATGCTGCCGGCCCCGCTGATCAGCGCATAACCGAGCACCAGTGCACTGCCCAGCGCGGCGCAGGCCCAGAAGGCTTTCGACGGGCGTTCGTGGGACAACCACGCGGCGTACAGCGCCACACACAGTGGCTGCAAGCCATTGACCAGTGCGCCATGGGACGCCGGCAAGGTTTGCATGGCCCAGGCCGATAGGACCGGAAAACCGAGGATCACCCCGGCAATCACCAGCGTCAGGCCTTTGACTTGCTTCCAGGTTGGCCATTTCTCACGCCGCCACAACAACAGCAACGCCGCGGGAACAGCCGCAAACAGTGCCCGGCCCAGGCCATTGAGCAGTGGATGCATCTCTTGCACGACGATGCGCGTGAAGGGCAGGGTAAGGCTGAAGATCACAACGCCGAGCAGGCCCAGGGCCATGCCGGTGTTTTCGCGGGTGGACATGATGGCAACCAGAATTTAATAGGTGCTGTTATCTAGCCATAAACCCAAGGTAGCGCGCTGTTACAGCTGGGCGCAGAGTTATCCGTACAGTTGGGCGCGAAGCTCCCAACGTAGGAGCTGCCGCAGGCTGCGATCTTTTGATCTTGTTTTTAAGATCAAGATCAAAAGATCGCAGCCTGCGCCAGCTCCTACCAAGTGATCGGCGTAGTAGCAGGTTATTACCCACCCCTGCGGATAAGGACTACCTTGAATACTCCTGCATGCCAAGCATTTCCCAGAGGAGTCCTCCCCATGGCCGCGAAAAAAATTCTGATGCTGGTCGGCGATTACGTCGAAGACTATGAAGTGATGGTGCCGTTCCAGGCCCTGCTGATGGTCGGTCACACGGTGCATGCCGTTTGCCCGGACAAGAGCGCCGGCCAGACCGTGCGCACCGCTATCCATGACTTCGAAGGCGACCAGACCTACAGCGAAAAACCCGGTCACCTGTTTGCCCTGAACTTCGATTTCGCCAAGGTCAATGCGGCGGATTACGACGCCGTGCTGATACCCGGTGGTCGTGCACCAGAGTACTTGCGCCTGAATGAAAAAGTGTTGGAGCTGGTGCGCGATTTCGACAAGGCCGGCAAGCCGATCGCCGCCGTGTGCCACGGTGCGCAATTGTTGGCCGCCGCCGGGATTCTTGAGGGGCGTGAGTGCAGCGCTTACCCGGCCTGTGCGCCAGAAGTGCGCCTGGCGGGCGGTACGTTTATCGATATCCCGGTGACGGACGGCCATGTTCAAGGCAATCTGGCGACGGCACCGGCCTGGCCTGCCCACCCGAGCTGGCTCGCCGGTTTTCTCGGCTTGCTGGGCACTAAAATCACGCTGTAACAAAGGACCCGTCCATGTGCGAGCTCTACGTCAAGGCCGATCCGATTCTCTACGAATCGCGCTCCCGCTCGCTGCGCATTTGCGGGGTGGTCACCACCTTGCGGCTGGAGAATCAGTTCTGGGACATCCTCAGCGAAATCGCCGAGAGCGACGGTATGACCACCAATCAGCTGATTGCCAAGCTGTATGAGGAGGTCATGGACTACCGTGGCGAGGTGGTCAATTTCGCCTCGTTCCTGCGGGTGAGTTGTACGCGGTATTTGAGTCAGCGGCGGATTGCTCCTCCTCAGATGAGTGTGGTGCGAACGGCGTGAAAATCAAAAGATCGCAGCCTTCGGCAGCTCCTACAGGGATCGATGTAGGAGCTGCCGAAGGCTGCGATCTTTTGATCTTGTTGTTCCGGTGGTCTTTACTCTGAAGCGCGCAATCCCTCATTCGCCAAGGAGAAAGAGCATGTCTGGATGGTACGAAGTGAGCAAGAGCAGCAGCGGTCAGTTCAGGTTCGTCTTGAAGGCGGCGAACGCCGAAACCATTCTGACCAGCGAGTTGTACACCACCCGCGCCGCGGCCGACAAAGGCATCGCGTCAGTCCAGGCCAACAGTCCGCTGGATGAGCGCTACGAGAAGAAAACTACCAAGGATGGCCATCCTTATTTCAACCTCAAGGCGGGCAACCACGAGATTATTGGCAGCAGCGAAGCCTATTCCTCTGCATCCGCGCTGGACAAAGGCATCGCCAGTGTAAAGGCGAACGGCCCGACCAAGGTGATCAAGGACAAGACCTTGCCGGTGCTCTAAAACTCAACACAAATCCCCTGTGGGAGCGAGCCTGCTCGCGAATGCGGTTTAACAGTCAGCAAGATGTTGACTGACACGCCGCCATCGCGAGCAGGCTCGCTCCCACATGGGGTTATGCGTATGGCTGAGCGATCAGCGCAGGGCTTTTAGCAGGCCTTGCAACTGGCTCAGACCTGCTCCGTCCAACGGAAACACCGGCAACCGCGGATCACCCACCTCCAGCCCGGTAGCCCGCAAGCCGGCCTTGATCGTCGCCGGCAAACCACCCTTGAGAATGAAGTCCAGCAACGGCAACTGGCGATAGAACAGTTCACGAGCCTTGTTCAGGTCGTTGGCCAGCACGGCGTCGTACAGGTCGAGATTGAGTTGCGGGATCAGGTTCGGCGCTGCTGTACACCAGCCTTTTGCCCCGGCTGCGAAGGCTTCCAGCGCCAGGGGGTTGCAACCGTTGTAGAAGGGTACCTGGCCTTCGCCCAAGCGATACAGTTGATGCATGCGCTGGATGTCACCGGTGCTCTCCTTGACCATTGTCACGTTTTCCACGCCCTTGACGATACGCAGGATCAGCTCCACCGACATGTCGGTGCCGCTGGTGGCCGGGTTGTTATAGAGCATGATCGGCACGCCGATGCTGTCGCCGATGGCGCGGTAATGCGCGAGGATTTGCGCTTCGCTGAGTTTCCAGTAGGACGTCGGCAGCACCATCACCACGTCGGCGCCATGGGCTTCGGCGAAGCGGGCGCGACGCACCGCTTTGGCGGTGGTCAGGTCAGACACGCTGACGATGGTCGGCACACGCTTGGCCACATGCTTGATGCTGAACTCGGCGACCTGGTCCCATTCGGCGTCACTCAGGTAAGCGCCTTCGCCGGTGCTGCCCAGCGGTGCGATCGAATGCACACCGCCGTCGATCAAGCGGTCGATGGAGCGTCCGAGCGCCTCCAGGTCTACGCCCTCGCCGTTGGCGGTGAAGGGGGTGATGGTGTAGCCAATGATGCCGTGAATGTTTGCGCTGGGCATGGTGTCTCTCCGTTCAAATGAGCTCTGGGGTTCAGTTCAGGCAATCGGCGTGTCGACGCAGGTTCTGCCGGGCGTAGTAGTTAAAGGCGGCGGCATGGCGCTTGGGCCGGGCAATCCAGTCATGGGCTTCACGGCCCAGTTCGGGGATGATCGGCTTGATGGTTCCGGCGCTCATCGCCAGCAGCTGCAACCTGGCGGCGCGTTCGATCAGTTGGGCAATCACACAGGCCTCCTCGATGGTGGTGCCGGTGGACAACTGGCCGTGGTGGGAAAGCAGGATCGCGCGCTTGTCGCCCAAGGCGCCGGCAATCAATTCGCCTTCTTCATTGCCCACCGGTACGCCAGGCCAGCCTTCGAGAAACGCGCAGTCGTCATAGAGCGGGCAGAGGTCCATGTGGGAGATCTGCAGCGGCACTTCCAGCATCGACAACGCTGCGACGTGAGTCGGGTGGGTGTGAATGATGCAGTTCACATCTGGCCGGGCGCGGTACACCCAGCTGTGGAAGCGGTTGGCCGGGTTCGGCATGCCGTGGCCTTCGAGCACTTGCAGGTCTTCGTTGACCAGCAACAGGTTACCCGCAGTGATTTCGTCGAAACCCAGGCCCAGTTGTTGAGTGTAATAGGTGCCAGGCTGCGGGCCGCGGGCGGTGATTTGCCCAGCCAGGCCAGAGTCGTGGCCATTCTCGAACAGAATGCGGCAGGTCAGGGCCAGCTTTTGCCGATCGGTCCACGTATTATCCACAAGGGTGTTTTGCATCTGGTTCAGCGCTTGCTTGACCAACTGATCTTTGGGCAGTGCTAAAGTCTCGGCCATGTCGGTGTCCTCGTTGGCTGGGTCATGCATATGACACTAAAGATGCTATATGACACTTTGTGTCATGAGCAAGGACAATTCGTCACCATCCTCGATGGATTAATCGTTCTACATGTCTATCCGTTTGAAATTATTGAGAAAAAAACTTGGCGTAACCCTTGAGGCGCTGGCGGAAAAATCCGGCATGACCAAGAGTTATCTGTCGAAAGTCGAACGCGGCCTGAACACGCCGTCGATTGCGGCCGCATTGAAGCTGGCCAAGGCACTGAACGTAAAGGTCGAGGAGCTGTTTTCCGAAGATAAGGTGAGCCTTGACAGCTACAGCCTGGTACGCAGCCATGAGCGTCAGTCACTGGGTGCCAGCGACGACAATCCAGGCTACGCGGTACTGGCCCGTCAGGTCAGCGAACGCAGCTTGTTGCCGTTCATCATTTACCCGCCGACCGAGTTCACCGACAGAACCTTCAAGGAGCACCTTGGGGAAGAGTTCCTGTTTGTCCACGAAGGGCAGGTGGAGGTGGATTTTGTGAACGAGCGAGTGCTGCTCGGTCGTGGCGATGCGCTGCACTTCAACTCGCAGAAACCGCACCGGATCCGCTCGGTAGGCGAGGTGCAGGCGCAGTTGCTGGTGGTGGTGCATAGCCGCGAGGAATGAGTTGACTTCAAAGCTTCGCGAGCAGGCTCGCTCCCACAGGAGGAATGCATTCCATTGTGGGAGCGAGCCTGCTCGCGAAGGCATCAGCTCAAACAACTAAACTTCCACTGGAACCGCTAGCTTCGGGCTACCCAGCGCATGGGTCTTGGAATCAAAAAACTGCAACTCAACCCCAGTCCCCTCGAACAGCTTCGCGTAATGCCGCTTCTGGTGCTGGATGAACGCCTTGCTGCGCGGGTAAATCGAGATGGCCACTCTCTTCGGTTTCGCCACGCGCAAGGCGTGCACGATGTGACTGTCCTGCTCGCCCAATGCATGCCCGAAAATACACAACCCGCCGCCATGGCCGAGTAACTGCTCGTAGCAGAACGACAGGTAATCGGAACTGCGGATGGTCTTGAGCTTGTCTGCGCTCGGCCCTTCATTGATGAACAACGGTACATCGTCGAGGGTCTTGATCGTGTTGTTGATGGCGAAATTGCCCAGCAACGTGCCTTCGGTCGACATCAATTTGCGCGCGGTGCCGTCCTGGTTGCGCACCAGGTGCAAACCGCCGTGCAAGTACAGCAAACGGGTCTTGTCGGTGGCGGTAACGCTCAGGTCGAAGACAGGTTCTGACCCCTGGAACAGATCGGTGATCGCCTCGGGTTGCTGCTGGATCGCCCAGTAATTGAGCAAGTCGTAGTTAGTGGTGAACACTGTACGATAACGGCCCAGTTCCTCACCGATGGTCGCCAGGCTCGAGGCTTCGACCAACCGCCACGGGATGTGGACGGCGTGCACGGTGTTGATCAGCGCTTCCTTGATCGCGTAGTAACGATTACGCGGTGCGGCAGAGCTGACGGCCAGGGCCTTGTTGACCCGGCTGGTGGTTTTCAAAGCGCTGAGTACCTGCTCGAAGCTGCGTGTCTGCAGCGCATCGAACACACTCAACTCGGATGGGCTGAGAGGTTTTTCTTCGACGGTGCGGGCGTTTTCGAACAGCGAGTCGTAACCGAAGTCATCCCACACCGCACGGCTGGCCCCATTACCCACCAGCAAACCGTCGAACGCAGCGCCGCTGCGCAAGACGTTCCAGTCTTCAAGTTGGGCGTCGACATCCTGGAAATCGGTCATTGCGGTGTTCATCTCGAAGCAAAAGGTCTGATGGGCGGCGACTTTATCATGGTCGGGCACTGAGCCTGGTCTGCATCACTCAGATCATCGCGCCAATCGCGGCAGCCGTCAGTTGATGGACGAATCCGCTCAGCGTCATCGCATAAGCACCGCCGACCGGCGCTGTTGTGGGACTTGGCGCAGAAGCTGCGCACGCTCGACAAGTTCTGACGGTTACTGAATCCTGCAGCGCCTGCAGATAGCAATGCATTCCCCTGTGGGAGCGAGCCTGCTCGCGAAGACTGACTGGCAATCAACATTGAACGCTCGGTAACAGCTTCAACCCGCAGCCGCCAAAGACTTGGCCGGCATGGCCCCAAACTGAATCAACACCACACCGCCGATCAACAACATTGCCCCAGCCAATCGCGGCAAGGTGATTGGCCGCTCCTCCAACCCAAACCACCCAAAGTGGTCCAGCACCAGCGAGGCCACCACTTGCCCCGCCAACGCCAACGCCATGAATCCCGAAGCGCCAAGCTTGGGCAGCAATACCAGCGCCAGTGAAATAAAACACACGCCAAACGCACCACCGGCCCACATCCACAGCGGCGCCTTGCCGATGAACGCCATCGACGGCAATGGCAAACGCATCGCCAGCATGATCGGCAACAGCACCAGGATGCTCACCACCAATGAAGCGAGGGTCGCCCACAATGGATGACCCAGGCCGCGTCCCAGATTGGCATTGATCGCGCTCTGGAACGGCACCACCGCTCCGGCGAATGCAGCAAGCAACAACAGACCCGCCCAATGCAACGTACTCATATTCATTCTCCAACAGGTTTTGCTGGACTCTAGAGCATTCGTCGCGCAGATTTAAATTCCGTTTTGCTATCCAGAACATGCATCAGATGAATGATCTGCGGCGCATTGATCTCAACCTGCTGGTGATCCTCGACGCCTTGCTCAGCGAGCAACACGTGACCCGTGCGGCCGAGCGCCTGCACCTGAGCCAGCCTGCTGTCAGCCATGCCCTGGCACGCTTGCGCGATCTGCTCGGTGATCCGTTGCTGGTGCGCGCTGGCGCAAGCCTGGTGCCGACTCCACGAGCGCTGGAGGTGATGGCTCCGCTGGGTGAAGTGTTGGCCCAGGTGCAATCGCTGCTGGCACCGAATGCCTTTGATCCGGCCACGGCCAAACGCACTTTTCGCCTGGCGATGTCTGACTATGGCGCCGCCATCGTCCTGCCGGAATTGATTCGCACGCTGCGTCGTGAAGCGCCCGGCATCGACCTGCAGATCAGCCACGCCAGCCGTGAAGGCATGCTCGAAGGGGTGCTCAATGGTGAAATCGATGCAGCCGCCGGGGTGTTTCCGGAAATGCCCAATGAGTTGCGCAGCACGCCGTTGTTCGAAGAGCACTATGTCTGCCTGCTGGACCGTAACAGCCTGGCTGACGCGAGCGTGCTCGAGCTTCGCACCTATTTGAGCCGCCCCCACGTCTTGTTGGAAATGCGTGGCAGCGGTACCCCGGAAATCGAGCGCGCCTTGACCCGCCTGCGCGAGCGTCGTCGAGTCGCCGTCAGCCTGCCGCACTGGAGCGTCGCCCCGCAGTTGATCAGCGGCACCGACCTGATCCTCACCGTCGCCTCTCGTGCCTTGCGCGATATCGACGAGCAGTCATTGATTATCGTGCCGCCGCCGTTTGATATCCCGTCGTTCACCTTTGTCCTGGCCTGGCACAAACGCCGGGGCAGCGACCAGGCGTTGAATTGGTTGAATGCGCAAATCGAGCGAGCCTCAGCTGATATAGACTGGCGCCCATTCACCCAAACAGCGCAAAAGGACTTCCCATGACCCCCTCCCTGCTAATGGCCGTTCTCGCCTCGGGCTTCATCTATGGCATCACGCCAGGGCCTGGGGTACTGGCGGTGTTCGGCATCGGCGCCGCCCACGGAAGGCGGGCGGGGGCGGGGTTTCTCTGCGGGCATTTGTTGGGCGACGTGGTCTGGTGCAGTACCGCATTGATAGCGATTGTCGGTGCGCGGGAAATCGGCAGCACGGCCTTCGATGTACTGGGCGTGCTCAGCGGGCTCTACCTGTTCTGGCTCGGCTGGCGTGCGGTGCGCGCGCGCCAGCGGGTGGGCGAGGCGCCGCAGGGGCCTGCGCGGCAGCCATTCTGGCACGGCATTCTGTTCGGCCTGACCAATCCGAAAGCTTACCCGGTGGCGGTGGCCACCTTCACTGCGCTATTGTCCAGCCGGGCAGAGTTGCTGAGCTGGTCGATGTTGCCGTGGCTGATCGTCTTGAGCTTCGTCGGCGGCCTGCTGGCCTACGCTATCCTCATCGGCATCGTTGGCGCGCGGCGCGTGCGCACCTTGTATCAACGCCATGAACTGGCTATCACCCGGTTATGCGGGCTGATGTTCATCGGTTTCGCCATCAACGCCCTGGCGCATGCACTGCCGGGGCTGGTGACGAACAAGGCGTGAGATTGAAGGGATGCGTCGGTTGTACCGTCGGCGCTCAGGCGCCTGACCGGTCAGGGAGAGTTTCCAATGGCTGCAATGTCCGGACAAAATCACGGCACCATGACCAGCACAAACTCCACGCCGTTGGCGAGCTACATTGACCTCCTGCTGGACGCCGTTTGCGCGGTCGACAAACAAGGCCGCTTCGTATTTGTCAGCGCGGCGTGCGAGCGCATTTTCGGCTATACCCCCGACGAACTGATCGGCCAGCCAATGATCGATCTGGTGCACCCGGCCGATCGCCAGCGCACCCTCGACGCCGCGCGGGAAATCATGGGCGGCGAACCCAAGCTGAATTTCGAAAACCGCTACCTGCGCAAGGACGGCCGGGTGGTCAATATCCTGTGGTCGGCGCGTTGGTCGGAGGTCGACCAGCTGCGCATCGCCGTGGCCCGCGACATTACCGAGCGCAAGCTGGCCGAATCCCGACAAGCGGCGTTGTATGCGATTTCCGAAGCGGCACATGCCGCGGAAGACTTGCTGGCGTTGTTCAAGCGTATCCATCTGATCATCGGCGAATGGCTACCGGCGTTGAATTTTTCCGTGGCGCTGTATGACGAGCAGTGTGCGCAGCTGAACTTTCCCTATCACGTCGACGACCACGAACCGCATCCCGAACAGCCCGGGGCCATCACTGCACGCCTTTGCGCAGAGGTCGTCCACAGCGGCCTGCCGATCCTGCTGACGCCGGACCAGAGCGACCTGCCCTTGGAGTTCGAGTCGCTGGTGAGCGGGCAGCATTCGCCGTGCTGGCTGGGTGTACCGCTGAGCTCGCAAAACGGCACGATTGGTGCCCTGATCGTCAAAAGCAAGCCGGGCGACGAGCGCTACACCGAACAGGACAAGGAGTTGCTGCAATACGTTTGCGCGCAAGTCGCGACGGCGATCGAGCGCAAGCAATTGCACACGCGCCTGCAGCACATGGCCCAGTACGACCAGTTGACCCAGCTGCCCAACCGCGAACTGCTACGGGACCGACTGAAGCTGGCCTTGGCGTCGGCGCTGGAGGAGCGTGGACGCATGGCCCTGTTGTACGTCGATCTTGACCGCTTCAAACAAGTCAACGACACCCACGGTCACGCGGTCGGCGACATGTTGCTGCAAACCGTGGCCAATCGGCTCAAGGGCTGCGTGCGCGAAACCGACACGGTGGCGCGTATTGGCGGTGACGAATTCGTGGTGTTGCTGCACAGCATCCACGCCTCGGGGGATGCCGACTGTGTGGCCGGGAAAATTCGCCAGGTACTGTCTGCGCCCATGCGCCTGGACGGACACAGCTTGCATATCCAGCCAAGCATCGGCGTCGCCCAATACCCCGAACACGGCACTGAAGAAAAGCAGCTGTTCAGGCACGCCGACGAGGCGATGTACAGCGCCAAGCGCGAGCAACACCTGCGGCTCGTTTGACATTATCGCCACCGTTCGTCGTGGCGATTCCAGCTTTTCTAAACCTTTTGATGGATGGAAATTCAGATTCTATGCGGGCAATGGCTCGCCGAGATCATCATCAAGAGGTAGAGAATCATGCCTAACTCAAGAAACTCGAGCTCGGGACACGCCAACGATCGAACGAAGACGTCTGAAGCCGGTCGTAAAGGTGGGAAAACCACGACCACGACTGTTGATAAAGACTCCACGAAGTCCGAGATGGGCCGCAAACCCGGCCAGAAATCCAAGTAATGGATGCAGATGGTTCTGATTGAGAAGCGGGAGCGAAAGCTCCCGTTTGAATTTTTACTGAGGAGGGCGCGACCATGAACCCTATGGCCACCCGATTACGCAACTGCGGTCTAGCCGCGTTACTGGGCCTGTGTGCCAACAGTGCCTTCGCCCAGACGCCCACCGAATTCATCAACGATGCGTCGGCCAAAGGCATCGCTGACATCGAAGCCAGCCGACTGGCGCACCAGAAGTCCGAATCCAAGGAGGTCAAGGACTACACCATCGTCGTGATCAACGATCGCACGACCGCCAACCAGCACCTGGCGAAAATCGCCAAGCAACTGGATCTGCCGGTGGCACCGCGTGAAGAAGTGATGGAAAAAGCCAAGGCGCTGATGCCGCAGGTCATGGAAGGCGAGACCTTCGACCAGGCCTACGCGGCCAGTCAGGTCAAGACCACCCAGGAAGCCATCGAGCAGCTGGAGCAAACGGCCCAGACCACTGACGTGCCGCAAATCAAGGCGTTCGCAGAAGAGACCCTGCCAAAGCTGCAGAATCACCTGCAAATGGCCAGGGCCTTGCAAGCCAGTCGCTAACGCTTCGCGTGCGTGGGTGACTTGCGGTCACCCACGCACTGTCGATCAGCATTTATTCAGATCCTGCTTGCCTTTCTCCTGGACCACGGTGCCATCAATGGAAATGGTCTGGCCTTCGCCAAGGCTGCGGTAGTGCTTTCTCAGTGCTTCCAGTTCCTTGAGGTCCAGGGCCTCGAGCCCGAGCATCGCGTTCTGTGCTTCTTTCGTCACTCGCAGCAACTCATCGACCTTCAGGTGCAGAATGTCCGTGTCGCGGTTCTGCGTGTTCTGGATCAGGAACACCATCAGGAAGGTGATGATGGTAGTCGAGGTGTTGATGACCAACTGCCATGTATCGTTGAAACCGAAGATCGGCCCACTGAATCCCCACAGCAAAATCAGGATGATCGCCCCGAGGAATGTCGAAGGGCTGCCGGTCCACAAAGCAAGTTTCTGTGCGATTTTTGCGAATTTCATGGCCGTTTTCCTTATAAGTGGGCGCCTGAATTTCAGACAGTGGCGGCGGGGTGAAAATTCGGCTTATTTCAGATCAAAAGATCGCAGCCTGCGGCAGCTCCTACGGGTTGATCCGATGTAGGAGCTGCCGCAGGCTGCGATCTTTTGATCTTGAAGTTTTGCCCATTGAAAGGCTCGCATTGGGTTGCTGGCGATGTATGGTTACGATTGAAATTTTTGCCCGTGCCGAAAAAACAAATGCACCGACAGGAGAACGCAATGAGTTGGTCCGCCAAACAATACGTCACTTTCGAAGATGAACGGACCCGTCCCGCCCGCGACCTGCTGGCCGCCATCCCCTCCGGTGCAGTGCGCTCGGCCATCGACATCGGTTGCGGTCCCGGTAACTCGACCGAGTTGCTGGTGGAGCGCTTCGCTGATGCCACAGTGCGGGGGCTGGACAGTTCGACCGACATGATCGAGGCCGCGCGCAAGCGCTTGCCACAGGTGCGCTTCGATGTCGCTGACATCGACACCTGGAATGACACTGGCCCATTCGATGTGATTTTTGCCAACGCGGTACTGCAGTGGGTGCCCGATCACGCAACGTTGCTGCCGGCGCTGGTGAGCAAGCTCGCACCCGGTGGCAGCCTGGCAATCCAGATGCCCGACAACCTCAATCAACCCTCACACCGCTTGATGCGCGAAGTCGCGGCGGACGGTCCCTGGGCAGGCAAACTTGCTGAAGTCGCCGGACAACGCACGGAAATGGCCGATGCCAGCGCTTATTACTCGATGCTGAAAGCCTGTTGCACCCGCGTCGATGTCTGGCGCACCACGTACCATCATCCGTTGGCGGGCGGCGCGTCGGGGGTGGTGGAGTGGTTCAAGGGCAGCGGACTGCGGCCCTTCCTCGAACCGCTGGATGAGACCGAACGCACGCAGTTTCTGCAGCAGTATCAGGCTGCAATTGCACAAGCCTATCCGGCATTGGCCGATGGTTCGGTGCTGCTGCCATTCCCGCGATTGTTTCTGGTGGCGACGCGCTGATTTATCAATCAGCGCTGAACACTGACCAACATCATCAGGCGATCCCGCTTTTGGGTCAGTGCCGGTTGCGCGACGACCTCGGCATCTGAGGGGCCCCATTCGTTGACGAAAAAACCGGCCGCGCGGGCCGGTTGATAGATCGCTGCAATCAGCTTATCAACGTTGTTGCAACACCTTGAGTGCTGCCGAAGCCAGGAAGCCCGAACGGCTTTTCTCTTCCGGGTGGTGCAGCACATACTCATCAATACGGTTGAGCAGGTAACCAGGCAGCGTGATGTTCAGCTTCTGGGCCTTGCCTAGATACTTGGTAACGTCGATGTCCACTAGTGCCCATGCGCACCCCGTGTACTTGGGATTGGCTGCGTGCAATGTCACTTTGTTCGCAGGAGGAATGGGTGAACCGCCTTCGGCCAGAATCTCGAAATGGCCTTCAATGGCTTCTCGGGCCATCGCCATCGCATCATCCAGATCTTCCCCGGCGGAAAAACAGCCGGGAATGTCAGGGACTTCAACGCCCCAGGCGTGCTCCTCATCTCCCATTGAAATCGCAATCGGGTAAAGCATTGTCATTGTCCTCCGAGGACTCAGCGCAGCATTAATCAGAGCAACGCCTGTTGCAAAATACTAATGGCCGTTTTCTTGAGAAGATCTTTCTTCGGGTGAGGGACGGTCACCAGCCCCGGTTTGGTCGGATGCTTGAAGTGATGGTGGCTGCCTCTTATACGTACCAGATACCAGCCGTCCGCAACGAGTTGGCTAATCAAAAATCGGCTATTCACAACACCTCCCTGTGGTGTGCTTGTGGTTACTATACCCACTGAATTTTTTTAATCAACACTATAACCACCAAAGTCTTCCTGGCTCGGTGGGGCAGCGATAGGAATCGAGTCCAGGAGGGCGATGCGAAAAAGCCTTGGACAACCCGAATGGATGTATTGCGAAGGTTTTCCTTTAGTCTTTCCAGCAGATGCTCCTTTGCTCTCTGGAAGGTCTTGAAACCGACTTGCTTTAACGAAATTCTTTACTGAGGCAAGAAAAACGCTAGCGGAACGTCGATCCTATGCGAAAACGCTAATGTAAGCAGAGCGGTTGGGAGCACTGCAGTGGCGACCAGCGGAAATGACAAGCTGGAATCTCATCAAATTCCAGACACAAAAAAACCGGCTCTGAAGGCCGGTTTTTTTCTATATCTGCATCCCCCGTCAAAAAACAACGTGAGACAAAAAATTCGATTGGAGCGGGTGAAGGGAA
>LNAP01001592.1_pt1 | contig 37958 bp, 45 predicted proteins | sample 602601 | NCBI WGS metagenome assembly LNAP01 (sample SAMN02440304, study PRJNA202911) | soil metagenome | biome: Subtropical and temperate rainforests or woodlands; isolation source: soil samples (1 kg each in a 20% v/v slurry with milli Q water) were... ... | reverse complement strand
CTGCGGCCACGCCGCGTTGCGCCTGGGCCGGCGCCGGCACTGCCACGGCCGAAACGGCCAAGGTGGCGGCAGCGGCGAGGGCCATCAAAGTCTTTCTCATGGCTCTACCTTTCTCACAGAGCGAGGACCGCAGGATAAGCGGTCTGTCGTGACCGAAAGTTCCACATCTCGCTTGAATGTTCAATGAACGCGGCTGCCCTATTTGGCGACGAATGCCCCGGGGCGATCGCTTTTGCGGCGCAGCATCGACGAGGTGACGATCGCGGCGGAGGTGCGATCGGCGATGCGCGGCCGCGGGCCAACAATGCGTTTTAGCCGCTGTTGGCAGGGGTTTTAGACTCATTCCAATCTATGTGAACGCAGTTTGGAATCACTTGAAAATGCGGTTTTTCCTTTTGCATCCCGCCGCGCTCATGCCTATCCAGAATGTACGCATCACAGATGAGCCTGCCGATTTCATGATTGTTTGCTCCTGTAACGTTCTTAGCGACCATGACGTGCGCAGCGCCGTCGAGTCAGCCGAAGACCTCCCCCGGAACGCCAAGCAGATTTATGGTTGCCTCGGCTGCAGCGCTGAATGCGGCCGATGTGCGCGCACCATCAAGACCATCATCGACGAGGCCCTGGGCGCCTGCGCCAAGGCTTGCTGTTCCGGTTGCCCGCATAGCCGGGCTGAGACGGAACCGCATGCTCATGCCGAACTTGCCCAGCCCGAGTTTGCGCTCGCCGCTTCCTGAACACCTGCGAATCGTTAATTTCCACATCCTTCCCCGCCGGTTCGGCGAAGGGTTGCCCTCGCTTGAAATCTGATTTAGAAACATTCTAAATTTGGAATCGGGCCGGCTTGTTCGGTCTCAACGAGCGGAGTGCACCATGCAGGGCGACCCAAAAGTCATCGACTATCTCAACAAGGGTCTGCGCAGCGAACTCACCGCCATCAATCAATACTGGCTGCATTTTCGGCTGCTCCACAATTGGGGCCTGCTTGAAATGGCCAAGACCTGGCGTAAGGAATCCATCGAGGAGATGGAGCACGCGGACAAGTTCACCGACCGGATTCTGTTTCTCGACGGTTTTCCCAACATGCAGGTGCTCGACCCCTTGCGGATCGGCCAGAACGTCAGGGAGATCATCGAATGCGATCTGGCCTCGGAAGTGGCGGCCCGCACGCTTTACCAGGAAGCCGCAACCTACTGCCACAGTGTGAAAGACTACGTTTCACGCGACCTATTCGAGCGCCTGATGAAGGACGAGGAGCATCACATCGATTTCCTCGAAACCCAGCTCGACCTGATCCAGCGCATCGGGCTCGAACTGTACACCCAGAAGCACGTCGGCGGGCTCGAAAGCGAGCATTAGGCGATTTGGCTACCGTCAACCGACGAAGCCACGTCCAAATCCGTCATGGCCGGGGCTGTCCCGGCCATCCACGTCTTTATCGCCGTAATACCGTTAAGACGTAGATGCCCGGGACAAGCCCGGGCATGACGGGGAGAGCGTTTCGATCGCGCGCTCTTCTCAATCACAACTGCGTCTTGTAGCGCTCCTCCACCACGGCCTGGCTTTCCGGCTCGCCGAGGCTGGTCTGGTCGTGGATCACCTGGCTGATGCTGGGCATCACCGCGCGATCGACCCGCGTATCTGATGACCACAGTTTTGAGCGCAGCAGCGCCTTGCCGCAATGGAAATAGGCTTCGTGCACGGCAATGCTCAGCACCGCACGCGGCGGCTTGCCGAACTCCACCATCGAGGCCAACAGATCCGGATTCGCCGAGAGCTGGCCCTTGCCGCCGACGCGAAGCGTCTCGTCGATATCAGGCACGAAGAAGATCAACTGCACGAAGCCCGAGCCCTCGACGATGTTGCGGAAACTGTCGATCCGGTTGTTGCCGGAGCGATCCGGCATCAGAAGCTGGTTCGGTCCGGAGACATGGACAAAACCGGGATTGCCGCCGCGCGGCGAAGCATCGACGCTGCCGTCCGATCCTGATGTGGCAAGCACGCAGAACGGCGACATCGCGATGAATTTTTTGGCGTGGGCGTCGATCTCCGGCCGCGCCTTGGCGATCACGCGCGGCGACGGCTTTGGGTAGATCGATGCAAGATCGCTGGCGTCGAGATCGGTCAAGCTCTGTCTCCGTCGGAAAGCTGTTTTGATGAAAGTATCACTGTGCGCAGCTTCCGCAAACAGCGGCTTGGCGCGTTCATACCGCGTCCGCGGGAACAAAGCAGCTGATCACGATGCTGCCGCGATGGTGCACATACCACACCACGGCCTGGCCGACCGGATTGCCGCGGTCGCGGATGATGGCGCGCTCCGGCACCCGCATCCACTCACCCTCGATCGGCACCCAGTAGCCGCCTTCACGAAAATCATATTCGGTGCGATGGCCATCGGAGATGTCGCAGCAGGGTACGCCGTTCGGAGCGATCACGCCCTTGAACCAGGCGCGGATGTCGGCGGGGACATTCTCGTATTGCCCGTTGTCGAACGCGAGGGCCGCGCCCGCCAACACCGCCGAGCACATAAGCAGGGCGATCTGTGCGATCCTTCGCATGCGATCCTCCGCCACCTTGCCCGCATCATGGCGGGCACGAATCGTATTGCTTGCAATTCAACCGGAGCTATCGGGCGGATGCACGCTCAAAAAATGAGCGATGGCGCCGATCGTAAATTGATGCGGTGCGGGATCTGCGCTTCACTTCGTCCGTTGCGGCGCAGTCTGCCGGCGGATTGCGTTCGGCATCAGCGGCATCGATCGCAAGCAGCGTCGCCTCGATATTCTCGAGCAGAGGGTAAGGATTGTAATCGCGCGAGGCTTCCCACTGGTAGATGAAGTCGTGGCGTCGGCCATCACCGGCGTGGCCAGCCGCTATCGCTTGTCCTCGACATCGGTCTCGGGACGGTCGCTGCCGGCCGCGGTTTCGGTGTGCCATTTGCCGTCGGCCGTCTCGTATTCGATCGCCTCGGTACGGCCGGGCACACGCTGCTCGGCAGCGGCGCGCTTGGCGGCGGCAAGGGCGGCCGCATGGGTCGCGAAGGCTTCCGAGAAGACGCCGTCGACGGTGTAGGCCCAGCCGCCGTCGTGCTGAACGATCCTGTAGATAACGTGGGACATGGGGAACTCGCTTGTTGCTGGCTTTGGCGCTTCCGCGGGTGAACGTGCCGCCTATTCTATGACAGAATAGCCAGCGATGTAGGTATTTACCGTCGCGGATCGTCCTCGGCTAGGAGGGCCCGGAACCGGATCACGCGCCCGAGGAGAGGAAAGAGCATGTGCCGTAATATCAAGACCTTGTTCAATTTCGAACCGCCCGCGACCGAAGATGAAATCCATGCTTCCGCGTTGCAGTTCGTGCGCAAACTCTCGGGCTTCAACAAGCCGTCGCAGGCCAATGAAGCCGCGTTCGACCGCGCCGTCGCGGAAGTCTCGGAGGCCGCCCGGCGCCTGCTGACGTCGCTACACACCCAGGCGCCGGCGCGTGACCGCGAGATTGAAGCCGAAAAGGCGAAGGAGCGGTCGCGGCTGCGGTTCGGGTGAAGGCGGCCTGCCGGTTGCGTGATGCGGCTCACGGTACGGCGAGATGGCGGCGGCCATGATGGCTTAACGTCGTCAAGCTGCGGAGAGTGCCATGAACCCTGCAACCCGATTGAAATTGAGCGCCATCGCGTTCACGGTTTTGTGGACCGGCTGGATGCTGTGGTGGAGCGGATCGTACGACCGCGTCAACATCGTCATGCTCTCGATTTGCGGCGTGTCGGTTGGCTATTTCTGGTATCGCGCGATGCGGTGGCAGTTTCGGCGCATGGGCATGCTTTCGCGCGACGAGCATCGATGACGCCGGCGCGGATCGCTGCCGGATTCTGACGCGCGGCGGGAAGGAGCGCGTCGCGAATTATTTCTTGTCCTTGCCCTTGTCCTTGCGCCGCTTCTTTTTCTTTTGATGATCGTCGTCATCCACATCGTCGGACGGTTCGCTGTGCTCGGCGGCCGCTTGCGCCTCGCGTTCCGCTGCTTCACGCTCCGCCGCCTCGCGCTCGGCGGCTTCGCGTTCGCGCATCCGCCGGTGGTCTTCCCATGCATCGAACACCAGATGCAGCCACGGCATGATCTGCTCGATCGACGGCAATTGGCCGGGCGGCCCGGGTTCACCACGTGGACCTGCTGGGCCCTGTGGGCCGGGTTTGCCCTGCGGGCCGGCTTCGCCACGCTTGCCCTGCGGACCCGGCTTGCCTTGCAGCCCAGGTTTGCCGCGTGGACCTTCAGGCCCCGGCCGTCCGGGATGACCTTGCGGTCCGGCACGTCCCGGCTCGCCGCGCGGACCTTGCGGCCCCTGTCGTCCCTGTCGGGTAACGGTGTCGTCCGCCACTTGCATGCTCCCAATATGATTCCGAGGTGCATTTTAACAGACCTTTGATGACGGCATCAATTGAAGCGATAGCGCCGGCGTATTTGATCAACCGCTGTGGTCGGTGCAGACCGCCTTCGTGTTGCGCGCAGTTGAACGGATCGCGGCGGGCGTGGCGATGATCGCTCACCATCATGATCGGCGCGTGGCCGACAAACCGGTCGCGCCGCCGCATGCCTTTCAGGCGTACCACGCTCCGTCGCTAGGCCGCGTCCCACTTGACCGGCAGATTGAGCAGCCCGCGGAACGCCCAGCCGCCGATCCGCACCGGCTCGGCATCCTCGAGCCGCAAGCCTTTCAGTCGCGCGAAGATGCTGGGCAGCGCGACATCGCCGACCATCGCGCGGGAAGCAAAGGCGCCGGCGCAATAATGCGGACCGGCGCCGAAGGCGATGCTCTTCGAGGTGTCGCGCGTGATGTCGAAACGGTCCGGATCGCGGAAGCAGGCCTCGTCGCGATTGGCCGAGCCGAACATGAAGAACACGCGGTCCTCCGGCTCGAAATCAACGCCGCCATAGGACCACGGCTTCGCCACCCGCCGCGGCGACATCCCGATCGGCGCGATCCAGCGCGCATATTCCTCGAATGCGTCGATCCATTTGGCTTTTCCTTCGCGCGCCAGCGCGAGCTGTCCGGGATGCGTCAAGAGCGCCCAGATCGTGCCGGAGATGGCGTCGCGCGGCTCGTTCTGGCCGCCGGAGATTGCAAGCTTGACGTTGGCGCGCACGCTTTGCATCGGCTGTCCGGCGGCCAGCAACACGCTGAGGATCGAGTGGTTCGGATGCTTCGTCACTACGGGGATCATGTCGTCGATCGCCGCGTCGATCCCTGCGGTGGCGGCATGGCAGCGCGCCTCGACCTCCTTGTTGCCGGTATAGTTGGCGATGCCGTCGATCATTGCCTGCGACCACGCGTCCATGTCCTCGAAGCGCATGTTGGTGAGGCCGGTAATGTCCTTGAGGCATTCGGCCGACAGCGGCAGCGCGAACGCCTTGCAGAGATCGGCGCTGCCGCGGGGAGCCAGTTCGGCGAGGATGCGGTCGGCATGGGCCTGGAACTGCCGGCGCCAGGTGTCGCGCACGGTGCGCGGCGATACCGCGGGAAACATCGCCGCGCGCTCCGACATGTGCGCATCGCCATCCTTGCGCATCATGTTGTGGCCCATCAGCGTGTTCATCAGCCCGGCCGGCTGGTGCGACGAGAACACGTCGATGCGTTTCTCCTGGGTGAAGATATCGTCGCGCCGGGTGAAGACGGTCGAGCCGAGCTGCGGAACGAACGCGATCGGCGCCTGTTTGCGCATCTTTGCCAGATCGGGGTAGGGGTCGGTCCAGAACGCGGCGACGTCGATGTCGAAATGCGGGGCACTGGACACAGGTTTCCTCCCTCCCGGGACTTTCGCCCGGCTCGGGTCACCCTAATCGGTGTGCGCGGGCACGTCGATTCCGTCGGCCGAATATTGCCGGATCTTGTTGCGCAGGGTGCGTACGGAGACGCCGAGCACGCGCGCGGCGCGGGTGCGGTTGCCGTCGCAGCGCGCCAGCGTTTGCAGCACCAGCTCACGCTCGATCTCGCCGACGGTGGACCCGATCAGCAACGGCACGACGTCATTTGGAGCCAGTGAAGGCGGCACCAGTGTTTCCGGCGCGGCCATGGGGAACTGATGGGGCATCGACACCTCCCGAACGGCTTCGCTCCAGCGCGTGAAGCGAAAACCATCGTAAACAACAAACCCTAACCCCACCTGCGAAGGTGCGGTGATTTGGTTAATGAAATCCTAACAGGAGTAAAATGGAACCGGCGCGGTCCATTTGGCCGCAGTTGTCAGGCCGTCAGTGTCAGCAATCCAAGCAGCAGCAGAATGATCGCCGAGGGGCCATATTGCGGCCTGGGGCGGGCGCGTTCGGCGAGCAGGACGGCCGATACCGCCGCCATGGCAACGAGGCCATGGCCGCCGACCATGGGCAGCACCATCACCGGCAGGCAGGCGCGCATGCATCGCGTGCCGTGCAGCAATCCAAAGCCGATCGCATCGCGGCCGGCATCAGGCGGCCAGGGGCGCAGCGGCACGGTGCCATGACAGCGGTTGACGGCACGCATTTTCGCCGATGAGAGCTGCCACAGCGCGGCCAGCGCGCAGCCGATCAGCCCGGCCCAGGGTGCGAGATGGATCGTCTCGAACCCGGCCCGTGCGACCACCAGCGCCACACCCGACACCGCGCCCGCGGAAAGCCAAATCATGCTGTAGCCGGCGATGAAAAGCCCGACCGAGCGCTCGCGCTGCGTTGCAAAATTGCGCGCCGCCACATGGCGCACCATCGGCACCAGCAACGGAAACATCATCGCCACGATCATCAGCGCCCATTCGATGGCCCAACGGCCGGGCGTGACTGCGGCGAAGCCTGCCGTCACATTGGCGAACAATCCTTCGAACAGCGTCCCGCGCGGCGCCAGGCACAGCGTCAGCGCGTGATCGCCGCCCGACAGCCAGAACAGCGCGAGCCACGCCAAGGCGGCGGGCGCAAGCAACCAGCGCATCGCAGGCGAAGTCAATCCGGACCGCGCGCCTGCCGTGAGCAAAGGCTCGAACGCAACGGTCGATCGGCTGGTCTCGAGCGTCATCGCGATCAATCGTAGAACAGTTTGAGCTGGCCGACCTTGATCTTCGGTGCGCGCGGCACAGCCTCCAGATAGCCCTCCAGCCCTGCGGGCGCTTCGTTCGAGGAAGCGGCGACGCCTTCGCGCACGAAACTGACCTTGAGCCGCGAAATGGTGCCGTCGGTCAGGCCGAGCTTGCCGGCGAGGCCGGTGATCTCGAAGACATGGTTGAGCCCGCTGCCGCCATGGCTGCGGCTGGGATCGCTGGCGCGCTCGAGGCCGAACGTGGTCAGGATGCCGGCCAGCATCGGCTTCTGGTTGTCGTCGGGCATGTCGAGATAGATCTTGTAGTCGCCGGGAATGCCGACGCCGGTGATGTTTTCCAGGCTGAGATAGACATGCCGCGGCGTCGGCTTCGCCGATTCCAGGAACGACCTGGTCCGCAAATTTTTGACCAACGGCACGTCGATGCGGGTGACGTTGCCCTCCAGCGACACCGGACCTTCGCTGGCGCCCGCCAGCTCGGGCTGGCCACGGTCTTCGGTCATCGCAACCTCCACGGTCTCGAGAACAGATGTCGATGGGAGGGGGACATTATCATATTTGTAGCCGTGCAGGACCTTGGTGGTATCGAGCATGTCGGCGCTGACATAGCTGAAGGCCTCGCCGGTTCCGTCGTGCATCTTGAACGACACTTCGCTGAGCCAGTTCGCCGTGGTCGGATTGCGGAACGCAGGGCCCTGGTTGCGCCAGACCTCCCACAGCCGGTCGATGTTGCAATGATGCAGCCAGAAGATCGGGTCGAGCGCCGCGGTCGACGGAAAACTCATGAAGCCGCTGTCGCCGCCGAGCTGAACGTGGATCCGGTTATGCGGCACGTTTTCCAACTCTCCACTGGGCCCGCCGCCGGTGTGAAAATCCGTCACCGGTCCGCCGAAGCCTGCCGAGGTGCCCGAGGCGGAGCCGGCAAATCTCCTGAACGTCAGCGCATCCAGCGAGACCACGCTGTCGTCGAGCCCGAAATCGCCATCGCTGACTTCCGCGCGCCGCGACCACAGCGCGTTCGGTTTGCCGTCGATGCGGCGTTCGAAGAAATCCGGCGGCATCAGCCGCGCATTCGGATTGCTTGAGAGGTCCTCGCTGTAATCCCAGTAGGGCAGCGCCCAGTCCGCGGGCCCGCCGAGATCGGCGATCGTCCTGGCGATGACGGCCTCGAAGGCCGCGACATAACCGCGATGCCAGGACAGGAAGAACCAGCTTTGATGCTGGCACTGTTCCCAGAAGTCTCTCGCCGCTGCCGGCGTCGCCATGCCGTCGGGAACGCCGTGCACCGCGGCCATGTAGCGCCAGCTCGTCGGATCGGTGGCGGGCTTGGGGATCAGCGTCTCGACCGCCTTGCGATACCAGGTGATGACCGGATCGCCCTGGGGCAACGACCACACGCTCTTGCGAACCCTGACCGCCATGACCGCCTCCTGTCGAAGCCAGCACAACCTCAGCGATTGTAGCGCGGTTGCGGTTTCTTGGCCAGCGGCGTGAACCGCGCATTTCCGTCATTGCCAGGAGCCCTTGCAACGAAGCAATCCATTCTTCGTTTCATTTTATGGATTGCCACGCGGCGTCCGTCATGACGTGGATCAATAGTTCATTCAAATTGTACGATAACCGCCGTCGGCCATCACGATCGATCCCGTGACATAGCCCGAGAGATCGGAGGCGAGGAAGATCGCCGGACCCACGATGTCCTCGGGCTTGCCGGCGCGTCCGAGCGGGGTGTGCGCGATGAAGGTCTTCGCCAGTTCCGGATTGCTGGCGCGCACCTTCTCGTTCAGCGGCGTTTCGATGAAGCCCGGGCCGATCGCATTGACGCGCACGCCGTCCTTGCCGAGCTCGGCGGCCAGCGCCTTGGTGAAGCCGAGCACGCCGTGTTTCGACGCGGTGTAGGCAGGCGAGCTCGGCGTGCGCAGATGCACGAAGGACTGGATCGAGCCGATGTTGACGATGCGGCCCTTGGTGGCCCGCAGCGAGCCGAGAAACGCGTGCGTCACGTTGAAGGTGCCGGTGAGGTTGATCGCGATGATGTCTTCCCAATCCTTGATCACGGCCTCGCTGTTGCCGGTCATGCCGTTGCGGCGGGCGATGCCGGCATTGTTGACGAGGATCGAGACCGCCCCGACCTTGTCGGCGATCTGTTTCGCCACTGCGACGCAGTCGTCGCGCCTGGTGACGTCGAGCGCAAAGCTCTCCGCTTTGCCGCCGGCGTCGCGGATTTCCCCGGCTGCTTCGCCTGCCGCCTTCTCGTTGATGTCGAGCAGCACGACATGCGCGCCCTCGCCTGCATAGCCCGATGCGATCGCGCGTCCGATTCCGGAAGCCGCGCCGGTGACGACGGCGACGTGGTTTTGTAAGAGAGCCATGGATGTTTCCTTTTGTTTTGGTTTTTGCATTCGATAGAAGTTAATTCAAAATTGAGCGGAGTGAAACGCAAAGCAGCGTCAGCGCGTTTGCATTGGTTCAGCCTCGGTAGTGCTTCATGGATCAACAACTCAGGGAATGGAAACTCGGTATCGAAAAATTGTGGTCGGCCTCCGCGCCCGACTATGGCGAAGCCGCACGGCTGGTGGCCGACATCGCGCGAGCGAGTGAAGACCCGACGCTGCGGGCTGCGGCCGCGCAGGCACTCCCGGGCCTGCGCCATGCATCGGACAACGGAGCGGGCCGTGGCACCAGGGAAGTCGCGCGGCGGCGGTTGGGTCTCATTCGCGGTGTCTTGCATGTGTTGACGGTCCCGCGGTTCGGCAAGCGCGGCGGCGAAGCGAAATCGCTGACGCCGGAAGAGCGCCATCGGCAATTGCTTGGACTGCCGTTCGGCCGCCGGCTGTCGGGCGCGGAAATCAACCAGGGCTACAAGCGCGCCGCCAAGATCTTGCATCCGGACGGCGGTGGCAATGCGCAGCAATTCCATGAACTCTGCACGGCGCGCGATGCGCTGATGAAGCAGCACTGATGTTGACGACATCTCGTAGGGTGGGCAAAGCGCAGCGTGCCCACCATTCAAGATAACAATCCCGGATAGATGGTGGGCACGGCGCGAAGAGCGCCTTTGCCCACCCTACGGCGGCCATGGAATATGCTTTGCCCATGCGGTCCATCAGCTAGACTCGCCACAGCGTGATTCGATCCGCGTCGCGCGTGCTGACAAAATCCCCGGGGAGACTTAACCATGAAGATGCCATCCGCCATTCGTGTTGCGCTGGTTGCACTGGCGGCCTTCGCCGCCACTGCACTATCGTCCGCGTCCCATGCCGACAGCGGCACCGTGTCGCTCACGATCTACAAGGCGGGCTGGGTGATCGGCGGCTCGGGCGGCGGCGGCGTGCTGAATTTTCGCGGCCGGAACTACGCGCTGTCGGCCGGCGGCCTGGACTATGGCCTCGTGTTCGGCGGATCGAAGACGGTGCTGCGCGGCCGCGTCAGCAACATCAACCGCCCCTCGGATGTGGCAGGCGTCTATGGCGCGGCAGGCGCAGGCCTCGCCATCGGCCGCGGCGCCCGCGCGATCGTGCTGACCAACCAGAAGGGCGCGGTGCTGGAATTGTCGGGACGGCAGACCGGGCTGATGGCGAACGTGGATTTGAGCGGGCTCGCGATCACGTTGAAGTAGAAGCATCGGATGCGGCTCTACGCAACGATCTATCCGCGTCGTCCCTGCGAACGCAGGGACCCATAGCCACCGGCGCGAGTTTGGCGAAGACTGCGTCATCCATCTCGGCCTATCGAGGGCACAACGCGGTATGGGTCCCGGCTCAAGGCCGGGACGACGTGGGCTATGTTTCCATATTCAATTGTCAAACAGCGAGAGCATATGCGTCCGCATTCCCGCGGCGCGATGCGTCCGGGCTTTGCGTCACTTTCCACCCTCGAGAACAAGAGGGTGCAGGGAAAGCCGGGTGCGCGCTGCACCCGCGGTCTCGTGCGCAAATTGCACTTGAAAAAAGCGCACACGAGCATACAGGTTCAGCGGAGGCAATCCGGCTTTCCCTGCGCAGTGGTTTACGGCTTATTCCGTGCTCTCCCCGGTGAACGGGCTTTCTTGCCACCGTCGCCCGCGAGAAATTTTCCCGCGAACTTGACGCCAGCATCGGGGCGCCAGGACCACACGGCTTCGCCGTCCGCGCGGCTTGCGTTCGTCTTGCGCAAGCTGCACGTCCACCGCATCCCACCGCGCGTTCGTGACGATCGCGACCCGCCCCTTTCATCGGGTGAGACGCGCGGAGTCGTAATGCTGATTTGCCCGACGCGTTAAGCGGAATATTTTTCGACGGAGGGGTGGACAGACTTTTGTTGATTTGCCCGTCGGGTTGTTTTGTCGCACGCGATGCGTCCGGGATCGGCATTGCGAAGCAGTTCACTGGTGTAAAACTCGTCATGCGCGGGCTCGACCCGCGCATCCATCAAAATGAAGATGCGCTTCGCGCGATGGATTGCCAAGTCGAGTGCATGGGGCGGGTAAGGTGGAGCCGCAACTCGTTGCAGTCGAAAGACGATAGAAAGTGGCGGGTTACGTTTTGCTAATCCGCCCCTACGGGCTTACTTGGTGCCCACAACATAGCAGCGCTCGCTCGACCTGAAACAAGGCTTCCACTCGGACGAGAAATTTTCGTAGTAGACGCTGTAAACCATACAAGGTTTGGTCGTCCCACATGACGCGTTCGCACTTGCTGGTTGGAAGAGTCCCTGTACCGCGATTGTACAAAGCGCAATAGCAATAATCGTCATTACGACTTTGATATATGCATCAGCTTTCATCTCTTGCTCCTCGAAATTTGCGAAATACATACATTCTACCAAAGGTAGTTCATCTGTAAATGCCTCAGGACACGATGGAAGACGCCACGCCCTCGATCTCGATCAGCATTTTCGGATCGGGCAGCGCCTGCACCACGCAGGTGGTGCGCGCCGGATAGGGCGCGGGCCCGAACGCTTCGGCATAAAGCCTGTTCATCGCGGCAACATCGGACGCGCGCGTCAGCAGCACGTTGAGTTTGACGAGATCGCGGAAGGTGACGCCGGCCTCATCCAGCACGCGCTTGATATTGGTGACGACGTTGGCGAACTGGGCTTCGAAGCTGTCGGGGAGGGCGCCGTAGCCGTCGAAGCCGGGGATGCCGGAGATGAACAGGAGATCGCCGACGCGGGCGGCGAAGGAGAGGGGCGGGGCTTTGATGCCGGGCGGTGCGGGGAAATGGTGGATGGGCATGGGATCCTCCTTCATCAGACGGCGGACGGTATCACGAAAAAGCTCGCAGGATGGGTTGAGCGACCGCGCCCGCCGAAGCTTAACTTGGCGAAGGTGGAAGCGAAACCCATCGAGGCAATCGCGACATGCGATGGGTTTCGCAAGGGCTCAACCCATCCTACGAGCTGATCGAGTCCGCCAGCTCCTGCCATGGCCGTACGGACCAGTGGCCCGATGCGGCGCCTGATGGCGAGGCTAGCACGAAGACAATTGGGAAATCTTCCTGTGGTGGCTGCCGCCCCAGCGCAACCGCTTTTGTCGGTCGTCCATAGAAAAGGCTCGCGGCCTTCTTGCTGGTGAAGGCGATTGTCTTTGGTCGATATCGCTGCATCTTTTCACGGAAAGCCGGACGATCGATGGGGAAGTTGAGGGCCTGATGGTCCATTCCCGCACCGACTTTGCACATATCGGTGAAGCCAATGCCGAGTTTCAACAGGCTTGGAAACTCATGCGGTTCATATCGGCGCGGCGTTATGCCGACCTCGTGGATCGTGCGCCAAAAGCGATTGCCAGGATGCGCGTAGTAATGGCCTACGTCGGCTGACCGCTGTCCGGCAGCGGTGCCGACGAAGACCAGGCGTAGATGATCCTGAAGTTGGTCAGGAAGTCGCTCCACGGCGTGAGTAGAACCCTCACAACACCCGATTGCTCTCCTTCACCTTCTCCGCGTCCAGATACACCTGCCCGCCCATTTCCTTGAACTTCTCGCTCATCTGAGCCATGCCATCCTCGATCACGCCGGACATCGACATGCCGACGGTCCCGCCGGCCACCGCGCGCTTGTCGGGATCGTTCAGCGTTGCCGCGTAATCCCGCACGTCCTGCGTGATCTTCATCGAGCAGAACTTCGGGCCGCACATCGAGCAGAAATGGGCGACCTTGTGGGCTTCCTTCGGCAGCGTTTCGTCGTGATAGAGGCGCGCGGTTTCCGGATCGAGCCCCAGGTTGAACTGGTCCTCCCAGCGGAAGTCGAAGCGGGCGCGGGACAGGGCGTCGTCGCGCAATTGCGCGGCGGGGTGGCCCTTGCCGAGATCGGCGGCGTGGGCCGCGATCTTGTAGGTGATGACGCCGACCTTGACGTCGTCGCGGTTGGGCAGGCCGAGATGCTCCTTCGGCGTCACGTAACACAGCATCGCGCAGCCGAACCAGCCGATCATGGCGGCGCCGATGCCCGATGTGATGTGGTCGTAGCCCGGCGCGATGTCTGTCGTCAGCGGCCCCAGCGTGTAGAACGGCGCCTCGCCGCACTCCTTGAGCTGCTTGTCCATGTTGATCTTGATCTTGTGCAAGGGAACATGTCCGGGGCCTTCGATCATCACCTGGCAGCCTTTCTTCCACGCGATCTGCGTCAGCTCGCCGAGCGTCTCCAGTTCGGCGAATTGCGCGCGGTCGTTGGCATCCGCAATCGAGCCGGGGCGCAGGCCGTCGCCGAGCGAGAACGACACGTCGTACTTGCGCATGAGGTCGCAAATCTCGTCGAAGTGCGTGTACAGAAAACTCTCCTTGTGATGCGCCAGGCACCACTTCGCCATGATCGAGCCGCCGCGCGAGACGATGCCGGTGACGCGGTTGGCGGTGAGGTGGATGTAGGGCAGGCGCACGCCGGCGTGGATGGTGAAATAGTCGACGCCCTGCTCGCACTGCTCGATCAGCGTGTCCTTGTACAGTTCCCATGTCAGTTTTACCGGATCGCCGTCGCACTTCTCCAGCGCTTGGTAGATCGGAACGGTGCCGATCGGGATCGGCGCATTGCGCAAAATCCATTCGCGCGTGGTGTGGATGTTGCGGCCGGTCGAGAGGTCCATCACGGTGTCGGCGCCCCAGCGGATCGCCCACACCATCTTGTCGACTTCTTCTTCCACGGAAGAAGTTGCCGATATTGGCGTTGATCTTGGTGAGGAAGTTGCGGCCGATGATCATCGGCTCCAGCTCGGCGTGGTTGATGTTGCAGGGGATGATGGCGCGGCCGCGCGCGATCTCGCTGCGCACGAATTCCGGCGTGACGAAGGCCGGCACCGACGCGCCAAAGCTTTCGCCGTCGGCAAGGGCTGCTTCCGCGCGTTCGAGCTGGACCTTGCGCCCGAGATTTTCACGCGTGGCGACGTAGATCATCTCCTTGGTGATGATGCCGGCGCGGGCGAATTCGAGCTGCGTGATCATGTGGCCATCGAGGCCGCGCAGCGGCTTGTGATGCGCCGTGAACGATTTCGCCGCATGCGATGCGCCGACATTGCCGTTGTCCTCCGGCTTGATGTCGCGGCCCTGATATTCCTCGACGCCGCCGCGCTCCTTCACCCATTCGATGCGCGGGCGCTTCAGCCCGGCATTGACGTCGATGACAACGGACGGATCGGTGTAGGGGCCCGAGGTGTCGTAGACCGGCAGGTTCGGCTCGCCAGCGCCTTCGCTCAGGATGATCTCGCGCAAGGGCACGCGCACGTCGGGCGCTTCATCCGGCGTGACCCAGATTTTTCGCGAGGCGGGCAGCGGACCGGTGGTGACGGCGGGCAGCGTGGTGTCGGGATTGGAGCGGATGTTCATGGGATCCTCCTTTTAATTGTTGTCATTCCGGACGGTCCGCGGGCCGCGGACCGATCCGGGATCTGGAGTTGTGATGCGAGATTCCGGGTTCGCGCTGCGCGCGCCCCGGAATGACGCCGGTGGCATTTCTTCGGTCATTGCGAGGAGCGTTAGCGACGAAGCAATCCACTCTCGCCAGCACGCCGGGATGCATGGATTGCTTCGCTCCGCTCGCAATGACGGTGGCAAGAGTCATGGTCACGCGGCCTCCGCCTTCAGCCCAAGCCATGCGCGCACGCGTGCGTCGGGGTCGGTGTTCTGGGTGACGTCGCTGACGACCGCGATCGAGTCCGCGCCCGCCGCAAAAATCTCGGCGGCCTGCTCTAGCTTGATGCCGCCGATCGCGACCAGCGGGATGTTGCCGATGCGCTTTTTCCATTCGGTGATTTTGGGAATGCCCTGCGGCGCGAACCGCATCGATTTCAGCGTGGTCGGAAAGATCGGGCCGAGGGCGATGTAATCGGGATCGGCGCGCAGCGCGGTTTCCAGCTCGGTGTCGTCATGGGTGGAGATGCCCAGCGTCAACCCGGCGTCGCGGATCGCCTTGAGGTCGGCGTCCACCAGGTCTTCCTGGCCGAGATGCAGATGCTGGGCGCCGGCGACGATTGCCGCGCGCCAGTAATCATTGATCACGAGTTTTGTCGGCGTGGCCGCCGTGACGGCGAGCGCATCGCTGACGATCTGCAGCGACTGGCCGTCGTCGAGGTCCTTGGCGCGCAACTGGATCGTGCCGACGCCGAGTTTTGTCAAGCGCGCGACCCACGCCACGCTGTCGACCACAGGATAGAAGCGATCAGGATACGCAGAGCGATCAGGATACGCGGAGCGATCAGGATACGGCATGCCAGAACGGTGTCCCGATGACAGGGGTGGAGGGGGAGGCGAAGTCGCGGGCTTCCATCAGGCCCGCCTCATAGGCGGTGCGGCCGGCCTCGACGCCGGTGCGGAACGCGCCCGCCATCGCGACGGGGTCGGCGGCCTTTGCGATTGCCGTGTTGAGCAGCACGGCATCGTAGCCGAGTTCGAGCGCATGCGCGGCGTGCGACGGCGCGCCGATACCAGCATCGACCACCAGTGTGATATCGGGCAGGCGATCGCGCAACAGCTTCAGGGCATCGCGGTTGATGATGCCTTTTGCACTTCCAATGGGCGCCGCCCAGGGCATCACCACCTTGCAGCCGGCATCGACCAGCCGCATCGCGACGGAAAGATCTTCCGTGCAATAGGGGAACACTTCAAAGCCGTCCTTGATCAGGATGTTCGCGGCTTCGACCAGGCCGACGACGTCGGGCTGCAGCGTGTCGTTGTCGGCGATCACCTCGAGCTTGATCCAGGACGTGCCGAACAATTCGCGCGCCAGCTTTGCCGTGGTCACGGCCTCGCGCACGCTGCGGCAGCCGGCGGTGTTCGGCAGCACCGTGACCTCGAGTTCGCGGATCAGCGACCAGAACGCATCGCCGGTCTTGCCGCCGGCGGATTCGCGCCGCAGCGACACCGTGACGATCTGCGCGCCGGACGCACGTATCGCCGCCTGCATGATCGCGGGCGAGGGATACAGCGCGCTGCCGATCAGGAGGCGGGAGGTAAATTCGCGGTCGTAGAATTTCAGCATGGTGTTAGTGTCCTTGCTCGTCGCAGGCCGAGAGCATCATCCCGCCCACAACTCGTCGTCCCCGCGAAAGCGGGGATCCAGTACGCCGGGAAGCCAACGATCGAATCGAGAAGCCGCGGCGTACTGGGTCGCCCGGTCAAGCCGGGCGATGACAGCGGAATATGACGCATGCGCTCACCCATCCCGTCACCCTCCCTGCCGCGGGGTGATGATCTCGATCTCGTCGCCGGCCTTCAGGGCGGTCTCGGCCCAGCGGCTGCGCGGCAGCACGTCGTAATTCAGCGCGATGGCAAAGTGCGTGCCCTCATATTCGAGCTCGCCGAGCAGCGCATCGACGCTGGCTGAACTGATCTCGCGCTGTTCGCCGTTGACGGTCACGCGCATTGCATCACCTCATTGTCGATCACGCCGCGCTTGATATAGCCGAGCGTCAGTTCGGCCAGCGCCGGCGCCAGCAGGAAGCCGTGGCGATAGAGTCCGTTCACCGCGATCCTCTCATTGTGAACCGCGATGCGCGGCAGGTTGTCGGGAAAGGCCGGCCGCAGGCCGGAGCCGAATTCGACGATGCGCGCCTCGGCGAACGCCGGATGCACCGAATAGGCCGCGCCCAGCAGTTCCAGCGCCGAGCGGACGCTGACGCCGCTGTCTTCGGCCTCGATCGAGGTCGCGCCCAGCATGAAGCGGCCATCGCCGCGCGGGATCACATAGAGCGGCCAGCGCGGATGGATCAGGCGCACCGGACGCGACAGTTCGACCTCGGAGGTCTCGACGATGATCATCTCTCCCTTGACGCCGCGCAACTCCGGCTGCGCATCGCGCGCGGCGAGGCCTCGGCAATCGATCACGATGCCGTCGAGATCTTCCGCGTTGGCGTCGCTGTTGAAGCGGATGGTGCCGCCGGCGGCTTCGAGGCGCGCATGCAGTTGCGGCAGCACGCGGCGCGGCTCGACATGGCCTTCCCCGGCATAGAACAGGCCTTCGCGAAAGCGGCCGTCCAGCGACGGTTCGAGTTCGCTCAAGCCCTGCGCATCGAGCCGCTGGTGGTTGGTGGTGAGTTTGGCAAAACGCTCGAAATCGGCGCGGTCGCGCGAATGCGCCACCACCAGCGAGCCGTTGAAGGGAGTGTCTGGAAAATGCTCGCGCCACAGCTCGAGCGAGCGGATGCCGAGCCTGACGATGACCGGCTCCGACGTCTCCGCCTCACACCAGGGCGCCAGCATGCCGCCGGCCCAGTGGCTGGTGGATTCCGTCATCGCGGCGTCACTGCGTTCATGCAGTGTGACGGCATGGCCGGCCTGCGCGAACAGCAGGGCTTGCCAGGCGCCGGCAATGCCCGCGCCGACAATCGAGACGGGGGATTCCCCCCGCGGCCTTGAATTCTGGTACATCCCTGTCCCTTCGCCGGCATGACCCGGATCAGGTTCAAAGGGTCACCGCGGTCCCAGACCAGCCATTTGGTTCGGCAGGCCCAAGCTTGCGGTATCTCAGCTCCTCATCGGAGCTCCCCTCGGAACAGGACTAATGTAGGCTTATGGCAGGGAGTGTCAACGCGTCTGACCGGAAACTGCACGGAATGTGCGTGCCCCGAACGCTGCGCAGCACGGATGGTGCGCCGCTGATCCGGGGTCCATGTCGCCGCACTGTGGGTCCCGGTTCTGCGGAGCAGCGCAAGTGCGCTGCACCGCGCCCGGGACACGAGAGATGATGCTATCGCGTCGGAACCTGCGCGGCTGTGTCGGCAGGCGCTGCGGCCATCGCATCGACCTCTCTCGCACGGCCGTGCCGGCTAGTCGCGGGCCGCTGGCGCTTGGCGGCGTAATAATACCCGCTGGCGTAATAGCCGACGGCGCGCTTCTGGTCGCCGTTTGCGGCGCGGTAGGCGCCGGCGAGATATTTCACGGCATAAGTGAGGTTGGTGTTGGGGTCGCGCAGGCCGGCGGCGTCGCCGGTGTAGCCGAGGCCGCGCGCGGTCGCGAGCTTGATCTGCATCAGCCCGATCGTGCCGCCGCGCCCCACCAACTGCGGCTGATAGCGGCTCTCGCGCACGATCACGCGATGCACCAGCGCTTCCGGCACGCCATTGGCCTGGGCATGGGTCGCAACCAGCGCGTCATAATCCGCACGCTGGGCCAGCGCGGTGTGAGGCAGTGATATGGCCGCGAGAGCGGCGAGCGATAGGAGCAATGGCAAACGTTTCATCAAAAGGATCCTCGGCTGACGCAGTACTGGCTTAAGGCTTTACACGCCCAATTGTTGCGGTGGCCGGGCAATGATGTGGCGAAAATTTGGCGTTCTCCGGTGCTGCCTGTTCCGGCGAAGATCGAAGAAACGCGAACGTTAAACTTCTAACGACTATCTGCCGCACGCGCGCGCGGCGAATTCGATTGTCGTGCAAATGACTCGAAAACAGTGTAGGATTTCGGTGACAGGCGGAACGTTCGTTCCGGCAGAAAACCTGTCCCATTCAAAAACTGACAGCAGAGGGGAGATGCGCCATGGCTCGATCCGATTCCAGCTATTTGCCTCGCGGAAATCCCTGCGCCCAATGCGGCAAGCCGATCGCTGCGCCGGACTGGATCGAAGCCGGTCCCGGACGCATGTCCTATCTCTGGCATTGCCGCGCCTGCGACTACCGGTTCGAGGCGATCGCGATCTACGAGGAAGCCCAGCCGGAGCACGAAGCGCTCGCGGCGTGACGACGCTTCACGCGGCGGATTTCTGCTGATGCACCGGCAATCGGATCCGGACCACCAATCCGCGTGGCTGGCGGTCGTGCAGCGACAGTTCGCCGCCATGGGCGAGCACGATGGCCTGCGTGATCGAAAGGCCCAAGCCGAAGCCCGCGGCCTCATCCATGTTGCGGGCGTCGTCGCCGCGCACGAACGGCTCCAGCATGACATCCTTGCGTGCATCGGAAATGCCGGGACCGTCGTCCTCGACTTCGATCGTGACGTGATCCTTTGACAAGGTGAGACGGATCGTGGCTTCGGCGCCGAACCTCACTGCGTTTTCGACCAAATTGGTGACGCTGCGATGCAGGTCGTCGGGCCGCACCGTCGCCATGGCGTGCCGCGGGCCGGCGTAAGTCACCTTGCGTCCCATGTCGGCGAACTGATCGGCGACAAGCTGCAGCGTGGTCGCGATGTCGACCAGCGTCATGGCTTCGAGCTTGCGGTCATTATGCAGAAACGACAGCACCGATTCCAGCATCGAGCGCATCTGGTCGAGATCGTCGAGCATGCGGCCGCGAGACGCCTCGTCCTCGATGAATTCGGAACGCAGGCGCATGCGGGTGATCGGGGTTCGCAAATCGTGGCTGATGGCGGCCAGCATTTTGGTGCGGTCGTCGATCAGGCCGGTGATCCGCTCGCGCATCCGGTTGAAGGCCTTGGCGACCGAACGGATTTCTTCAGGGCCACGTTCGGGGAGCGGCGCCGCGGCACCGTTCAGGCTGAAGCTTTCCGCCGCTTTTGCCAGTGACGATAGCGGCGCGGTCAGCGCACGGGCGGCCCATAGCCCCAATAGCGTGACGCTGATGACGGCAAACAGCAATGTCATCATCCAGGGCCCGCCCCAGAACGGACGTTGCCAGCGGTCCGGCGTGATCCTGGCGGAAATCATCGCGCCGTCCGGCAGTGCGATGCCGAACTTGTTCGGGTTTGGCTCGTGCGCGAGCGAGAATATCCGGTAGCCGCTGCCGAGCCGGTGATGCAGGAGGCGCAGGCTAAAACCTTCGGGCTCATTCGCCTTGGTGGCAAGATCCGGCGGCAGGCTTTCGATCTCCAGTTGCGGAAACGCGCGCGCGATGTCGGCGAGGAGCCGCGGCCGCTCCGGTGCGGGCGCCGCGCCTAGAAGCTGCACCATGGATGCCAGTTGCGCGTGTCCGCGGTCGATCGACGGGTCCGGCTGGTCCGGGCGATGGATCAGGAAGATCGCGGTGATGATCAGGTGGATCGCCACGATCGAGGCGACCACCAGCGCTGCGATCTGGCCGCTGATACCCGTGAGTCTGAGGAAGGCGGGTAGCTTCATGATCAGTTGCTGGCGGGAGCCGCGAGCACCTCGACCCGGGGAGTGAACATGTAGCCGCCGGAACGCACCGTCTTGATCATGGTGGCGTCCTGCGGATCGGCCTCGATCTTGCGCCGGATGCGGCTGACAAGCACGTCAATACTGCGTTCGAACGAGCCGGCGTTACGGCCCTGGGTGAGATCGAGCAGGCTGTCGCGCGACAGCACCCGGCCGGGGCGCTCGCAGAAAGTCCGCAACAGGTCGAACTCGGCGCTGGTCATCGCCACCCGCGCGCCGGCCGGATTGCGCAGTTCGCGCAGGCGGAAATCGATCCGCCAGCCCTGAAACGTCAGTGCGGTCGCGCCCTCGGTGGCGCTCGCCGTCCGGCCGGCGGCCTGGCGGCGCAGCACCGCGTTGATCCGGGCCAGCAATTCGCGCGGATTGAACGGCTTGGCGAGATAGTCGTCGGCGCCCATTTCAAGGCCGACGATGCGATCGACGTCCTCGCCGCGCGCGGTCAACATGATGATCGGGATTTGCGACTCGGCGCGGATCTTGCGGCACAGGCTCAAGCCGTCTTCGCCGGGCAGCATGACATCGAGGATCAGGAGATCGACGCGATGGTCGGTCATGGCCCGGACCATCTCACGGCCGTCAGCCGCGGTCGTCACGTGGCAGGCATTGGTGCGCAGATATTTCGCGATCAGCGTTCGCGTCTCGCGGTCGTCCTCGACGACAAGGATATTGGGCACTGTCTGGGCCATGCCGACCTTTTGTCGGTGATTCGGGGCGAGGTAGCGAAGATTTTTGTTTCACAATGTTTCTGGAGCGGCCCCGGCAACACCGGGCAACAGCTCGGGCAGCCGGCGAAAAGGTCTCGTTAAGACCATTAATCCTACCGTCGAGGCGACTTGCACGAAGCTTTCTTGCGCGAACCTTTGGGAGCCATCATGACCACGATCTCGGCGGCCTCGGCCGCGACCTACCAGTCGCCTCTCCAGAAGCTGCAGGCTGAGCTGCAGTCCGAAATAAATTCGGGCGCGATCAGTTCGTCCGATCAGGATGCGTTGTCGTCGGCGCTGACCGATATCGACAGCTCGCTGCAAAGCAGCCGGGCCAGCGACCAGACCAGCGGCACCAAACCTTCGCCGGATGATTTGAAGTCGAAGATCGACGACCTGATCAGCGGCGCAGTCTCCAGCGGCAAGCTGACCAGCGATCAGGCGACCGAACTGCAGGGCGTCTTCAAGGCGGCTTTCGCCAATGGTCCCGAAGGTGCCGTCGGTGCCGGTGGCGCCCATCGCGGGCATGGCGGTGGTCATGGCGGTCCGCCGCCCGCCGATGCTTCGTCTTCGGCCGACGGCAGTTCATCGAGCACCAGTTCGGCCGACGACATCCTGCAGCAATTCCTGCAGTCGCTGCAGGATTCGCTGTCCGACTCGACGTCGACCTCGTACAGCGCAACCGGCAGCACCACGGCTGGCGATAGCAGTGCTTCATTCTCGGCGCTGCTGATCGACTACCAGACCTGATTTTATTCTCGACCAGGGCGCGGATTCAGTACGCGTCATGACCGCCGGCCGGTTCCAGACGCCAGCCTGCCGCCACCGAACGAAGCGATTGTAACAAGTGGTGCGGGACCGTAGGTTTCCGGTAGGTTGCGCCATGGCGCAACCTAGCCGATCAGGGCGATCCGTTTCTCCAGCTGTCTCGAAACTCTCGCGGGGTGCGTCCGGAGATCCGGCGGAAAGCGCGAGCAAAGTGGGCGGGATCCGCATAGCCCGATGAGAATGCCACGTCGATGATCTTGTTCTCGGTATCGCTCAGCAGCTTTATCGCATTGTTGAAGCGGACCTGCTCAAGCAGGCCTGAGTATGTCAGCCCCGCCAACGAGAGCTTCCTCTGCAGACTCCTGACGCTCAGTCCGACCATCTCAGCCGCCTGCATTATCGCAGGGCCTCCTTCATCAAGGTACGACGGTAAAGTCATCCTGAGAATGCTGACGACGTCGTTGCAGAAAGGCTGGCGCTCCGTCTCGGGTGAATTCGACCGGACGACATCTGCGCGATTGAGATGGCTCAAGAACTGCAGCGGCACTTCGATCCATGAGGCCTTCTGGCCTGACATGAAGCGTGTATTTGGCCAACGCGATCGAACTTCAATGTTCGGCGTATAGGCTGCTTCAAACGCCATTACTCCCGGAGTCCAATTCGCTCCGGTGAACTGACGGACGATGTGTATGACGAATATGTTCTGAAGCCACTGGGATATCTCAAGACGCAGGATGCCTTCTGTTCCTGTGAGCCTGCTGCAGATCTTTACGCTTTCGCCGCACGGCTCCAGCCAGAGATGGAGACTTGTATCTTCGACCGGCGCCCACTTGCACATTTGTTCAAGAGCAACCAAAAGGGTTGGCGAATGGCGGATTCGAACCCTCATGGCTTCGCTCAAATGGTCGAATGAGGCCCTCTGGGCTGCCCGAAAGGCAATCTCTGACAAACCCTGCTTTTCCTGAGCGGCCGTCGCGAAGCGAACGGCCGGCAGCAGCGGCACGTAGTGATCCGCTTTTTCTTCCAAAGACGTAGGTAGCTGAAATTTGGCGAGAAGCGCCGCCGTAGGTCCGCCAATTTCGGAATGAATCTCAGCGAACGGCATAAGAAATTGACAACGGATCAACGGAATGACGGTCATTATTATCTGCCCCGAGAGTTGCCGCACGGCAGACTAGCAGGGGAAGGTGGCCAACTAAATCCATCAGACGAAGATTTGGCGGCGGATGGCCAGATTGGTCTCCGAAATGCCTGTAACCTTGAGGCACCGGTTTTCGGTTTCTCTTGAGGGAGCAAAGGCTTCACGCCTCACCTGCCGATGAGAGCTGTCAGTTTGCCTTCATCCCACGCGGTCAGGGCGCGTATTGTCGCATTGCTATTGCACGGTGACTCAACCCTCGATGGTACGGCTCGCGCACTCAAGGTCAGCACCCGCACGTTGCAGCGTCATCTCGGCCGCATGGGCACAAGTCACAGCGAGATGCTCGCAGAGGTTCGCCTGAACATCGCTTGCCGCTTGCTCGCGGACTCAAGCAAGCGCCTCTCGGATATCGCCAAATTCCTCGGGTATGCCAATGCAAGCAGCTTCAGCCGCACTTTCGTGCGTTTGATGAAAGTTCAACCCGTTGTTTACAGGCGGCAGCAACTTGCCCGTAAGCATGGGCAGGCGCGCCGTCGCAGAAGACCGCGCGCGACTGACCGCTGAACCATTCCCAACGATTGGCGCGAAATGGCAAGACGAGCGGTCTGAATTGGCGCGAAATGTTTAGCGAAGCTGCCTGCCGGGATTGCCGGGCTCCTGAAGGAGCCGCTTGTCTGACAAGATGCAGAAGATGCGCGCGATTTTGGGAAGGCCATGGGCCGAAAGGAAAAACAGTCCTCTTTCAAGGGAAACAATAATCATGACATTTCGTGCTGCTTTGATCGCATTTTGCGCCGGCGGATTGTTGGTCGGCCCTCAAGATCTTTTTGCCCAATCGGCATCCGAACATAAGCCGCACATGCCGCTTGAGAAATCCATAGGCCAGGCCAAGCCGGAAGTCGTCCCCTCCCTCTTCGTCCTCAATTCGCGCGGCGCGAGCTTGAAGGACGGGAAGCTTGTGCTGACGGGAATTTCGCCGAATGCGATCGTGTTTGCCGATCGACCTGTTCGGGCGGCCGGTCACGATCTCACAACGCGAATCGTCGAGGATTGGGGCAACGGCAGTGACAACTTCGCCAAAGATCCTCCAAACGCTACGGTTTCCGGATTCAAGAAAGACGGATCATCGGTGATCGACGCCGTCGTTGTACTAAAATCGCCCAGGCTTGAGGGCGACAGGCTGACTTTCGATGTCGATGTACTCGAAGGCGACCTCGCGGGAGCTGATGGACCGGCATCCGTCTTTATCGACATCATTGGCCGACCGTTCACGCCGTTGTCCTTTGCCGGCGTCGCCCGCCGGACGGCCTGGCGGGGGGCTTACTACCGCGGCGCAGCCTTTGCGGGAGCGGCCGCCGTGGCGGGAGCGGCAGCCTATCCATACTACGCACCCCGGTGTGGATACTATCCCTATCCACCTTGCTACTGAGTAGCGCAGATTGCGCGACATCATAGCTGTTCCAGCACTGCTCAGTTCATTCTGACTACTCTGTCATTGAGGCAATCGCTGTCGCCTTCAATGGCGTGAGAACCAAATCGGGCATCACTGCCCGTCATTTTTAGTTTGTTTCAGAAAGGAGATAATGATGAAGATCAGCCGTCGATCCCTTGCATTTGGTGGAATGGGGCTGCTGGCAGGAGCGGCTGCAACACGATCAGCCTTTGCCCAGGATTCTTTCCTTGGTGTGGGCCAAGGCTTGCAGGATTTCTGGCTCGCGAGCGATGCCTACATCTTCGGCTATCCATTGGTGACGATGGAGATGACCCGCCGGGTCCTCACCAATGTCGCCGAACCCGTTGGAACGCGGGCGCCAATGGGCCAAATCATCAAGCTGCGCCAATATCCGGACGCTTCCTTCAGGGATGTCACGGCGCCGAACGCGGACACTCTCTACACGACTTCCTTTTTCGATGTCGGGCAAGAACCGTGGGTTCTCAGCATCCCGGACATGAAGGGGCGCTATTTCTTGATGCCGATGCTGGATGGCTGGACGACGGTGTTTCACGTGCCAGGCAAGCGCACCACCGGCACCGGGGCACAGACCTACGCGATCACGGGACCCGGCTGGAAAGGTAAACTGCCGGATGGTGTGAAAGAATACAAATCGGCCACCAACATCGTTTGGCTGCTCGGCCGCATCTATTGCACCGGCACGCCGGAGGACTACGCGGCCGTCCACAAGCTGCAGGACGAGTGCAAGCTCGTTCCGCTCAGTGCCTATGGCAAGCCGTACACGCCACCCGCGGGGAAAGTCGATCCGTCGATCGACATGAAGACGGCTGTTCGCGAACAGGTCAACCGCATGGACGCGCCGTCGTATTTCAAACTGCTATGCGAACTCATGAAGACGAATCCGCCATACGCAGCGGATGCACCCCAGCTTGCCAGGTTTGCCCGCATCGGCATCGTCCCAGGGCAGGATTTTGACGAGAGCAAGCTCAAGGCGGATTTCCTGAAGCGCTTGCCAGAGGTTTCGGTCGACAGGATCATGCTTCAGTTCAAGATCAACAAGGCCATCACCGACGAGAATGGCTTCGCCTTCACAACGAAAACCGGCATCTATGGCACAGATTATCCGATGCGGGCTCTTGTAACCGCGATCGGACTCGGCGCCAACCGTCCGCAGGATGCGGTCTACCCGACCTCGCAAAAGGATGCGGACGGCCACAAGTACAATGGCGAAAGCAAGTACGTCATGCGCTTTCCCAAAGGCCATTTGCCTCCCGTGGAGGGATTTTGGTCGCTGACGATGTACGACAGCGGCTACTTTTTTGTGAACAATCCGCTCAACCGCTACTCGATCAGCGCTCGTGAAAACCTGAAGGAAAATCCGGACGGCTCAACCGATCTCTACATTCAGAAGGACTCCCCGGGCAAAGACAAGGAATCGAACTGGCTTCCCGCTCCTGCCGGAGATTTCATACTCATGCTGCGGATGTATTGGCCGCAGGAAACCGACCCGTCGATCATCAACGGCACATGGAAAGTCCCCGCCGCCAAGAAGGTCGCTTGAAAACTTGAACTCATGCCGGCTCCCTTGGGGCCGGCATGAATCGGAGTGCATCGGGCTAACCCTGCACTCCGCGAAAGAACGATTGTGCGGGCAGAACAAATCGTTGCGTGATGCGCTGCAGGGGGGCTCGATGTACCTTGTTGATCTTCTCCGAGAGCTACAGCCTGATAGGCGAGGTACAGGAAAACTCGGAATCCACCTCCAATTCAGAAACTCAGCCGTCGCCATCGCCATCACGATGGTGATCACGTCAATTTCGTCTGCAACGGTCTACGCCGACGAAGGTGGAGTTTCATATTGGCTTCCCGGACGCTTCAGCAGCCTTGCCGCGACCCCTCAGGTCCCCGGCTGGTCGATGGCGGAAATTTATTATCACACCGGTGTAAGTGCCTTCGGCAATACAGCGGCTGCCAGGGAAATCCAGGTCGGCAGAATCCCCGCCACGGTGAACGTCAACCTGGACCTGCGTCTGAATGCGCAGGCGGATCTCGTGCTGCTCAATCCCACCTACACGTTTGCAACGCCGGTGCTGGGCGGACAACTCGCCGTCGGCGTGACCGGACTGTTCGGGCGGTCGAGCGCAGATCTTTCCGGCACGCTGACGGCGGCCATCGGCCCGCTGGCGATCACGCGCACGGGCAGTTTTGGCGATTCGATCACCTCGGTCGGCGACCTCTACCCGCAGGCGACGCTTAAGTGGAACGCCGGCGTGCACAATTTCATGACCTACGTGACGGGAGACATTCCCGTTGGGGCTTACAGTCCGACCCGCCTCGCCAATCTCGGCATCGGTCACGCTGCAATCGACGCCGGCGGCGGCTACACCTACTTCAATCCGCAAGCCGGCCATGAGTTTTCGGCCGTCGCGGGTTTCACCTACAATTTCAGGAATCAGGATACGCAATACCAGAACGGCATCGACTTCCATGTGGATTGGGGTGCCTCCCAGTTTCTCTCCAAGCAGCTTTTCGTTGGCTTGGTGGGCTATGCCTATCAGCAGATCACCGATGACTTTGGACAGCACCCCATCCTTGGGGGCTTCCGGTCCCGGGTGTTGGGCGTCGGTCCGCAGATCGGCTTCCTGTTTCCGGTAGGCGATATGCAGGGCTATCTGAACCTGAAAGGATACGGTGAGTTTGCCGCAGAGAATCGCCCGGCCGGTTGGAATACGTGGCTGACATTCTCGATCTCGCCAATGGCGCCGACCAGTACCGTGACGCCAACCCGGATAGTGACGAAATAACCAAGGGCAGGACGATGAGGTGACACGACCGACATCGCCAAAATTCGCCGCATCTTTCGGATGTCGCCGATTGGCCATCGCGTCACTTAGCTGCGCAGAATTTGGTTGCTATAGGTGCATAGCGAACTCTGGCCAGCCGTTCGCTCGGCAGATTTATGGGTTCACGGCCTGGGCAGCGCAAACGTCACGGCCATCCTTCCCGAAAGGGAAGGGTGGCTGTCTTATTCGGGGATGACTTGTCGCAGTGCGTTTGGGGCTGGAACCGGCTGAGGGCCGGCGACGTTGGTTCATTTCATCGACCCAGAAGGGAGGGTGATGATGAGCGACGTCATGACCAAACCGCACCAACTGATTGCAAGCGACCGCGTCGAAGGCACCGCGGTGCGGCGGCCGAACGGCGATCGGATCGGCCACGTCGAGCGGCTGATGATCGACAAGGTCACCGGCAAGGTATCCTACGCCATTCTCAGTTTCGGCGGCTTCCTCGGCATGGGAACGAACCTGCTTCCGCTGCCCTGGGGACGCTTGGCCTACAACACCAGGTTCGAGGCCTATGAACTCGACATCGATGATGAGGAGTTGCGGCGCGCGCCGTCGTTTCGCGCCGACAAGGATTTCGACTGGGGCGACCGGTTGCAGGAAGCCGAGCTGCATCGCTATTACGGAATACCGCCATACTGGAGCGGGTTCTGATCGCACGTTGAAGAACTGGGCAAGCTAGAGCTGTGAAGGCTGCGACGCAGCGGCAGACAATGTTTGTTGCGCGCGTGTGACGGCAGTATCGTTCCACGGAAACGCAAAACTTCCGCGATTCTCTGAATGAAAATGCGGCCAGTTCCACTGGAACGGCGAACGTGGTGGCGTGTTCTCCCCACATCAATTCATTACGAGGGAGAACACTTATGATTACCAAATATCTAACAGCCGGCCTGGTGGGCTCGGCATTGCTGGCCACCGTTGCGTTCGCACAAACGCCGACGGCGACCGGCGATCGCGCTACCATGGCGCCGGCCGCGGCATCGGACTCGTCGTTCCAGGGTAACTGGCGCGCGTCGAAGGTCGTGGGCCTCAGCGTCTACAACGACAGCAATGAGAGTCTCGGCTCGATCAACGATCTCCTGATGGACAAGAGCGGGAACATCAAGGCGGTGGTGATCGGCGTCGGCGGCTTCCTCGGAGTCGGCGAACACCTGGTCGCGGTGCCCATGGACAAGATCAAGTTCGTCAACGAGCCCGTCGCTTACACCGGTATGACGGGTGGAACGGGCTCCACCGGCAACCGCCCGGCATCGACCACGACCACTACCGGTTCTGCGAGCACGAACACGGCGCCGGCGAGTGCTGCAAAGGCCAATCCGTGGTATCCGGATCACGCTGTGTTCAGCGCGACCAAGGATCAACTCAAGGCGATGCCTGAGTTCAAATATTCGACCTAAAGCACGATCGCTGCTTAAGGCCGTGATCGCAGATTGGCCGGACGGCGTCATTGCCGCCCGGCCAATTTGATTCAAGCGTAATCTCCGTCCAGCCATGGTGCGCCGCATCCTTTCGGCGGGGCGGTCCCGATGTTAGGCTTTGCCCGCGGCAGGAGCACCTGCGTCCTGCCTGTAACAACGGGAGGACGTCAATGGCTGAGAGCGTCTACAAGGTGATCGAGCTGATCGGTACCAGTCAAGAGTCCTGGGAAAAGGCGGCTGCGGCCGCCATCAGCCGGGCCGGAGAATCGCTTCGGGATCTTCGCGTCGCCGAAGTCGTGCAGCTCGACCTGCAACTGGATGCCAAAGGCAAGGTGGAAGCGTACCGCGCCAAGCTCAAGGTCTCGTTCAAATTCGAGAATTGACCAAGCGATGATTGGGTGGGCAAAGGCGCACTCTTCGCGCCGTGCCCACCTTTCTTTTGTTTGCGCAGCAAGAATTTGGTGGGCACGCTTCGCTTTGCCCACCTTTCTTTTGGATTTGACGTGGACCTCATCCTGAGGAGCGGCTTTTGGCCGCGTCTCGAAGGATGACGATGGAGCCGGGGCCTCGTGGTTCGAGACGCGCAAAGACGCGCTCCTCACCATGAGGATCGCTCAGTTCGCTCTCAATGCGTGACCAGCGGGCAGCCGCCCTTGTCGAGCGGGCGGAACGCTTCGTCGCCGGGCACGGTGGCGATCAGCTTGTAGAGATCCCACTCGTTCTTGGACTCTTCCGGCTTCTTCACTTCGAACAGATCAGTCTACTTCCGTTCAAAATGCCGCAAGCCGCGGCGGCGATATCGGTTATCATCCACGGGTTCACGGGCGGGAGCGATGAGCATGATCTCAACAAGATTGCCGTTGTGGCGTCGGATCGTCCTGCTGGCCGGCATCGTTATTGCCGTGACAGGCGCAGGCCTGCTTGGCTATCGGTACTACGTTCAGCCTGTGACGCTGACTGTCGCGGTCGGCTCGATCGACGGTGAGGCCGCCAAGGCGATATCGGCCATTGCAAGCCGGCTCGTCACGATCAATGCGCCGGTGAGACTCAAGGTCGTCGATACCGGTACCGCGCCTGAAGCAGCCAAGGCGTTTGCGGCAGGAAAAGCCGATCTCGCCGTGGTTCGCGGTGACTTCGGTGACTTGTCGCAAGCGCAGGCCGTCGTCATCGTAGCCCAGATGGTCGCACTGGTTATCGCGCCTCCGGGCTCAGCCATCACCAGCATGGAAGCGCTGAAAGGCCGCACCGTCGGCGTGATCGGAGGCGAGGCAAATGCAAAAATCGTCGAGGTGCTGAGCAATGCATACAGCCTGGTCCGCGCAAAGGTCCAGTTCAAGAATCTGGCTCCGGCGGATGCCCGGCATGCGCTTCAATCGAAAGAGGTCAACGCGCTGTTGGTGGTGATCCCGCTCAGCGAGAAATACCTGTCGCTGGTGCGGGGACTGTTTCAGCAGGGCCCGAAAGCGTTGCCGGTTCTGATTTCCATCGATTCCGCCGGGGCGATTGCGGAGACCGAACGGGCCTATGAGAGCTTCGACGTGCCGAAGGGCACGCTACGCCGATCTCCGCCGGTTCCGGACGATGACCTGACGACGTTGAGGACTTCGCTTTATCTGGTCGCCAACAAGAAGCTCAGTTCCGATTTGATCGCCACTCTCACGCAGACCATCATGAGCGTGCGCCGGGACCTCCTGGCGGAGCAGCCGATTCTCGCGCAGATTACCGCTGCCAGCACCGACCCCGATGCTTTCCTTGCTGCGCATCCGGGGGCCGCAGCCTTCTACAACGGCACTCAGCAGACCTTTATGGATAAATACGGCAACGAAATCTATCTGGCGCCGATGATTCTCGGCGGTATCGCCTCCGTTGTTGCGGCGGCCTGGAAATTTCTGGGAATTGGCAACCCCGAGGCGCCGCAAGGTCCGCTGGATTCCCTTTACGCCCTGGCGCGCCGAATACGGAAAGCTGCTTCCGAAGCCGAGCTATCGGACATTGAAGATGAGATTGACGACATTCTCAGAACCCAGCGCGCGAGAGTCGCGAGCGGCGACGAGAATGCGGTGGATGCCTCTACGCTGAATATAGCCGCGCACCGGCTCGAGAATTTGGTGCATGATCGCCGGGCGATGCTTGCCAAGCGATTGGAGGCGGCTTCGACCGGTTAGTTGTGACGGACGCCCTCTACCAAATTGCGGTCGCTACCGGCATGACTATGCAATTTCGGCCAATTAACCCGGGCGGGCAAACGCCGGGATCATCGCGGCGGCCGGTCTTTGATGCGTTGCAGTAGATGCGCGGCAAGCTTGCGCTTGCCAAGTTGCAGCTTTGTGCAAGTATGGAACCGTTGGAGAAGCTGAGTGCCTGATTAGGTTTTCACTCGGTGCATCGCTTGCCTTTTCGGAATGGAGAACTGCGTGAGCGAATCCCTTCATCCGAGCGCGCCCCATCATCTGCCAGGCTTCATCACAGCTCCGGGGGACACCGACGTTTTGATGGTCGTGGTCGGCATTTTTCTGATCGTCGCCGTTCTCGGGGTCGGTAATTTCTATTTGCACCTGCACTCGCTGCCGGAGCGGATGGCCCACAAGTCGCAGAAGTTCCAGTTTGAAATCGTGGCCGTGCTGGGCCTGCTGTCGCTGTTCACGCACAACCACCTGTTCTGGGTGATAGGCCTGTTCCTCGCCATGATCGATCTGCCGGACTTCAGCACGCCGCTGCGCAGAATTGCCGGATCGGTCGAAAGGATGGCCGGCGTTCCGCCGGAGGAGGATCCGACCGAGCCGCCAAGTGGAGCCGCCGTGCACCCTGCTGCACCCGACGATGCAAAGGCCGGCGGCGCCAAGCCCAAGGTGCACAGCCATGCTTGAGCTGCTTCTCTGCTCCCTACTGACGATATTTCCGGACTATCTCTATCGCCGCTATCGGCAGGGAAAGCGCATCGGCCACGAGATCACGCTCTATTCGGTCTGGTTCGAACTGCGATTTGGCATTATCGCCTGCCTGATGCTCACGGTCTCGCTGATCACGATGATCTTCTACTTTCACCCGTCGACCACGTCGGCGACGTTGTATTATCGGACCGTCCCGATTATGTCCGAAGTAACCGGCCGGGTCGCGGAGGTTAACATCGATGTCAGCGCGTCCGTCAAGCAAGGTGACGTGCTTTTCAAACTTGACGGCTCCAAGCAGGAGGCGTCGCTATTGACAGCCAGGCGCAAGATCGCCGAAACCGACGCCGCCATGCTGGCCGCGGAGGCCGATATCCTCAAGGCGGAAGGCCAGCTTCAGGAGGCAAAAGGCGCGCTGCAGCAGGCGCAGGACGAACTCGACACCAAAAGCGAACTGCAGCGGCGCAACCCCGGAATCGTGCCGCAACGCGACATCGAAAAGCTCGCGGTCGCCGTGGCAGGTCGCCAGGGCAGCCTCGACGCTGCGACCGCTTCCAGACAGTCCGCGATGACGCGACTGACCGCTCTGCTACCGGCGGAGAAGGCAAGCGCGGAGGCGGCGCTGGCCGAAGCGCAGGTCGATCTCGACAAGACCGTTATTCGCGCCGGTGTCGATGGGCGGGTCGAGCAGTTCGGACTGCGGCCGGGTGATATCGTCAATCCAATGATACGGACAGCCGGCGTTCTGATTCCGGAGGGCGCGGGACGGAGGGCCCTCATGGCAGGGTTTGGGCAGATCGAGGCTCAGGTCATGAAGGTCGGAATGGTGGCCGAGGCCACCTGCATTTCCAAGCCGTGGGTCGTCATTCCGATGGTGGTTACCAGCGTGCAGGACTACATCGCGGCGGGCCAGTTCAGGGGCGGCGAACAACTGATCGAGGCGCAGCAGGTCGTGCGCCCGGGCACCATTCTCGTTTTCATGGAGCCGATCTACAAGGGCGGGCTGGAGGGCGTGACGCCCGGCAGCAGTTGTATCGCCAACGCCTACACCAGTAATCACGAACTGATCTCGTCAGGGAAAGTCGGTTCGTTCAAGAGCTTTGGGTTGCATGCCATCGACGCCGTCGGCATCGTGCACGCCATGCTGTTGCGCATCCAGGCGCTGCTGCTTCCGGTCAAGACGCTGGTGCTGAGCGGACACTGAGGCTCAATTCTGATCTCGCCCGATCGTAACGGGATAGGTGTTGTCAATGCGGATTGCACTTACGTGCGCGACGTGCCTGCTGACGGCGTTGGTCGTCGCAGACTACCCGTCTAATGCGGCCGCCACGCCATTGAGCCCATTTCGCTATGAAGCTCAGGCGCAGCGACATTGCCCGGTTGGTACTGTGGTCTGGCTCGATTTTCGAAAAGGGGTCTATTACCTCAAACCGCAGAAACGCTACGCGCAGGGCAGCGCCGGGAGCTTCGTGTGTCTGGACGAAGCCCGCAGGAGCGGTTACCGCCGCTCATTGCTCGGACTTCGATAGGCCGATCAACGGCGCCAACGACCTGGCTTTGTGGCCCCATCAGCCGCTGAGTCAAGTTTGCCGAGAGCAGCGGAAGTATTTCGTTTCGAGTTCTGGAAGCCCGGGGAAGAGACGCGTTATTCGATTATCATCTTCGATCTTGAAGCTGAACTGCACCGTCGCGAGCGCCACGTCAGTTGAGCAAGAGGTCATGAGATGCAATACGTCACCATCTTCCTTTTGGGTCTTTATAACGCAAGTCGCAATTTTCCCTCTGAGTCTGTTTTTTTCGTAAATGAATCCGCTGCCGTACACATCCGCATCTTTCGCGAATGAGCGGTTGCCGGCGCCGCCTCTGAAAACCTGATTGCATGTCGAGGCGTTGGTCACCCAGGCTCCTGTCAAATCCCTTGCTTCCGCGGCTAGCCCAAAAACCAACGGTCCAGTTAAAACACCCAGCCACACTACGGGGCTCAGCGTGTTGATAAACTTCCGGATAGTTTGGATCCGCAAGGAAAAAACCGATCCACTCATATGAGCCTCTTAGAGGTTGTCTTGTTGGAAGAACGGTTGATGCTAGAGTTGCATGAGCTTGGAACTGAGTAAATGCTGATCGGTGGCTACCACACGGCTGATAGTACGGGAACGAACAGGCGCGAACGTCAGACGTGCAAAGCAGGCGTCCGGTATGGTCAACGCGCTTCGGCCGGCCACGAGCGGTTGCCCGATTAACCTGCTCGCGCCTATCTAAATTGGTCAGCGACACAGACCAATTTAGAAATAACAATGGCGGTGCAGTCGGGCTCAAGGAATTGATCGCCGAAGTCTTGCCAGAGAACATCGCGATGCTGAAAGTTTTCAAGAAAAGCGGATTGCATCCGTCTATCAGACGAGAAGCCGGCATTATGCATGTGACGCTCCCGCACTCTTAAGTGCGGGAGTTCAACCTGCCGCGCGCTGCTTGATTCTGGAGGATGCAGGGCCAGATAACATGGCGCGTTTGACGTGGCCTCTTCGGAAATAGAGTGCCCGCATGAAGGATTCCGCGACCAACTGGTACGGAGCGATGTGGCGAATGCCACCGGCGCGTTGGTTGGCGGAATATCGCGCGGCGTGGCTGCGCGGCGATATCATCGCCGGCGTCACGCTGGCGGCCTACGCGATCCCGGTTTCTCTCGCCTATGCCGGACTTGCCGGCCTGCCTCCGCAGGTCGGCGTGTTTGGTTACCTATTGGGCGGGCTTGGCTATGCTCTGCTCGGGTCATCGCGCCAACTGGCGATCGGACCGACCTCCGCCATCTCGCTCATGGTTGCCGGTACCGTCGGGGAAATGGCAGGTGGAGACGCGCAACACTATGCGCAGATCGCCAGTCTCGCCGGCTTCACGGTGGCGATGCTTTGTGCGATCGCCTGGCTATTGCGACTGAGTGCCCTCGTAAAGCTGATCAGCGACAGCGTCCTGGTTGGATTCAAGGCCGGCGCGGGACTGACCATTGCGATGACCCAACTGCCGAGCCTGATTGGCGTGGGCGGCGGCGGGCATAATTTTTTCGAGCGGGCCGCGCTACTCACCGGGCAAATCGGCCAGGCCAACTACCTCGTACTTGCGATCAGCTTGATCGCCATCATGCTGCTGGTGTGTGGCGAGCGCTTGCTACCAGGAAAACCCGTCGCACTCGGCGTTGTTGCTCTGTCAATCGTCGCTCCCACCGTGCTTGGGCTCCCCGCGCTGGGCGTGCCCATTACGGGAAATATTCCCGCTGGATTGCCCACCCTCGAAGGCCCTGCACTGAGGCTTCGTGATGTCGAAGGCATTGTGCCGCTGGCCGCCGGCTGCCTGCTGCTCGCCTATATCGAAAGCGTCTCTGCTGGCCGCGCCTTTGCGGAGAAGCACGGTTATCACATCGATCCGCGGCAAGAGCTTCTCGGTATCGGTGCGGCAAATCTCGCGGCCGCGCTGGGACATGGCTATCCAGTGGCTGGCGGGCTGTCGCAATCAGCCATGAATGACAAGGCGGGGGCGCGCACACCACTCTCCCTTGTCTTTGCTTCGATAACCCTTGCGCTGTGCTTACTCTTTCTTACCGGACTGTTGGAAAACCTGCCGAAGGCGGTGCTGGCTGCGGTGGTGCTGACCGCGGTGTCAGGCCTTTTGGATTTTCTGGCCCTCTTCCGGATGTGGCGCGTCAGCCGGCTTGACTTCTACGCCGCGGCGGTCGCCCTCGGCGCTGTGCTGCTTCTGGGCATCCTGCAGGGCATCCTCCTCGCTGCAGTCGCATCCATCTTGATGTTGCTGGCCCGCGCATCGCAGCCGCACGTAGCGTTCCTCGGCCGTATTCCCGGCACGCATAGCTACTCGGACCTCGCGCGTCATCCCGACAACGAAGTCCTGTCTGGCGCGATTGCCTTCCGTCCCGAAGCGTCTCTGATCTACGTCAATGCCGACGCTATCCTGGAATCGGTTCTGGACCGTGTTCGAGCGGTCGATACGTCCGAGGTCCATCTGGTGATCTGCGATCTCTCTGCATCGCCCTATGTCGATCTCGGGGGCTCGCGCATGCTGCACCAACTGTACGGTGAACTTGCTGCCCGGGGCGCCGCATTGCGCATCGTCGGCGCACATGGATGGGTGCGCGATCTGCTGCGAGCCGACGGCATAGGCGAAAAGGTCGGAGGATTGGACAGGATCACGACGCTTGATCATCTGCTCGGTGGTGACGGCCGCTAGCACGGCTCGCGTTGCGCCGCAGCATGTTCGTCGATTGCCGAAATGGACGCCTTGATCTAACCTCCTTGTCTACAAGTCACAACGAAGTGGATGGAGGAAGGTCATGCCGTCCAGACTCGATGAGCTGTTGCCAAGCGCAAAAGACTTCATGAAGAAGATCGCCAGCGCCGAAGCGGATGAAGCCACAAAGGCGGCGCGTCAGCATCAAAGGGCCGAAGCCGAAAAGCGAAGATTGCTGGAGCAGTTCGAGAGACCGTCGGGTGTATCGGACGAAGAGCGGATCAAGCGCGCAGTGGTGATTATCGAGCGCGCCGTGCGCGACGGAAAGACGGAAGTTCAAATAATTCGTTTTCCAAATGACCTCTGCACCGATCATGGGCGCGCGATCAATCAAGGGGAGCAGGGCTGGGAAAGCACTCTGACAGGATTGCCAAAAGAACTCTACGAAGCCTGGGCTAAGTATTTTCGGCCGCGGGGATACAAATTGCGGGCCGAGATCGTTGATTTCTCCGGCGACAGACCGGGCGATGTCGGTATAACGCTGAGCTGGAAGTGAGTCCGTTTTTGTCGTCTCTCCAGCCTGCAGAACTGATCAAAGTGCAGGGATGCGCGGATTTCGGAAAATTTTAAATGTCACGAGGTGACGGCCGATTGAAGGGCAATTTCAATGACGCTCAAGGACAGCCGCGACGCTCTCGACGAGACGAAGGCCAAAGATGGCCCCTACGAGAAGATGAAGCGCAAGGCTTATGAGCGTGAACTGTACAAGCTGCAGGTCCGTCTCTGCAAATTGCAGGATTGGGTGAAGGAGAAGCACCTGCGCGTCGTCATAGTGTTCGAGGGACGCGACGCCGCCGGCAAGGGCGGGACCATAAAAGCACTCACTGAAAAGGTCAGTCCTCGCGTTTTTCGCGTTATCGCGCTCCCCGCTCCATCCGATCGCGAAAAATCCCAGATGTACGTGCAGCGCTACATCGAACGGTTTCCGGCCGCCGGCGAAATCGTCATCTTCGATCGCAGCTGGTACAACCGAGCCGGCGTCGAGTACGTCATGGGATTCTGCAGCGAGCAGGACCACAAACGTTTCCTCGAGCTGTGCCCATTGGTTGAAAAGTTCATGACCGACGGCGGCCTCATATTGATCAAGATTTGGCTCGAAGTCGGACAAGACGAGCAGAAGCGGAGGTTTGAGGCCCGCATCGAGGATCGGCTGCGGCAATGGAAGCTGAGCCCGATGGATATCAAATCGTACGATCGTTGGTACGATTACTCGCGGGCGCGGGACATGATGCTAAAAATGACCGACAGCAAGCACGCGCCCTGGTTCATTGTGCGCTCCGATGACAAACGCCGGGCGCGGCTCAATTGCATTTCCCACATCCTCAGCCAAATCCCGGCCAAGGGAGTGACTCGCCCCAAGGTCAAGCTGCCCAAGCGCTCAAACAAGCGACAATACGACGATCAATCGACATTGAAGGGCAAGAACTTCGTTCCTGAAAGATATTGAGGCTGCGTCGCTGAAGCTAAAACTTTCGCGAAAATTGCTACGACAGTAGGGGCTTTGTGGCTGTCCATCGTCGCATCCACTGCTCAGCCTGTAATGAGAACGCCGCTTCTCGGAGCTTGGGACACTCGCTGTCGAGCAACAGGACGAGGTTAGGATTGACAAAATTGCCGAGTGGTGAAGGGAAAGAGACGTTTGCTGCTTGCCTGTTTCCGAAATCGCATAGCCAAGACCGGGACGAACCTCTTAATTGGACCCCGCAGGGATTGGGGTTCATTCGAATCGCTTTGCCTGCTCAGAGGCGCGCATGACCAAGAAGCTAGATCAGCGATTTTGAAATTCGAATCATATCAAGCGGCCTTGTCAAGTTTGTAGGTCCAAGTGTGGACGACGGGATCGCGATTGAAGAAGTCGA
>LNAP01000660.1_pt1 | contig 37960 bp, 44 predicted proteins | sample 602601 | NCBI WGS metagenome assembly LNAP01 (sample SAMN02440304, study PRJNA202911) | soil metagenome | biome: Subtropical and temperate rainforests or woodlands; isolation source: soil samples (1 kg each in a 20% v/v slurry with milli Q water) were... ... | reverse complement strand
GATCTGTTGGTAGGGGTTTTGATACGGTCATTTTTACTCCAAAAGTAAATAAGCAGTTTCCTGCAAAATGACCGTTTACACAAAATTATTTACACCCTCATGCATTTAAGACTAAGCACAAAAAATACTTTTGTTTTTCTGCTTCTGTATCTCCGCAAATATCTCCAGGACAGCACTTTGATAAAAACAAAAAAAAGCTACCTACTCCCTATGGTTTATTTCAAGAGTGGTTATCTAAAAACCTTGCAGGTGACTGGTCGTCAATAAAAGTCACTGGAGGTTTTATTGTTATTGTAGCAACCGATAGTGATAACGTTTTAATTACAAAAAAATTCTCGGTTATTGGTGTTGTTAAGTCCAGGGTATCCAATAAAACTCAGCAGCTTCATTATCAGGATTCAAATTACTCCAGCCTATCTAAAGAGCTAGGTTATGTACTGTAGCACTGTTTATGAATTGGAACGTGCTAAAGTACCCCCTATCCCAAAGGTTAGATTTTAAAATCAAAAATGAGCTACTTTCACGTTATTGCAAAGCTAAACTCGAATAAAGACCAATCATGTATGTCTGAGTATTCCAGTCAAAATAACATGCGTCTAGTTCATGCATCTGCTGCCGATGGTCTTAGGCGCGAGCCTAGTTATGTCTATCTCGACCTTGATCCGGCACCACCAGAGTCTGAATCAGAAAGTGACTGAGTCAACTCCATAATCGACGTGCTCAACCTCCACAAGCAATAAGCAACCAACGGAATCGCTCATGGGCAAGCTCACCCCTACGCGCGAGTTCGGCATCCGCAATATGCAGCGTTCGTGATGATCATGTTTGGATTCTTACTGCAATGGCCAACCATAGTAACTTTGCTAATGTTCCCGATTTTGACCTACATGTACGTCAGGCTTGCCAGAATCGAAGAGAAAGAAGCTTACGCTGAGTTTGCTGAGGAGTACTCAAAATACGCAGCCAATACACCAGCATTCTTTCCTAAACTATAGTGATTATCGACATTATTGAATGACTAGTGAATTCTAGGAAGCCCAAACAGTATTACTCATGAGCTTAATTTGACTTGAATTCAACCGGTCTATGCAAAAAATTAGGCAAATCCTTCTACCAGTCTTTACTAATATAGTGTTTTCTTGGGCTTTATTCTAATTTTCTTGCTGCTACATTGATTTTTGCTATTGTTTGTTTCTTGTTTTATACGAGAATCTACAATTGAATGCGATTTTGCGCTAAGAGATAATTTAAAGCCGTTCTTTGAATGGATTTATTAATTAAACTACACAACACAAAGCAATGAACTCAATCTTTAAAGGGGGCGAAGTGATAGAACGATTTAGTGGTGAATCAGGAAAAAGAATATTAATTGATGCTCTAAGTTCTCAAAGAATTGTGAATGGAAATCGCGAATTAGCGACCAAGTTGGCGGATTGTTCAGAATTGATTGAAATAAGAACTGGCGAATCTATCATTGAACAAAACGACTTCACGAATGATATTTTCTTTATTATTGCAGGAGCATTTTCTATCAATATCAATGGCCGTGAAATTACTCAAAGACGGGCAGGGGAGCAGGTTGGAGAGATGGGAGCTGTCGAACCGACTCAACCGCGATCTGCAACGGTGATTGCTACGGAACAATCTGTCGTTGCAAAAGTTACAGAGGCAAATTTCGATGTACTCGGCAGAGAACATCCAGAACTATATAAATCAATAGCACAGATTTTATCGCGTCGACTGCTAGAGCGTAACAGGCTTGTAAAACCTACAAGTAGCAAAATTCGAGTATTTATCATTAGCTCTGCAGAGTCACTTGATGTGGCCAGATTGATAGTCAACGGTCTGCAACATGATCCATTTGATGTAATTCTATGGGCTGAAGGGGTATTCAAGGTTACGAATTACACTTTGCAAACTTTGGAAGATGAAGTAGACCAGGCTGATTTTGCGATTGCTGTAGCGCATGGTGATGATGTTGCAGAAATTCGAAATGGAGCCTGGCCTGTACCTCGAGATAATGTCATCTTCGAACTTGGTTTGTTTATGGGAAGGTTGGGGCGGACTCGTGCGATTCTGATGGAGCCAAGAGGTGAGAAGGTTAAATTGCCCAGTGACCTTGCAGGAGTGACGACAGTTGGCTATCGGCATGTTCCAGGAAAAGATGCACAAGCAAAGATTTCACCAGCGATAAATGATATTCGCGATTATATTAATGCTAATGGGCCTCGCTAAAAATATGGCACTAAAAGAAGATTTAGAAATTGAAGTAAATTCTATTTTTCAAACTTCCTGGAATGAAACAATTGGTAAAGTAATTCCTATCCCAAGCGATATAGGATTGGGAAATAATGCAAAGCTTCTTGAAGATGCCGTAGTACTCTATGCTGATCTAGATGGTTCAACCAATATGGTTGATCAAAAGAAATGGCAATTCAGTGCTGAAATTTACAAAACCTTTTTACATTGTGCTGCCAAGTTGGTAAAAGAAGAAGACGGAACTATCACCGCCTATGACGGTGACAGAATCATGGCAATTTACATTGGTGAAAATAAATATGATCGCGCCATCCGAACAGGGTTAAAGTTGAAGTGGACCGTTACAAATATTATTCAGCCAGCGATGAAAAAACGATGGAATACAGATTTTTTGATAGCACATACCGTTGGTATTGATGTAAGTAATCTTAGAGCAGTTAGAACCGGGGTTCGGGGTGATAATGATTTGGTATGGGTCGGCCGAGCTGCAAATTATGCAGCGAAGCTAACGACCCTTCCTAGTACTTTTCAAACACGAATTACAAAGGATGTATACGACGAACTTTCTATATATTCCAAAACACATGATGGAAAATCTATGTGGGAAAAAGTAACTTGGACTGCCATGAGTAATATTACAATTTATAGGTCTATGTGGGGTTGGGTAGTCTAGACCAATAATTTGTTTCGTTATTTATAGATTGCGGTAGACATGGAGAAAAACCATGGCGGTATAGAAAGCAATGAACAGATCATACTGGTTCTTATCCAATTGTACTTTTTACAAGCTATTTGAGAATTAATGTGTATCTGAGCTATCAGGTCATCAAGGATAGCATCCTCTCCTGCTTGGGTGAACTCGGTAAAATAATCTTTCTGTGACTTCTTTCCAACTATTCCGAAGAAAATAATTGATCGCTCCGGCCCCTGCAATCGTGGAATCAGTACAAATGCGCAGCAAATTAAGCTAGCAAAAATACCGATGGCAGCCTCTATGGGAAGTAGCAGATGCCAACCTTGTATGGCCTGAGCAGGTAACAAAGCACCTCCTAAACCTACGAGCATTGCTAGATTTATAGTAATGATTACACTCAATTTAACTTCAGCTGCTCCAATCGCGGCTAACGTTCGCTCTAATACCCATTGAGCGTATATAATTCTTTCGCTGTCGTCTCTCATATTTGATTAAACTTCCCATTAGATGTTTGTGTTTCTGAGTCTGATAAAATTTTGACGGGGCATTCATCAAGGGTTCCGCAGCAAGGTTTTAGAGAGCAATAAGCCTTCAGGAATTTTGTTTCCTCGACCTCTTTCAAGTGCAAGTGAATGCCAAGATCAATCAATGATTGTTTATGTCCTCCGCAGGACTTTATTTTCTTTGGTCGGCTATTGCCAGCTGGCTTGCAAAGACAAGGAACCCTGGAATTAGTTAAGCATTTGAAGTCTTGCCAGATAGAGTAAATATGGTCATTATTCCTGAATACTTTTAACAAAGCGCTAGGCCTTTTCCGCGCTTCGATTTTTTCTACACGAAACTTATTTAATTTAAGATCATTTACAAAATCGTCACCTAAATTCTTTGCAGCTTCCTCCGCTAAACATTGGCTTGCCGCAGCCTTATGTCCGTGCGCCCACTCATCACCAGGCCATTTACGTATATAGGAGGCCCTGCGTTGCCTTATTAGATATGCATATAGGGTTTTCCACCAGTCAGAGGCTGCTTCTTGATTGGTGATCTTTTTATCCATAACCCCGAGCCAACCCAAGCAAAATGAGCCATCATAATTGATATGCCTTTGGGGGCAGCTTGCTGGAAGCACGCTAGGAACCTTCTCGCGCACCTCCAGATATTCGTTTTTGATAACATCAACCAATAGCTGTACGACCATCCTGCTTTCATCTGAACTTTTAATGCTAATTTCAAAATGTGCTTGTGTTGGCAAAATCCGTTCTACAAGCTTTGCGTCAAAATCAGGTGCCGCAAAAATGGCGTAATCTAATGGAGAAGAAACTCCTGTTATCGACAAAATGGCTTCACCGAGGTTATAGCTGCTGCCGCGACGGTTGGTGAAGAGTTAACGTACGCCGATTTTTTGGCCGATTTAGCAGATTCGTCATCGTTTTCTGCCAGCCCATCGACGGCCTCAACGTAGTCGAGATAGCTAATTATCTTTCCTTCGCCAAAAAGATTCTTGACAGCATCGTTTGCTTTTTTATAAGCAATAGAACCGATAGCTGTCTGAACACTATTGCATCGTGACTGGGATGCTTCTGAATTTAGGACGGCGCGACTGACTGCGCAACGCACGAGACTACCTTTTATGCCTAGCCTTGTGATTGCTGTCTGGCCATATTCGAATCCAATGCTAAGTCCAAGATCGCCGTACTCGACATCATTGCCATCGAAGATTTCTAGCGCTTTGTTGAAACTACTACGTAATGCACCAGAGCAAAGAACCGATTCAGAAATAGTTTCAACGGTATCCGTTGTCTGGGCAGTTCCAAGGCAGAAAACTCCGTGTATGCAATCACCTATGAAGCGAATCTTACGCCCTTCAAAGTCTTTAGAAAGAACATTGTCCAATTCGCTTCGGATGACATGGAGTACCCTAATGACATCCTCGGTGTTTTCATCGATATGATCTCGAACATATGCCGTAAACCCGGAGACGTCGGCATATATAGAGACCAGCTCTTGGCGCCGCGAATTACTTGGTGTCAGCGCAGAGATATCCAAAGTTGAGAGGGGAGGAGTGTGCCCACTGAAGTTGAACGACCCGATAGGATTGTTCTCCAAATCTTTCTTCCAAGCATCAATGATTTTGTCTTTGGAAATATCCAAATTGGCACTTTCTTCGCAATCTTCAATCTGATTTTTGTTTAAAGGTGTCTTCTTAGGGTTGGCTGCAACAGGGAGGCCGATGACTTCTCTTGCGTTATTGGTAAGAAATATTCCAGTAGCAGAATGATCCGATGCGAGTTTTGCAGCTTCATTAGCTGGAGGGCCAAGGAATAGCGGTTCTTGACCACCTCTGCGACCATTATTTACTATTAATGATTTGCCGCTATCGATGCCCACACGCACGATTGCATCAGGAATCGAATTCTCAACCTCACCTGTCTCTTTAAGTACGCTGATGATGAGCTGTGCTATCGCGACTGCTTTATTGATTCGGTCTTTTTCTGAGCCATATGGTTTTGAGATGACTGCATGTAGTCGTTGATTATGAAAATCGACCCTTAATGCTCCGGTATCATTCAAAATTCGATCAACCGCCCGATAGTGAAGATTCAAGAACTTCAGAGCACGTTTGTGGCAAGTCTCACCTTCAGAATCGGTAGTAGCTAGTATTTCGTCCAGATTAAGGATATCCACATATAGGTGAACTGAATCGGATCGATAAGCTTTATTTTTTGGGATATTTGCAAGAGACATATCTCTTGAATATTCCACGATAGTTACATATTTAACTTCATCCAGCAATTTGTTAATGCGGTCTGTTGCTTTGTTTGTTGACCATGAGTGAGCCATCATTATTCCCTTCATTGTAATCCGGTATTAGCACTCTACACCTGAGAGTGCTATAGCGCAATATACGGTGAAGAAAATTTTATCCTACACAATATGTTGTATTAGCAACATAATTTAGTAAGCTATAAATCCTGTCGGAATTGTGGTTTTACTGGATCCACTAAAATAAGTTGTTATAAAAAATATAACTAAATAGAAGTTTTGTGACTTTTGCTGACGAAATCAGATAGGTTAACTCTCAAGCATCTATATTTGGGATTAATGTTACGCAATGAGCGTGTTACATCAAAGAATTTGAATTCTTTTATGTCTGCAGGTGTTTTCAATATCGAGTTAAATACGCCACGCGAAATCAGGCCTCTATAGTTTATACTCGACTCTGGGCCTTTTTGTTTCACGGCATCTTGCAACTTACAAGCGACATTTAATGCGTGACCAACGTAACGTATCTCTCCTCCAAGTAGGAATTTATGTAATTCACCTTTTTCAACACCAAAGGTCAAGCCAGTAGATTCAGGCATGCTTTTCAGATGAATATCAATCAACATCGCCCTGAGTTTGTTGTGCATTTGGGATACTTTCACTAGGAAGTTCATCAGTGTAAATCCATCCAACTTTTCAGTAGGGAAAAGTAAGATCCAACCATCTCCCGTAAATTGATATATTTCGTAGTTGTATTTTTTGGTATTACTTTTAATCCAGGTATATAAATTCTGTAAAAGCTTGTCAAAAGCTAATAGATTATTATTAGCGGCTAGGTCATCGATTAACTTCGAAGACGAACACATATCTATAGCTAAGACCAACAACTCTTTGGTCATGCCTCTTTCACCTAATTTATCCATTTGGATGACATCCATGTCTTTGATTTGAATTGACACAATTAGTAGTGTACTGAGATAAATTGATAATCAAGAATAACTATAGTTACCAGCCAAGTCTATGCTTTTCTTCTGTATCTTGATGGCGTTTATCATCTTCAGAATGTAGTTAATTGTTGGTTGTAGAAATTGATTCGTGACCTAAGTTATCCCTAACATGCCTTATATCCATATCAGCAGAAGTCATGTTTGAACCAGCAGTATGTCTCATCCAATGCGCAGAAGCAGCCTCTAGCCTTGCGCTTTGAGCTATAAAATCAGGCCCGCGGTCTTTGAGTCGTTTTGCCGTAAGGTTAAAAATTTGCTTAAGTATCAAATGAACAGCACTCCTAGTCATCGCCCGTTGCTTGCCGCCAATAGGAAATAGCAATGGAAGAGTTTCACCTTCGATTGGAGTTAAACTCAAACCCATCTCACGACGGTAGCGCCCCAATTCAAGCATAAGTTCATTTGTAGCCGGCACTATACGGGTTTTGTCACCTTTGCCTGTAATTTCCAGCCACCACCTTGATTCGCTACTTTTGTCTTTTCGACAAAAAAATCCACCCATGGAATTTTGCGTGACTTCAGAAACGCGCATACCAGTGATATATAACAATGAGAATAACCAGCGCACACGCTGGTAATGCTCGCGCTCCCGATTTGTTTCCCGGGGCATACTTTCAATAGTGAGCTTTACTTCTTTCCATAGATCCTCATCTAAAAAGCGTGTAACTCTAGGCTTGGCTTTACGTTGACGGTTCCTGGATAAAGACAATGGGTTCCCAGCTAAATAGCCTGCGTTCACCAACCAGGAAAACATCCCATTTAATATCACGATAGCTTGTCGCTGACTGGTAGGGGAGAGGGGGCCTGCAAACGGGCGCCATTTGGGATCGTCCCTAGCCACTTTGCGTTGGGACATTATCCAGCGTTCTGCTGGTAATGGATTGGCCAGAAAGCGCTGATATACCAAAAAGTCCTCATGGCTTAATGATGACAATGGTTTGCCTAATTCTATTACTGACCACAGCAGCAGCCTTTCGGCTTCTTTACGATAACTATCAAAGGTTGTCTTAGTATCAAAATAACGAGCGAGCCATACCTTAATAGCATCGGCATCAGTGTTGGCAGTAATCTGAGGGCGGTTGCCGATGGCGCGGTTAGCACCATTGCTGCCATCCAACTCAGGCGAAAGTTTAACGAAATCAATCGTCGCAATTGCTGGGATAACAGTTAATTTAGTCTGCAAAATGAATTTTCAGGTCTCAATACTTGAGAAATCGTATGTTTATATATTATTTGACATTAGAGTAATAACGTCGTGTAAGTAAGATGACAATCCCGACACAATTAATGTAGTGTTTTTTCATTAATAACTTATTTACCATTAAAATCAATATGTTGCAATGGTGTTAGTTTTTGGCATAAGGATTGCTTAGTTAGTTTTAACTAGTAATCTTAATGGGATGTGTCGTATGACTGGCTTGCCAATTTATCTGGATTACTCTGCAACTACACCAGTAGACCAGCGCGTAGCAGAGAAAATGATTCCCTATCTGACTGAACACTTCGGCAATCCGGCTTCGCGTAGCCATGCTTATGGCTGGGATGCGGAGCAGGCGGTGGATACTGCGCGTGAGCAAGTGGCGGCCTTGGTTAATTGCGATCCTAAAGAAATTATCTGGACATCGGGCGCAACTGAATCCAACAATCTTGCAATAAAGGGCGCGGCGCATTTCTACTCTGCCAATGGTAAACACATCATTACCATCAAGACCGAGCATAAAGCGGTGTTGGATACAGTGCGTGAGTTAGAGCGCGAAGGTTTCAGCGCCACATATCTCGCGCCATTGACCAATGGTTTGATAGATATTGAAGCGTTCAAGGCGGCGATTCAGCCTGACACGATTCTGGTGTCTGTAATGCTGGTGAATAATGAAATCGGCGTGATTCAGGACATTGTTACTATCGGTAATATCTGCCGTGAAAAAAGCATTATTTTTCATGTCGATTCAGCGCAGGCGACAGGTAAGGTGGACATAGACCTGAAAAACCTGCCCGTGGATTTGATGAGTTTTTCAGCACACAAAACTTATGGCCCCAAAGGCATTGGTGCTTTGTATGTCAGCCGTAAACCACGCGTACGTCTGGAAGCGCAAATGCATGGCGGTGGTCATGAGCGCGGCTTCCGCTCCGGTACTTTAGCGGTGCATCAGATTGTGGGCATGGGCGAGGCGTTTCATATTGCCAAAGCAGAAATGGCTGAAGAGAATCAGCGTATTAGAGTGTTGCGTGACAGACTTTGGGCTGGTCTTTCTGATATTGAAGAATCTTATCTTAATGGTGATTTAGACCAGCGCGTGCCGCATAACCTGAACGTGAGCTTTAACTACGTTGAGGGTGAGTCATTGATGATGGCAGTTAAAGGTATTGCGGTTTCCAGCGGCTCGGCCTGTACCTCATCCAGCCTTGAGCCATCTTATGTATTACGTGCGATTGGTCGTGAAGACGAGCTGGCACATTCTTCGATTCGCTTTTCAATCGGCCGCTATACGACTGAGGCCGACATTGATTACGCGATTGACCTCATTAAAACCAAAGTAGGGCAGTTGCGTGATCTTTCACCATTGTGGGATATGTTCAAGGCCGGCATTGATATTGCCTCCGTGAACTGGGTACATGGCACAGAATCGCACCGCGAACCTGAAGCAGTGGCCGCCTGAATACGGCAAAGCTTAGCAACGCAGTGATCGTTGCTATTCAAAAAGGAAATTAGGAGAACAACATGGCATATAGCGACAAGGTACTAGACCACTACGAAAATCCACGCAATGTAGGCGCGTTTAATCAAGAAGATCAGGATGTCGGCACCGGCATGGTAGGTGCGCCGGCCTGTGGTGACGTGATGAAGCTGCAAATCAAGGTAAATGATGCGGGCATGATTGAAGATGCCAAGTTCAAAACGTATGGCTGTGGCTCGGCGATTGCTTCATCTTCTCTGGTGACAGAGATGCTCAAGGGCAAAACTTTAGATCAGGCGCTGGACATTAAAAATACGCATATTGCCGAAGAACTGGCATTGCCACCGGTCAAGATTCACTGTTCAGTGCTGGCGGAAGATGCCATTCGCGCGGCGATTTCTGATTATCGAAGTAAAAATTCCACTGAAGCAGAAGGTTATAACGCCTGCAAGTCTGCCGCCTAAATATTGATTGTTAAGGAGTTACACAATGTCTAATATCGCTACGATAGAAGCTACTGAACAAGTACCAATTATTTTCACAACAAATGCCGCAGGAAAAGTCAGTGAAATGCTGGTTGAAGAAGGTGACGCAAATCTTAAATTACGCGTTTATGTCACAGGTGGCGGCTGTTCTGGTTTTCAATACAGCTTTGCGTTTGATGACCAAGTGGCAGAAGACGATTTAGCCTTGGAAAAAGAAGGAGTCACGCTACTGGTGGATTCCATGAGCTTTCAATATCTAGTCGGCGCAACTATCGATTACCAAGAAAGCTTGGAAGGCTCGCGCTTTGTGATTACCAATCCAAATGCAACAGCCACTTGTGGCTGCGGCAGTTCATTTTCAGTATAGGGGAACAACATGGCTGTGACTTTGACAACAACCGCTGCATCGCGTGTGCAGAAGTTTCTTGATAGCCGTGGCAAAGGCATCGGTTTACGTCTGGGCGTTAAAACCTCAGGCTGTTCTGGTATGGCTTATACGTTGGAGTTTGTGGATGAAGCCATGCCAGAGGACATGATTTTTGAAAGTAACGGCGTGAAGGTGCTGATAGACCCGACAAGCCTGGTGTATATGGATGGCACCGAGTTGGATTACGCCAAAGAAGGTTTGAACGAAGGCTTTAAGTTTAATAATCCGAATGCCAAGGCAAATTGCGGTTGTGGAGAGAGTTTTAGCGTTTGATAGCCAGTTGGTTTGGCTATGGATATTTGGTCACCATCCCCTCTCTGCCTAGCTTTAAACTAAATGTAGTATGAAAGTAGATAACACTATGAATCATTTAGCAGACACCAATTACTTTGAGATGTTTGGCTTGGTTCCACGCTTTAGCATCGATTTAAATATCCTTGATCTCACTTTCCGGCAACTGCAGGCCGAAGCGCACCCGGATCGTTATACTAGCAACACGCAGGCGGAACAGCTTTTCGCCTTGCAGCAATCCACCATGATTAACGATGGCTACCAAATGCTGCGCAACCCAAGCAGCCGTGCGCAATGTTTAATTAATCTTGCTGGTAAGGCTGAATCAGCCCCGGCACTTTCGTCTAAATTCTTAATGGCACAAATGGAATGGCGCGAGGCGATTGAAGATGCTTGTGTAGCGCGCGATGTACTTGCGCTGGAAGCGCTATCTAAACGCTTGAAGCATCGCATCAATGTACAAGTGCAAGAGCTTGCCAGCGACTTGGATGAACATGGCGATTTTGAGTCAGCAGATTTACGCGTGAATGAATTACGTTTTTATGAAAAATTACGCGTTGAAATTGATGATGCGTTAGATCGGTTAGGCTCCTAAATGGCACTCCTGCAAATTACAGAACCCGGACAAAGTGCCGCGCCCCATCAACACCGTTTGGCGGTAGGCATTGACTTAGGAACTACGCATTCGCTGGTGGCTTCAGTGCGTAGCGGCACTGCGGTTGCCTTGCCAGATGTGGCAGGCCGCGCCTTGTTGCCGTCAGTGGTGCATTATCAGGCAGATGGTGAAATTGATGTGGGTTGGGATGCGCGCAGCAATGCCGCAAAAGACCCGCGCAACACAATAGTGTCCGTTAAGCGTTTTATGGGGCGCGGCATTACCGATATTGCAGATGCCAAGACCATGCCTTATGAGTTCATTGAATCGCCCGGCATGGTGAAACTTAAAACCGTGGCCGGTGAACTTAGCCCGGTGGAAGTGTCGGCTGAAATTCTCAAAGTATTACGTCTGCGTGCCGAAGAAAGCTTGGGCGGTGAACTCTCAGGCGCAGTGATTACAGTGCCCGCTTATTTTGATGATGCACAACGCCAAGCGACTAAAGATGCTGCGCGGCTGGCTGGTTTATCTGTATTGAGATTGCTTAATGAGCCTACGGCGGCAGCGATTGCGTATGGCTTGGACAATGCCTCCGAAGGCATTTATTGCGTGTATGATTTGGGCGGTGGTACCTTCGATTTCTCTATACTGCGCTTAACGCGTGGCGTGTTTGAGGTGCTGGCGACAAGTGGGGATTCTGCTTTGGGCGGTGATGATTTTGACCAGGCTATTTTTAGCTGGCTAACCGAGTCACTCAAGCTGAATGCACTCACAGTTGAAGATACGCGCTTGCTGCTCACTGAGTCGCGTCTTGCCAAGGAGCGCTTGACTGATGTTGCGGTTACCGAGATTAGCTGTACGCTATTTAATCACAGTGCAGTCAATGCGATATTGAGCCGTGAGGTGTTTATAGAACTCACCAAACCATTATTAAGTAAAACTTTTGGCCCAGTGCGCCGTGCATTGCGCGATGCCAGTTTGCAAGTGGAAGAAGTGCAGGGCGTGGTGCTGGTCGGTGGCGCAACGCGTATGCCGCATTTGCGCGTTGCGGTGACGGATTTCTTTTCTCGAGAACCGCTGACAAATTTAGACCCGGACAAAGTAGTCGCCTTGGGCGCAGCTATTCAAGCCAATGCCTTGGCAGGTAATCGCGGGGGTGATGAATTACTGCTGCTGGATGTGATTCCGCTCTCGTTAGGTATTGAAACGATGGGTGGTCTGAGCGAAAAGATTATTCCACGCAATGTCACGATTCCAAGTGCTAGAGCTCAGGACTTCACTACGTTTAAAGATGGCCAGACCGCCATGAGTTTTCATGTAGTGCAAGGCGAGCGTGAGTTGGTGTCCGAGTGTCGTTCGCTGGCGCGCTTTGATTTGCGGGGTATTCCACCGATGGTGGCTGGCGCGGCGCGTATCCGCGTAACGTTTCAGGTAGATGCGGATGGCCTGCTGTCAGTATCGGCACGTGAGCAAACTACAGGTCATGAATCGCAAATCACGGTTAAACCTTCTTATGGACTAACTGATGCCGAAATTACCGGCATGCTCAGTGCAGGCATTGCAAATGCCGAACATGACAAAGACATGCGCGCCTTGCGCGAAGCGCAGGTTGATGCACGGCGCTTGCTGGATGCCACTGAAGCGGCAATGGCGGAAAGCGGGCATGAACTGCTCAGTAAGCCGGAGTGGAACGAGATTTGGAGTCAAATTTACGAGCTAGCTGAATTACTGATTATGGGCGATGCCAACAGTTTGGAATCATTACGGCAATGTACTGAAACCCTCAATGCGGTCACCACTACTTTTGCCAGCCGCCGTATGGATGAGTCCATCAACAAAGCGCTGTCTGGCAGACAAATTGAAAGTATCAATATATGACCCAAATTAAAGTATTGCCGAATCCTGACGTTTGTCCGAATGGTTTGGATATTGAGGTGAAGGCCGGCAAGATATTATGCGACGCACTGCTCTCAGCCGGAGTGGAAATTGAACATGCCTGCGATGGCGTCAGCGCTTGCAGCACCTGCCATATCATCATTCGCGAAGGCTATCGCTCATTATCACCAGCTGAAGACGAAGAGGAAGATCAGCTTGATAAAGCATGGGGGCTAACCCCAACATCACGTCTCGCCTGCCAAGTGAAGGTGGGGCAAACGCCACTTACGATTGAATTGCCACGCTATAGCCTTAACCATGCGCGTGAGCATGAGTAGATTTTGTTTGTTATCATTCCGCATCCCAATGGAAAGTCTGTATTGAACACAAATGCGTATTGAATTAGCAACTATTACCGATATCCCAGCGCTTATCTCTCTTTTGAACCTGCTTTTTTCACAAGAGGCTGAATTTCAGCCAGATATAGAAGCACAATATCGAGGCCTTTCAACCATCATATCTCATCCGGAAATTGGTGAAATTTTAACAATACGTACTTATGATTCAATTGTGGGCATGATTAACTTGCTTTATACCGTTTCCACCGCCCTAGGTGAGCGTGTTGTGCTGCTTGAAGATATGGTTGTTTTGCCGCAATTTAGAGGTGCAGGCGCAGGCTCTAAACTATTACAGGCGGCAATAGATTATGCGCGAGAATCTGGCTGTAAGCGTATCACGCTGCTTACCGATGGCGATAACGAAGCGGCACAGAAGTTTTACCGTAATCACGGTTTTACTGCATCAACGATGGTTCCATTTCGACTCAAACTTTAACAGTTGCAAGCGATGTATTATTGATTTGTTTTATGTAAGCCTGCTTCATCAAAATACAACATGGTTGCTTCACCTTCGGCATCAATCACTTCGGCTTGCTTGAGTGTTCCGTTATCGTAATAGGCATAATGGTGTTCAAGCTCGACTTCGTTATAAACCAATTTCTGTAAACCTGTCATGCGATCCAGATCGTCAAAATAAGCACGGAAAAAAGTATTACGATTACTGAGAGCTTCTTCATCCAGCGCTTGGCTTAATTTGAGTGGTAATTTAACACCGCTGTAAGTCACGAAATAGCGGCATTTTCCTTGTAGATATTCACACATTTTTTACTCTCGATTATCGTTAATTAGCCATATCCACTTGAACCATGCCATCTTCAATGCGCAGCGGATATTGTTTTAGTTCGCAGCCAGTAGGGCTTAAGCCTTTACCAGTGCGGCCATCGAACACCCAGTTGTGAAACTGGCAGGTGACGATGCGACCGTTGAACGTGCTCCACAGCGGTACGTCCTGATGCGGGCAACTGCCTTGAAAGGCTTTCAGTTCGCCATCGTCAGGCCAGATGAGCATCACTTCGCCGTCATCGGTGCTGAATGCGGCTAGTTCGCCTTCCAGCAGGTTTTTATGTTTGCATAGCGTGATATAAGCCATCCATTTTTCTCCTTAAAACCAGTTTTCGAAGGCTGGTTTTTTCTGATGATTAGTGTGCCAGTAGCGTATCGTTTACAGAAAGTGCAAATTCGCGCCAGGCAACCAGCAGATCAAGCCTAATCGCTTCCTGATAGTCTTCGGCAGGTTCATTTTCTTCAGGGAAATTAGAAATGGCGCATGAGGCGCGGTTGAATTCCAGTGCCGTTTCGACCAAGTCCTGATTGATGCCATTGAATTGCGCCAGCACCACTGGCGTAAGCGCGGAACGACCCTTATCTACGGTCACATCACGTGTGTTGAGCGGCAAGCTGTTGAGCTTTTGCAAAGCTTCACTATAAATTTGTTCAACTGTTTCCAGCAATGCGCGCTGCGTGAGTTGCTCTTTTACTTGCGCTGCCATATTGCGGTTGAGGTGGCTACGGTAGCGTGACAATATTTGGCTGCGTTGTGCAGAAACCCAGCTACCAAAATGGCTGAGGCTGGTATTGTTATCAGCGTTGAGTGTTGTGAGTAAATTGCTGGTGGATAGCGCTCGACCCAATCTGGCTGCTGCTTCCAGAGCACCTTCTAGATAGCCTCCAGCATGCGTGGCAGTTTCTGCGCCACCTAATAGCAACTTGCCGTTCCAGTATACATCGCGCAGATGGCGGCTACCATAGATAGGCGGGCTGTTTGGCGGTGTTTTATCCAGTGTGGCACAGGTATAGGTTTCGTCTGCCCAATCCTGATAATGCAGTTCACCATTTTGTGCCGCAATACCAAATAATTGCGCTAACTGGCTTTCAAGCAACATAGGCATGCCATTACGGTAAGATTCACGCAGCGTTACAGGCATTGCAGAAAAGCCTCCCAGCGCGGCATGGTCGGCAGTCGCATCGCTGGCATCGAATACTTCCGATAACACCGCCTGCGGATGATTGACGAATGCATTGCCGGAGTTGCCATCATGACGCCAGAATGATTTTGCATAGCCCATCACAGCCTTGGCTTGGTCGGCCATCCATGTATGCGTGTTGCGCATGGCTTGTAGCAAGGCGGCGTCGAGCGCAGGGGAGAAGTTGACGTGTTCAGCCAGCAGTCTTGGCGGCAGCGCCAGTACCACGTGCTTTGCCACAACCGTAAACACAATGTCGTGATGGCGGAATTGCAGCGCCACGTGGTCGCCTTTGTTTTCAACGGCAACCAGTTCATGGCCTAGGTGAATACAGTCTTCTGGCAAGCGTTGTGCTAATGCCTTGATGATAGCGCCCATGCCGTTTGCTACCCGATGTGCGCCACCATGCACGCCAACATTTTGCCTGTTAGCAGCTTGATTCGGGTCGGTCAGATTGAGCACTGCGCCAGTATCATGTTGCGGAAAATAGCTGAGTTTCAGTGATTTTACCAGCGCCAGCATGTGCGGCTGTGCTTCAGGCCAAAACCAGGTTGGGCCGAGGTCGACAGCCATGCCTGACACCACACAAGGTTTGGATAGTATGCGTCCGCCGAGGCGCTCGCGCGCTTCAAATAATGCGAATGATTGTCCGGCCTGATGCAGGCTATCCGCTAGCGACAATCCACACAAACCACCACCTACAATAACTGTATCCAGCATGACTTAATCTCCTGATGCGTTGATCGCTGCCTGCAGAACTTGTGCTAGGTGCAGCGGTTGGCGCGCAACACCATCGCGTATCTGGTGGCGACAACTGGTGCCGTTGGCGATGAGCATGTTATTTGTGCCAGCGGCGCGAATCTGCGGCAACAGCGCGAGTTCTGCCATTTGCATGGAGGTGTTGTAATGTTCTGCTTCCATGCCAAAGGCGCCAGCCATGCCGCAACAACTGGCCTCGATAAATTCGACCTGTAACTCAGGCACCAGCCCTAGTACCTTGCGCATAGACTTCATCGCGCCAAAGGCTTTCTGGTGACAATGGCCATGAACCAGCGCTTGGCCTGTAATGGCTTGCAGCGGCAGATTCAGTCGTTTGGCATCGTGCTCACGTGCAATGAACTCTTCCAGTAGTAGCGCGGCTTTGGCAACCGCTGTAACGCGCTCGCCTAAATCCAGCATGTAATACTCATCGCGCAGCATCAACAGGCACGATGGTTCCAGCCCGATGACGGGCAGGCCGCGTTCGACAAATGGCCATAATGCATCTAGCAGACGCACGGCCTCTGCGCGCGCTTCATCCATCATGCCGTTAGAAAAATAAGTGCGACCACAGCATAATGCGCGCTCACCTTGTGCTGGTTTAGCGAAATGCACGGTGTAGCCACCAGCTTGCAGCACTTCCAGCGCGGCTTGGGCAATGTCCGGGTCAAAGTGGTTAGAAAAAGTATCCACCAGCAGCACCACTTCGCGCGCATTTTCCGCGGGAGCTGTTGTGGGCGCTGACGACATAAAATCACGAGGGGCTGCTTTGGGTAATGAGCGTTTGGCCGCAATGCCCAACCAGCTTTGCATGAGTTTAGCAATCAGCGGCACCTTGCTGCGAAGTGAGCTAAACCAGTTAAACAGCTTAAAGTTATGCGCAAATAACGGTAAATGTGCCGTCAATCGTTCGCGTAATGGTATTTTGCCCAGTGCAGCCCAGCGTTGTGCTAATGCTTCGGTGCGCAACATCGCCATATCCACGCCATTTGGGCACTCGCGTTTGCAGCCTTTGCACGCCACGCATAGCTCCATCGCCTCTGCCAGTTCTGGCCCGATAAAAGGTTGTGTGCCATATTCGCCATTTAGCGCAGCCTTGAGTGTGGCGGCTCTGTGGCGGGTGGAGTGCTCGTCGTCGTGCGTTAGTCTAAAACTCGGGCACATCACGCCGATGTCTGTGCGCTGGCACTGGCGGCTGCCTATGCATAAAGATGCCGCCTTGCCATACGCGCCGCCCTCGGCTGGAATCTGCGCGTAGGCATCACCTTCGCCGTAGCTATCGTAGGCTGACCAGTCTAGTTTGTTTTTCATGGATTCATTGGCCTTGAGATTCAGGTACTCCGCTTAATCTGCACTATTTAATTTGCGCCACTTAATCAGCCCCACCAGAAAACACCGAGGCATCCATGTTCCAGTTTTCAAGTACGCGATTGGTTTCATTGCCTGCTGCATCATAGCTACGCTCTTCAAACCGCACATGACCGTCACGCTCCATAATCAGCACCGTGCTTGAGTGCGTGCCGTGCTCTTTACCCAATACAAAACAGGCTGAAAGGCGCGCTTCTTCATCTTTATCCACGCCTGTATTTGGCAAGCCACTGCTATAAGTGGTGCGATCGGCCAGCATGGCGAAACCTGCGGCGATAATGTCGTCAGCACTGAGTTCGCTACTGTTTGGTTTTGGTAAAGTTCTAGCACCACGTGCTGGGGATGAGTCCAGTCTAGGAAACGCAGCCAGTGGAATGCTGAAGCCGCCATTGCTCAGCAGATACGCACCTAGCAACTGCTCAAGCTCTACGCACTTCGGCCAGCGCTCGTCTAATAAACCGTTAGAAATCGTATGCACGCCATGCGTCACCGCTAGCGGCAGGCGCGTGTTAGTGCCAGCGTAATACACTTGGCGTGTGGTACCTACCAGCAGGTTAAACGGTGGATGACTGCCGCGGTTACGTTGAAATTGTCGCACGTGCGTTACTGGCGCATCATCTGAAGCCAGAAAGTCCAGCGTGAGTTGTTCTAGCGAAGGCAGGGTAGGGTCGATAGGCTGATTGTCACGGTAAGATGTGACCGCTGCAAAGCGACCTTCACGCGTGACACCAAACCAAGTTCCACCATTAGCTTCATCGCGTCCAGCAAAGCAATGTGGCGCTTGCGACCACCATTTGGCGGGCGCTGTGGCGTGGCCATGCTGACCATCATGGTTCATCAGCACGATCAGTGGAAAGTAGGGATGCGCGCGACTTGCAATGGCGATAATGCTCATGAATTGTCTCGTTTGTCGTGAATGTATGATTTTTTGGGTGTTTTATAGTGAATAAGCAAAAATCATGCTCAGGTGTTTTGATTACACTCTATAACCTTCTTCCAACAACACCTGCCGTACCACAGGTAGTTGCAGCATGCGCTGGTAATGCGCCTGGCAGTTGGGTGGCAGTGCCAGTTTAATTTTGTCAGCCCAGAACTCAACGTAAAACAAGGCGGCATCGGCAATGCTGAAGTTGCTGACCACATAGTCTTTACCTGCCAGCACCTTATTAATTACAGCAAAACCTTGTTCGACAATCTCGCGGCCTCGCACCTGAATTGCGGCATGCTCTGCCTCGTTGGCGCTGTAGTTTGATGTGGTGAAAATGCGCTTGTAGCCTTGGCCATGAATCGTGCCGATAACATAATCCATAGTTTCCAGCACACGTGCTTCGCCATCAATATCATCCGGCAGCAGTTTGGCTTTCGGGTAACGTCGCGCCAGCCACCATGCAATGGCCTGAAACTCGGTGATGGACGTGCCATCATCTTTTACCAGTGTGGGGATTGTCGCTTTGGGGTTAATGGCAAGGTATTCCGGCTTGAATTGGTCGCCAGCCATCAGGTTGACCAAGTAGACCTCAAATGGCAGTTCCAGTGTTTCGAGCAAAATGTGAATGCCAGTGGAGCACGAACCGGGCGTCATGTGAAATTTCATGGGAATGCTTTCCGAACAATGTTGCATTGCCGACAAAATGGTCGGTAGCAACAGGGTAAGCATTAGGTGTGCCAGTGATTTTTTTGCACACAAATAACGCTGGAAATTACAGCTGATTTATTGGTTTGGCATTGCAATAGTGGGTAAACAAAAACATTTGCCCATCCTGCTGTAGATAACCTTGCTTAGCAATTTAGGCTATTTTCTCACCTAGAACAAACCCAACTTAACGCACCTTAAATTCAGACTTTTCAATCAGCTTAATAAATTCCGCAAAAATCACTGGGTCGTGTTTGTATTCAAGCTCATCGAACATGATATCGATCACCTCGGTATGGGTCTTTGCTTCTTGGTAGATTCGTCTGGTGACCATGGCGTCGTAATTGTCTGCGATGGCGATAATTCTTGAAAAGATCGGAATGCGTTCACCTGCCAGGCGGTCTGGGTAGCCTAGGCCATTGAAAAATTCATGGTGGTGTCTGATTGCTTCGGCAACCACGTCAGCACCATCATGCGCTAACGACAATACGATGTTTTCGCCATGTTCACTATGGCGCTGCATGATAGCAAACTCATTTGCATCTAGCTCACCTCTTTTGAGTAGCACTTCGTCTGGAATGCCTATTTTGCCAATATCATGCAGCGCAGCGGCAGTTTTTAATAAAAGCAGGTCTTTTGATGGCAGTTTAATGTGTTTGCCGATTTCCATAGAAAGATTCATCACGCGGTCGCTATGCAGTCGCGTGTAGGCATCACGTTCTTTTAGGGCGATTGAGAGTGCGTTTGTAAATTGGATTAAGGCTGGGTAGGTTTGATTCATTGGCGTTGTGTGTTTTTGTCTTTTTTAAAATCATACACCTGCTTTGATGTGCAAAATTGGCATTTACTAAATTTTCCTTGGTAGATGTACTTGCTATTTTTGTCGCAAGTGTCTTAAACCATACACAGCTTAAAACTGTTAAATATTGCATAACTTATTGTAAGTAATTGATATTTTTTGTTGGCATAGCTAATGCTTTAGTAGTTTTAAGCTACTTAAAGGAAGCTGCTGTGCAGGCTATTACTCCAGTTGTAAATGATACGACCTTACGTGACGGTGAGCAGACCGCTGGCGTGGCGTTTACACGTGCCGAAAAACTGGCGATTGCACAGTCACTCGCTGATGCAGGTGTGCCTGAGCTTGAGATTGGCATCCCCATTATGGGCGATGCTGAAATTGAAGATATTCACGCGATTGCTGATTTGGGCTTGCCTTGCCGCCTGATGGTGTGGGGGCGCATGGCAGAGCAAGACCTCTTGGCTTGTGTTAAATCTGGCGTAAATACCGTTAACTTATCTATCCCGGTTTCTGATTTACATATCGAGCGCAAATTGGGGCGTAACCGCGATTGGGTGTTGCAGCAGGTGTCTTATTTTGTGCGGCGCGCGTGTGATTTAGGTTTGCAGGTTTCAGTGGGTGGTGAAGATGCCTCACGCGCCGATCAATCATTTGTGTTGCAAGTGGCTGAGCTTGCACAACTAGCCGGTGCAAGACGCTTTCGCTATGCCGATACCCTCGGTGTGCTTGACCCGTTTGTGACCCATGACAGAATCGCACAGCTTGTTGCCGATACCGATTTGGAAATTGAAATGCATGCGCATGACGATTTAGGTTTGGCAACGGCTAACTCAATCGCCGCAATTATGGCAGGTGCCAGCCATGTAAATACTACCGTGAACGGGCTAGGCGAGCGTGCAGGCAATGCGCCTCTGGAAGAGGTGGTGATGGCGTTATGGCGCATTCACGGCATCAATATGGGTATCGACATGCAGCGCTTCCCGGTGATTTCAAAACTGGTGGCAGAGGCGTCTGGCAAAGCTGTGGCTGCCAACAAGAGCATTGTGGGTGAGGCGGTTTTTACGCATGAATCTGGTTTGCATGTGGATGGCTTATTAAAAGATTCGTCTACTTATGAAAACTTTGACCCTGCGGCAGTGGGGCGTGATCGGCAATTGGTATTAGGTAAACATTCTGGTAGTCGCAGTGTGAAACATGCATATGCGTTGCTTGGGATCAGTCTGCAGGAAGATGAAGCGCCACAGCTGCTTGCGCATATTCGTCAGTTTGCCAATTCAACCAAACGTACTCCTCAAGTGGATGATTTGTGGAGAATGTATCTGGAAAATTTACTGGAAACTCAACCTGGGCAATAGGCAACCAGGACAATTGGAGAGTACTGTGAATGAGAAAGTGATGATTAGCAAAACCAGGCCGAAATTTAGCTTGAAGTTTAGATTGCTCGAACAACTCAAAGATGATCTGGAATGTGTGTTTGAGCGTGACCCTGCCGCACGTAACAGGTTAGAAGTATTGCTGACTTACCCGGGCTTGCACGCCATCATTGCACATCGTATTTCTCATGGTCTTTGGCGGCGTGATTTTCGCTTTTCTGCGCGCTGGTTAAGTTATTTCACACGCATGTTTACCCAAATTGATATTCATCCTGGCGCCACTATTGGAAGCCGTTTTTTTATAGATCATGGATGTGGTGTGGTGATTGGCGAGACCGCTGAAATTGGCAATGACGTAACGCTTTATCACGGTGTGACATTAGGCGGTGTTTCCTGGAATACAGGTAAGCGTCATCCAACATTGTGCGACGGCGTCATGGTAGGTGCCGGTGCCAAAATACTTGGGCCAGTGACGGTCGGCAGCTATGCGCGAGTCGGCGCCAACTCTGTGGTGGTTAATGATATCCCGGAAAGCATGACTGTAGTAGGTATTCCTGGTCGAGTAGTGTTGACGGATGAACATAGGCGTCAGGTACAGCATGGCATAGACCTTGACCACCACCTGATGCCTGATCCGGTTGGAAAGGCTGTAACGGCATTACTGGGTCGTATTGATGATCTGGAAGCGCAATTGCAGATGCTGAAGCGTGATCATGCTAATGAGAGCCAAGATATGGTTGATGCAGGAACACCTGCTCGATCAAAGATTACAGTCACCGTGAATTAACGAAGACACCTGAGTTATAAATTTTTTAATGAAAAAACTGGAGTCATTATGAGCAATTTATTAAGCACGATGCAGAAGTTTTCTGCAGCCGAGGAGTTTCTTGATTTCTTAGATGTAGATTACGTCCCGCAAGTGGTGCAGGTCAACCGTCTGCACATCATGAAGCGCTTTCAGCAATATCTTGGGCGAGACCCAGTGCCAGAAGGCTTGCCAGAGTTAGACGAGCGCGAAGCTTACAAGACTAGATTGCAACAGGCTTATCAGGATTTTGTGCAGTCCAACGCTGTGGTTGAAAAGGTTTTTAAAGTGTTTCAAGACAAAGCTGGTGTACAGACTATTAGCGTGAATAAAGTGAAACAGTCACTTAGCGAACGTGAATAACAGTAATTGTCGGGTTTGCTACACAGCAAAAAGTCTTGCTTTAAATTATATAACTTACTGAATTTTAATTAAAAAATATAATTTAATCGGGATTGGCACAAAGGTTGCTGATACTGGATCGTAAGACCTAAGGTTAATAAAACGGAGTTGATATGCATATTGTTGTTTGTATTAAGCAAGTACCTGATAGCGCGCAGATTCGCGTGCATCCAGTGACCAATACGATTATGCGTCAAGGTGTGCCTGCGATTGTGAATCCGTATGATCTGTTTGCACTTGAAGAAGCGTTAAGGTTAAAGGATGAATACGGTGCACGGGTGACGGTACTCACCATGGGTCCGCCAATGGCAGAAGCTGCATTGCGCAAGGCGATTTCATACGGGGCTGATGATGCAGTGCTGGTTACAGACCGCGCATTTGCTGGCTCAGATACTTTAGCCACCAGTTGTGCGCTGGCTTCTGCAATTACGCAAATACACAAAGATATGCCGATTGACTTGGTGTTTACCGGCAAGCAGACGATTGATGGCGACACCGCGCAAGTGGGGCCTGGCATTGCGAAACGTTTAAATATGCAGTTGCTGACCTATGTAACAAAAGTGCGCTCAGTGGACTTGGAAAAACATGAAGTAGTGGTAGAGCGCCGTTCAGAAGGTGGAGTGCAGTTGCTCAATACCAGTACTCCTAGCTTGATTACCGTGCTGGAGGGTACGAATGAAATGCGCTTTGCCACTATGGCGAATATGTTCAGGGCGTCACGTTACCCAGTCAAGGTTTGGAATCGTGAGCAGGCCGGTATTGAAGACGTCACCACTGTGGGTTTAAAAGGTTCGCCAACTGTGGTTTCCAAGGTGTTTGCACCGACGCCACGTGCGGTGAAAGCTGAAATTATTCAGTGCGAAAGCAATGATCCTAAGGATTTAAGCGTCACTTTGCTGGCTAAAGTGTTTGCTAAGTATCCTAAGCTTGAGAAGGAAATTTCTAAACATGCTTAAACATGATTTTAAGAGAAGGACAGTGCCATGAGTGAAGCTCCCGAAGTTAAAAAGCCAGTAGGTAAAAAGCGCATAGAGCTTGATGACAGGCTTAAAGCCTACAAAGGCATTTGGGTGTTTATTGAGCATGAGCGCGGCAAGATTCATCCTGTTTCGCTAGAGTTGCTGGGTGAAGGCCGCAAGCTTGCAGATAACTTGGGTGTGGAGTTGGCCGGCGTTGTGATGGGTGTGCCAAATGAGACCACACGCAGTTTTTGTAATGAAGCCTTTTTTCATGGCGCAGACTTATGCTACCTGATGGAAGATGAGTTGCTCACTGATTATCGTAACGAACCTTTTACCAAGGGCCTGACTGATTTAGTCAACAAATATCAGCCTGAGATTATGCTGTTAGGCGCGACTACTTTAGGCCGAGATTTGGCTGGCAGCGTGGCGACTACGCTAAAAACCGGCCTCACAGCAGATTGTACCGAGCTGAATGTAGACGTAGAAGCACGCAGCCTGTTAGCCACACGCCCAACCTTTGGCGGTAGCTTGCTGTGTACGATTCAAACGCTGAACTATCGTCCGCAAATGGCGACGGTACGACCACGCGTGATGCCGATGCCAGATAAAGACACATCACGTACTGGCCGCATTATTGAAGATAAGTTGGGTATGTTCGAGAAAGACATCATCACCAAGGTGCTGGAGTTTATTCCCGATGCGATGCAAGACAAACCGCAATTGCCATTTGCCGACATTATTGTGTCTGGCGGACGTGGCATGAAAAAGCCGGAAAACTTCAAATTGATTTGGGATTTAGCCAAGGTATTAGGCGCAGAGGTTGGCGCTACCAGACCTGTGGTGCAAGCTGGCTGGGTAGACTTGGAGCGCCAAGTCGGGCAGTCCGGCAAAACCGTGCGCCCTAAACTTTATATTGCGGTGGGTATTTCTGGCGCAATTCAGCATCGCGTGGGGATGGATGCTTCAGATGTGATTATTGCGATTAACAGTGATGCAAACGCGCCTATTTTTGACTTTGCACATTATGGCATTGTCGGTAACGCAATGACGATACTCCCTGCGCTAACTGAGGCTTTTAAAGCACATCTCGCAACTGCAAGAAAGGCAGGTTAATCATGGCTGAAAAATTTGATGTAATTGTAGTCGGCGCCGGCCCTTCTGGCAATTCTGCCGCACTCAGGCTGGCTGAAGCAGGGTTGAGTGTGTTGCAAATCGAGCGTGGCGAGTCACCAGGTTCCAAGAATGTGCAAGGCGCAATTCTGTACTCAGATGCGCTGGAAAAGTTGATCCCGGATTTTCGTGATGATGCACCATTAGAGCGGCATATTATTGAACAGCGTATGTGGGTGCTGGATGACGACTCATTCGTAGGCTCGCATTATCGCTCCGATAGTTTCAACAAAACGCCTTATAACCGCTACACCATGATTCGCTCGCAGTTTGATAAATGGTTTTCAGAGCGAGTACAGAAGGCCGGTGCATTACTGATTTGCGAAACGACTGTTTCTCACTTGTTGCTGGATGGTCAGCGTGTGATCGGTGTGATGACAGACCGCCAAGGCGGTGAAATCTACGCCGATGCGGTGATTCTGGCCGATGGCGTGAACTCGCTACTGGCGAAGAAAGCTGGCTTTCACCCTGAGTTACAGCCTAAAGATGTGGCGTTAGCAGTCAAAGAAATTCACTTTATGCCGCAAGAGGTGATTGAGCAACGCTTTGGTGTAAAGGGCGATGAGGGTGTGGTGATTGAAATGGTGGGCAAGATCACCAAAGGCATGATGGGTACGGGTTTTTTATACACCAACCGTGAGTCCGTTACTATCGGCGTAGGCTGTATGTTGTCTGACTTTAAAAAGCAAAAAATCACGCCTTATGAGTTGCTGGAGCAAATGAAACAGCACCCATCTATCCAGCCGATGCTGGCAGGTGGTGAGATGAAGGAATACACCGCGCACTTGATTCCTGAAGGGGGTTTCAATGCCATGCCGGATTTATACGGTGACGGCTGGATGATTGTCGGTGATGCCGGCATGTTTGTAAATGCGGTGCACCGCGAAGGTTCTAACCTGGCGATGACTACAGGTATGCATGCGGCTGATACTTTGATTGAACTGAGAGCTGAAGGCCAGGAGTTTTCAAAGGCAAATCTAAAACGCTACAAAGCGCGCCTGGATGAAAGTTTTGTCATGAAAGACATGAAAAAGTACAAGAACATGCCAGATGTGTTCCATACAAACCCACAGTTCTTTAATGACTACCCGGATTTAATCTCGCAGGCTGCGCGCACCATGTTGACGGTGGATGGGGTAGATAAGAAAACCAAAGAACGTGAAATCCGTAAAAGTTTCCGTCAACGTCGCTCACTGTTTGGCTTGATGAGCGATGCGTTCAAGCTATGGAGGGCATTTGAATGAGTATCAAGGTTGAAGAGAAGCTGTTTCAGAACCGCTATAAGGTTGATTCAGGACGCCCGCATATCAGCATTATTGATGAAGAAAAATGCCGTAATCAATGTCAGGAGCAGGCTTGCACCGTGTGTTGTCCAGCTGCTTGCTGGACGATGGAAGGCAACGGTCAGATCACGGTGATTAGTGATGGCTGTCTGGAGTGTGGCACTTGCCGCATTATTTGTGATGAACATAAAAATGTAGCTTGGGAGTATCCAAGAGGTGGGTACGGCATTTTGTTCAAATTCGGCTAAAAATCATGCTAAAAACTACTGCGCTTGCGATTTTTGGGTTACGCGGTGCTCAAAATCCTCATGTACAACTACGTACATTCCGGTTTTTGCGCTCCGTGCGCCCCGAAACTAGCTGCGCTCGCTATGTTTTTGACATGATTTTTTGTGATTGGCTGACCATAGTATGACACAACCTATCTGGCTATCGGAGCGCGTGCAATGGGTAGGGGCTTTAGACCCTAACATGCGTAGCTTTGACATTATTCTAAAAACGCCAAACGGCACGACCTATAACGCTTATGCAGTGCGTGGCAGTGAAGGCGTAGCGGTGATTGATACCGTGAAAGAGGAATGTGCAGATCAGTTTTTTACGCGATTGGAAGCAATTGCCCGTTACGATGAAATTAAGGTAATTGTGTTGAATCACCTTGAGCCAGACCATACGGGTGCGCTACCTGAATTGATGCGCAGGGCGCCTCAGGCCAAGCTCTATATTTCAAAGTCAGCACAGTTGATGTTGAAGGCGCTGCTGAATCAGCAAGATATTGATTACACGCCAGTAGGTACGGGTGACACGGTGAGCTTAGGTGATCGTACACTCAGGTTTTTACATACGCCATATTTGCACTGGCCAGATACGCAATGTACCTATCTTGAAGAAGAATACATGTTGTTTTCTGGTGATGTGTTTGGTTGTCACTTCTGTGATGAGCGGCTGTTCAATGACAAAGTAGGCGATTTTCGCTTCGCGTTTGAGTATTACTACGCCCATATTATGCGGCCGTTCCGTGAGCATGTGCTGAATGCGTTAGCGCTACTTGAGCCGTTGCGCATGAACATTATTGCGCCAACGCATGGTCCGATACTGCGTGATCAGCCCATGCGTTACATGCAGCGCTATCGTGAGTTAAGTGGTCAGCGTTTGCAAAGTGAAGTAAATGCTGATGAAAAGACCTTGGTGATTTTTTACATCAGCGCTTATGGCAGCACTACACAAATGGCACAAATGATTCGTGCTGGCGCCGAACAAGTGGCGGGAGTGCGCGTCTCGCTATACGACATGGAGGGCGGCGATGCCGATTTGTTTGTGGACTTGGTAGAAGACGCAGACGGTATTTTGGTTGGCTCGCCCACCATCAATGGTGATGCGGTTAAACCTGCGTGGGATCTGGTTTCATCTTTCGCCAAGATCAATGTGCGCGGCAAACTGGCTGGGGCTTTTGGCTCTTACGGTTGGTCTGGCGAAGCGGTACGTATGCTCGAAGATCGATTGCGCGGTTTGAAAATGCGCCTGCCACAATCTGGCGTGCGCATTAAATTGATTCCATCTCAAGATGAGCTGGAACAGTGCCGGCGTTATGGTCAGGAAGCAGGCGAGCATCTGATGGGTGTGAATGCGCCGCGAGTGCTCGATATGGCAGATTTGCTTGCCTCTAGACAACAAGTATTAACTTAATGCAATTAATTTAGGAGCTGAAGGATGGCTAAAGCAAAAGTAACATTTTCTGATGTCAATGTGACGGTGAATGTACCGGTTGGCACGCGCATTATAGAGCTATCGGAAGCGGTTGGTTCCTATATTGCCTACAACTGTCGCGAGGGTGATTGCGGCGTGTGCTTATTTGAGGTGATTAAAGGTCAGGAAAACCTATCGCCAGTTTCCAAAGAGGAGGCTGCTGTGTTACTTACCCGCTATCAGGAAATTATGGATGGCTGGCGAGCCACTAAAAATCTTGATGACTTGCGGGAAAAAATGCAGCGTGAAAATTTTATCGGCAAGCACTGCCGTTTAGCGTGTCAAACACAAGTGTTCGGCGATGTTGTTGTCGCCCCTTTGTAAGGAAAATATCATGTCTAAATACAACATAACATTTGCCGATATTGGCACTACGATTAGCGTTCCACGCGGCACTCGTATCGTGGAAGTGGCTGAAAAAGTTGGTGCGAGCATTCCGTTTGGCTGCAAAGAGAACGACTGTGGCGACTGCATGGTTGAAGTGCTAGAAGGCATTGGGAATCTGTCGATTCCATCAGCATTGGAAACCGAACTGCTCAAGCAGAAATTCGGAAAACCTAACAATCGTCTGGCTTGTCAGGCAATGGTGCTGGGTGATGTGACGATTAAACCAGCCTGACTAATCCGCTAGACTCCTTCCCCCTGCTAGGGGTAAGGAGTTAAACGCATAGAATTTGTAATTTTAAGGAGGCATCATGCCAAAACCAGCCAAGCACGTATTTGTTTGCAACCAAGCCAGACCCCCTAATCATCCACGCGGCTCTTGCCAATCCAAAGGCGGCAATGATTTGTTGCAGGAATTCTGGCAACAATTGCAGGCGCGTAATTTGTGGGATAAGTTTTCTGTGACCTACTCAGGCTGTTTAGGTCCATGCGATAGCGGCCCTAATGTGCTGGTTTATCCTGAAAGCGTCATGTATGGCGGCGTAACTAAAGAAGACGTGACTACCATTATCAACGAGCATTTGATAGACGGTAATGTAGTCGAACGTCTTAAAGTACCTGAAAGCGTTTGGTAGCGCTATCTTGCAAGGTATCGTTGCAACAGATGATTTACCACCGCGCATAGCGGGCTATCTAGCCGCCGCTGTGGCGTCTGGTGATTGGCGAGATGCAGAGTCTTTATTATGGCGTGCGCAGACAACGGACCCAGACTGCCTGCATGTGTATTACACGTTGTATAAATTCTACTTTAACCACAAACGCTTGGGTGACGCGGAGCGCGCCACTTGCCTGGCGCTTGATGCAGCGGCACGTTTGGCGAATATTTCTGCAGACTGGCGTATGCAAGACTTAACTGCTTGTGATTGGGGTGAAGTTAATTCGCCACAACACTTTTACTTGTTCAGTCTAAAAGCCCTGGCTTTTATTCGATTACGCCAACTTCGAGCCGATGATGCCGCATTGATTCTTGCTAAATTGCGAGAGATTGATCCTTCTGATTCTGTAGGGCATTCTGTGATTGAATCATACGCAATGGGAGCGGCAGCATGAGTATATTAAGCGGTGCTTTGCTTGGTATTCTTGAAGAGGCAGGTGTTGCGGTATTGACGCTGACAGAAGGGCTGGATCCGGAAGAGTTTTTTAGTAGCCGCATTACGCAGCAGGAAGTACTCAGGCAAATGAGCATCATGGCCGAAACCGCTGCCAATGTGCCTGACGATCTTAAATTGAAAATGGTGGAAATCGACTGGGCAGGTTGGGCGATACTGGGTGTAGAGTTGAAAATAACCGGCAGCGCCGAGCGCGATGCCTTATGGTTCGGCGTGCGTTCTTTAGTACCGGCGACGCTGATGTGGATGCGGGTGTATAAAAAGGATGCGCCGGAGTTATTTTCTTTAATGACTTAGAACATTACTTTTATGGGCGCATTGCTTCGTTGCGCGGTACTCGTAACCTCGTTGTACTAAAGTACTATCTCGGTTTCTGCGTTCCGTGCGCCTTGCACTGCATCCAATAAAAGTAATGTTTAGAATCGATAATTGCGGCTGTCTCTTTTGCTACAAATACGACAAAAGTAAAAGTTAAAGTATTGCTAGCAAAAGCAAAAATGCTCGCAACAACCCGTATTCATTGAGATTTTATTTATTGGCATGAAACCTGCTGTAACTTTAATTACCGATATATACTTGTGTATATTACGACAATAGTCAGGTGAAATATGGTGGAGCAAAATAATTTCAAAGTGACGGGCTCATTATCATTAGGGCTGGATGCGCAGAATCTACTGAGTGATAAGCGCATTGCCTTGTTGGAGAAAATTGGTGAGTTCGGTTCTATTACACAAGCAGCTAAAGCTGTGAAGCTTAGCTATAAAGGTGCGTGGGATGCAGTGGATGCCATGAACGGCATGTTTGGTGAGCCGCTGGTAGTGACGATGACGGGTGGCAAGGGTGGTGGTGGTACGCAACTTACCGCAACCGGTATTCGTATCGTTGATGCTTATCGTGCTCTGTTACGTGAGCATCAACGTTTTATGCAGGCTGCCAGTGCGGGCATTGAAAATTTTGACAATATTTATCAAATGATCAGGAGATTATCCGTGAAAACCAGTGCAAGAAATCAGTTCTTTGGCAAAGTGACTGCCATCAAGCTCGGGCCAGTAAATGTGGAAGTGGAGCTAACGCTCACCGGTGGCGACAAAATTCACTCGGTCATTACGCACGATGGACTTGATAGCCTAGGTCTGAAAGTTGGCAGTGAGGCATGGGCACTGGTGAAGGCAAGCTGGATTATTCTCGCCATGCCAGATGCCGCCGCTAAAGTAAGTGCGCGTAACAAGCTACAAGGCAAAATTTCGCGCATTACGGCTGGCAATGTGAATACCGAAGTGAGCGTACAGTTAGATGGTGGCAATACCGTGAGTGTAGTAATTACCAACGACAGTGTGACCAGTTTAGAACTGGCTGAAGGCGTTGAAGTTTGTGCTGTGTTCAAGGCGAGTAGCGTGATTATGGGCATCACCGACTAAATAATAATTCGATTAAATGACTTTTTTAGGTCGTTTTTTACCAACCGTTATGTAGTTTACTTTATTACGTTTTTTGATTTTAATAAAAGGGGTGTGAAATGAAGTGTTTACCATTGAATCAGGGATGGAAATTGAAATGTGGCGTGTTATTTGCAATGTGTATCAATACTGCTTACGCGGCGGAAAGAATGGAAAACAATGCTGATGATAGAATTGAAAAATTGCAGAAAATGCTGGAAGAACAGCAATGGCAGATGAAAGCGATGGCTGATGAGTTATCGGCACTACAGAATAGGCGATATAGCGACAAAGGCAAGAGCAAAGGCAGCCCTGTATATGGATCGTTTAATAATGGCTTGGTTTTCGAAGACGGTACAGGTGACTGGAAATTGCAATTGAATGGGCGTATCCAAGCTGATTATCGTACCTTTGACCCTGATGAATGGAAAAATGATGGCTTTTTTATCCGCCGGGCACGTTTTGGCGGAACTTTTAGTTTTCTTAATGATTTTGCTGTACGTGTTGAAGGCGAATATAGCAATGTGAGCGATGGCAGCAAGGCTACCACTGCCATGACCTATGGCTACCTTGATTACACGCACTGGAAACAAGCAAAAATACGCGTTGGCCAGTTCAAGCCGTTCTTCGGCTTTGAGCGCACCTACAGCACCAACGTCATCGATAATGCCGAGCTTTCTCTAGCCACTAATAATGGTGCCATCTTTACCTCAACTTATGACCGCGGCGTCATGGTATATGGTGATCCGACATCCTGGCTGAACTATAACGCGTATATAGTCAACGGCTCTGGTCAGAACAATGATGATGTGAATGATCACAAAGACTTTGGCGGCAGAATTAACGCCAATATTGCCAATCTGGCAGACATCAAGAATGCTGTGATTCATGTAGGCGCATCTGCCAGTGACGGCGACATTGGTTTCTCTACCGCAACCGGCAGTGCCATTACTCAAGGTACTGAAGCAAATGGTGTCACGTTCTTCAGTGTAGGCGGGTTAGGTAACCCAAACAAAGCTGACCGTACGCGTTGGGGAGTGGAAACATCCCTTGCTTATGGTCCAGTCAAGCTGAATGCCGAATACATTAATGCAAATTATGATGGCAGGACAAATGCATCTACAGACTTACCAGCCGCCATGCGTAATAAAAACTTCGATAATGATATCAATGTTTGGTATGCAGACCTTAACTGGCTGGTTACTGGTGAGAATTGGTCAGATACATACAAGAGTGGCGTATATGGCCGCGTCAAGCCAAAGCAGAATTTTAGCGACAAGGACGGCTGGGGTGCGTTTGAGCTTGGATTACGTTACAGCAAATTTGATGCCTCTGACTTCAAAAACATGCTCAAACCCACATCAGCTACCACCAGTTATACCAGCGAGGCAGACGCATGGACTGTGGGGGCTAAATGGTTATTTAACCCTAATGCGCGCGTAGTTCTAAATTATGTACGCACCAACTTTGATACACCGATAAAGGTAAATGGCAAAGTGGATGACACTGAAAAGGCGCTTCTATTGCGCGCACAGTATGACTTTTAGTTAGCAATGCAGTTACGTGCTTATTCGCCATTTATAATGAAATAAATAAGGAGTTGTCATGAAGATTTTTAATGCTTTTATTCTTACTTTTGCGCTGTTATTACAACCGTTGGTTGCATCAGCCGAGCCATTGACTGTCGCCGTTGCGGCTAACGTTAAGTATGCGTTTGATGAGCTAGCCACGGAGTTTACCAAACAGACTGGGGTGGCTGTCAGTAGCGTAGTTTCTTCATCTGGCAAGCTTACCGCGCAAATCAAGAGTGGCGCGCCGTATGATGTTTTTCTTTCGGCCGATATGGATTACCCTGCAATTTTGTTTAAAGATGGGCAAGCTACATCGCCGCCAAAAGTATATGCCAATGGTGCGCTGGTGCTGTGGACAGCCAAGGATGTTGATCTATCCAAAGGGGTTGCAGGCTTGGTAGATAGCAGCATTAAAAAAGTTGCCATTGCCAGCCCTAAGTTGGCGCCTTATGGCCGTGAAGCCATCAAAGCGCTGGATTTTTACAAGGTGCGGGCGACTGTAGAACCAAAGCTGGTCTATGGTGAGAGTATTTCACAGGTCAACCAGTACATTGATACCAAGTCGGTAGAGGTCGGCTTTACGGCAAAGTCTGTAGTGTTGTCGCCAGAGCTACAGGGCAAAGGTAAGTGGGTAGAAGTACCCAATGAAAGTTATGCGCCAATTGCGCAAGGCCTTGTGATCTTGAGACATGGCTCTGAAAATAATGGCGAGGACGCGCGCAAGTTTTATGGTTTTGTATTCTCATCCAAAGCGCAGGCGATTTTCACTAAATACGGATATAAATTACCGTGAACAGACTAAAAGGACAAATCGTTGCGATTGAACACACCAGCCACATGTCATTGGTAGACGTAGCTGTTGGAGATGATATTTTCGCCGCTACACTGCTGGAAACACCAGCCTCGGCGGACTATCTTGGTGTTGGTCGAAATGTCACGCTGCTATTCAAAGAAACCGAGGTATCGCTGGCGAAGAACCTCAGTGGCCTTATTAGTTTGCGCAATCGTATCGCCGTCACTATACGTAACATAGAGCGCGGTGATATTCTCAGCGCTGTCAGGCTGGATTATGCAGGCCATGCGCTAACGAGCGTGATTACCACACGGGCTGTAGATCGTTTACAGCTGGCAGTTGGTGACCAAGTAGAAGCCTTGATCAAGGCCAACGAAATTGCACTTATGGCGGGGCATCATGATAATTGATTGGCAACCATTAATACTTACCTTCAAACTGGCGGCCGTTACCACGGTTATTTTGCTGTGCATCGGTGTGCCATTCGCTTGGTGGCTGGCCAATACCAGTATGCGTTTCAAACCTGCAGTTGAGGCTATGGTCAGCATGCCGCTGGTGTTGCCACCATCGGTGCTAGGTTTTTATCTGCTGTTGGCATTCAGCCCTGAGTATTGGTTTGGTGCGTGGCTGGATAGGGAGGTTGGCATTCGTCTGGCATTCAGTTTTGAGGGGTTGGTTGTTGCTTCGGTGATTTTCAGCTTTCCGTTTCTGGTGCACCCCGTGCAAGCTGCTTTTCAGAACCTGCCGCGTTCGCTTACCGATGCTGCGCGCATACTGGGTAAATCAAACTGGCAGACGTTTACCCGTGTGCTGATACCCAATATTAAACCTGCGTTATTGTCTGGCACGGTGCTGGCGTTTGCACATACCGTAGGCGAGTTTGGTGTAGTGCTCATGATCGGTGGCAATTTGCCGAATGAAACCCGCGTCGCTTCGATTGCCATTTATGACGAGGTGGAATCGCTCAATTACGCCGCTGCCAACTTCTATGCAGGCGTGTTGTTTGTGCTGTCATTCCTGATTTTGCTGGTTGTCTATGTGGTTAATAGAAGGGAGCAGAAATGATCCATGCCAGCATCAGCAAGCACTTGCATGGCGCAAATGGCAACTTTCAGTTAGACGTCAGCCTTCATATTGCCGAAGGCGAATTTGTCGCGTTATTTGGTGCATCCGGGGTAGGTAAAACAACACTGCTACGCTGCCTTGCGGGCTTGGAGCAGCCTGAGCAAGGCAACATCGTTGTGAGTGGTGAAACCTGGCTGGATAGTGCCGCACGCATCAACCTGCCACCGCAGCAACGGCGTGTAGGCTACATGTTTCAGGATTACGGGCTGTTTCCGAATATGACGGTACGCGGCAATCTGGAATTTGCCTTAAGAAAAGGTGCTGACCAAAAGCGTGTGAATGAGCTGCTGGAACTCATGGCGCTGGGCGAATTGCAACAGCGCAAACCTGAATCGCTGTCTGGCGGGCAAAAACAGCGTGTGGCATTGGCGCGAGCATTGGCCTCGGAGCCGCGTCTGTTATTGCTCGATGAACCATTCTCTGCGCTGGATACAGAAATGCGCTCACGCCTGCATGATGAAATTCTGCGTCTGCAAAAACACTACGGCATTACCACCGTGATTGTCAGCCACGACGTAAGCGAAGTCTGCAAGCTCACCAGCCGCGTGATCATGATGGAAGCAGGGCGCATCGTGCAACAAGGCAAGCCAATCGACGTGTTCAGCGCAGGCCAAACCAGCGGCAAGTTTCGCTTCACGGGTGAAATTCTTGCAATCGAGGCGATGGATGTGATGTTCTCGCTTACCGTGCTCGTCGGTAACCAAATCGTACGTGTCGTTGCCATGTCCGATGAAGCCGCCAAGTTGCGTGTGGGCGAAAGGGTGATGCTGGTTTCCAAGGCGTTTAATCCGATGGTGTTGAAGTTGGAGTAGTTGTAGGTTGAGCTAGATAAGCTGGTACAGCTTTTGCTATTAACTCTATGTACACGCAAATTCACGTGCTTTCGCGTTATTTTTGCGACAAAACCGACAAATCATTCAATCCAAATTCACATCAGGAGTTATAGCTATGCCAATTCTTACCGTTCAACCATCAGGTAAAACCTATCAAGCTGTTGCTGGCAGCAGCATTCTTTCTGCGTTGCTGGCTGGTGGCGAAGATATCGCGCACAAGTGCGAAGGTAAAGCAGAATGCGGTTCTTGCCATATTACAGTGTTAGAAGGCCGCAAGAGCATCTCTAAAATTCAACGTGCAGAAAACGAAAGACTAGATGCCACCGTAGGCGTAGGCTCAAAATCTCGCTTAGCTTGCCAAGCGATGATGGGTGAAGAGGATGTAACGATTGAAATACTGAGCGTTTAATTGGTTTTGTAAGGCGGATTATCTTTGTAGGGCGTACTCACGAAGCAGTACGCCGAAAGTAGATTTTAAACTAGATACGGCGCACTGCCAAAGGCGAGTGCGCCCTACGCTTGCTGCAACGCCTTGTTACGTGCGATTGAAATTTCAGATTTATTTTACGGATAGCCCCAATCAATGACGATAACCTTCATAAAGGTGACTGAATTCAGTTTCTTCCGGCGAGACATACTCAAACAATTTGAAAATATAAAAATCTCTCCTATCCTTTGAGCTGTGGGCAATCACCCTGAGACATTTCTCAGTCCATAGTTTCTTTGCGTGGGTCAGGAAACGCTTTTGCTCTCCAGTGGCCGCTTCAAAGGCTTGGTTTATTTCTCCAAGTTTTGAAATACACAGATCAAAATTACTCTCCGCCTCCCCAGGCATGCCTGCATAAATGCGACTACCGATAGGAGTCGGATTATCCCTCTCCTTAGTAATGCGGCTAATCGCAACCTTCAACTCAAGAAGTAAGCTGGATGCCGAAGTTTCCAGTTTTTCACGCAAAGTTGCCGGGAATTCCAAATGCAGATTGCTATAATTTAAAGCTAAAATATGTTTTTCGGCATCAATATTTTCAAATGAAATTTGTCCCCATGTGTGAGAGAACATATTTCTTATTTTTCTTATGTAATTAAGATCCGAATATTGCCCAGGAGTTATCAAACCAAGAGCAAATGCAGCATTAATTTTTGCGGAAAAAGTTCCTAGAGGCGCGTCGTAGCCACTTATCAGCTTCTTAGCTGCTGTATTCTTGAACATATAAGCAAACAGCAAGTCTCGCAGACTGTCATCCGCGAATGCAGCCAATGTAAGAACTAGCCCCTGCTCATTTAGGCCATGTAAGCGAACATTCAAATCATTTAGTTGCTCAAAAATGTCTTCAGCCATCGAAATCCATGAGTCCTATACTCGAGTTCACGTAACGTTTGAATTAACGGGCGTGCTTTAGCGCGTCCCGGTTGAATGAATATAAAGGAGACTTCCCCCTTGGCGGAGCAATTGCACCGTCGGCATCAAAGTGCCAAGATTGAGCTACCACACGCAATCTAGATAACAAAGGAGAAGTCATGATGAATATTACAACAGTTGGTGTTGATCTAGCAAAAGAAGTCATTACCGTTTGCACCATGGATACTCATGGTCATGTGCTTAAAATAAGCGATTTGCGCGCTACTGAATTCAGCGCATGGTTGTTGCAGTTACCAGCAGGCACCATACTCGGCATGGAAGCCTGTAGCAGTGCCCATCATTGGGCGCGTAAGATGCAAACCATGGGCTTAATGCCTAAACTCATGGCTGCAGAATTCGTACTACCGTTTCGCAAAAGCCGCAGCAGCAAGAACGATCACAATGATGCTGAAGCCATCGCCATTGCAGTTAAACAACCACAAATGCGCTTCGTCGCCATCAAGACCGAAGCACAACAAGCCCGCTTAGCCTGGCACCGTTGCCGTGAGGGCTGGAAAGAAGAACGCACCGCCTTGATCAACCGTACCCGTGGCTTGTTACTGGAATTTGGTCACCCACTGGCGCGCAGCAGCAAAGCCTTTACCGTCGGTCTGCAAGCAGCACTGCATCATGATGCACTCCCCACGCAATTTCGTACCTTACTCACACACGTACAGCAGCAACTGCAACAACTTGATCAGCAACTAGCACAATGTGATCGCACCATTGCGCTATCGGCCAGGCAAGATGAATCTAGCCAGCGCTTACAAGCACAACCAGGCATCGGTCCTATCAGCGCCGATGCCCTTACAGCCTCGGTGGGAAATGCCCGTGATTTCAAGAATGGTCGGCAGTTTGCTGCATGGCTAGGACTCACGCCACGGCAATACAGCAGCGGTGGTAAAACCAAGCTCGGCCGTATCAGTCGGCGTGGTGATGCCTATTTGCGCACCTTGCTGGTTCAAGGTGCTAAATCGACCTTGCAAAGCGTTCTAAAAAAGGCGCCCAATCTGCTGAGTCACATGCAGCAATGGATACTGAAGCTCTACGGCCGCGTTGGCTATCACAAGACGCTGGTGGCCATTGCCAATAAGCATGCGCGGCAAGTATGGGCGATGCTGACCAAAGGGGAAGTGTACGATTCGGAGGCATGGAAAAGAATTAACAACGCATGATCAGTGCAATATAACCTTGAGTTAAGTTTACTGCGGTAAGGCGATAGTAAAACAGGTCAGACCGGCCTCCTGCGAACCTGGCTAACCCATTGGGTGCCAACTAGAGTTAGCGTTGATTGATCGTCAAAGCTAAAGGCAAGCCCGTTGAATGATTGAGGGCAGGAGGAGCGGTTAATATCCTGGCTCGCGCCAACATTAATTGGGCGCATTGAAGCCGATTATAGAAATGCAGTCTGTGCTTGTCATAGCTAATCTCGCTACGCAGTAGAACTTGTTAGGAAATAAAATGCGCTAAAAAGCGATTACAAGAAATTAAACCCGCGGGGTTGACAGGGAAGTCTTTATAGA
>LNAP01000659.1_pt1 | contig 37973 bp, 30 predicted proteins | sample 602601 | NCBI WGS metagenome assembly LNAP01 (sample SAMN02440304, study PRJNA202911) | soil metagenome | biome: Subtropical and temperate rainforests or woodlands; isolation source: soil samples (1 kg each in a 20% v/v slurry with milli Q water) were... ... | reverse complement strand
AACCGCACTGCTGTTGATGTCATTGGCCTTCCCGGTGCTCGCGGACGACATCGCGATGGAAGATCAGTCGCAGATCCTGACCGGGGCCGGTGATCCCGCTAGCAGCAAGTACTTCCAACCGCCAAAGGAAAGCGAACTGCCTGACAACGCCTACGGGCAACTGGTACAGCAAGGTCGGGCCATATTCGTCGATACCAAGACGCATGCGCCCGACTATGTGGGCAACGGCCTAGCCTGTGCGAACTGCCACCTCGAACAGGGCCGGAAAGCCAACTCTGCACCGCTCTGGGCCGCCTACACCATGTACCCGGCGTACCGAAAGAAGAACGACAAGGTGAATAGTTATGCCGAGCGCCTTCAGGGCTGTTTCCAGTTCAGTATGAACGGCAAGGCACCCGAGGCTGACGGCCCCGTTATCGCCGCGCTTTCAGCCTATTCATACTGGCTTGCAACCGGAGCACCCACGGCGCAAGAGCTACCAGGTCGGGCCTATCCGGAAGTGCCACAACCCGAAGGCGGATACGACCTGGCAAAGGGAGAACAGGTCTACGACGCACAATGCGCCGTCTGTCATGGGCCGAACGGGGAAGGACAGAAGTCTGGTGACCTTTATGTATTCCCGCCACTATGGGGGGCGGACTCGTTCAACTGGGGTGCAGGCATGCATCGGATCAACACAGCCGCGGCGTTTATCAAGGAAAACATGCCACTGGGCAAAGGCGGCACCCTGTCAGACGAAGACGCTTGGAACGTGGCGGCATTTATGAATAGCCACGAGCGACCGCAAGACCCGCGCCTGGTCGATGGCTCAGTCGAGAAAACCCGTGATAAATACCATGCCAATGACGGCGTGAACCTTTACGGCGAAACCGTTAACGGCAAGATGCTAGGTAAGGGGATCTGACAAGCAAGCACGCGTTGGCGCACTTACATGCGTTTGGCGGTTAATCGGTCTGAACAGATGGGCTGAGGAGGCCCGCTTACCTGGCAGTCCGCTTTTGGCCTATTCCATTGAAAAACTAGGTTGAGTGAGCTGGCTGAAGCTGGCTCACTCAACCTCCATCAGCTCAGTGGAGTTCTCCACGATGGTGGGACGTCAGCAGGCCGCTCAGGCCCCTCTGTTCTACACGTTCAATCTGGACGATCACATTCCAGCCAATCACCTGTTGTGCTGTATCGATCAGTTCCTAGACCTGAGTGAGTTGCATCAGCATCTGGATTCGCACTATACGGCCCTGGCTATCGGAATGGTCATAGAGGCAGCTCAGGTCGCTGGGTGTATTGCAGAATTCACCTTGGGGCAAAACCTTCACCCTACTAGGGCAACTCGCTTAGAGATTCTGCTTTGCCCGACTGGGATTGCTTTGCTGCTGCCCGCGCAGCATGGCCGGCATTCGTGACAATGGCGCTGTACGGAGCTGGGAATGGCATCCTGACTATCACGGAGCGACTGTCGAAGGCCAAAGCACCGCGGTTCACCTGGATCATCACTTCGTGCCCAGCGGCTGCCTCAGCGAGAGTTCCCCAAGCACTTCGAACTGATCGAGATCATCGAGGCCCGTGCACAGCTCACGCTGGCGGCAACCTTTCAACAGCACGAGGCCTAGGATCACAGGTCAGGGCTTTTTGGCAATAACCAAAAGCCCGGCCACGATCAACCCGGCACCGGCCAGCATCCGCAGCGTGATCACTTCGCGCAGCAGTAGCCAGGCCATCAGCATCGCTACCACGACGCTGCCCTTGTCGATCAGCGCCACCGTGGCTACGTCCCCCAGCTTCAACGCCTTGTAGTAGAAGATCCAAGACAGCGCCGTGGTGATGCCGGAAAGGCCAAGCCACAGCAGGTTGCGCTGGTTGACCTCGGCAATTTGCTGCACGGGCACCGCCCAGACCGCAAAGATCAGCACGAAGGTGCAGACGAACAGGGTGCGAATCGTCAGCCCCAGCTCGCCGGGCAGCGTGAATCGGGCGTCCAGAATAGGATTCTATAATCGACTATAAAGGCCTATAAAGTTCATTCTAGAGCGGCTCAGCTGCCTGTAAACGCCAGCAGCGAGTCCGATTGCGGTTCATACGGCGCCGTTGTCCCTGATGTGTACCGGTGTTAATGAGAAGCTGAAATTTGGCCCAGAGGTCCAGCATGAAGCTCAAGGGCAGGTTTAGCTGCAAGGCCACCAAAGGATATGGCGGGGTCGATGTAGCGCATGGCGGACTTGATGTCTTTCCAGCCTACATAGGTCATCAAGGCCTTGAGATCCCAGCCATTTGCCGTGGCCCAGGTGGCGAAGCCTCGGCGTAGCGAATGGCTGGTGTACAACTCGGCCGAGACACCGGCGCGTTGCAGGATGTGACGCAACAAGCTGATCAGGCTGCCGGGGTGCAGGGCCTCGCTGCCCAGATGCCCCCAGCGATCCAGGCGACAGAACACTGCGCCACGGGCAATGCCGGCGGCACTGATCCAGTCGAGATAAGCCTGCACAGGACAGAGGCATTTCAAGGCTGGTACGTAATGAGTCGTGCCGAGGTTTTCCCGGTCACCCTTGCTCTGCGGCAGGAATAGGCTCATGCCCGCACCGGCTTCGGCTTGGATATGCTCGACCTGCAGTCGACAGAGTTCGTCGCTGCGAAAACCCCGCCAGAAGCCGATTTGCAGCAGCGCCGCATCGCGCCGGCTGCGCAGCAGGCTTGCCAAATTGCCGGACTGCTGAGCCCGTTCGGCTTCCTGATTCAGCCATTGAATTGCTTGCTCCAGGTGCTGCAACTGCAGCGGTGCAGCCTGCTTCGTTTGCGCCGGATGCAATGTGCGGATGCCTTTGAGCACCTGACGCACCGTGGGCGTCTTGGTCGGATCAGGAAAGCCCTGGGTGATATGCCACTGAGCCAGAGCGGCCAAGCGCTGTTTGAGCGTGTTGCTGCTTAGGGTGTCGGCGTAGTCCACCAGGTAGCGCACGATGCTATCGCTGGTGGCAGGCAGAAAGCCACCCCACGTCACTTCGAAGTGCTCGATGGCCGACTGGTAGCTGCGGCGGGTGTTTTCCCGCGTACCGGCTTGCAGATAGCGCCCGACGTCTTTCATCGCTCGAAATGCCCTTTGTGTACTTGAAAACGGCAGCTAAGCGACCGTTTGTGCCGATCTTATTGGATAACGCTCCATTATTTTATCTGATTTATACACTTGAGAATCGCTTTACATCGGATCGTTTTGGAATGTAAATACATGGTATGTAATCCACTACGAAATCGTAGGAGCAAACCATGGCTCGCGGCGGCATCAACAAGGCACTGGTTCAGAAGGCGCGACAAGCCATCCTGGCGCGGGGCGAGAACCCCAGCATCGATGCTGTACGAGTCGAACTAGGCAATACCGGCTCGAAAACCACCATTCACCGCTATCTAAAAGAACTCGAAGATGCCGAGCGCGGCCGGGTTGCGGCCTCGATCCCGCTCAGCGAACAGCTGGCCAACCTGGTCGGCCAGTTAGCGGATCAGCTAAAGGAGGATGCGCAGGCCGCCGTGGCCCAAGAGCGCGAGCAACTGGCACGTGAGCGGCTCGGCTACCAGAACCAGGCTCGGCAAGCCGAAAGCCGCATCCAGCAGTTGGAAAGTCAATGCGGCGGGCTCACGGAACAGCTTCAGGCTGTTCAGCAAGCGCTACAGCAGGAGCAGCAGCAACGCCAACAGGCCGAGGTTGAGAATGCCCGCCTATTGCAGGCCAACCGCGATTTGGAGGAGCGCCTGCAGGACCGCGATGGGCAGATTCGTTCGCTGGAGGAAAAACATCAGCACGCACGCGACGCCTTGGAACACTACCGACAGGCCAGCAAGGAGCAGCGTGAGCAGGAACAACGTCGACACGAGTCGCAGGTACAGCAGCTGCAACTGGAACTGCGGCAACTGCAGCAGACCTTGATAATCAAGCAGGACGAGTTGACCCAGTTGAACCGCGACAATGCGCGCCTGCTCGCCGAGGCGCGGCAGTTGCAAAAAGAGCAGCATGCGCAGCAACAGCTACTGGCGCAGAAGGTCCAGGCTTTGGAAGCCGCCCAGAGCGCGTTGACCGGCACTGAGCGAGCGAATGAAGCCCTGGAACAGCGTTGCAGCACATTGCAGGAGGAGGTGTCCCGGCTGGGCGAAGCCTCCGCGACCCAGGCGCAGCAAGCGCAGGGCCTGCAGGAGCGCTTGGTCGAAGCGACTACACAGCTGAAGCTACTCGGGGCGTCGCTTGCGAACAGCGATGGTGCACGTAGCACATGAGGAGAACTGTTCCTACACCTGTACGAGGCCGCTCTTCGTTTGATCAATGTCAGAAATGTTGCTAGGTTTCTGACATATCTCAAAAGCTAGCCTTCATCATGAAATCCCTTCCCGAGACGATCATCGAGCACAGCAGACTTCTCCCTGAAGGAGGGGCTCTTGCGCCAAAAGAGTTTCTTTATTTGGCTAGCCGAGCGGCGGTGGACCAAGCATTCTCCCGATTAGTCAAAGGCGGGAAGTTGATGCGAGTTTCTCGTGGCCTCTATGTGGCTCCGGTCACCGGTCGCTTCGGCAAACGTGCGCCGGCGACGGAGAAGGTCATCAGCGCAATGGCTTCGAAAAGCCATCAGGTAATCGCGTTGGGCGGTGCCCGTGCGGCGAACGCGCTAGGGCTGACGCAACAGATGTCGATTCGGGAGGTATTTGTCACCAGCGGACGGCCGAGAATCCTGCAGTTAGGCAAGACTCAGGTGAGAATCGAGCATGCGCCACAGTGGCAAGTCGCCCTCGGAGCGACCATTGCTGGCGACGCTGTACGTGCGCTTGCCTGGCTGGGAAAACCTCACGCCCAAGAGACAGTCGCAAAGCTACGCGTGTGCCTGTCGAGTAGCGATTGGCAGATCTTGAAATCGCATAGATCCAACCTTCCTCCATGGATGGCTGAAGCAATTGGGCGCGAAGCGGCCTTCGCTTGAGCAGGACTTCCAATCTACTCGTTTAAATACAGCAAGTTACAGAGCATATATCCTAATTTTTGCTTTTTCTCGGCATGCCCCATCTAAACGTCAGAATCGCTTCATTGCTACAGCTTTTCTTAATTCGGCAATGAAAATGTCCACATTTTAGAAAACCCAAACAAATCATGTAGATAGAAGAGAAGTGAGTGAATTTTTCCTTTATCTCGGCATGACCCCATCATGGCTTGCAGGGTGATCTGGGTAAGTGGCCGGTCTTCGGGCAGCAGATAGTCGAACAGCGACTGGCCAATCATCTCGTCCGGGCGATAACCCAGCACGCTGGCCGTTGAAGGGCTCAGCTGGGTAAACCGACTGTGTTCATCCAGCGAGCATAGAATGTCTTCGGAAAACTCCATGATGCGCAGGTTCAGCGCCTGCAGGCTGGCGTGCTCACGCAGGCTGGCCTGCAGCGCCAAATTGCTCACGTTCAAGTGCTGCGCATGTTTGATGGCCAGGCGGGCCAGGCGCTGGCTGGTCATGATCAGAAAGGTGAAGATCAGGCCCAGACCGAGAATCAGGTTGGGCAAGTATTCCACGGCAAAACTGTCGGCCGGGTCCTGATTGGCGAAGTGCTGCTGGCTGAGCAGATACCAGGTCAGCACCGTTATCGGTGCGCCGATGGCGCCCGCCAGCAGCGTCAATCGATCCAGCAGCAAGGTCCGGTTGGCTGGGAGACGTGGCAACAAGATGAGCGCGACACTGGTAAACACAATCAGCAGATGGGCGATGTAATTGAGCTCGGGCCGGAAACCTATTTGCTCGATGCTTAGCTCCTGCCACCAGGGGGTTACATGGCTCAGAACAATCAGCAGGATCAGCAGCGCACCACAGCACTGAGTGAACCACCTGCCCGCTGTCACGCGATGGGCAAAGGCGATGGCAAGCCCGATCAGGGTCAACAGCACGGCCAATGGGCTGCGCATGAGATGCAAGCCGCTGACCCAGGAAATACCCGACTCCATTGATGATGAAATCAGGTTATGCCCGATGTTATAGAGGCACAGCGCAATCAGCAGCCCGGCAAACACCACGCTCAAGCGATGACGGTTATGAGCCGCACCCAGCAAACCGGCTGCGATCAATAATGCCGCCAGCGGGGCGTCGGAAAGGTACTCCACCTTCAAACGGCTTGAAGGGTCAATCAACAAAAAACCGATCAGTCCGATCACACTGAAAGCAACCAGAGTGAAGGCAACGAGGTGGATGTAGATCTGGGCAACTACGTAGCGGTTTTTCATCAAATTCCTTACATCACGGCTCGGAGTTTCAACGGTCTACGGGGGGTGATTTCAAGGATGTGCAATTGCCATGGTATTGCCGGCCGCCTTGGACGGTCGCAGGGTTCCAACTGTTTCGGTCATTGCTGGCCACTCGCGAAGGCAGTATCGGGCTGACACAGCGGGAGCCACAAGCGAAAGCGCGAACCTTGCCCGGGCTCACTGTGTACTTCCAGTCGACCGTGGTGTTTCTGCACAATGTTGTACGACAGGGTCAAGCCCAGGCCGGTGCCCTCCCCGACGGGTTTGGTGGTGAAGAACGGGTCATAAATACGGTTGAGCACCGCAGGTTCTATGCCTTTGCCGGTGTCTTGCACTTCCACCCAGACCCAATCGCCTTCATGACCGCAACGTAACGTAATGACGCCAAACTGCTCGATGGCATGTGCGGCATTGATCAACAGGTTCATCACTACCTGATTGATCTGCGACGGGATACATTGCACCTCGGGCAACTCAACAAACTCCCTGACCACTTCGGCCTTGTATCTGAGTTCGTTGTTGACCATGTTCAGCGTGGAATCCAAGCCCCGCTGCAGGTCCGCCAATAAAAACGCCTCTTCTTCAATATGGGAGAAGTCCTTGAGCGCAGTGATGATTTTCTTCACCCGACCAATGCCATCTTCGGACTCGACTATCAAGGCTTCGACGTCGTTGCGAATATAGTCATATTCCAGGCTTTGCTTGAGTTTGCGCAGCTCATCCAGACTTGCCACCGTGTCCACGGCATCGACGATGCGCAGTAAATCATCGACATAACCGGCCAAGGTTTTCAAATTCGAAAATACATAACCGATGGGATTGTTAATCTCGTGGGCGACGCCGGCGGCCAGTTGACCTATCGCCGCTAGACGTTCTGATTGCAGCAACTGGACGTGGGCTTTCTCCAGTTTGCTGACACTGTGATCCAGTTCCAACTGTTTGGTATTGAGCGCCTGCAGTGCCGCGCTCAGGGGCTCATGAGTCCGGGCGAACTCAGTGCTGTCGTAGAGCAGCAGCCCGAAGCAGAGCACCCCATTGGCCTGGATAAATGGAAAGAGCAGCGTACTTTGCAGCATTAAAGTAGCAGGATGGCCGGCTGCAGAGCTGGTCAAGCGAATCAGGTAAGGTGTTTCTCGCCACTGGGTATAAACGTGCACGCCCTCATTGCGCACTTTGCTGATCATCGCGCTCAGATGTGACGTGTCTGCCTCTGGAAACACGCGGACAAACGGAAGGTGCAAGGCCTGATTCAGGTCTTTCTGGCTGGCAACATTGATAAAACTGTTCCAGTACTGAATGCGTAATTCAGAATCCAGAATAATAATGCCGACATCGACAGGCTCGATATAAGCAACATTGGAATATATTTTCCCGCCTTCCATCCTGGATCCCCGTTGCCTAAAACGCCCAAAGGCCGAGAAAGCTTAATGCACTCAGCTGACCATTCCAATTGGATTTTAAAAATTAATCGAACGCCTTATTAAGTGTTTTTTTTCGAAAAATATTTCATGTTTGAAAATAGCGGGATCTTCAAATATGCGACCGGGCGCTGAACAATTAATTCAGTGGTCTGCGCGCAAATAAACAGCGTGGCTTGGCTGTTTTCATTGGCGCAGCACTCTTATTCTGTTTTAACCCATCAGGAGAAAATGTTTTCAATACCCACATTAAAGTAAGGTTATTACGCCAGTGATCGTAACAGGGGTAAATGCAGGAGCGCACTGAGGCATTCACCTGGCGAGCGTCATTCCAACATCCCACTTGGGGCAGTAACTGCCCTCCTCCCGGCCATCGCGTTTTTTGCAGAGCCTGTCGTCGGGTGTGGGTCGTGATGTGGGGCCGTGGTCCATGGCCTGCTCGGGACCTCATTAAATATTAGGGTTAACGGTTAATGTACGCAGAGGGATACTCCGCGTACATTTCGCTGTAGAATTCAGCATCCGCCTGACCCAATCCCAGAAGAACCAAAAATGAGCAAACTGACGCAGTCCTTCGTCAGGACCATCGAAAAGCCCGGCAGCTACCACGATGAGCGTGGCTTGATCCTACGAGTCAGCGCCTTGGGTACCAAGAAATGGCTGCTGCGCTATCAGCTCAATAATCGACGTCATGACCTGGGTTTGGGTGCGTTCCCGGCCGTGTCCCTCAAAGCTGCGCGGCTTGCGGTCGACACTCATAGGCTGGATCTGTCCCAAGGCATTGATCCGCTGAACAAGCGGGTTTTGCTGGATGCCTCGCAAACGCTGCCGGCACCGGCGGTTGTGACATTCCGTATCGAAGCCGAACGCTACATCAAAACCCACCGGCAGAGCTGGAAAAATGTCAGGCATGCCCAACAGTGGTCGCATACGCTCCGCGATCACGTGTACCCGTTGCTGGGCGACATGCCGGTGGCCAGCGTTGATACCGAGCACGTGCTGGATGTGCTCACGCCGATCTGGACCAATATTCCGGAGACTGCCTTTCGATTACGTAATCGCATGGAGCTGGTGCTCGATGCAGCCAAGGCTCGTAAATTGCGCGAAGACGAAAACCCGGCGCGCTGGCGTGGCCATCTCGACAAACTCCTGCCTCGGCAGAAACACGCAAAAATGCCATTTTCCGCCATGCCGGCTGAGGAAGTCGGGGCTTTTATTCGCAGGCTGGACAGCTTGGCCAGCACTGCAGCTCGGGCTTGTGAATTGCTGATCTACACCGCTTGCCGAAGCTCGGAAGTCTGCGATGCGCGCTGGTCCGAGTTCGACCTGGCTACGGGTTTGTGGACCATCGATGCGGTGCGGATGAAGGCTGGCAAGGTCCACCGTGTCCCGTTGTGTCAGGGCGCAATCCAGGTGCTGGAGCAACAACAAGGCAAGCATCCGCTGTATGTGTTCCCCAACGCCAGGCACTCTGCGAGCTTGCCGGGCAATGCGCTGCGGCGGGTCATGCAGCAACTGCAGGCCAGCGAATTCGTGCCCCACGGCTTTCGATCCACCTTCCGAACGTGGGCCGCAGAAAACACACTTTTCCCCCGCGAAGTCTGTGAAATGGCGTTGGCCCACTCACTGGAAGACAAAGTTGAAGCGGCTTATAACCGGGGCGATTTGCTGGGAAAGCGCCGGCAATTGATGAACGAGTGGGCCGCGTTTATCCAGGCTGGCGCGGCCCAGGTGTTCAATCCTTGTCCGGAGCCAGATTGAGACCCAGCTGGGCGCTTTCTTTAGAGCGGGTCTCAGCCGGGTTGTTGTGCGCCTGGGCTGAATACGTCGACGCAACATTGCTGGTTTTGCTGACGGGCACGACTGCTTGGCGCTGGCCTACCAGGTCATCCGGATTGAGGTACAGGTTCATGCGCGGGATGACTTCGATGCGCGATTTTTTGTCGGGCCGCTCAGCCTGACGCGCGTTCCGGTCAAAATGCCGCAACTCGTGAACCTTGGTTGGCTCTTCACCGGCCAGGACGAACATCGGCAGGTTACTGTGAATCATTGCGTCATACCGCGAGCTTGCCGAGAAATACACCATCGCACGGGGATGCGGCGCGACCTTTTTGTATTTGATCAGGCTGGCCTGGTCGGCCAGGTTGACGATGCGGCGCAGCTCCGCGCCGGCCAGGGTTTGTCCTATATCGATGCTTTCCTTGGCGGACTGCTGCTCGGCGGCGTTGCTCAGCAACTCCCTGACTTTCCCCACCGCGACACGCTCGCCTCCCGTAGTGTGACCCGCCCAAGTGAAGACAATCAGCCGCGGACAGATATCGAATACCTGGGTATGACGCGCCAACTGCTTCATGCTGAATTGCGCACCCAACGCCTGGCGCAGGATTTTTGAGCGTGCGGTAGGCGCCAGATTGAGCTCGATACGCGTGTGTTCAATCGCCGTCATCAGCTCATCTTTCAGCTGGTTTATCTCTTGTACCCAAGGCAAGACGCTTCGGTTGAGCGCGAAGTAACCCGGCAACCGCATCACCGTTCCCGGAGCCTGGCCAGGCTCCCGTTCAAACTGCGTCATCGCCCGCACCGTTGCTTCGATAGCTGCGGCCCCTTCCAGGGGGTGAGCCTCAATCAAGTCAGGCGCCTTTTGTTCGGCCAGCAAAGGCAACTGCCAGACCTGTGCGGATACGACCCATTCAGGCCACATCTGATTAAAAGCGTGAAGTTTACTGACTAGTTGCGCATGGATTGCCGTGATATCAGTAAGCATGGGAGCCTCTAAATGTTAATACCACCCCTAACATAGCAGTTTTCTTTGAACAGCGCTCTTCCCTCTTCCCTCCCATAGCGCGAAGGTACAGGAAGGGAAAGCGGTAATCATTATTGTGGTCGCGCTTGGGGTGGTATTAGACGGATGCTCGATAGCTAGCCAGCTATATAGCTAGCTATCACCACTGCCTGCCCCTCCCAGGTCTTCATCTGGTGGGGCCGGTTCGGCGTATCCGATGGCAAGGAGAACGTTTCAAAGCTAGCTATATAGATAGATAGATAGATAGATATTATTTGAGACTGTAATGTTTCTTTAGCAGCTGCTGGATGATGTCAGTCTCAGTCACCCGCTTGCCCGTCTTTGCCGATTCCTGAGCGGCGCCCAGTTTCAAGGCATTGGCGATATCCCAACGCAGGCGAAACAATTTCTGCACCGTAGGTTCAGGCTTAAACGCTTCTATGGCGGAAGCCGTGGCGTCTCCAACGGTGGCTTTCTCTGGAGCCGAGCGTGATTTGGACAAAGCCTTGTCCGCCTCCCCTCCTTCGAGAAAATCATTGGGGTCTTTGTTGAAGCTTTTGATGTCTGGCTTGGACTTGATCATCCCAACACCTCGACTTCAGCGAGGAATGCGTTCATTTCCTGGATAGCAGCGTGGTCGCGTCGCAGCTCATGCACGATGGCGCCTTCACTGATGCAACGGCGAAAGGCCACACGCTCACAGATCTTGGTCTTGAACACACTGAATGACTGCTCTTCAAGGAAGGCCAGCATTTCGCCTGTGTCTTTGGTCCGGGTATCGACCCTGGAGAGCAGCATACGTACGTCCAGATCCGGATTGTAATCACGAGCTAGGTCAACGACGGTCAACAGGTCAGTCATGGCAGCGGCGTCAAACGAGCTGGCACCCACCGGGACGATCACCACTTCAGCCAACAGCAACGCTGAACGCAGGCCTACGGAATCACGGCCGCCGGCATCAACGACGACATGCTCATAAGAGCTGGCCAACTGACGACCTTCAGAGTTAATGGCTTTGCCTTGCAAGCAAACGGTCGTCGGGCTTGGGCTGTATTCTGGATTATCACGACGCCAGGCAGCCCAGCTCGCCGCACTGCCCTGCGGGTCACCATCGATCAAAAGAGTTTTGCCGCGTGTGGCGAGCATCGTTGCAAGGTGCACTGCCGTTGTCGTTTTACCAACGCCGCCCTTGGTGTTTACACAAGCAAAAATGGTCACTGTGGTTCCCTATTCCAATGTATAGCTATATATATAGCTATAAGACAGCTAGCAGTATAGCTATCTATATAGATAGCTAGCTATACCTGTAGACGCAGGATCTCCCTTATTTTTGTGTAGGACGTTTGCATAGGTCACGACAGATCTACCTGAACTTTTTGAAGGATTGATCACTGTGTTCATCGATGCTTCATGGGTCTGGCGCTGTTTTTGAAACACCAATCGATGCTGCCGATCGGGGTGTTTCGAAAAAGATTCCGCCCATCCTCACGAATGCTCCATGAAACCTGTCGCAGATATTCTGTTCAAACCAACGTCCACGGCGCTCATTGGCCTGTCAGCGCTCCACACAGGGTTTCTTCACGCACCAGCTCGGCGATCTCAGAGTTTGTCGCTTGTGCGCGCTCTGAGGAGCTCGGCTGGTGATTTCGCTTTTGGCTGTGGCTTTTGATTTTCCCAAATCAGAAAAATGAGCTTCGAGCCCCTTTTTAAAATCCTTTTTTCTTGTTTTTAAGCTTGTTTTTAAATCTTGTTTTTAGCACCTCTACAGGCCTTGATTTACGTGGCCTCCAGAGGTGCATCGACTACAAATTCCGGCTATACGACTACAAATTCCGGCTACGCGACTACAAATTCCAGCCCTTACGACTACTAATTTCAGCTATTACGACTACAAATTCTGGCTGTTATCCACAGGCAAACCCCCACCCGATCGTCTCGCAAGCACGCTTTGCAAGACCGCTAACGACTACAAATTCCGGCTATACGCATCAGACATCTGCCGCAGCCGCAAATCCAGCCTTCGCAAGGCCTTCTATCGACTACAAATTCCGGCTATGGCATCTCTGGTGGCATTTGTCCGATGTTTAGCCAAGGTTACATTCGGAAATCCTTTTCCTAGGAATTGCGTTTTTCGTGTAACGACTACAAATTCTGGCTATGCCGGACAGGTATACGACTACAAATTCCGGGCATGGCTCTTTGACATCTTACGACTACAAATTCCGGCTATGGCCAATGACCCTGCTATCGACTACAAATTCCGGCTATGAAAATGGGGGGAGAAACTTCCCGCCCAAGCTTGTTACTATCGACTCCTTACCGCGCCAGGATTAGTCGATGATCACCCGAGAACCTTCATCATTGCTTGTGACCAAAGCCAATGATCTGATAAGTGCGTCCTATCGCCTGACCCTTCAGGAACAGCGCCTGCTGCTGGCAGCCATTGCCCAGGTTGATCCCCGCAAACCCATGCCCTCCAAGATCACCGTGACCGCGGCGAGCTTCGCAGAGATCTATGGCGTGCCGATCCGGTTTGCCTACACCAACCTCAAGGAAGCAGCGGATTCCCTCTACGAGCGCGATATCCAGACCTTTGACGGCAAGAACCGCACGCGTATCCGCTGGGTCTACAAGGCGACTTACGCGGAAGGCGAGGGCCGGGTGACCCTGAACTTTACGGTTGATGTCATCCCCTACCTGTCGATGCTCAACAGCAAGCTGACCTCCTACGATCTGCGTCGCGTTGCCAATTTGAACTCCATGCACAGCTTCCGGTTGTTCGAGCTGATGATGCAGTTCAAGAGCACTGGCGTGCTGATCATCGAGGTCGAAAAACTGCGCATCCTGCTGGACCTGGGAGACAGCTACAAACGGTTCAACAACCTGCGTCAGCGCGTCATAGCCCCGTCCATCAACGAGATCATGGCCAAGTCCGGGATTACCATCACGTACCAGACCATTACCGAAGGCAAGACGGTGAAAAGCCTGATGTTTCGTTTCCAGGAAGCTGCGCAAATGCGACTCTCCTTGGGCGACGGATTGGAGGTAATTCCAGCAGAACAGGTTGTTCTGATTAATGAATTACCCTTGGAAACAAATACTTAAGACAAATATAGATAGCTATGTATCTAGCTATCATTATATCTATCTAGCTAAAAAGGCTTTTGGCCATAGCCGGAATTTGTAGTCGATAGCCTTCAGCCATGATCACTTGGCCGCTCTACCACACGCACCTCCGCGGATTGTTCCGCTCCTCGGCTTCTTCGTTTTTATGTACTAATGGGTCAAAGTGTGACCGGTTCGGTAGATTTCTTCGCTTTTTACCCCTGAAAAGCCGTAAAACCCCAATATGCCAGGCTCTGGATAGCTAGATAGATGGCTATCTATCTAGCTATATAGCTATCTAACAGACGAATTCTCAAAAATATTACATAGCCGGAATTTGTAGTCGATAGCCCGTGCTACGTGGCCTGCAAGGCACATTTCATTTCCGGGTATGAATGGAGGAAGCGCTCGCGCTCGCCATTTTCGGTTGAAAACAGCGCTCCGGAGCGTGATTTGCCCGGGAAACAACGCATTGGCACGGTACTGCTCAATAAAAGCTGACAAAAATCAGCTTTTACGCAGGGAATATTCCGACTAATGGCATAGCCGGAATTTGTAGTCGATAGACCGTGTAGCAGGGTATGCCATCGTGCTTTTCCTACAGCCGCAGCCTATAAGTCAGCGCACCTTGAAGCGATTGACCAGGATAACCAGCCGCTCATTGGACGCCAGCAGCGCTTCGGTGCTCTTGTCGGTCTGTTGCCCGCTGTTCACCAGGTCACTGACCATATACCGAATGGCGACCATGTTCTGGTTGATCTCTTCGGTCACTGCGCTTTGCTCTTCGGCGGCTGTGGCGATGTGTGCGTTGAGATCGTGGATGCGCAGCACGGAGCTGGCCATACTATCCAGGCCTTCGTTGACCTGTGAGGTCCGATCGGCTGTGGATTCGCAACTGGCCTTGGTCTTGACCATCGCCCCCACGGCAGCGTTGACGCCCTGTTCCAGCCTGGCCAGCATCTCGTTGATTTCCGAAGTGCTCTGTTGTGTACGACCGGCCAGGGCCCGCACCTCATCAGCCACCACGGCAAAACCACGACCTTGTTCGCCAGCCCTGGCCGCTTTGATCGAGGCGTCGCTCTGCATGCCTTGAACGTATTGCGTGGCGCTCGTGACTTCTTCCACCAGAGACAAAACGCTGACTGACGCCTGATCGACCACATCTTTGGACTTTTGCGCTGCATCGTTCACGCTTTGCGTAAAGCTCGCGGTTCCGTTGGCGCTTTGCGCAACGCTGTCAGCCGTGGCGCTCATCTCATTTATCGCTGTCACCGCCTGATCAGTTTCCGAGGCATGGCGACCGAGGATTTGATTGGTGTGTCGCAATTGCTGCTGCAGTTGCACCAATTCCCCGGAGATCTGACTGGTAGCCGCGGCTACATCGACCATCATGCCTTGCAGATAGGCGATGAAGCGTTGACCGAATTATCGACGGCATCCAGCTCATCCTCGCCCTTGATCGCAATGCGTCGTGTCAGATCCGCTTCGCCTGACGACAACGTGTCAATATTGCCGCGCAGCACGGTCAAGCGACCCATCAAGCGACTGATGGCGAAAACCAGCACCTCCACCAACAGAATCACCAGCGGAATCTGAATCAGCCCAAAGGTCTTCAACACCTCATTGCTGTGCAAGGTCAGCAACGAAGTGGGCAGGGCGGTCGCAATCAACCAAGGCGTGCCGGGTACGGCTTTGAGGAAAAACGTCAGGTCGCCGGCTGCAGGTCTTTATATGCCTGCTGATGAAGGTTGCTGCCGGAGATGCTGCGCAAGCCTTCTGGATCTGTTTGGCGAACAGCGACTGATTGCTGAAGTCCGCGATATTCTTGAGCACGATCTTGCCGGGAATAGTCTCCTGATTGGTGAGGATCCTGCCGTCGCGCTCGACGATCATGATTTGCCCCTGGACTTCCTTTTGTTTGTCCTGAATCAGGACATTGAAAACGCCCAGGGTAACGTCGATGGTCGACACGCCGAACAGCGCGCCGTCCTTATAAATACCCATTGCACAGTTGGTGCGCGGTTGCGGGCTGGCTGCATCCTGATAAGCCGCCGGCCAGGCGCATTGCCCTTTTGGGGCATTCTGGCCAGCCTCGTGCCACGGCTGCTCGTAATAGTTGGGCGCCGCATCAGAGTTCCAGTACGTGCTGACCACCAGCTTCCCTGAAGTATCCCGATGATAAAAGGTGCTGTGCTTTTTATGGTCTGGCGTGCGTATTTTCGCCATTGGCCAGATCCGCCGCCAACACCTTGGAGTTCCCGTACTGATCGATCAGCCTGGCATGATCCGAGCCAGATCCGTCAGGATGCGCGTGGTCACCTAATCAACCTTGTGCAACACCACCTGCTCCTCGGGGTCTGAATTTCGGCGCAACGAAATGCTCGATGCCCTGCTCGGTAATCAGTGCGATGACGGCGATCAGTACGAAGAAAATCACGGTGTAGCGAGCCTGAACGGTTCATCGTGATATCGAATCGAGTAAAATTTTTACTGGATTGATTTCGCTCTATCGGCAAGGTAGGAGCACTAAGCGCAATGTAAGGTTATTGGATAGCTATATAGCTATATAGCTATATAGTTTGGATAGCGCGGGCTACATCCGGTCATATGTGGACGAACGAGATTACATCTCGGGGCGGAGTCACCGAGCCTCGATGTATCTCACAGAGAAAGGCTTGCTATGCACTATAACCAGAGCTGGCTGGCCGTCCGGCGTCACGTTGCCCTGCAACTGTTTTAACAGAGCTTGTGGGTTTTCAATGGGTAGGTCGGTCAACTGCTGTGCCGGCAGGTTCCACCACTGACTGGCTAGAAGGCTGTCGATGATGTTTTGATCAAACCGATAGCGCACGACTTGAGCAGGCGAGCCTACAGCGATGGCATAGGGTGGAATGTCTTTGTTGACCAACGACTGCGCACCGATCACCGCACCAGTACCAATGGTTACTCCATCCAGAATCAGCACGTCCATTCCGATCCATACATCATGACCAATAATTGTTTGCTTCACGCCGTCGTGGTGCAGGGCAATGCCGCCCAGTTTATGACGCATACCGACCAGACCGCTATGGGATGTCAGCCAGTTCAGGGGGTGAGACCTGCGATCTAGGCCGATGATAACGTTCTTGGCGATGGAGCAGTAACGACCAATACTGGACACATCATGCAGCTCCGAACCACTGACAATATCGGTATAGGCACCGATGGTCAGCTTGCGTGAGAGGATCTTGATTTGATGTAGCTTTACTCCCTGTTCCAAGGTCAGCTCAGTCTCGCGACGCAGGCCTTTAATACCGTTGTCCATGCGACACGCGTTCTTCGAAAGGGCTTTTTTCAGCCTCCTATCTAGCAGCGCTCGCTTGAAGAAACTCATAGGTACGCTCCACAGGTAACAGACGGAATAGCGGTGATCTCTGTTGTAGGAAAGATAACTTTCCGTATCAGCTACAGCGTACCTTGGACCCGTAGGTCAGAATGATCGCATGCGCAGCGAAACTCATAAAAGCAGTTCTGACTACTTCTAGCCATCTTAAATTCTCGGGAACCTGCGTTCACTTTATTTTTTTGCTCGCTCTGGAACATTGCCGAACTCAAATAACGTGCGATAGACATGCGCGGTTGCTGCGCACATGCGCTCGGCGGTAAACAGTTTTTCAAAACGCGCCTTGGCGTTGCTGCCAAAATCCTGCGCTTGTTGCGGGTTATCCCACAGCCTGCGCATCGCTTCACGCAAGGCCAGCGGGGCATTAGGCGGGACGGCCAGACCGGTCTCCTCATGAATATTGACGTACGTGGTGCCCGTACCGATCTCACAGGAGATCATCGGTTTGCCATACATCGAGGCTTCCAGCAGGGAAATACCGAACGCTTCGGAACGCAGATGTGAAGGGAAGACGAGCGCGTAGCACATCTGCAACAGACAGGCTTTGTCTTCATCATCCAGCCGACCCAGAAACAGCACATTGCGCAACTGCAGCTTTTCTGTCTGAGCCTTGAGTTCTTGCTCCTGTGGACCGCCGCCGAGAATCACTATCGGATAATCCACGCCTTCAAGGGCATTGAGCAGACTGTCCAGGCCCTTGTAATAACGCAGCACACCCACAAACAGGAAAAACTTCTCTGGCACTCGCTTGAGCCACTGCTCCTGATTTTGTGCCGAGACTTTCGGGTATGCGGACTGATCCAGTCCGTAGGGAACCACAGTCGTTTTGTCTTTGAACGGCCTGAGTGTTTCGCTGGATTCCTGATAATTAGGCGAAGCCACCAAAATGCGATCCATGCTCTTGAGGAGCTTGTTCATCAGCGGATCATAGAGCTTGAGCAATGTGCGTTGCTTGATGATGTCCGAATGATAGCTGAGAACCGTCGGTCGGCCATGACGGATGGCGAAATGCACCAGATCCATCATTGGCCAAGGAAAGTGAAAATGAACGAGATCGGCCTCAGCGGCCATTTCCTTGAACTGGCTGAATACCTTCAGGGAAAACCCGGTTGAAGCAATGTGGAAGTTCTCTTTGACCCGCGTGACCTGATGATCGGCAACCTGTAGCCGGGCAGGGGTGGGGTTTGGGCTCAGGGTCAGCACTTGGCTTTCAACGCCAAAGGCACGGCTGCCCTGGCATAGCTGAAAAATGACCTGCTCAATGCCACCGGTGGTGTCGGGATAATAAGTTTTAAAAAAATGCAAAACGCGCATAACGGACCTAATTGCTAAGCATTAATAGCGGAGCGCCAGTGTACGGCTGATATACAGAAAGACTTATTTTTCTGCCTATTCCTGTAGCGACAATGCTTGGATGGGGCTAGCGCCGGACTTTACCTTCGGCGCCGAAGGCCTTGCAACAACCCCAAACCACCTTGGCGTGTTTACATTAAATCCTTTTTCATTTCCCACCCGTTAGGTGAGTGGTACACTCGCGCGCTTTTCCATACCCCCTTCTGGCAGTTCTGAGATTATGCGCAGTACACATGAAAACAGCTTGCAAGCTGCTTTGAAGGCTTGTAAGAGCAGTTTCATATCGGTTGGCTTCTTCAGCTTGTTTATTAACGCGCTGATGCTTGTACCGACGTTCTACATGCTCCAGGTTTACGGTCGTGTAGTGACCAGCGGCAGCGTTTCGACGTTGGTCATGCTGACCATTATCATGACGGTCTTGATGGTAACCATGGGCGCTCTTGAATTGGTACGCTCGCGAATCATGGTTCGTGTCAGCAGCAAGCTCGACATCCTGCTGAGTCGCGACCTGTACCGTGCGAGTTTCAAGCGCGCTCTGGACAGTGGTGGTATGGATTCCTCAGCCCAGGCTCTCAACGATCTGACGGGACTGCGTCAGTTCATGACCGGTAATGGCCTGTTTGCGTTCTTTGACGCCCCATGGCTACCGATCTACATCGCTGTTATGTTCATGTTTCACCCTTGGTACGGTTGGATGGCAATTATCTGCGCCATCATTCTGGTGATTTTCGCGATTCTCAACGAGAAGATGACGGGTAAAACCCTTGCAGCTGCGAACAAAGAGAATATCGCCGCCAGCCTCTATACCAACAAAAATCTGCGTAATGCCGAAGTCATCGAATCTATGGGTATGCTCAATACCCTGATCGACCGCTGGGCACACCGGCAGAAAAAGGTTCTGACCCTGCAATCGATCGCCAGCGACAAGGGCGGTCTGATGGCCAACATTTCCAAGACTTTCCGGATGCTGGTGCAGTCGTTGATTCTTGGTTTGGGTGCCTATCTGGCAATCAACCACGAGATCAGTGCTGGCTTGGTTATCGCCGGTTCTGTATTGCTGGGTCGTGCATTAGCACCACTGGATCTGATCATCGGCAGTTGGAAAGGCTTCATCGCGGCCCGCTCGCAATATGCCCGCTTGAATGAAATCCTCGACAAGCAGAAAGGCGAACCAGAGCGTATGTCCTTGCCTGCACCGCAAGGTAATGTCTTGGTAGAGAATCTGGTTATCAGTGCTCCAGGGGGTAAAACCCCGATCATCAAAGGCATCAGCTTTTCGGTGCCGGCTGGTCAAGTAGTGGGAATCATCGGTCCGAGCGCTTCTGGCAAATCAACTCTGGCCCGTGCTCTGATGGGGATCTGGGTGCCGCAGCATGGTGTTGTTCGCCTTGATGGTGCTGACATCGCCAACTGGGATAAAAACCAGCTGGGTCCGCATGTAGGCTATCTGCCGCAGGATATCGAACTGTTTGAAGGCAGCATCAGCGAAAACATTGCACGTTTCGCCGCCATCAAGCCTGACGAAGTAATCCGCGCTGCCCGTATCGCCGGTGTCCACGAAATGATTCTGCTGCTGCCCGAAGGCTACGACACAGTCATTGGCAGTGATGGTGTAAACCTGTCCGGTGGTCAGCGTCAGCGGATCGGTCTGGCCCGTGCCCTTTACGGTTCACCGCGCCTGATCATCCTTGATGAACCTAATTCCAATCTTGATGACACCGGTGAGCAGGCGCTTGCCCAAGCCATTATGCACATGAAAATGAGCGGCTCGACGATCTTCGTCATCACGCACCGCACCACCATCCTGTCTCAGCTTGATCGCCTAATGGTGATGAGCGCAGGCGGGATCAGTATGTATGGTCCGCGTGAACAAGTGATGGCAGAACTCAACGCCCAACATCTCGCTGCTCAACAAAAAGCAGCCCAGGTCGCTTCAGACGCCGCGCCTACTAGCGTCTGACAGGAAGATTGTCGATGACCCGAAATACACTCACTACAACCGCCGACATCTTTGATGGCGTTCCGGTATCCGATACCAAGACCCGGCGCGTTGGTTTCTGGATAGTCTTCGTGACCTTTGGTCTCTTTGGCTCCTGGGCAGCATTTGCGCCGCTGGATAGCGCTGCTTACTCGCCTGGCGTGGTCACCGTGCAAAGTTATCGCAAGACTGTTCAGCACTTGGAGGGCGGTATTGTCAAAGACGTGCTTGCCCATGACGGCGATATCGTCAAGAAGGGCGACCCGATCATCGTTCTTGATGATGCCCAGCTGAAGGCTGAATACGAAACGACGTATAGCCAGCTGGTGGCTGCTAAAGCTATGGAAGCACGCCTGCGTGCCGAGCGCGATGGCAAAACCGAAATCGATTTTGGTGCTCTGTTACCTGCAAACACGCCGCGAGGCCAGGAAGCGCGCGACAGCGAAACCCAAGTGTTCAATGCTCGTCGCGGTTCGCGCTTGGGTGAGATCGCCGTTCTGCAAGAACGCATTGGTCAGTTGAATCAGCAAATCAAAGGTACTGATGCCATGATCGGTACCAAAAACGATCTGGGCAAATCCTATAGTGGTGAAATTGGCGAGCTCGACGAGCTTCTTCAGCAGGGATTCGTTGATAAACAGCGTTTGCTGGAGCAGGAACGCAAGCTCGACATGCTCAAATCTGAAGTGGCCGATCACCGCTCGACCATTACCAAGACCCGTTTGCAGATCAACGAAACCCAATTGCAGATCCTGCAGATCAATAAGGACTTCAACTCCGAAGTCACCAAGCAGCTGGCCGAAGTACAAACCAAGGCCTACGACCTGCAAGAGCGTACAGCGGCGCTTAAGGATCGTCTGAGCCGCGTCGTCATTCGTGCCCCGGATGACGGAATGGTCATAGGCATGACCGTGCACACCATTGGTGGCGTTGTGCGTCCAGCGACGCCCTTGCTGGATATTGTGCCTTCTGTATCCGACCTGGTCGTTGAGGCCCATGTACAGCCGGTGGACATCGACCGCATTGCTATTGGCAAGCTGGCGGATATTCGCTTCAGCGCTTTCAACAGCGCGACGACTCCGCCGATCGAGGGCATTGTCACGCAAGTATCGGCAGACCGTTTAACCGATGAGCGAACGGGGCAGCCTTACTATTTGGCACGGATTGAAGTCACGGAAGCCGGTGCACACAAGTTAGGGGATCGCAAACTGCAGCCAGGTATGCCTGCTGATGTGTTGATCAACACCGGTAAGCGAACCATGTTGCAATACATCCTGCAACCAGCGCGCAATGCCATCGCCGAATCGATGATCGAGCAATGAAAATGCGCCTGTTGACATGCTTGACCTTGAGTTTGCTGGCACTGCAAGTGCACGCCGCCGAACCGAAAACCGCCGAGCCGTCCAAGCCCAAGCCAGCGCCGATTGACATTAGCGCCAAAAATTATTCGGCTGACCTCACGCAGCTGTACCGCGAATCGCGCCTTGAAGACCCACGGGTACTGGCCGCATACGCGCGCACTGAAGCTAGCAAAGAGCATCAGAAAGAGGCATTCGGCTCACTGCTACCGCAAGTTTCCGCAAATGCCGGCGCCAACCGGATCAAGCAGGTTAACGAGCAGGTCAATCAGATCTACAACAGTGAGAACTACAGTATTGGCTTGAGTCAGGTGCTTTATAACAAAGCGACCTGGGAGAACTACCAGAAATACAAAAGCATGGCCAAGCAATCGCTTTCCGAGGCCGATGAGGCCCAGGCTGAGGCGACTGTGGATCTGGCGCAGCGCTATTTTGCGGCCTTGGCGGCAGACGACGAGCTTGAGCTGGTGCAGGCTGAGCGTCGTGCCACGCAAAAAAACCTCGACCGGGTAAACGCCCTGTATGAGAAAAAGTACGCCATGGTCACCGACGTTCTGGACCTGCGAGCTAGGGTCGATTCCTTAGCTGCACAGGAAGTGGATGCCCGTAACCAAGTCAGCCTAAGCCGCGTGGCGTTATCAGAAATCGTTGGCCGTCCGGTGAAAGAAAAACTCAGCCGGGTCCGCAGCGACGTCGAATTGAAAGTGTCGGATGAGAGTCTAGAAAGCTGGGTGCACCTGGCCCAGACTGACAACCCCTCTATCAAGGCCAACCAAAGCGCTGTGGAAGCAGCTCAAGCAGGCGTGCGAGGCGGCAAAGGTGGGCATTACCCGACGCTTGCCCTGAATCTGAGTGCACAAAACACCAACGAAGGCTATAACAATGCCTTGGCCCCGAAAACCGATAGCTATGTGGCGGGGCTTCAGCTTTCCGTGCCCATATATAGTGGTGGTTCTACCTCTGCACGGGCGCGTGGTTTGTACCAGGAGCAGGTTTCTGCCGAGCTTCAGTTAGAAGCAACTCGTCGTCAGGTCGTGAAAGAAACTACCAATGCCTACTTGACCGCAGACTCAAGCGTCGAAAAAATACGCGCAAATCGTAATGCCCTAGCGTCAGCTGAGCAGTCGAGCATCGCCTCTGAGAAAGCCTTCACGTATGGTGTCGTGAATGCCGTTGATGTTTTGACCAGTGTACAAAACGAATTCAAGGCTCGTCGCGACCTGCTCAAGACTCAGTATGATTTCATTACCAATCTGTTCATCCTAAACCGCTGGGCCGGCAAGTTGTCCGCAGAAAGCGTAGAAAGCGTGAATGTATGGCTGAGCAATAATAGTAAAACGGACCCAGTCCCCGACCGGAACTCAAAGCAATGAATGCACCCAGCAAATCTGTAGTCATCACTGGTATCACCGGTCAGGACGGTGCTTACCTGACCCAGCTGCTGCTGGAAAAAGGCTATAGGGTCTACGGCACCTATCGCCGTACCAGTTCAGTTAACTTCTGGCGTCTGGAAGAAGTCGGCGTCGCCAATCACCCGAACCTGGAACTGGTCGAGCACGACCTGACAGACCTGGGCGCCAGTATTCGCCTGCTACAGAAAGCCGAGCCGTCCGAGGTTTACAACCTGGCTGCTCAGAGCTTCGTAGGCGTGTCGTTCGACCAGCCGCTGACCACCGCCGAAATTACTGGTCTGGGCGCGGTCAATCTGCTCGAAGCGATCCGCATCGTTAACCCGAAGATCCGCTTCTATCAGGCATCGACGTCGGAAATGTTCGGCAAGGTTCAGCAGGTTCCGCAGACCGAAGCCACCGACTTCTACCCGCGCAGCCCTTACGGCGTGGCCAAGCTGTATGCCCATTGGATGACCATCAACTACCGTGAGTCCTACGGAATCTTCGGTTCCAGCGGTATCCTGTTCAATCACGAGTCGCCACTGCGGGGCAAAGAGTTTGTGACCCGCAAGATCACCGACGCCGTGGCGCGCATTTCTCTGGGCATGCAGGATGTCCTGGAACTGGGCAACATGGACGCCAAGCGTGACTGGGGTTTCGCTAAGGAATACGTCGAAGGTATGTGGCGCATCCTGCAAGCTAATGAGCCGGATACCTTCGTGCTGGCCACCAACCGCACTGAAACTGTTCGTGATTTCGTGTCCATGGCCTTCAAGGCCGTCGACATTAATCTAGAATGGAAGGGTAGCGCCGACAACGAGCACGGTATCGACACCAATACTGGAAAAACCGTTATCCAAGTCAACCCGAAGTTCTACCGTCCTGCTGAAGTCGAACTGCTGATCGGCGACCCGGAAAAAGCCAAGCGCGTGCTGGGCTGGGAAGCCAAGACCAACCTGGAGCAGCTGTGCCAGTTGATGGTTACTGCTGATCTTAAGCGTAACAAGAGCGGTACCTCGTTCTGAGTGACCCAACTTTTGGCACTGAACAACTCGAGCGCTTGCGTTCGAGTTGTTTCGTTTTGTCTGCGTGCGTACCGTTTCGGCGAGCGCATTGCAAACGGTGCCAGGCCTGATTCCAGCCATTCTCCCAAACCGTCAGCTAGCGGTTCCGAAACAGGAATACCTTGATTGAATACGTCCTTCAGCGAACTTTGGCAGGCTCGCCACTTCATAAGAAATTCGATTCGTAACGAGTTCGTCACTCGCGTAGTCCGTAGCCGCCTTGGCTTGCTCTGGATCGTTTTGTATCCATTGGCTCAAGTCGTCATTTATGCGTTTGTGTTATCTGTCGTGATGTCCGCCAAACTCCCCGGTCTGAACAACACTTACGCTTATCCGATCTATCTGACTGCCGGAATTCTGGCCTGGACCTTGTTCGCCGAGGTGCTGGGTCGCTGCCTGAATATATTTATCGAAAACGGAAACTTGCTTAAAAAGATGGTTTTCCCTCGCCTGGCACTTCCGGCAATCGTTTGTGGAAGCGCGCTGCTCAACAATATTGTGCTGTTGGGATCGGTGCTGGCTATTTTTGCGTTGCTCGGCCATGCACCGACACTTGAGGTGTTGTGGTTGCCGGTACTGACGGCTCTGTTACTGGCGTTAGCCGTGGGGCTGGGCCTGACACTGGGTCTGCTGAATGTGTTTTTTCGCGATGTGGGCCAAGTGGTCACTATCGTTCTGCAGTTCAGTTTCTGGCTGACCCCGGTGGTCTACAACATCGACATGATTGGTGAGAAATACCGGGAATGGCTGCACCTTAACCCGATGACCGGCATTGTTCAGGGGTATCAGAGTATTCTGGTCTACGGCCGTCCCCCGGATTTCTCCCTGCTGGTCTATCCCGCAGTATTCGCGACAGCCGCTCTGCTGCTGGCAGCGTTTCTCTATCGCCGCTCCATAGATGAAGTAGTGGATGTGCTATGACAGCTGCACTGAGTGTCGAAGGTATCGGCAAGGCCTTCAATAAATACGCGCGTGAAAGCTATCGCCTGTTGAGCTGGTTCGGCTTGCCGACGCCGACGGTTGAGCGCAAATGGGTTCTGCAGGATATTTCCTTCGCCTTGCAGCCCGGTGAAGCGGTAGGTTTGATCGGCCTTAACGGCGCCGGTAAAAGTACCCTGCTCAAGATCATTACCGGTACGCTCAAGCCCACTACCGGGCGCGTGCAGATCAATGGCCGGGTGGCCGCCATCCTCGAATTGGGCATGGGCTTTCACCCTGAACTCACGGGACGCCAGAACGTCTATCACGTTGCCGGGCTGATGGGGTACACCCAGCAGCAGATTGATGGCTTCATTGAAGCGGTGCATGCCTTTTCCGAGATCGGTGACTATTTCGAATTGCCGGTACGGGTCTATTCCAGCGGCATGCAGGCGCGTCTAGCCTTTGCCGTCGCCACGGCAGAGCGTCCGGAGATCCTCATCGTTGATGAGGCCTTGTCGGTAGGCGATGCATATTTCCAGCATAAAAGCTTCGACCGGATCCGACAGTTCACCCGCCAGGGCACGACATTGTTGCTGGTCAGCCATGACAAACAGGCCATTCAGAGCATTTGCAACCGCGCCATCCTGCTCGACGGTGGCACCGTTGCCATGCAGGGCGAGCCGGATGCGGTCATGGATTACTACAACGCATTGCTCGCCGCTCATCAGGATCAGCAGATAGTCGCTGATCCACAAAGCCAGGGCGCCTTGCTCTCAGGTACCGGCGAAGCTGAATTCGTCAACCAGCAGATTTGCGATGAAAGCGGCAAGGCGATTGAAATCGTTGATGTCGGCCAAGTGGTGCACTTGCACGTCAGTGCCCGGGCACACATCGCGATCCCTGATCTTGTGCTGGGATTCTTGATCAAAGACCGCTATGGCCAGGATGTCTTTGGCACCAATACCCGTCTGCTCGATAAAGTCTGTTATGACATACAACCTGAAGCGGACCTGTCGTGGACCTTTGTTTTCCCCGCCAACATTGGGCCGGGGACCTACTCAATTACGTTGGCTTTGCACAGCTTTGTTGGGCACATAGAGCACAACTATGCCTGGCAGGAGCGAGCGCTGATGTTCGAAGTCGTCAACCGCAGCCAGCTTGAATTTGCCGGCGTTGCCTGGTTGGGCGCTCAATTGGAGAGTCGTCAACACCATGAGTGATGATTTTTATCGTGCACTGGAAGAACGGTTTCGGGCTTCTCGTGAAGAAATTCGTGCACGTCTGGAAGGCTACGCGCCATTTTTATCGGCACTGCTCCAGACCCATGTACAACCCAAGGCATTCGATATCGGTTGTGGACGCGGCGAATGGCTGCAACTGCTGACCGAAAAAGGCCTGGATGCCCAAGGCGTCGACCTTGATGACTCCATGCTCGCGGCCTGCCATGAACGTGGTTTGCAAGCTCGCAACCAGGACGCGCTTGAGGCGTTGCAAGCCTTGCCCGACGCCAGCGTGGACCTGATTTCAGCTTTCCATGTGGTCGAACATTTACCGTTCGACTATTTGCGCGCGTTGCTCAAGGAGGCTCAGCGCACTCTCAGCCCTCAGGGTTTATTGCTGCTAGAAACGCCCAACGCTGAAAACCTCATCGTCGGCACCAACAACTTCTATCTCGATCCCACCCATGAACGCCCGGTTCCTGCGATTTTTCTCGAATTTCTCTGTGAGTTTTCGGGTTTCGCCCAGACTAAGATCGTCCGCATGCAGGAAGATCAGGCGTTGCACGCTGATTCTGCCCACATCGGTGTGTGGCAGGTACTCTACGGTGTAAGCCCGGACTACGCGGTTGTGGCTCGTAAATCCCTGCCCCTCGAGAACGAATCTGATGCTTTCGGTGATCTGTTCAGCAAGAATTACGGGCTGGACCTGCCAACCCTCGCGCAACGACATGATCAATACGCCATACAGGGTCATCAGGCCCAAGAAGGCATGGAGCATCGTCAGTCCGGGCTCGAAACGCAACTGGATGAGCAGAAGCAATACGTCGAGCATATCGCCCAGCATTACGGGAAAAACATCGAGCAGCTGGCTTCAAGCACCCAGCATAATATCGATCAGCTTGAATTGCGTACCGAACAGAGCATCCAACAGCTGACCCAGCTGTGTCGGGCGACTGCCAAGCGTGCTGATCACCTCGATTATCAGTTGCAACTCATCTACAGCAGTCGCTCATGGCGCATTACCCAGCCAATACGCGACATGGCGAAACTCATGAATCCGCAGAGTCGCGCAGAGTTCAAGCGCAACCTTGCCCTGACCGCCAGTCGCCCGGTGTACCGCACATTGGGCTACATCAACAGCAAGCCACTCCTGGCCAAGCCACTGCGTGCAGTCGTCAAATACATACCAGGCTTGAGGGGCGGGTTGCGGGGCATGACCGCGTCTTTGAACCGCATGGGTCAACCAATCCTCTCGGATCTGGTCACCGGATTCTCGCCAAGGGTTCTGCAACTGGGGCAACAGTTGGAACATATTCTGGACCCGGCACGGCCGATGACATCCGAGCTTGCGGCCAATGAATTGCCGCGTCTGGCCTATGTATCACCCATGCCGCCGCACCGTACCGGGATCGCCGACTACAGCGCCGAGTTGCTGCCGGCCCTGGCTAAGTACTACCAGATCGACGTGATTGTCGAGTCCAGTAACAATTTGCCTGAAGGCAGTGGCTATCAGCTTCGCGACCCACAATGGTTGACCGCCAACGCCGCCAGCTACAACGCTGTGCTTTACCACTTTGGTAACTCCCCGTGGCACTGCTACATGGTCGATCTGATCGAGAAAGTGCCAGGCATCATCGTGCTACACGACTTCTATCTCAGTGGACTGATATGGTCGATGGAAAACCAGCCGGGTTTCGGCGGTATCAAGCTGCGCGAGCTGTATTATAGCCACGGTTACAGCGCGCTCATCGATGCCCGGGATGACGAGGCGCAAATCGCCATCCAGTACCCGTTCAATCGCACCATTCTGCAGCGCGCCCAAGGTGTCATTGTCCATTCGGCAGTGTCGCTGCGTCTGGCAGAGCAATGGTATGGTGCCGAAGCCTGCGCAAATTGGGTACAAATCCCGCTGCTGCGCGAGCTGGCGGATGAAAGCGACAAGGACGAGGCGTGCGCAGTGGCACGTAAAGCCTTGAAGCTGCCTGACGACGCCTTTGTGGTGTGCAGCTTTGGCATGTTAGGAATCACTAAACTCAACGATCAGCTGATCGAGGCCTGGTTGGCTTCCGACCTGGCCAATGACCCGGATTGCTATCTTATATTCGTCGGCGAGCTGGGCAATGACGATTATGGCCAAAGCCTTCGTGATCAGCTCAAGGCATCGGGCCCCGAAGCGCGCATCAGCATTACAGGCTGGGCCAGCAGCGAAACATTCGAGCACTATCTGGCTGCGGCCGATATGGCCGTGCAGCTGCGCAGTTTGTCTCGCGGGGAAACATCGGCGGCCGTGCTCGATTGCATGAATCACCGGCTACCGACCATCGTCAACGCCAATGGCAGCATGGCCGATTTGCCGGAGCAGGGCGTCTGCCGTCTGCCGGACCAGTTCAGTACCGGCCAACTGACCGAAGCATTACAGCAACTGCGCCACGACTTGCCCGCGCGAGTCGCGCTGGGTCAGCGTGCCCGGGAAGTCATCGAGCAGCAGCATGCTCCCGATTATTGCGCCGGCCTTTATCACACTGCTATCGAGCAATACAGCCGGCATAATCGCGCCCTAGAACGTGACCTGCAACAAGCGCTGGATCAACAGTTGGTCCTGCCGCAAGAAAAAACGCAGGTGCTCACTCTGGCCGAAAAACTGTTGCAAGGCCGCGCCGACCCGCTGCGCCCTCGTCAGTTATTGCTGGACGTAACCGGTACCTACGCGGTGGATCGCCACAGCGGTATTGAACGCGTGGCCAAGGCGCTAACCCTGGCGTTGCTCAACCAGCCGCCTGCCGGCATCCGCGTGGAACCGGTTTACCTGTCGGATCTGGGCGGGCGTTGGCATTACCGCTACGCCAGCATGTTCACCGCCAAGCTCTTGGGGTCGCAAGCTCAGTTGCTTGATCGCGGCATTGACTACGGTCCGGACGATCAATTGATTGCTCTGGACCTGTCGGGCAATGCTTTGGTTCAGGCCAGCCAAGCCGGGGTCTACCAACGTTTGCAAGCCGAAGGCGTCAACTGCCGAATGCTGGTTCATGACCTGCTGCCCGTGACGCGTTCTGAATTGTTCCCACCTCAGGCCGATAAGCACTTCACTGAATGGCTTAACCATGTCGCACTGCTGGACGGGGCTGTCTGCGTGACCGACACCGTTGCCGGCGAACTGCGCAAGTGGATGCAGCAGCATTTGCCCGAGCGCGTTGCCCACTTCACGTTCAACCACTCGCATCACGGTGCGGACCTGGCAAGCTCCGCGCCAAGCGTGGGCTTGCCTCCAGAAGCCGATGAACTATTGGCGACTCTCGGCCAGCGGCCGAGCGTATTGATGGTTGGCACGCTGGAACCGCGTAAGGGCTATTTGCAGGCGCTTGAGGCGTTCAGCCTGCTCTGGCAACAAGGCGTAGATGCGAACTTGGTCATCGTGGGTCGTGCCGGTTGGCAACACTTGCCCCTCAGCGAACAACGCGACATTCCGGAATTGCTGGAGCGACTGGCCAACCACCCTGAAAAAGGCCGACGTCTGTTTTGGTTGGATGGCCCGAGTGACGAATTCCTTGAGCGCGTCTATTCCAACGTCGACGGCTTGCTGGCCGCGTCTGAAGACGAAGGCTTTGGCTTGCCGTTAATTGAAGCTGCGCAAAAAGGCGTGCCTATATTGGCGCGGGACATCCCGGTGTTCCGTGAAGTGGCCGGTGACCATGCTTGCTACTTCCAAGCCCAGGAACCGCAGCAGTTGGCCGAGGCTGTGACAGGCTGGATAAAACAAGGCTTCAAACCGTCCTCGCTGAGCATGCCCTGGCTGACCTGGCGGCAAAGTGCGGACAACCTGCAACACCTGTTATTGAACGACCAGCAAAAACCCTGATACGAAATTCCCGGGTTGTTGATGAGGGCAATGGCGCGCAACGGGGCTTCTTCTATATAGAAGGCACGTACGTACCCTGCCAAGAAAGATAAATTATCCGCTTGATGATGGATATCTAGCTAGATAGCTATCTAGCTAGATATAAAGATATTTGTTCAGTTTCTGCTGCCCTGCAGACTCGCCAACAAGCCCTGAACACGCCCGTGTTCAGGTGCAGCAAGGTGGGGAGGGTGCAGCGATTTCCGAGGTCTCCTGCATGAGTTCAACACCGCTGCCCCCAGTGACAAGCACTCCGTATTACCCGTATATCGATGGTCTACGAGCTTTGGCTGTTCTTGCAGTCGTGATTTACCACCTGTATGCGCCCTGGCTGCCGGGCGGCTTTGTCGGTGTGGACGTGTTCTTCGTCATCTCCGGCTTCGTAGTCAGCGCCTCCATCGTCAGCTTTCGCGGACGTGGCCTGTTTCAATTCTTCGCTTACTTCTATGCTCGACGCATCAAGCGCATCTTCCCCGCCCTGATCGTCTGCCTGCTGCTGACGGCCTACGCCACGGCCCTGTTCATTCCTGCTTCATGGCTCAGCGCGGTCAATCAGAAAACTGGGCTGTACGCCTTCTTCGGCCTGAGCAACTTCATCTTGGCCCAGACCGGCCGTGACTACTTTGCTCCAACCACCGAATACAACCCCTACACCCACACCTGGTCGCTGGCGGTCGAAGAACAGTTTTACCTGGTGTTCCCGCTGCTATTCTTGGCTTGGCTGAGTGGCCGCAAAGGCCGTGCGCTGTCCATCGGCCTGTTCGTCGCCGCCGGCCTGGCCTCGCTGATCTTCGCTGGATGGCAAAGCACCGCCAGCCCGACCGAAGCCTATTTTCTGACCCCAAGTCGTTTCTGGGAATTGGCCGCAGGCGTCTTGCTGTTCCAGTTGACTCAGCAAAAACCGGTGGCCGATACGGTTTCCCCCAGTCCGCTGCGGGGCATCTTTGGTGCGCTGTCGTTGCTGGTACTGCTGGGTGGCCTGGCGTTTTCTTCACCCACGCATTTCCCGTTCCCGGGTGCCTTGCCGGCCGTAATCGGTACTCTGGGCGTGATTTTCTTTATGCACCGCCATCCGCAACTGCGTCGCCTGCATCTGCTGCTGGGTAATGCGCCATTGGTGTATATCGGACGTATCTCTTATTCCCTTTACCTTTGGCACTGGCCGGTCTTCGTACTATTTCGTTGGACGGTCGGCATCGACACACCACTTCTGCGCGCTCTGGCCGTGATTTTTGCCTTCGCTCTGGCCATTGCCTCGTACACCCTGATTGAAAACCCGATTCGCCATGCTCACGCGCTGCGTCGTCTACCGCAAACCGCCATCATCGTGCTCGGCCTGGCCTGCATTGGTGGCAGCTGGTGGGGCGCCAATCAAATGTCACTGCACCTGCACCAGATATCCTTAAGCACCTTGAGCAAAAACCAAGACGAGTGGTATCCCCACGGTTCGTTCTACAGCGTCGATAACCCGGCCTGTCTTGCCGAGCCCGAATACCACAACGTGGGCGGCGGTTTGATGATGATTTACAAGCCGTACAATTGCGCGACACCACGGCCGATCAACCCGCGCAGCCTCTACGTCATCGGCGATTCCCATGCTCTGGCCTACGAAGGCCTGTTCAAGCAATACGCCATTCGCAACAGCACCCAGATATTTGCCTATAACAACGGCGGCTGCCCATTCGTCAGCCTTCAGCCATTCCGTGAAAACGACAACCCTCAGTGCCAGCAATACGCTAAGGCCTCCCTGGAAGATTTGCGTAATCGCCTGAAACCAGGGGACGTGTTGTTCCTAGCTTCGTTGCGTCTGGCACGGCTGTCTGACCAGTGGGCAACCTTTGACGATGCAGGTGCCAGCGCCCAGATGCTCGGGGCAGGTGCCGATGCCGGACGCGAGCGGGCTGTCAGAGAAGCTGTTGCCACCCTCAAGGAGTTTGCCGACAAGGGGGTACAAATCGTTTTCGAGGGACCAAAACCGTTATTCCGTGCACCGCCGTTCCGTTGCGGCGACTGGTTCAACCACAACAATCCAATCTGTCGTCCGGGTTTTAGTGTGTCCCGTGATCTGCTGGAAAGTTTCCGTAAACCGGTCTTAGAGTCGTTCGCAAAAATGACCGCGCAACTTCCGAATTCATCTGTATGGGACCCGTTCCCTATTTTGTGTCCTGGTAAGGAATGTGAAGCCTTCCGTGACGGAAAGCCTTTGTTTCTGGACGGCGATCACTTGAGCGGGAATGGCAACGTACTGCTTTTAAAAGATTTCACGGAATTTATGGAAAAACGCCTTGTCCCGTTGACCCTTTCTGAGTCAAGGGGTTAGCAGTTGTAAATAAATGCAAACTACGTGTAGGAATCATCTTGTTTACCCGTAGGAAAGATGTGTACGATGGCGGAGCTTTATGCCATTTGGTCCAGTTTTTTGTACTTTATACGGACGTACAGGACTAAAATAAATGGTGTGGAGTGTTGTACCCCTCAAGGGCCATACCCTTGGAAGGGCGTGGCAACAGGCTGGGCCGACGGGCCCTCTGCACCCAAGCCTGCCTGTCGAATCGACTAAATTCTTGGAGAAGTACCTAACATGGCAACTCAAGCTCAAATCAAAGCAGTACAACAACTGTACGTAGGTTACCTGGGTCGCGCTGCAGACAGCGCTGGTCTCGCTTTCTGGGCCGATGCTATTGCTAACGGCACTGCCACCATCGCTTCCGTCGCTACAGGCTTCACCCTGAGCAACGAATACAAAGCCGCTTACGCTGGCCTGGATTCCGCTGCTTTGGTTGATCAGGTTTACACCAACGTTCTGGGCCGTGCTCCTGATGCAGAAGGTAAAGCTTACTGGGTTGACGCCCTGGCTAAAGGCACCGTAACTGCCGATACCCTGGTTTCCTTCATCGTCACCAACCTGGGCGCGCTTGACCAAGCCACCATCAACAACAAAGTATTTGTTGCTCAGACTTACACTGACACTGTTGGTGCTAACTACAACGCAGAAGCTGGCGCAAACGTTCTGGTTGGCGTTGACAGCACTCCTGCTTCCGTTAGCGCTGCAGTAGCTGCAATTGCTGGCGGCACACTGGCTGGTCAAGTTCCAGCTCTGGCACTGATCAACGCTGCTAAAGCTGCTCAGGCTACTGTTACCACGTTCGAAACTTCGAACAAAGCCGCTGCTGACGCACTGGTTGCTAAAATTGCTGCTTCCAACAAAGCCGCTGGTGTACCAGCTGCCGACACCAAGACTGACGACATCGTTGCTAACTCTACCTACGCAGCTAAAGTAACTGCCGTAGTAGACGACGCCGCTCTGGCTCGCCTGGCTGTGACCAATGCTGCCAATGGCGACAAAGACACTACCGTTCTGGTTACTCGCGCAGCTACAGCTGACAAAGCAGTAACTACCGGTTTGGCTGCTCTGACCAGCGCTGAGAAAACTCTGGCTAACACTTATGTTGCTGCCGTTGCTAAAGAAGCAACTGCTAAAACTGGCGCAGCTACTGCTACCGAAAAAGGTGCTGCTCTCGGTGGTTTGGCTGCTGATGCTACTGCAACTGCCGCCCTAGCTGCTTACACCGGTTCGGCTAAGACCGCTGCTGGCGTATACACAGACTACGTTCTGGCTGACGCTGCAGGTCGCAATGCAATCGACACCGCTTTCAAGGACAGCAGCTTCTACGCTACCTTCAAAGCTTCTGCTGTTAAAGACGCTGCTTACGCTGACGCAATCAAAGCTACTTCGGCTGCTAAGAACGCCCTTGACACTGACAAAACTGACGAAACTGCAGTTACCATCGGCACCGTTAACGGTGTAGATGTTAAAGGTACTACTGACGCTACTGCTGGCTCCGACAAGGCTCAAGCCTATGTTGACGCCTTGGCCGCCAAAACTGCAGCTGACGCACTGGTTGTTAAAGCTCAGGCTGCTGACGCTGACGTTGCTTCTGCTAAAGCTCTGCAAGATGCTTACACCGCTGTTACTGATGCATCGGCCGCTGCCGCTAAAGCAGTTGCTGATTTCACCGCTGATGGCGTTTCGGTTCACACCTTGGCAATCACTGCCGGTACTGGTGTAGTAACTGACACTGTAACTTCGGAAGCTGGTACTGCTCTGACCGGTTCGGCCGCCAAAGACGTATTCTTCTTCGCAGACAGCAGCAAAGTTGTTGGCGCTTCGGACGCAGCAATCACCACTTTCGGCGCTGGCGACAGCATCGTTCTGGGTTCGGGCTACACCTTCAACAACGGCGCTCTGTCGACCGGTAACAACAACGCTCTGGAATTCTTCCTCGTGAAGAGCGACAGCGGCGTTCAAGTAGTTCTGGAAACTTCTGTAGCTGGTTCGACCAATGCTACTACTGACGCCACCACCGGCGTTGTGACCACCACTACTAACGCATTGGATACCACCGCAGTTATCACCCTGACCGGTGTAACTCTGGACCACGTATCTGTTGCAAACGGTGTTGTCAGCTACGTCTGATAATCGCTGACGTGAATCCGGCACGGGGCTTAATTGCTCGGTGAAGGTTTCTCAAAAGACCCGCCTTTTTATAAGGCGGGTTTTTTTATGCCTGCGATTACTGTGATTCGGAGGGTCCAGAATTAGAGCTTCAGCAATGAATACCTACGTGTAACTCCTTCATCTTCTCTCTGAGCGCTTGATATAGAGGTCCATCTTTCCACTCGATAGGATGTTTTCCCGATTGCATGCATGCACTATCTTCAAGTGCCGCGATGAACGCGACGACTGAGACCCCACGCTCCGTGTTCTTCGCCGACCCCATCACTTCCGATCGATGCACCGGGTTAACCTCCAGAACATCGCAAATGCCTTTTAATCCATACTGCTCTGTCAAAAGCTCTTCGTTGCTATGCAGCCAGCTACCAATTTCTAGCAGCGTTTTTCTATAAAACTCTAACGTGTCGTTTCGCGTTTTCCTGGTCCAGGCTAGCTCGCATTTCGTGAGCAAAGGTGCCTGAGTGCTTTTTTTAAGCTCCCATTCAAAGTGGCTACTGCTGAGTTTCCCATTGCAGATGTATCGAGCCAGGCGCCGAGCCACTATCAACCTACTACGCAAACTGAGGTGTTGCAGTTTGGAGAGTTCTATCAGGCACTTCGCATGCTCAGGCTTCATCTGCATCCGCCGTTTCCTGCCAAGAATCTTTTTGACGCACCAAGTGAATGACGAGGTCGTCTAGGTCATCGTTTTCGCGATTCTCAGAGCGCCACCTTAGAACCGCTTGAATCTGATCCTGGCTGCAACCCATCACCACCATTTTTCTCTCCCCTCGTGAGGCGCGGATATCCAATACGTCCAGCAAACCATCGACGGCATAGGCGTTAGCGTGGACAACTGGCATGCCATCGTCCGTCTGTTTTAGGCGGGCGATTAGGTGAGGAATAAATTCTGAACTGTCCCCTGAACCTGACTCGGTAATCACTTCAATCTGCATACGTCACTCCAGGTCAGGATTTGAAAATCCAGCACTTAACGGTAGGGCAGCGCTTGCCCATCGGGTTTCGCAAGGCTTGGGCACTTCGCACAGCGCTGTCGACGGCCTTGTAATCCAAAAATTTGCGGCTGCGGGAATCCTTTAGCAGATCCTTCAAGCTCGAGACCTCGGCCAGCTTCTGGCGGTGCTCAGCAGCACGCTCGGCAAATTCGTTGATGTTGATGGCGATCACGTCCGGGTTTTTGCTGTGGTTAACCAGGGGATCTTCGTAAAGCGATTCGAGGTATTCGTAGACCTGCCAGAATTCGGCCACGGCCGCATGGTCGGCACTGGTGGTGCTCTGACGTTCAAGCGCCATTTCGAGGATCTGGCGACGGGTCTCCTCGACCTGGTTGTCAGTGAGGGTGATCACCAGTCGGATGGCATCCAGCAGACTGAGCAGTTGGGCGTGATTTTTAATGATTCGCTCGATGCGGATCTGGCCACGGATGTTGTTGCCGCACTTACGGCAGGCGCTGTCTGCGGAAAATTCCGTGCTGCAGAAGAAGCAATTGGTATGCAGCCGGCGCAGCTTGCCTTCGTATTCCGGCATGCGGTGGCCAAGTACTTCCATCACTGCCGACTCTTTGCTCACGGACAGCAGCAGGAAGTGGCTGAGGGTTGTACCGTCCAGCCCGTTGAGCTGGTCTGCAGCGGCGCGGCTCTCGGCGGTTACAGTTGGACGAACAAAGTGCAGCTTCCCGATCCGCGTCATGATCGCTTCGTGCGCTACCACCGCGGCGTTCTGTGAGATCGCCACAGCCCCACGGAATGGCGGTTCGTATGTTTCGTTACCAGCCGTCTTAACGCCCTTGGTCGCCAAGGTGCCGCCGCCGTAGAAATCCTTCAATTCGTCCCACTCGAACGACTTAGCGTGCGCTTTGTTGTCATCGCTGTGGCGATCGGCTTCCAGGAACACAACTGGCATGCCAGACACCTGGCCCATAAGGCGCGAGCGACCAGCCTTGGTCGACTTCATCGGGTCGAAGCCTTCGTAGCCTTCGCGGCCCATCAGCTTCCACAACAGATTGAGTAGGGTGGTTTTGCCCGCGCCGGCTTCGCCTGTCATTTCGAGGAACAGGTAGGACTGATATCTGGCGCGGATCTGCTCGCAGAACAGGGAGCCGAAAAAGAACACCAGGGCGATCAAGCCTTGGGAGCCAAAGCAGATCAACATAAGCCGCAGCCACTCTTCGTTGTAATCCTTACGCTCGCGCTGCAGCACGATCGGGACGCCTTTCTGTAGCGTCTTGAGGCGCATCCGGCCCAGCTCGTAATAGTCTTCGCTGTTGATTGGGTAAACCACACCGTCCTTGATGGCCACGTCTCCGTACAGATACGCGCCGTGCTCTTTGCTGTAACCGATGAAGTCGATGGTCGACACTGTTTTGAGTCCGTAAAGTTGGTCTTTCATGATTTTGTCCAGCTGCTGGCCACTGCCGGTGTACATGGCCCCAGCGGCCATGCCCAAGAGACGCCTTTTGAATTCGCTGGCGGCGGTGAGCTGGCCACTGGTGAAGGTGTTTTTCACGCTGTCGCCGTCGTGGGGGAAGTCGACGCGCACGTAATACCAGGACTCGTCGGTCACTTCGTTGCGTTGGTAATACAAGGCTTGGGGGTAGCAGTTGGCGATCTCGACCACACTGCCGGACTGCAGCAGGGCTTTCTCACGCATCGCCGCCTGGTTCAGCAGCTGCTCGTCCTGGTCTTCGCTGTCCTCGATGTCCTGCATGGCCCGGTTGAATTTCGCGGTGCTGTACGTCTCAGCGATCTCGCGCAGTTCCTGGGGAAGGATTACGCGACCATCAACGGTCGGGCCGCTGGTGGCGACACGTTTCCAGAACGAAACAAGGGAACAGGGCATGGGCGATAACTGCGCTCAATCGGTGAGTTGAGCCGCCAAGATATGGAGCAATCCCCCCTCCAACAATTGATTCACTTTTGCGTTGGTCCTATTTCAGCGTTATAGGACGAACCCGGATTTTAAGCCCGCGTTTCCGGAGTTTTCGCCGTATAGACTGCGGTCATGCCATACGCCCCCGAACTAAAAGAAGCCGCCAAACGCCTGTATTTACGCCGCTGCAACACGCGAGCCAGTCCCTGACTTCCTCGACCGCTCAGGCACTCCCGAAGCGCTTGCATCACTACTCGACCTGTCATGGACCGATCCAACCTTCGAAGTTCAGAACGCAGCATGGTGGCCCGAGGAAAACACCGAAGGCGAACTGGGCATCAACAAGAAGTGGGGCACAGAGGTATTCACCCTCGACACTGAGCGCAAGGTCGTGAAGGTTGCCCGCAGGCAGGTAGCCATGACGGCGGCAGAGAAAGCGGCGCGGGATGCGCTGATCGCCGAGCAGTGGACG
>LNAP01002819.1_pt1 | contig 37977 bp, 36 predicted proteins | sample 602601 | NCBI WGS metagenome assembly LNAP01 (sample SAMN02440304, study PRJNA202911) | soil metagenome | biome: Subtropical and temperate rainforests or woodlands; isolation source: soil samples (1 kg each in a 20% v/v slurry with milli Q water) were... ... | reverse complement strand
GGGTGGCCTGAGTTGGCTTTTTGCACTGCATCCATGGATAACGCACGGATGGCATTGCATAAATCTTGACGTGTTGCCATTGTTTTCTCCCTAATGATTAGAACTTGAGGACTTATGAAAGATGACGGTTTGCGCGAAACCCCATAAAACCTTAAATGAACGATTCAAAAAGCCAGTAAATTAAACCGCTTTTCCTTGAAGGCTAAATTATTGCTTAGATAGCCTTTTTCGGCAAGTACAACATCAGAAAAGTCTCTTTATAATCAGTGTATGTAACCGCACTCACGAATAGCTTTTAGCTATTGGCAGCTTGAATTCGCTACAATCAGCACATTAAAACTCAATCTTTTGCCCGGTTAATGCCGACTGCAATGCCAGTTCAATTGCACGGCAATTCGCTTTTGCATCTTCAAATGACAGGTGCGGCTGCTTGTCATTCAGCACACAATCACTGAAATGTTCGATTTCCAGATTAAAGTGATTGCTCGGTGCAAAGCGCTCTTCGGCATATTTGCCGTCTTCCAGCGCCCAGGAAATAACCGGCACATCATTCTGGAACACCCAGGCTGCATGGCATTTTACCCAGCCTTTGGTGCCGATAATTTCATACTCGGACTTGCGTGAACGCTCAAAGCTGATGTCAAAATGACCGAAACGCGCACGTCCTTCTGCATCCATACCAAAATCCAGTACGCCGCTGGTTACGATATCCGCACCGGCGTCATTGAACTTAGCATGCGCCACCACAGACACTGGCTCAAGCGGTTGGTAATTTTGTGCCGCATTGCCCAAGCCAAAGCACCAGCGCAATGAATGGATCGCATACGGCCCGATGTCCCACATCGCACCGCCGCCGGAGTCAACGCCATTGGCAATACGGTACATACGTGCCGGGCGCATTAAAAACGAGTAACTGGCACGCACGGAAAGCACGTCACCGATCAAGCCTGAAGCAACGATTTCCTGCACACGCGCATGCTGCGGATGGAAGCGGTACATAAAACCTTCCATCACTTTGACGTTATTATTAATGGCAGCCGCTTCAATCGCTTCAATATCCTCGACTGTGAGCGCCATCGGCTTTTCGATCAGCACATGCTTGCCTGAATTGATCGCATGCATCGCCCATGTGACATGCTCATTATTCGCCATCGGGCAATAAATCGCTTCTACGTTCGGGTCCTCTATCAAAGCCAGTAAGCTGTCATAACATTGCACACTGTTAAGATCAAAACCCTGAGGCGCGTATTTTTCCAATGTTGCTTTTGCTGCACCGTCACGACGACTCGCTATCGCCACCAGTTGCGAATTAGGCGCTTCGATAATGGCTGGCAGTAAACGCTCATTCACGCGGGCAGCGCCTAAAATACCCCACTTCAATTTTTTATCTGTCATGACTATTTCCTTTTATTAATTACTCAGCGAACCACTTAATACTGCAGCCGATACTGGCTATCTGCTCTTTTGGTCCGTTGCCAGTTTCTGCAATCAACCTCATTGCATTAAACAGGTCTCTTGGATTATCAGCCGGCGGCTCACCTCTGCCAGCCGCATCAAAGCGGCCGCGATACTGCAATTCAAGATTTTTGTTATAGCCGAAGAAATCCGGCGTGCAAACTGCGCCATAAGCTTTTGCTACTTCTTGTGTTTCATCCAGCACATAGGGAAAAGAAAAATCGAATTGCTTTGCTTCCTCCTGCATTCGCTCATAAGAGTCTTCCGGATAGTTTTTGGTATCGTTACTCTGGATAGCAATCGTATTAATACCGTATTTCAGCAACTCGCGGCAATCTGCCACCAGCCGCGTTTTAATGGTTTTAACATATGGGCAATGATTGCAGATAAACATCACCAGCAAGCCATTCTCGCCTACGCTATTAGCAAGCGTGTAGCGTTTACCATCAACACCGAGCAGATCAAAATCTGCAGCAGGCTGTCCAAAATTACATACGGGGGGATTCAAGCTGGCCATCTTTTCTTCCTTATTTCGTTATACTTTCATAATGCAGCAACAGCACAGTAATGTGCACGACAATATTGACACTGATATTATCACTTTTGTTTTCGTTTTTTTGATCTTTTGGAGTCGCCTTAACTTATGGCCAACCTACGCTTTTTTACTGACTCACCGCTTGCACTGAATGCCGACATACAGCTGTCAGAGAGCGCGGCGGCACATGCCACACGCGCACTGCGCCTGAATGTTGGCGACAACGCCATCATATTCAATGGCGATGGATTTGATTACGACTGCACGCTGACTTCAGTTAAAAAAAATATGGTGACGGCAACCATCACTGGCGCGAATGCGATCAATAATGAGCCCCCGCTCGACATCACTTTGCTGCAAGGCATCTCCAGCGGTGACCGCATGGATTTCACCATACAGAAAGCGGTTGAGCTCGGGGTAAAAAAGATTCAGCCCATCAACAGCCAGCGCAGCGTGGTAAAGCTCACACAAGACCGCGCCGAAAAACGCATTGAGCACTGGCAGAATGTCGCAATATCCGCCTGCGAACAATCCGGGCGCGCTTTTGTACCCAAAGTATTGCCACCACTTTCTCTGGAAAACTGGCTGAGCCAGAATCCTTACGATAATACATTACGCATTTTACTTAACCCGGTTGGCGCCAAGCGCCTGACAGAGATAGAAAAACCTGCTGCAACGATTGAGTTGCTGATCGGTGCTGAAGGTGGTTTGAGCCAGGCTGAAATTGATCTGGCAAGCTCCCAGCATTTTCAATCCATTGTTTTGGGCCCACGTATTTTGCGCACAGAAACCGCAGCTTTAACCGCTATTTCTGTCATGCAGGCGTTGTGGGGTGATTTTTAATTACAAAAAACCAGCTTAAATACATAAAATTATTGCGAATAAAACATATTTAAAATATATTTATGTTTTATTTACAAAATTTAACACCATGCCACTCGGTTTATCCATACGCAAGCGGCGCAAACTGCTGAATATCACCTTACAGGAGCTTGCCAGCGCCACCGGCGCAGACAGCGGAAACTTGTCGCGCATCGAGCGCGGCGCGCAAGGTGTCAGCGAGACACTTCTGCGTAAAATCTGCACTGCGCTCGACTGCACACCAGCTTATCTTTACGCGTTGACCGAGTCGGCAAGCGCCAGCAATTCAGCGCCTTTCAGCGTCAAAAAGCCGCAGGAATTTGTAAGCTGGTTCCGTTCGGTCGCGCCTTACATTCATGCATTCGGCGGCCGCACTTTTGTAATTGCCTTTGGCGGCGAAGTCGTTAATGAAAAACAATTCATCACACTTTCGCATGATCTTAATTTACTTGCCAGCCTCGAGGTCAGGCTGGTACTGGTACATGGCGCCCGCCCGCAGATTGAAGAACGTCTGCGGCGCGCCAAACTGGAAACCAAACTGGCCAATGGTTTGCGCGTGACTGATGACGAAGCGATGGAAGCAGTAAAAGAAGCGAACGGCGCAATCCGTGTAGATATCGAGGCGCAGTTATCCATGGGCCTGATTAACTCGCCCATGGCTGGCAGCGACATCCGTGTTGCCAGCGGCAACTTTGTGACAGCAAAACCTTTAGGCGTCAGAGATGGTGTCGACCTGCAGCACACTGGCGAGGTACGCAAAGTCAATGCCGCTGCGATTCAAAAACGGCTGGATGACGGCGAACTGGTGCTGCTATCACCGCTTGGCTACTCACCGACCGGCGAAGCATTCAACCTTTCACTAGAAGATGTTGCCGTCAGTACCGCAATAGCGCTCGATGCAGACAAGCTGATTTTCCTGATGGATTCCGAAGGTGTACACAATCTGCGCGGTGAACTGCTGCGCGAAATGACTGCGAAAAAAGCTAAAAACCTGCTGCTGCACGTGACAGACAATGAAGACGCAATCAACACCTCGGAAGATATTGTTTACTACCTGCCAGCTGCCGTTCGCGCCTGCGAACATGGCGTTGCACGCACACACCTGATAAGTCGTCACATTGACGGCGCGATTATTCAGGAACTGTTCACGCACGAAGGTATCGGCACCATGGTAACCGAACTGGGTCTGGAGACCATGCGCCAAGCCGATATCGATGATGTAGGTGCTATTCTGCAATTAATCGAGCCGCTGGAGGCGGAAGGCGTACTCGTTAAACGCGGACGTGAGCGCATTGAGATGGAGATCAATTATTTTCAGGTCATGGAGCACGACAATCGTGTGATCGGCTGCGCGGCTTTATATCCGTTTAATCAGGAAAAAACGGCAGAATTTGCCTGCCTAGCGGTTGATCCGCAATATCGTGGTGGCGGTCGTGGCGACAAGTTATTTCATTTTTGCGAAGATCTGGCACGACAACTTGGTTTCAACACCCTGTTCTGTTTAACCACACATACTGAACACTGGTTTCTGGAACGCGGCTTTACTGAACAGAACGTAGATAAACTGCCGGCAGAAAAGAAAAAGTTCTACAACTTCCAGCGTAAATCCAAAGTATTCATCAAGCGCCTGTAAGGCGCTAGAACCACTCTGGCATTGAATATTTTTTAACAAAAATCTTTTCAAAAAAACCTGCCGGTTTTTGGTTACAATATCGCATAAAAATATTGCAACATCTACTCTACGGAACCCCTATGCTCAACCAAACCACTGCTACCCAAAAAGCCAAGACACTTGCTGAAGCGCTGCCTTATATCAAACGCTTTTTTGATAAAACCATCGTGATCAAATACGGCGGTAACGCTATGACCGATGAGCACTTAAAAGAATGTTTTGCCAAAGATGTAGTGCTACTGAAGCTGGTAGGCATGAACCCGGTTGTAGTGCATGGCGGCGGCCCGCAGATTAATGAAATGCTGGATAAACTCGGTAAGAAAGGTGAGTTTATTCAAGGCATGCGCGTCACTGATGAAGAAACCATGGACGTAGTTGAGATGGTGCTGGGCGGCCAGGTAAACAAAGAGATTGTAAACCTGATCAATCGTCACGGCGGCAAAGCAGTTGGCTTGACCGGACAGGATGGCAATTTCATCCATGCACACAAATTGATGATGGAAGACAAGGACGATCCAACCAAATTTATCGATATCGGCCAGGTTGGTGAAATCAGCGCAATTGACCCGAGCATTATCAACTTTCTGGATACCGGCGATTTCATTCCGGTAGTAGCGCCTATCGGCGTCGGCAAAGATGGCGAAACTTACAACATAAATGCCGATGTAGTCGCTGGAAAGCTGGCTGAAATCCTCAACGCAGAAAAACTGATTCTACTGACCAACACGCCGGGCGTACTAGATAAAAACGGTGAACTGCTGACAGGCCTGACACCCAGACAGATTGATGACATGGTAGCAGACGGTACACTCTCAGGCGGCATGCTGCCAAAAATCAGTTCGGCGCTTGATGCTGCAAGAAGCGGTGTAAAAGCGGTGCATATTATCGACGGGCGCGTAGAGCATGCCCTGCTGCTGGAAGTACTGACCGATGAAGGGGTTGGCACGCTGATTAAGGCAAAATAATTAGCATCTTTCAACCACACCGCCGAGGCTATTGATTGAAAAAAATCTGGATCTTTGACCTGGACGATACGCTGCATAACGCCTCGGCACACATTTTCCCTGTCATGAACCAAACCATGACGCAGTACATCATGGATCATCTTGATCTGGATGAAAATGCAGCGCATAACCTGCGCAAGCATTACTGGCGGGTCTATGGCGCTACGCTAAAAGGCCTGGTACGCCATCACAATACAGACCCCTACCACTTCCTTGAAGAAACGCATCAACTCGCGAACCTGCATGACATGGTGATTCAGGTGAAACGCTTGCGCCATACCCTGAATAACCTTGAGGGACGCAAACTGGTGTTCACTAATGCACCGCGTAGCTACGCTTTACGCGTACTGGACATCATGGATATTGAGGACGTCTTTGAGCTGATATTCAGCGTTGAATCCACAAAGTTCCACGCCAAGCCATCCGTGCGCGGCTTTCAGCAATTACTCAAAACCATCAAAGCCAAAGCCAGTGACTGCATTATGCTGGAAGACAATTTAGAGGCATTAAAAACTGCAAAGAGATTAGGCATGAAGACCGTGTGGGTTAGCAAGAAACTGCATAAACCCAATTATGTGGATTATCGCGTGTCATCAGTGTTAGCACTCACTCACATTAAGATATAATATTACCGCTACTACAAACAAGGATAATCACATGGCAGGCGAACGCAAACAGCAAATCTTACAAACACTGGCCAAAATGCTGGAAGCTCCTAAACGTGAAAAAATCACTACAGCAGCATTGGCAGCCAAGCTGGAAGTCTCTGAGGCAGCACTTTACCGTCACTTTGCCAACAAGGCACAGATGTTTGAAGGCCTGATCGCATTCATCGAAGAAACTATCTTTGGTTTGATTAACAAAATCAGCAGCGAAGAAACCGAGGGTTTACGTCAGGTGCATCGCACTATTACCATGCTGCTGCTATTTGCAGAAAAAAACCCTGGTATGACACGCGTGCTGATCGGCGATGCACTAGTAAATGAAGATGAAAAATTACAGCTGCGCATCAACCAACTCTATGACCGTATTGAAGTCACACTTAAACAAAGCTTGCGCATTGCAGAGACGCAGTCAGGCAGACCCGGCAACGCAGAAGCGCAGGCCAACCTGATTATTTGCTATGTTATCGGACGCTGGCAACAATACGCCAAAAGTGGATTTAAACGTAAACCGACTGAATTTGTTGTACAGCAGTTGTCTAACCTGCTTTAACTAAACTTTAAATAACATAGAGACCTTTACACGAAGTATTTCTACCTAAAAGCTTATCGATTTCGTCATTCCGGCATACGACTTTGCAAGCGCTTCAGCGCTTAGCAAATCGGAGTGCTTGTGGTGCAGAGGCCGGAATCTAGGACTTGTGAATACTAGCTTTTTCACAATTAATAACCATTCGTGACTGCAATTTTGACTGCATACCGGCCTTTCGAGTGTGAATAATGTGCTATCGCACATATATTCCACGGTGAAGACCTTTACGGTCTCGCCGGTATGACGTTATTTTTAAGATTAGCTATAGCTGTTGAAAACTTGGCTATAATATTGAATTAACTTAGCCCCCTAAACCCTAGTTGCCGACTGATCAGGAGAAAGTTTTGCAAGGTACAATTTTCGGTTTTACAGAAGCCCAGATCGCCGAACTCGGCATGACCTATGGTGTAGGCGGCCTTATGCTGCTCATGGTATTCATTGTCGGGCATCTGGCATGGCAATGCAAAGTAGGGAAATTTGGTACTTTTATTTTATTTCTGGGCCTGACTTTCGGCCTGGTTGGATTTATCGCCAAATACTTCATTCAGCATTCACTTGGTATTTGAATTCACTAGCAAACAGTCTTTAACCGCTTCCAGCCTCGCCTCAAATACTTTCTCCTTAATTTGCTCCGGTTCAGTACAGGCTATGGCTACGGCACCCGCATCTACTGCAGCCGCTGCTTGCAATACTTTAACCATTAACTCGGCCGCCGGGGTCTCACAATCGGCATAGCCGGTCCTGCCACGTGAATCAGCCTCACAGGCTTTCAGAAAATCCATAAATCTTTCCGGCTGACGAATAGCATCAAGCTCAATCAAGAACTCAAGCAAAGTGCCTGGGCGCATCTGCGGTGCCTGATGCAGCTTGCCATGAAATCTGGCAGTCATCACGCCCAATTCCTTGCAATTATTCGGGACCCGCAGACGTTTACACACCTCTTTTAATAAATTGGCACTACGCTGTTCATGCCCAATGTGCTTAGGCAACAACTCGCGCGGCGTTGTGCCTTTGCCTAGATCATGCATCAGCGCTGCAAAACGAATCGGCAAACTGAAATTCTGGCTAGCAGCATAGTCAATTACCATCATGATATGCACGCCGGTATCTATTTCCGGATGATGCAGTTCGGGTTGCGGGATACCCCAGAGCCTATCAAGCTCGGGCAGTATCTTCTGTAACGCGCCGCAGGCACGCAGTACTTCAAACATGCGCGATGGCTTTTGCTCCATCAAACCCTTGGCTAATTCTTGCCAGACACGTTCGGCTACCAGCGCATCGACTTCGCCGGCTTCTACCATCTGCCGCATCAACTGCAAAGTTTCCGGCGCCAGATTAAAATCCATCAGTCGCGCCGAAAAGCGTGCAACACGCAGTATTCTTACCGGGTCTTCGGCGAATGCATCACTAACGTGACGCAATATTTTAGAATTAATATCGGCAATACCGTTAAATGGGTCAACCAATTGGCCGTCATCGGCTCTTGCAATCGCGTTAATCGTCAGATCACGCCGTGCCAGATCCTGTTCCAGCGTAACTTCCGGCGATGCATATATGGCAAAGCCTTTGTAACCTTTGGCAGTTTTACGCTCAGTACGTGCCAATGCGTATTCATCACGCGTTTCAGGATGTAAAAAAACCGGAAAGTCCTTACCTACCGGTTTAAAGCCAGCGGCTAGCATCTCCTCCGGCGTGCTACCAACGACTACATAGTCTTTATCTTTTACCGCAAACCCCAGCAGCTCATCACGAACTGCGCCACCAACAATATAGGTCTGCATCGCTTGTGCCAAAGTTATCTCGCAGCAACGCTTCTAAAGCTATCGTATTTACCGCGCAGTGTAGAATCCACCAGATACTCCGGAATTACCGCCTCCAGGCTTGCCGGTACGACGTCAAAAATTGCCGGGAATGGCTGTTGGCTTATGCTATCCACTTCCATTGAGCGTACATTGTCGCGTGACATCAGCTTAACAGGCAGCAATTCCATCATAAAAGCCTGCGTATATGACAACCTGTCAGACAAACCGATAATCGGACGCTTAACCCCGAGTGTAGTCATAACCTGCTGCACCAACTCACGGAAACTATAGATCTTGGGGCCGGCCAGTTCATAGACCTGACCATAGGTCTGCGTATTTAGAATGCTCGCAGCGAAGCAGCTTGCTACATCCTCCACCCAAACTGGCTGAAATTTAGCATTCGGCTTTGCCAATAATACTACTGGCAGAAACTTGATTAATGTAGCAAACAGATTAATAAAACTATCGCCACGACCAAATATGATAGATGGCCGGAATATAGTGATATTCAGTTTTTGCGCAAATGCCAGCAAAGCAGCCTCGCCAGCAGCTTTCGATCTCAGATATTCACTTGGCGCATGGCTATCGGCTTGCAGGCTACTCATCTGTACAATACGTTTAATACCTGATGCATCACAGATTTTTGCAAGACGTGCCGGCAGCTCATGATGCATCGCATCAAAGCTGACTCGACCACTCTGATGCAGAATACCAATCAGGTTAACCACCGCATCAGCACCGCTTAACGCAACAGCCAGCGCCTGATCATCCATTATATTGCACTCGACCACAGTGACATTAGGCAGCAAGGACAAATGCTTGGCTGAATCGCGCCTGCGCGTGAGCACTGTGACTGCATAACCGGCCTGATCTAATTTAGCTACAACACTACTGCCTACAAAACCTGAACCACCTAATACACATATTTTTCTTGATTGCATGTTAAACCTTTAAATTTCCTCAAATTTATTACTTATGCCTTGCTATAAAGCATACTTATTCTTCATCCGGCTCAGCCATTGTATGTACCGGCTTATTTGTGCCCGGGATAACGCCTAAGCGAGACTTCAAGCTTAGTGCAGATCGTCCTAATCTAGGTACATACATCTGCGCATTAGCCATCACCTTTTGTACATAACTTCTTGTTTCAGCAAACGGAATTGACTCGATATAAATTGCGGCTTCCATAGGCTCCTTTGCCTGCCAGCGCTTAGCGCGGCTTGGTCCGGCATTATAAGCAGCGGTCGCCATCACCGACTGTCCGTTCATAAGCTCAAATGTATAGCGAATGTAGTGAGTACCAATACTGACGTTAGTAGTTAAATCATGTATCAACTCATTATTATAGTCATTCATGCCAATGCGTTTCGCTACCCATTTCGCAGTGGCTGGCATGATTTGCATGAGCCCTGCCGCACCAACTCCGGATTTTGCATGATGCATAAAGCGGCTTTCCTGACGCGCCAGACCATAAATCCAGGCTTCATCCACGCCTTCATTCTCTGCTGCGGCACGAAACAAGTTACGATAAGGCGTTGGATAGCGCAAATTAAAATCATGCAGCTGTTTGGTATTATCTGCTGTTGCAATCGCAATGTCATACCACTCCTGGCGCAGTGCGTATGCCGCCGCCGCCAGTAATTGTTTATCATCAAAATTGCGTGTAGCCCAAACCCATTCAGCCTTCGCTTCCCAGCGCATACCCAGCTTCTGCAGCTCCAGTGAACGCTTGATTGCCGGCTGGCTGGCAATTGCAGTAACTTCAATGTCTGAAACCTTATATTCCTGATCTACATTGCCGATAGTGCTCTCAACATCTTCTGCGGCAAGCCAGCCATAATAATGACGCTCTGTAGATAACGGCCCCAGAATCTTATTGGCTTCTACTGTTAATCCCTTTTCATTCAAGGCGCGGCCTTTCCAGTAGCGCCATGCACCTTCCTGCTGCTGCTCAAGTGGCATCAAGGGGATTATTGCATCTACAATATCCCAATTCTGCTCACGCAATGCGGCGCGTACTTTCCATGCGAGCTGTTCTTTATCCAGACTGGTATTTTTTGCCAAGGCATAATACTCAAGCGCTTGCGGGTTGTGCGCGCGTGCTGCATGGTAAGCAACGCGGCTCCACGCGAAAGCACGGTCATTAGCGGTAAGTTTATTTTGCAACTGCTCCAATACCTCGACCGCTTCCTTCACGTTACTGCGTGCCAGCCGATCTAGCGCAAACAGGTTAGTCTCTATCCCTGAACGTGTTTTAAACGACACACTGATTTTAGCCACAGTTTTTTTGCTTCCAGATTTTACAACTGCGGCTTTATCATCCAGTAATGTTTTAGGCGTTTGGTTGGCTATATCGAGCAGCTTGAGATCTTTTTCATCAAAATCCGCAATACGTCCAGCAATACCTTTAGCTAAAGGCAGTTTTCCATTTTGCAGTGCCAGCCTGAACCTGTCCCAGAGGTCATCGGATGTAAGTGCACCAGCTTTCTGCATGGCATCAAACAAAGGATTGCAGCTAGAGGGCAAATCTGCCGTGGTCATCCACAGTTTTTTAGTCTGGCCGGCAATATCCGCTCCTGGACCTTCAGCGATGTTTTTACCAAACAAGGCATAACACTGCACAGCCGTATCTTCACGTTTATAGTTGGAATATTGCTCAAAAAATACTTGCCAGTCCTGCTGCTTACCCAGCTTTTTGAGCCATTCACCACGCAGGCGCTCGGCAAAAGGGTAGTTTCCGTATTTGGTGAGGAAATTCTGCACCTCATCATTTTCGGCCGCATCCAGTCTTAACAGCATCAGCCAGTAATCTGCATAGGGAGCCAGCAGATACTGCTGTTGATTAAGCTCAGCCAGATCTTCGGCCAAGGCCGTTTCATTCTTGACATTGTAAGATTCGCGCGCATGCTGGAATAATGCCTGGTCGGATATTGCCAGCACTGGTGTTGAAAACAATGCGCAGCACAGCAATACCAAACCTGTATAGCTTGGTGAATATTTGCGCATGATATTGATAGTGAGCCTAAACATAGAATATACGCCGTAATAAAAACAGCACGGCTGCTACCATTGCAAGATATAGTGAATATTTAATTAGCTTTTTGAAATATTGCAGATATTTTTTGTCGTCGTATAGCAAATACAGGCCTAGCAACACCATTGCGGCAATCACCAGTAAAACAAATGTCAGGCGCATCATTAACACTTTTCTCGCCCCTTTCTAGATATTACAATTTGCTTACGAACTCATTCACTTGCCACTAACTTTTGGTCTATCCAAATCAGACCTTCAATCAGAAAACCGGTTCCGGCACCAAGTGCTTAGCTTGTGGCTGGAACGCTTCTGGCGCATCCTGCAACTGCTCAAATGTAGTGTATTCCCATGCAGAGTCATCTTGCAACAAGGCACGTAACAGCTGGTTATTTAATGCATGGCCGGATTTGTAGGCATAAAACGCGCCTAATATCGGGTGCCCCAGCATATACAGGTCGCCAATGGCATCCAGTACTTTATGTTTTACAAACTCGTCGTCGTAGCGCAGGCCATCAGTGTTCAGCACGCGATATTCATCGAGCACAATTGCATTTTCAAGACTACCGCCACGCGCCAGACCATGTGAGCGCAGATACTCAACCTCATGCATGAAGCCAAACGTGCGTGCACGGCTGATTTCCTTGATATACGAATCTGCAGCAAAATCTATTTTGACGTTATTACCGGACTGCTCGAACACCGGGTGATCAAATGCGATCGTAAAATCTATTTTAAAACCATGATACGGTTCAAAACGTACCCACTTATCGCCTTCAACCACTTCTACAGTTTTTTTAACGCGTATGAACTTCTTAGGAGCAGGCTGTTCCACAATGCCTGCTTCCTGTAATAGAAATACAAAAGGGCCTGAGCTTCCATCCATAATAGGAATTTCAGAAGCATCGACATCGATATAAACATTATCTATACCTAAGCCGGCCAGTGCCGACATGATATGTTCAACAGTTGCAACGCGCGCGCCATTGGCTTCCAATGCCGAGCACATTCTTGTGTCATGCAGATTTCATTAGGCAGAGGCAGATCCACCCGTTTGAAAACAATGCCAGTGTCAGGTGCAGCCGGGCGCAGGGTAAGAGTAACCTTTTCGCCGTTGTGCAAGCCAACGCCTGTGGCGCTGATTGTCTTTTTTAATGTGCGTTGCTTTAACATGCCTATATCAATATCCCTAATAAACCTTTTAGAGGCCAAGCCCTTTTATCGGTCTTGCAAACTGCCTTGCCCTGCTTTAAAGATAACGCCTCCGAACCAAGCCAAAACTTTCGTTGACAACTCCACTCACGCAGAACTTTTGTTCTGCATGTTAGCTTTTTATCTTAATAATCAAGCAAATAATAACATATTTAGCTTAAGCACGCTTTAGCTATGCCGTTACCATCTGCTGGCAAGTTTGCTTTAAGCGCGATATTTAGTCAGCCTGTTTGCGTAAAAATGCAGGAATATCGTATTCCTCTACACCTGACATTTTCATCGCTTCAACCTGTGCACGGCGGCTATTGGTACCGAATACTGCAGGTGCATCATCCTCGATAATTGCAGCACCGCCAACAAACACTGGCTGATTAGTCGTACCATCACGAACCACCTGCTGCGGCATCACACGTAACTCAGGTTTTTGCTGACGGCGCTGTGTGCCGGTCAAGCCTGTTGCCACCATCGTTACACGTAAGCCATCACCCATGCTTTCATCAAATACGTTACCTACAATCACAGTTGCGTCTTCTGCGGTAAAGGCTTTAATTGTATTCATTACGTCGTAGTACTCTTTCATTTTGAAAGAACTTGAAGTCGTGATATTAACCAGAACGCCGCGTGCGTTCGCAAGGTTGACGTCTTCCAGCAATGGGCTGGCGACAGCCTGTTCAGCAGCGATGCGTGCACGCTCTGGACCTGATGCCATGGCAGAACCCATCATTGCCATACCCATCTCACTCATTACAGTGCGTACGTCAGCAAAGTCGACGTTCACAGTACCTGCGCAGTTGATGATCTCGGCGATGCCTGATACCGCATTGTGCAATACATCGTTAGCGGCACGGAAGGCTTCCAGGAACGGTACATCTTCGCCCAATACTTCCATCAGTTTTTCGTTTGGAATCACGATCAGTGAATCTACATACTTGGATAATTCATCTAGACCATCAGAAGCCACTTTAGTGCGTTTTCCTTCAAAAGCGAAAGGTTTGGTCACTACCGCTACAGTCAGAATACCCATCTCTTTTGCGATCTGCGCAATGATAGGCGCTGCACCAGTACCGGTACCACCACCCATGCCCGCAGTGATGAACAGCATATCAGCGCCATCGATCAGCTCAGCGATTGCATCACGGTCTTCCAAAGCAGCTTCACGGCCCACTTCTGGCTTAGCGCCGGCACCCAAACCGCGGGTCAATGCTTCACCAATCTGCAATACCGTTTTAGCCTGGCTCTTTTTCAGCGCCTGCATGTCAGTGTTAGCGCAGATAAACTCTACGCCACCGACGCTTTTTTCGATCATATGTGCAACCGCATTGCCGCCGCAACCGCCTACACCAATGACTTTAATCACAGCTTCCTGTGAATTTTTTTCCATAATCTCAAACATTTTAATGCCTCCTCTTTTTAACTTTATTTACATCTGCCTGAACTACTTTTTTACTGACTTACACTTGCTAACTACTAAAAATTACCTTGAAACCAACTCTTCATTTTTTCCATAATTCTGCCGAATGAACTTGACTCCATCTGACCATTCAAGTGGCGTTCCAGCTGCTGCTTACCCATCAGCACCAAGCCTACGCCTGTTGCATAACGCGGGTTACTTACAACCTCTGATAAACCGCCAACATAACGCGGCATGCCTAAACGTACCGGCATATGGAATATTTCTTCACCCAGCTCCACCATGCCGCGCATCATGGCTGAGCCGCCAGTGATGACGATGCCTGATGCGATCATTTCTTCCATACCGCTGCGGCGTAATTCATTGAGCACCAGCTCATACAGTTCGACTACGCGCGGCTCCAATACTTCAGCCAATGTCTGCACTGATAACTGACGTGGATCACGGCCATCAACGCCCGGCACTTCTACAATCTCGCGTGGATCAGCCAGTTGACGCAATGCACAACCGTGCTTGATCTTGATTTCTTCAGCGGCCTGCGTTGGTGTGCGGAATGCCACTGCCACATCATTCGTCATCTGGTCACCGGCAATCGGCACCACAGCAGTGTGGCGAATCGCGCCCTGCTTAAATACTGCAATATCCGTTGTACCGCCGCCGATATCGACCAGACACACGCCCAGCTCTTTTTCATCTTCGGTCAGTACCGCAAGGCTCGATGCCAGCGGCTGCAGAATCAGGTCGCTCACCTCGATGCCGCAACGTTTGATGCATTTCACAATATTCTGTGCTGCTGCAACTGCGCCGGTCACGATATGCACTTTCACTTCCAGCTTCATGCCGCTCATGCCCAATGGTTCACGCACATCTTCCTGACCATCGATAATGAATTCCTGTGTCAGGATATGCAGAATCTGCTGATCTGCCGGCAGTGCGATTGCCCGTGCGGTTTCAACCACGCGGTCTACATCCATCTGAGATACTTCCGCATCCTTGATCTTCACCATGCCATGTGAGTTAAGGCTCTTGATATGACTGCCGGCAATACCGGTATACACATTGTTGATTTTGCAATCCGCCATCAACTCGGCTTCTTCCAGCGCGCGCTGTATGGATTGCATGGTGGATTCGATATTGACCACCACGCCTTTTTTGAGGCCGCGTGAAATATGCTGACCAAGGCCGATCACTTTCAGCGTACCTTCCGGCTGTAGCTCTGCCACGATGGCGACAATTTTCGAGGTGCCGATATCCAGCCCCACGATTAAATTCTTATCTTCTTTGATTCTGCTCATTGTTCATCCCTTCCGTGCGTTAAATCACGGTTCTTATTTGCTTGTTGCCTGTATCGTTTAACTGTTTATCACTAACCTGTTTGATTTCAGGTTTCACTTCATTCAGTGCTAAACCCTCCGGCTTTACTTCCGGCGCTTTTATGTTCTCAGTCGGCCTGCGTATCGCAAAGCCATTGGGGTAACGTAAATCTGCATAGGTAATTTTCTTATTCAAGCCAGCAATCGTGCTGCTATAAACGTTTGCAAATTTTTCCAGACGCGGCTGCATGTCGACACGCCCCAGCTCCACCACGATGCCATTATTGGTTGTAATCTGCCAGGCACGCCTCGGTGTCAGTGTCAGCGTTGCAATCTGCAAATTTGCTGTTTTCAACACTTTATTAAATGCATCGTATTGCGAAGCCACTTCTATCACACCGTCATTTGGTCCATAAAACACCGGCAGGTCACTGCCTGATGCGGCATGAAACAATTCCCCTTGCCTATTCACCAGAGCCGCATTGCTCCAGCGTGCCAATGCTTGATGCTCTTCTATCATGACTTCAAGCTTATCCGGCCAGCGGCGGCGCACACTGACCTTACGCGCCCAAGGCAGCTTTTCAAATGCATCACGCGCCTTGATCAGATCCAGCGTAAAAAAGTTACCTTTCAGATGTTTCGCTACGATCAACTGCACCTGTTCACGACTCACATGATTCAGTTGTCCATCCACATTCACTTCGCGTAATGGAAAAATCGGCAAATGCACTACCACATATAGCACTGCATACAGCATCACCACCACGCTCAACGCGAACAGCAGATTGGCAATCCAATTCAGTAATGTGGGCTTATGCCACATGCGCAAGCTCCAGCACTTTAATCACAAGTTCATCAAAACTGATGCCGGCTGCTTTTGCCGCCATTGGCACCAGGCTATGGTCAGTCATACCGGGACTGGTATTTACTTCTAAAAAGTAATGTTTACCAGCTTCATCCATCAAAAAATCCACGCGACCCCAGCCTTGGCAGCCGATGGCATTAAAGGCCTGCAATGCCTGCTGCTGGATCTGGGCTTCTTTTTCTGCACTTAATCCGCACGGACACAAATACTCAGTATCGTCACGCAGGTATTTAGCCTCAAAATCATAGAATTCATTTTTCGGCACGATGCGCACGATCGGCAGCGCTTTATCACCGAGAATGCCTACCGTATATTCACCGCCGCCCACAAACTGCTCGGCAATCACCAGCGGGTCTGACTTGGCTGCCAGCTCATAAGCCGCTTTTAACCCGCCGGATGTTTTAACCTTACTGATGCCAATACTGGAGCCTTCATTGGCCGGTTTTACAAACAATGGCAAACCTAATCTTTTTTCAATTGCAGCGAAGTCTGAATCCGCTGTTACCAGTTCAAAAGCTGGCGTACTCACACCGGCTGCTGACCAGATCATTTTGGTTCGCCATTTATCCATACCGATTGCTGAAGCCATCACGCCACTGCCGGTGTAAGGAATGCCGAGTAATTCCAGTGCGCCCTGCATTGCACCATCTTCACCAAAGCGCCCGTGCAGGGAAATCATCGCCATATCAAATGCTTCCAGATCATGCAGCGGACGCTCAGCCGGATCAAAAGCATGTGCGTCCACGCCTTGCCTTTGCAGCGCAGCCAATACAGCCGATCCGCTTTTAAGCGACACTTCACGCTCACCTGATTTACCGCCCAATAACACTGCTACTCTGCCAAAATTACGCATCATTTCCTGACCTCTAATTCACTTTTCTCTAACTCGCTTGCCTTGAGCTCACCTAGTACTTTCACTTCCTGCTGCAACGCGACGCCCTGTTTTTCCAGTACGGTGTCGCGCATGTGTTTAATCAACAATTCAATATCCAATGCCGTCGCACCACCGATATTCACGATAAAATTGGCGTGCTTTTCAGATACCTGCGCACCGCCAATAATGTAACCTTTCAAGCCGCTTGCCTCGATCAACCGGGCTGCATAATCCCCTTCCGGGTTTCTGAACGTTGAACCGGCACTTGGCAGATTTAACGGCTGTGAAGCCAGTCTTTTCGCCAGCAACGCTTTAATCTTTTGTGTTGCCTCATGCGCGTCACCTTGCGCCAACTCCAGCCACGCCGCCACAAACCATTCATCCGCTACCGGCATGGCAATGTGGCGATAAGTCGGTACGAACTCAGCTGCATCACGAGTATTCAGCTCACCGCGTCTATTGATTGTCGTCACACGTTTCACTACATTCCAAGTTTCACTGCCGTAGCAGCCTGCATTCATCGCCAGTGCGCCGCCTACGGTACCGGGGATCCCGGCAAAAAACTCAGCACCCTGCTTGGCTTCTTTAGCGCAGAATTTAGCCAGCTTTGCACAGGTGACACCGGACTCGGCATATACCAGATCACCCTCCATGCGCAACGCTGTTAGCACGTTATGCATGAGCACCACCGTACCGCGCACACCGCCATCGCGCACCAGCAGATTAGAACCCAGACCAATAAAAGTTATCGGTTCGCTAGCATGCAGACTTTGTAAAAATGTACGCAAATCATCCAGGCCAGCTGGAATAAAAAACTGATCGGCACGACCACCCACACGCCAGCTGGTGTAGCGGGCCAAAGGTTCGTTCAACAGTAATTTGCCGTCAAGCTGCGTCATTATTTTGCCAAATCCTTTGTTTTAGCGGCGACTTGTCCGATAGAGCCAGCGCCCATCACAATGACTACATCACCGTCATGTGCCACATCGAATATTGCTTGCGGCAATTCATCGGTGGTTTCCACAAACATCGGCTCTACCTTCCCTGCCACGCGAATCGCGCGTATCAGTGAGCGCGTGTCAGCCGCAACAATCGGCGCCTCGCCAGCGGAATACACTTCAGTCAGCAGCACTACATCTGCGCCTGACAGCACTTTTACGAAATCTTCAAAGCAGTCACGGGTACGCGTGTAACGATGCGGCTGGAATGCCATGACCAGACGGCGGTTCGGAAACGCGCCACGTGCCGCAGCAATCACGGCCTGCATCTCTACCGGGTGATGGCCGTAGTCATCAATCAGGGTAAAGCTACCACCGGCTTTTGCAGCAATTTCGCCATAACGCTCAAAGCGCCTACCCACACCTTTGAACTCTTTCAGAGCTTTAATGATGGCGGTATCCGGCACATTCAATTCATTGGCTATGGCAATGGCCGCCAAGGCGTTCAATACATAGTGATTACCTGGCAGGTTCAAAGTCACATCGAATTCAGTGGTCACGCCGTTAATAATCTGCACGGTAAAATGCATCTTGCCATCATCAGCACGTACGTTCTTGGCACGCACTTTTGCATCTTCACTCAAGCCATAGGTCATTACCGGCTTCGTCACACGTGGCAGAATTTCACGGATATGCGCATCATCAATGCACACCACCGCCATGCCCCAGAACGGCAACTGCTGCAGGAATTCCACAAACGCGCTTTTGAGTTTTTCAAAGCTATGTTCATAGGTATCCATGTGGTCCTGGTCAATATTGGTCACCACGGCCATCACTGGTGTCAGATGCAGGAATGAAGCATCGGATTCATCTGCTTCTGCCACGATATATTCACCGGTACCTAATTTTGCATTGGCATTTGCAGCTTCGAGCTTACCGCCGATCACAAACGTCGGATCCATGCCTGCCTCAGCCAGAATGCTCGCTATCAAACTGGTGGTTGTGGTTTTGCCGTGCGTACCGGCTACCGCAATCCCCTGTCTGAAACGCATTAGCTCAGCCAGCATCAGTGCGCGTGGCACCACCGGTATTTTTTTAGCGCGTGCCGCTTTCACTTCAGGGTTTTCTTCATTCACGGCTGAAGATACGACGACCACATCTGCATCTTTTACATTTTCTTCTGCATGGCCTTGATAAATCGTTGCACCGAAAGCCGCCAGGCGTTTAGTTGTACCGTTAGATGCCAGATCTGATCCTGATACACTAAAGTCCAGATTGATCAGCACTTCCGCAATGCCGCTCATGCCGGAGCCGCCAATACCAACAAAATGCACGTTTTTCACTTTATGTTTCATAGCGCTACCTCCTTGCAAATTGTGGCTACATTGGCGGTTGCTTCAGGCTTGCCCAATGCGCGTGCTCTTTTTGCCATGTCCAAACACTGTTCACGGTTAAGCTCACTCAATATTTCTACCAATTTTTCTACACTCAATTCTTTCTGCTGTACCAAAATGGCTGCACCAGCGTCTGCAAGATAGGCTGCATTCGTAGTCTGGTGGTCATCCACCGCGAATGGAAACGGCACCATCAGCGCACCCAAACCTACCGCTGAAACTTCAGCCACAGTCAGCGCACCTGAACGGCAGATTACAAAATCTGCCCATGCATACATCGCCGCCATGTCATCAATGAACGCACGCGCATCGACTGCTACACCGGCTTTCTCATAGTTATTTTTCAGCACGTCAATATGTTTAACGCCGCTCTGGTGCACAACCTGAGGACGCTGCTCTAAAGGCATTTTTGCCAACGCCAGCGGTATCACTTCATTCAAGGCATGCGCACCCAGACTGCCACCAACCACTAACAAACGTAACGCGCCCTCACGGCCGGCAAAACGCGCTTCAGGTGCTGGCAAATGTGCAATATCAGCCCGCACCGGGTTGCCTACCAGAATTGCCGCATTACCAAACGCCGCTGGAAATGCTGCCAATACATGATCAGCCAGTTTTGCCAGTACTTTATTGGTCAAGCCCGCCACGGAATTCTGCTCATGGATCACCAGCGGCTTGCCCAGCAGTTTTGCCATGAAGCCACCGGGAAATGCCGCGAAGCCGCCCATACCGAGCACGACATCAGGCTGGTGCTGCTTGATCGCACTTTTGCTTTGGCTGAATGCTTTAACCAGTTTCACCGGCAGCAGTAGCCAGCCAGCTAAACCTTTGCCGCGCACGCCCTGCATCTGGATCATGGCCTTGCTGTAGCCTTTGCCTTCAATCAATTTGTTTTCCATGCCGCCTTCAGTACATAACCAGACGATATTCCAGCCGCTGGCTTTTAGATGATCAGCTACCGCCATTGCCGGATAGACATGACCACCGGTACCACCCGCCATTACCATCAGGGTTTTTGTGATTGGCTTACTCATACCGGCAAACCTTTCTGCAAACGCCTATTCTCAAAGTCAATGCGCAATAAAATTGCCATCGCAATACAATTCGCCAGAATGCCGCTGCCGCCGAATGACAGCAAAGGCAGCGTCAGGCCTTTGGTTGGCAGTAAACCCATATTCACGCCCATATTGATAATGCCCTGCACGCCGATCCACACACCCAAGCCCTGCGCTAATAAAGCTGCAAAATAGCGCTCATTCTCAATGGCTTCTTTCGCCATGCCAAAAGCGCGCAATACAATCCAGGTAAACAAGCCAACTACCGTGACCACACCTGCAAACCCAAGCTCTTCTGCAATCACTGCTAACAGAAAGTCAGTATGTGCCTCCGGCAAATACAGCAGCTTCTCTACACTGGCACCTAAACCTACGCCCAACCATTCACCGCGGCCAAACGCAATCAGCGCGTGAGATAGCTGGTAGCCTTTGCCATAAGGGTCAGCCCATGGATCCATAAAACCGATCACGCGCTCAAGACGATATGGTGAGCTCCAGATCAGGAATATGAAGCCGATCACGAGCAGCACGATCAAACCGCCAAAAATACGACCATTGATACCGCCCAGCCACAGGATAGAGATCGAGATCGCTGCAATGACGGCAAAAGCCCCGAAGTCCGGCTCTGCCAGCAGCAAACCACCTACCAGCAGCATAACGAATAGCATCGGCAGGAAGCCTTTTTTAAAGCTATCCATCACGGCCGCCTTGCGCACGGTGTAGTCGGCCACGTACATGGCGGCAAACAGCTTCATAAATTCTGATGGCTGCAGGTTAATCACAAACAATGACAGCCAGCGGCGACTGCCGCCAACCACACGGCCAACACCGGGGATCAGCACCAGCACCAGCAAGGCCAGACCCACTAAAAACAAGTAAGGTGCCATCTTTTGCCACCAGGCGACCGGGATGTTAAATGCGACGAATGCAGCACTTAAACTTACCACCAGAAATATAGCCTGGCGCACCAGATAGTAGCTGCTGTTATTACCTACGGCCTTATCGGCCTCGGCAATCGCAATTGACGCTGAGTAAACCATTACCAGCCCAATACCCAGCAAAATCATGGTGACCCATAGCAGACTCTGATCATAGTTAGGTGCGTTGATACGATCACGGTTGAGCATCGTCACCATCATGATGATTGCTCCAGTCGTTTAACTGCATTTACAAATACTTCCGCACGATGCACATAGTTTTTGAACATATCAAAACTGGCGCATGCCGGTGACAGCAGCACTGCATCTTCTGCCTGCGCGAGTTTTCTGGCGATGTTTACAGCTTCAGGTAAATCTACCGCGTGATATAGAGCCACCCCTGTTTCCAGCAGTTCTTTTTCAATCAGTGGCGCGTCACGGCCTATCAATACTACGGCGCGTGCATTGTCAGTAACCGGCTGTTTCAATGGCGAGAAGTCCTGACCTTTGCCATCGCCGCCGGCGATCAACACCACTTTTTGCGACAAGCCGGAAAGCGCTGCACAGGTTGCACCTACGTTGGTGCCTTTAGAATCATCGAAGTAATCAACATCATCAATATTGGCAACCCATTCCACGCGGTGTGGCAAGCCTTTGAAGTTATACAGGGTTTGAATGATAGGCGCATAATCAATGCCGATACCGCGGCACAACGCTATCGCTGCCAGAGCATTGGCGGCATTGTGCAGGCCGCTGATTTTGAGGTCACGTACATTCATCAGGTCATGCTCACCGCAGCTTAACCAGGTTTCGCCGTCTACAGTTCTTAAGCCATAACTATGCTCATCTTCACCGGCGTCCAGGCCAAACGTTACTTGCGGCAGTTTGGCACGCGCCATCAGCATGCTCCAGGCATCGTCACGGTTCAGCACCTGTAATTTTGCATTGTAGAAAATACGTGCTTTGGCAATGGCATAATCCTGCATGCTGGCGTATCTATCCATGTGGTCTTCAGACAAATTCAGCATGGTTGCCGCATCCACCACTAAATTGCTGGTAGTTTCCAGTTGAAAGCTTGAAAGCTCAAGCACATACACATCCGGCGTTTCCATGCCTAAAGCATCCAGCACCGGTAAGCCGATGTTGCCAGCTACAATAGTTTTTAAGCCTGCTGTTTTGCACATTTCACCGACTAAAGTCGTCACCGTGGTTTTGCCGTTAGCGCCGGTAATGGCAATCACCTTGGCAGCAGCCGGGCGACATTGTGCAAACAGCTCAACATCACCGACAACGGGAACACCGCGTTGAATAGCCGCCTGAATTTCAGGCTCGCTGAGCGCTACACCCGGGCTTGCTACCACGAGATCAACTCCATCGAATATGGCTGCTTTAAATGCACCGGTATACAGTTTTACTTGCGGCAGTTCTACTTTTAGTGCTTCTACGCCCGGTGGATTATCGCGTGTATCGGCAACAGACAAGCGTGCGCCTTGGGCGTGAAGCCAGCGCAATGCTGATAGGCCGGTATCACCCAGTCCTAGCACTAATACTTGTTTGTCTTTTAACGCGATTGTCATGTTTAAAATCTTTACTTATCTAATCTTCAAGCTGGCTAAGCCGATCAGCACCAGCATCATGCTGATAATCCAGAAGCGAACTACCACTTGCGTCTCTTTCCAGCCTTTTTGTTCATAATGATGGTGCAATGGCGCCATCAGGAAAATGCGTTTACCGGTACCGGTTTTGCTTTTGGTGTATTTGAAATAGAGCACCTGTATCGCCACTGAGAATGTCTCCACCACAAACACGCCGCCCATGATGAATAGAATGATTTCCTGACGCACGATTACGGCTACGATACCTAGTGCCGCACCCAATGCCAGCGCACCAACGTCACCCATGAACACTTCTGCCGGGTATGCGTTAAACCATAAAAAGCCTAGACCTGCCCCAACCATTGCCGCGCAGAACACCATGAGCTCACCCGCACCTGGCACATAAGGAATAGACAGATACTTGGCAAAGTAGAAGTGACCGGTCACATAAGCAAATATCGCCAAGGCACCTGCTACCATCACCGTTGGCAGAATCGCCAATCCATCCAGACCATCAGTCAGATTGACCGCATTACTGCTGCCTACTACCACCAGATAAGTCAGCACAATGAATGCCAGGCCGCTCATCGGAATGACCAGACTTTTGAAGAACGGAATTAGCAAAGTAGTTTCTGCAGGCAGAGTTGCAGTCTGCTGCAGAAAAATTGCCACACTCACGCCCACGACAGACTGCCAGAAATATTTCTCTTTGGCAGAGAGGCCTTTTGGATTGCGGTGTACCACTTTGCGCCAGTCATCCACCCAGCCGATAATGCCAAAGCCCAATGTAGTGAACAGCACTACCCACACGAACCTGTTGCTCAAATCTGCCCACAGCAATGTAGAAATTGCGATTGAAATCAGAATCAGCGCACCGCCCATGGTAGGCGTGCCAGCTTTTATCAGATGTGTTTGCGGACCGTCATCACGCACAGATTGACCAACTTTGTAGTAAGTCAGCTTACGAATCAGCGCTGGCCCCATTACAAATGAAATCGTGAGGGACGTAAGCGTCGCCAGCACGGCACGCAACGTAATGTAGTTGAATACATTAAATCCGCGGATATCATGTGCTAACCATTGTGCCAATTCCAGTAACATAATTTTCTCCCTTTATGCCCTATTGCTGTTTCGCTACCAGCAAACTGACTACGCGTTCCATACGCATGAAACGTGAGCCTTTTACCAATACTGTGCTGTTATTATTGAGTTGCGGCAGTACTGCCGCTGCAACTGCCTCCGGTGATTCAAAGTGCTGCGCACCTGTACCAAACGCTGTAACCATTTCCATGCTTGTTTCACCCAGGCAATATAGCTTGGCAAGTCCTGCGGACTTGGCATAAGCGCCGATTTCTGCGTGCATTTTTTTCGCATCCGCGCCCAGTTCACCCATATCACCGAGCACCAGCAATTTTTCACCGGCCTGTTTTGCCAATACATCAATCGCGGCTTTCATCGAATCCGGGTTTGCGTTGTAAGTATCATCAATCAGCACTGCGCCATTTACAGCGGCTTTGCGTTCCAAACGACCATAAACGCCGCCGAAGTTTTGCAGACCGGCTGCAATATCCGTATTGCTAATTCCCAGCGCATAAGCTGTGGCACTTGCTGCCAGCGCATTACTGATGTTGTGCACACCTTCCACTTTCAGCTCAAAACTGACCTGTCCATTTGGTGTTGTCAGGTTCACTTGACTCACACCCGCTTGTTCCACATAACTGGCAGTCACATCCGCTTGCGCATGCAAACCAAATGTCACTACTTTTCTGTCTGTATTCAGTGTTTGCCAGTAATCTGCAAAATCATTATCAGCATTGATGACCGCAACTCCGCCATCCTGTAAACCGGCAAATATCTCACCCTTAGCTCGTGCAATGTTTTCACGTGAACCCAGCTCCCCGATATGCGCGGTATTGGCGTTATTGATTACGGCTACATTCGGCTTGGCAATATGCGTGAGGTAGTCGATTTCACCCATATGATTCATCCCCATTTCAGCCACCACATATTGATGCCGCGGTTTAATCTTGAGCAAAGTCAGCGGCAGGCCGATATCGTTATTCAGGTTGCCGTACGTGGCATGCACTTTGCTGACATCGCCGGTCGCTGCCGCCAGAATTGCCGTGAGCATTTCCTTGGTAGTAGTTTTACCGTTGCTGCCAGTCACACCAATTAGTGGTGCGCTAAATTTGCTGCGCCAATATTTTGCCAGCTCACCCAGTGCCAAACGTGTGTCAGGCACCACTAGCGCAGGGTTTGCGGTTGTTGCTGCATCTGACACCAGCACAGCAGCCGCACCTTTGTTAATCGCTTCGGCGGCGAAGGTATTGCCGTCAAAATTTTCGCCTTTAATCGCTACAAATAATTGCCCGGCTTTAATATTGCGGCTATCGCTGCCTACGCTATCAAACGTCACATCAGCACCAATGAGTTTTGCATTGAGCGCACTAGCCGCTTCTGATAATTGCATCATCGATGCATTTTTAGCTTCATAACTATTAAGCGCAGCCATAGCCACCTCTGCGTCACTGAATGGGGTTCTTGCACCCGCAATCTCCTGATAATCTTCGTGCCCTTTACCAGCCACCAGCACAATGTCACCGCTGTGTGCGGATTGCACTGCTTGCTTAATGGCAGTAGCTCGATCTGGTTCAGCCAGATATGCGCTATCTATTCCACTCACTACCTGCGCAATAATGCTGGCAGGGTCTTCACTGCGTGGATTATCAGACGTCACAATCACGCTATCAGCCAGCTTGGCCGCAACGCATCCCATCAATGGGCGTTTACCGGCATCTCGGTCACCACCGCAGCCAAATACGCAGATCAGCTTACCTTGCACCTGTTCACGTAAAGTAGCCAGTACTTTTTCCAGCGCATCCGGCGTATGTGCGTAATCCACCACAACCAGAGGTTTATCATCACCGCCGAATTGCTGCATACGGCCAGCTACCGGTTTAATTTTTGCAATGGCAGCGGCTGCATTCGGCAAGCTCACTTTTAATGCCAATAAGGTAGTCAGCACTGCGAGCACGTTATAAGCATTAAAGCGGCCAAGTACCGGCGCATTTACTACCGCAGCACCGTCTGGCGTAGTGACCTGCATTGTTAAACCGTGCTGATGCAACTGCAGATCGGTTGCACGCACATCACCCTGATTTACACCGTAAGTCAGCAGCAATTTGTTTTGTGCCTTGAGTTTGCCGGCAATACGCTGACCGAATGCATCATCAGCATTGATGACTGACATGCCTAAACCTGGCCATGTGAACAGAAGCTCTTTGGCCGCCGCATACTCTTCCATGGTTTCGTGATAGTCCAGATGGTCACGACTTAAATTTGTCAGCACCGCCACGTCAAATTTCACACTATTCACTCGACCTTGATGCAGCCCATGTGATGAAACTTCCATCGCTACCGCTTTAGCACCCTGTGTTGCAAAGTCAGCTAACATGCCTTGCAGCAAAATGGCATCCGGCGTTGTGTTGCTGGCTGCATTCTGGGCATCGACAAAACCATTACCTATAGTACCGATGACTGCGGCTTTCTGACCTATAACAGTCAACGCCTGTGCGATCCACTGGCTTACAGAAGTTTTGCCGTTAGTGCCGGTCACGCCGATCATGCTCAATTTTTGTGAGGGCTGACCATAAAATTCCGCCGCAATTTCACTGACCTGATCCTTCAAACCTGCTACGCCGATATTCGCTACCTGCCATGCCGGGTTCCATGCAAAGTCCTTACTTTCCCAGGCGACTGCCGTAGCCCCGGCCTGAATAGCCTGTGCAATATAATTGCGGCCGTCGCTATGCACGCCAGGATAAGCCAGGAACAATGCGCCAGCCTGCACTTTGCGGCTATCTGCCGTAATAGTACTGAATGTCATATTTAATGTTGAGAGCAAAGTCATATACTCTCCTGCACTTCTACAACATCGTTCTGAATCACGACATTATCGTTAGGCGCATCCTGCGGAACCGCCAGCATGCGCAGCGCATCTGCCATTACTGCACTGAACACCGGTGCAGCCACGGTACCGCCGTAGTATTCGCCGCTGCTTGGGTCGTCTATCATCACCGCCATAATCAGGCGCGGATTTGACGCAGGCGCCATACCCACAAACGAACCCACATATTTATCTTTTTCATAGCCTCCAGCTGGAGAAAGCTTATGCGTGGTACCGGTTTTACCAGCTACTCTGTAGCCTGCCACCTGCGCTTTAAGCGCGGTGCCGCCCGGTAATACAACCATCTCCAGCATATCTTTTACATAGTGAGCAGTATTCGCTGAAAATACCTGCGTACCTACAGGGATATCTTTTAGCTTAAGTAGCGACACGGGTTTTAATTCGCCATCATTGGCAAACACGGTATAAGACCGTGCCAGTTGCAGTAGCGTGACGCTGATACCATGCCCGTAAGACATGGTTGCCTGCTCGATCGGGCGCCAGGTTTTGTAATCACGCAACCTGCCGGAGGCTTCGCCGGGGAAGCCAATGCGGGTTTTTGTGCCGAAGCCAATCAGGTTAAACACCCCCCACAGGTACTGGCGATCAAGCGATAAAGCCATTTTTGCGGCGCCCACATTAGAGGACTTCTGTATCACTTCAGCGACTGTCAACACACCGTGCGGATGGGCATCATGAATCGTGGCCGAGGCAATAGTCATATAGCCGGGAGCGGTCTGAATTTTTGTATCAGGCTGATATTTACCTGATTCCAGCGCCGCGGCAGCCGTCACCGTTTTCATGGTAGAACCTGGCTCAAATACATCGGTAATGGCACGATTACGTGATTTACCCTGAATATTCACCGGGTTATTCGGGTTATAAGTCGGTACATTGGCCATCGCCAGCACTTCACCGGTTTTCGCATCGAGCACAATCGCTGCGCCAGCTTTTGCTTTATATTTATCTACTGCTTTTGCCAACTCGCGATGTGCCAGATATTGAATTCTGCGATCAATAGAAAGCACAACATCGTGCCCATCTTGCGGCACTTTAACGGCTTCCAGATCCTCAATAATATGGCCGGCTCTGTCTTTAATCACTTTGCGGCTACCACTCTTACCGGAAAGTGTTTTGTTCATGGTGAGCTCAAAGCCTTCCTGACCCTGATCATCAATGCCGGTAAAGCCCACCAAGTGAGCAGTTACTTCGCCTGCAGGGTAATAGCGCTTGTATTCACGCTGTAAATAAACACCTGGCACACCCAGCTTCATGACTTCAGCAGCCAGCTCTGGCGACACACGGCGTTTCAGATACACAAATTCACGCTCACTTTTGGCAAGCTTCTTGTTGACTACGTCGGTTTTCAAACCTAGTAAACCGGCAATTTTTTTAGTCTGATTCGCATTAATTTTTACATCAGAAGGGTTTGCCCACACTGACTCTACCGGCGAACTGATTGCCAGTAACTCGCCATATCTATCGGTAATTTTTCCGCGCTGGGACGGCAGCACCAAAGTACGGTTATAGCGCGCATCGCCTTTCTCTTGCAGAAAACGTTTATGAAAGCTTTGCAAATACAAACTGCGGCCTAGCAGGGCGACAAAACCCAGTAGCACGCACACCAGCAACAAGCGGCGGCGCCATGCTGGTAATTTCACGATGACCGGTGCTAATGGTATAGCCATTATTTAGCCACTCCACTTTGCACTGCAGGCTGCTGCACCGCTATCAGCGGTTTAAGATTCACAGTCTGAATTCTTTTTGCGTCAGGCACCTGCATCTGCAACTGCTGCGCAGCAATCTGCTCAATGCGTGAATGCATTGCCCAAGTACTCTGCTCCAGCTGCCATTGACCATATTCCTGGTTATATTGTTTTTCTGCCTGATTAAGCTGCTCAAGCTCTATATAGAGCTTGCGCGCCTTATGCTGCGCATTGACCAAGCCCAGGGACGAGAACATCAGCGCAAAAAACAGAATAAAGTTCAGGCGCGTCATAGTACTGACGTCCTTTCTGCCACGCGCAACACTGCACTGCGCGAACGCGGATTAACTTTCACTTCTTTTGCACTTGGCTTAACTGCCTTACCAACACTGATTAATTTAGGTTGCGGCAAATCAGCGGCACGTACCGGAAAGTTGGACGGCAGATCATCGCGATTTTCCTGACCGCGGATAAACTGCTTCACAATACGGTCTTCCAGCGAATGAAAGCTGATCACAGCCAGCCTGCCTTGAGGCCTCAACAAAGCCATGCACTGCGGCAGGGTTAACGATAATTCCTCAAGCTCCTGATTGACGAAAATCCGTAAAGCCTGAAATGTGCGCGTTGCTGGGTTCTGCCCTGGCTCAAACCGCGTGACTGTGTTTGCCACGACCTGGTGGTGATGGCGCGCCCGTCATTGCGCTCCTTAACAATCGCCCTTGCAATCGACTTAGCAAACCGTTCTTCACCATAATTTTTTATAACCTCCGCTAATTGCTGCTCTGTTGTGTTGGCAAGAAAATCTGCCGCCGTTTGCCCACTGCTTTGATCCATGCGCATATCCAGCGGCGCATCGTACCTGAAACTAAAACCGCGCTCCGCATCATCAATCTGCGGCGATGAAATACCCAGATCCAGCAAAATGCCGTCTACCGCCGTCACACCGATATCAGCCAGCCTGACCTGCATAGAGGCAAAGTGACTATGTATGATGCTGAATCGTGAATCGTTGATTGTTTTACCGGACTCGATCGCAGTCAGATCGCGATCAAAAGCAATCAGGCACCCTTGAGGCCCCAATTGCGATAAGATTTTTTTGGAATGACCGCCACGGCCGAAAGTGCCATCGACGTAAATGCCGTCAGGCTTAACAGCCAGAGCGTGCACGGCTTCATCCAGCAACACGGTAATGTGCGGGCTTGCTGACTCTGAAACTAAATTTGAATTTGATGCTGACACTTCTAAGGGGTACTTTTCTAATTCACTTGCGCCATCCAAACCCGCTGTTCCGGAAGACGCTTTTTTTGAAGACACTTTTTTTAGAGACAATGATGCTTTGGTGGGCGCGCTTTTCACGCCCTTAGTCACAGCGAAAATCCCTCTAATTCCGCAGGCATGGTAAACCCATCACCCTGCATTACTTGTTCCAACTGAGCTCGCCAGGCTTCCATGCTCCACAACTCAAAATGGCTACCCTGACCTACCAGCATGATCTCTTTACCCAAACCGGCAAAATCACGCAAAGCCGGTGAAACCAGCACGCGACCGGCGCTATCTAAACTAACATCTTCAGCAAAACCCACCAGCAAACGCTGCAAGGCACTTGATTGCTTGTCAAACGATGACAGCGCCATCAATTTGGATTGGATCGGCTCCCAAGCAGGCTGCGGATACAACAACAGGCAACGATGCGGATGCGCAGTCAGCACCAAGTTACCGGCGCACTCAAGCTGCAATGATTCCCTGTGCTTTGTCGGCACAGCGATTCTGCTCTTGGCATCCAAACTCAATGATGTTGCACCGCGAAACATAAGCCAGTTATTTTCCTTTTTTAAGATTTACGCACCAAACATCAGGCGCCTTACTCAAAAACAGCTACCATCACACACATATCAAAACGGGGGAATTGCCTAACTGCACTTTCACACCCAACCAACAACCCTTAGTAGTTATTAAACAGTGATGAACTATTTACTCTGGATGACTTGAAGGACAATTCCCCACAAAAACCCACTTTTCCCCACTAATGTGCACTATAGATAAAAAAAAAGCGCAATGCAAGCCCTTTTTTAGTATTTTTTCTTTATATGTCAATGACTTAGCGAATTTTCGTGATAAATATAAAATCGTTATAAATTAAGCACATAGCATATTATGTGAATGTGGAATATGAGAATGATGTTGAAAGCGATTGAATTGTAGACACGAGAGAAATTGAAAGAAAAAAATAATGCCATTTAACAGCGATTCACAGTAACCGTAAGTCAGTTAATGGCTTGTCCGTGGAGTCAACAAAATCAGGAGCGTATTGATACAAAGCCCGTAATAACCGTAAAGGTCATCACCATTTAACTAAACCAGTAAACTGGTAAGTTAAATGCGAAGGGCTTCCCCTATTTACTAAGCCGCTAAAGCGGCAAGTAAGCCAGTTACTGGCTTGTCCGTGGAATATATGCGGTAAACCGCATTATTCACACGCCAAAGAATTGAAGCTGGCCGATAAGCCGGGTTTTGTCACGCATTGCTGCGCGTAACAGTCATTCATCTAGGCGCATGATTACTCATGCGCTCGAGCAACCTACCCGCTAATGCCAGCCTATTTGGTCTTGCTGCAGATGGAGGTTACCGCGTTTCACCGTAACTTAATACGCTCGTCTCTGTGGCCCTATTCCTCGCCTTATACCTTGCGGCTTTCGGCGGACGGCCGTTAGCCGTCATCCCGCTCTTTGCAGCCCGGACTTTCCTCCCCTCACTTACGTGAGCGGCGACTGTCTAGCCAGCTTCAAGTGCATTTTAACACGCAAGCAACCATTCAGAACAAAGTTAAGAATTCAACAAAATAAAAGCACTGGATTGCCGCGCTTTGCTCGCAATGACGAGATTTGATATATTTTTAGCAAAAACAAGCAACGGTGAGAATTCAAATGGTTTTACAATCCCCTGCTACCGCGCCGAGCAGCGCAAGTATTATGGGAGCTTTCGGTAATCGGCTGTTTGAGCCCAAAGGTTTTATTGGGCGAGTTTCCGATTGCCGCCCATGATGGTGAGCAGCGCAGGAAGTTAGCGGTAGGGGGTAGCCTTTTCTTTGGTTTCTTTCTTTTGGCTAAACAAAAGAAAGAAACTCGCTTGTCGCGCGAGAGCGACGCATTAAATAACTAACCTTAACTTTCAAATTTCCAATGCACCATCTGCTCTGCCCTCAACGGCACGAGCACATCCCCGTCATAAGGCAAACTTCCCGGCACTTTCCAACTCTCTTTCACCAAAGTAACTTGCTCTGTATTACGCGGCAAACCGTAAAAATCCGCCCCATTAAAGCTGGCAAAAGCTTCCAGCTTATCCAGCGCATGCACAGACTCAAACGCCTCCGCATACAACTCCATCGCGGTTCGTGCCGTATACATACCCGCACAGCCGCAAGCGGCCTCTTTGGTATGTCTGGCATGCGGTGCACTGTCTGTGCCCAGGAAAAACTTAGCGCTGCCTGAAGTCGCCGCCTTAACCAGCGCAACACGATGCGTCTCACGCTTCAGCACCGGTAAACAATAGTGGTGTGGCTGAATACCACCTTTGAACATATCGTTACGGTTCATCAGCAAGTGATGCGCAGTAATCGTAGCCGCCACATTAGCAGGCGCCAGCGCAACAAAATCAGCAGCATCTTTAGTGGTGATATGCTCAAACACGACTTTCAATGCCGGGTACTTTTTGAGCAGCGGAATCATATGGCGCTCAATAAACACCAGTTCACGGTCGAATACGTCGATATCACTATCTGTCACCTCAGCATGCACCAACAGCGGCATGCCCAGCTTTTCCATAGCTGCTAAAGCCTCTGCACATTTATCCAGACTGGTTACGCCAGAGTCGGAGTTAGTTGTAGCACCTGCAGGATAAAGCTTCACACCATGAATAAGCCCACTCGCTTTTGCTTTGGCAATTTCATCAGCACTGGTGTTATCTGTTAAATATAGTGTCATTAACGGCTCGAATACCATGCCGACCGGCAATGCTTCCAAAATGCGCTCGCGATAAGCTAACGCTAACTCAGTCGTGGTAACCGGCGGACGCAAATTCGGCATCACAATCGCACGCGCAAATTGTCGTGCCGTATCGGGCAGCACCGCTTTCAATGCTGCGCCATCTCTTAAATGCAAATGCCAGTCATCAGGGCGGGTAATGGTAATTTTATTCATGATGTTTCGACTCATTTTTTAGTTGAAGTGCAAATTCGTATAGATCATTCTTTTTAAGCTGCGTAATGTCGGTTGCCAGCTTCACGGCCTGCTTTAAAGGCAGCTCGGCTAATAGCAATTTCAATACACGCACAGCGTCTTCCGGAATCGCTTCGGCTTCTTTCTGCGCAGGCGCTTCTATCAGCAGCACAAATTCACCGCGCTGCTGATTAGTGTCGGCCTCCAGCCACGCCATCGCATCACCCAGATTGCAGCTATAGAATGTTTCAAAAGTTTTAGTCAGTTCACGTGCAAACGTAATGCGGCGGTCAGCGCCCAATACCAGACTTAAATCTGCAATACATTCCAGAATTCTATGCGGCGCTTCATAAAACACCAGTGTGACGGTCTGCGTTTTCAGGCTCTCTAAAGCTCTGCGCCGCGCTGAACCACTGGCCGGTAAAAAGCCATGAAATAAAAATCCGTTTTGCGTAATGCCAGAGGCTGACAGGGCGGCAATCACCGCACTGGCGCCTGGCACCGGCACGACTTTAACACCGGCTTTGCGCACCAGATCAACCACCACCGCACCAGGATCGCTGATACCCGGCGTACCGGCATCGGTCACTAATGCGATATTTTCGCCTGCGTTTAACTGAATTAGCAGTTTTTCGGCAGACTGGTGCTCATTGTGCTCATGCACAGCAATGAGTTTTTTGCTGATGCCGAAATGGTTCAGCAAGCCGGAACTATGCCGCGTATCTTCCGCCGCAATCGCATCTACGCTTTTTAGAATATCCAATGCCCGCAGACTAATATCCTGCAAGTTTCCAATTGGCGTGGCGACAACATATAATATGCCTGAGGGATGCAAAATCAGATGACCATAAAATTATTTAATAACATTTTAGCAACATGCCTGCTTTTTAGCAGTTTATATTTACCCGCCCAAGCTGAAACTGCCAATAAAGTTCCGGCCGAAAAAACCAACACTCAAGTAAAAAAATCACCAGAAGCGAACTTTCTGGATGGCGATGCCTGTCTCAAGCAGGGCAATACAGCCTGCGCCAGATTAGCGCTGGCAAACATCCCCAGCACATCTGCTTACGCAAAACTCTTACAGGGCAGCATTGCATTCACCGAAAAGCAGACCGATAAAGCGCTGCTTTTGTTACTGCCGTTACAAACTGAAGAAAATCTGATACCGCAGGCCAAAATAACGCTGCATCAATCTCTAGCAAGCGCTTTTGAAAGCCTGGATGATACACAGCAGGCGATACAGCATTTAATGCAGGCTGAAGCCATCATGTACACCTCAAGAATCAAAGATGTTCAAACTGGTATCGCAGCAATTCATGATCGAATATGGGCCATGCTCAGCAAGCTGGAACAAGCTGAACTCATAGCATTACGCGGCAACAATACAGATAATATCTTTCAAGGCTGGATAGACTTGCGTCTTGCCGCCAGCAACCAAGACATGAACAGCAGCCTGACGGGCTGGAGTGCGATTTACCCCGATCATCCGGCACAGATTTTTGCCAAAAAACTCACCTTAGTCGAGAGCTCGCAACCAACGCAGCAGGCAAGCCTGATATCCGAAAGCAGCATCGCCTTAATCATGCCACTAACAACTGAAGCCTATGCTGCAAAAGCTGAAGCTTTCAAACTCGGTCTGGAAACAGCCTTAGCTAAACACGGGCTTCAGAACGAGGTTAAAACTTACCCAAGCGCAAAAAGCGAGCAGGATATAGATGAAATGTATACGCTGGCAAAAAATGAAGGCAATACATATTTCATTATGCCCAGCTTTGATACAGGCGAAGCAGCAGACAATCAAATCAAACAGACTGACACCGATAACATCGTCCACATCGCACCCATTCTTGATGATGAAGCACTGCATATTGCAGACTTTGCCCTTAGTCGAGGCATGCAGCAGATTGCTATCATTACCACAGACAATGATGCCTCTAAACTCATGACTATAAGCTTTCAGGCGGCATGGCAGAGTCGCGCAACTCATGAACATAGCAGTGACTCAATCACTATTATTACGCTGCCCGGCAATCTCTCCGCCACTGATAACAGCCTGTTTGAGCTTAAATCGCAACTGGCAGCAAAAGTACCAGACATGATTTTGCTGGCAATGCCGGCAACCGAAGCACGTTTGGTTAGGCCGCACCTTCAGATCAGTACACCGACTATGACGTTCTCAAACACCAATGAGATTATTGATGACGCGGCGGCGTATCATGTGCTTAATGCGGTAAGATTTTTTGATATGCCTTACCTGCTGACGGCAGATCAGCCGCCCTATAAAGATTATGCAGCAACGGATACTAACCTGAATTCAAATGCACTATTAAGATGTTTCGCGCTGGGCGTAGATAGCCTGCAACTATTGATAACTGCGCAGAAATTGCCTGATCGTGAAGTAGCTATCAGCGGACTAAGCGGTGTGCTTACCGTTGATAATTCTGGCAACATTAAACGCCAGCTGCCACTTGCCAGATTTACCCATAACGGTATTGCAGCAGAACAATAAAATCGTTCATGCCACAAAAAATACAGCCCAAACATCTGATTGAAGGCAATGCAGCAGAACAGCTTGCCGCACTTTTTCTGCAAAAGAAGGGTCTAAAGCTTGTCGAAAGAAATTTTCGCTGTGCTTATGGCGAAATTGATCTGATTATGCACGATGGCAACACACTGGTTTTTATTGAAGTACGCTTACGCAGCAGCGCTAATTTTGGCGGCGCGGCCATGAACATCAATCAATCCAAACAACAAAAACTGAGGCGTTCTGCTGCGCTATACTTGCAAACTCACGGAGATAGCGCTTGTCGATTTGACGCTATTTTAATGTCAAAACTTGATATCAACGCGTTAGAATGGATACAGGACGCTTTCTAGTTTATCAATTCAATTACTCACACAAAGGACGTCAACAATGAAATTAAGCTTAAAATTATTGGCAGCAATCGCTCTAGTATCTCAAATCACGGCATGTGTTCCTGTCGTTGTTGGTGGTGCCGCAGCTGGTGGCGCAATGGCTGCAGACAGACGCACTTCCGGCACTTATGTCGAAGATGAAAACATCGAACTTAAAGCCACAAAAAATATCTATGACACATTAGGTGAAGCATCACACGTCAACATCACCAGCTTTAAAGGTAATGTATTGATCACAGGTGAAGTACCTGACGCTGACACCAAAACCAGAACTGGCAACATGGTGCTAGCCATAGAAAATGTTAAAAGCATCACTAACGAACTGACGGTAGGCCCTAAAACCTCCATCAGTTCACGCACCAATGACTCCTATTTAACATCAAAGGTTAAAGCGCAATTCGTTTCAGAAAATCGTTTTCAAGCCAATTATGTAAAAGTAGTCACCGAAAACAGTGTGGTTTACCTCATGGGTTACGTGACTCAGAAAGAGGCTGACGATGCAGTTGAAATCGCGCGCAACACCAGCGGTGTGGCTAGAGTAGTTAAAGTGTTTGAATATATCCCGTAAAACTTATGTCATCTACCGCCTTGGTTTTATTGTGCTCACAGTTAAAGCGCAATAAAACCAAGACGGCATAAGTAGATACACAATCCACTGTATTAAAAATGAAGTTTGAATTTAGCAACTAAATTGCAGATGTTATAATGAGCGAAATTTTTAGCTGCTAGCAGTGTCTCAACATCCACATTTAACTGAGTTCAATACAAATCATGACGCAAACAAATAACGAAATTATCATTGAGGGTAATACCCGTGCCGGCAAACCGTTCCGCCCGAGCGACTGGGTTGACCGTATGTGCAGCACTTATGCTACCTTTGGTGATGACCGTAAACTGAAATATTCACCTTATCTTAAACCTAAAGTCATTAACGGCGTGCGTTGCCTGGCGGTAGATTTAAAACTGAAAACTGTAAATCCTGAAGGCTTTGCACAGCTGATGCATTTCGCCGAAGAAAACCAGCTCAATGTTCTGGACGGCGCAGGCAACAGCATCGCTGTACCTCAATAAGATTAGCGCAATCATATAAAAACCTGAAGTAGTCCGTTAGGTTAAGCCTGATAAATAAAGCTGTAATATTAATATTGCAGCTTTATTTTTTTCCGGCAATCAGGCGCTCGATATATTCTCTGGTAATAAGTCCACGCTTTATTTTAACCAGCGCGCCTTGCGGGTTATAAATGTAAGTGGTTGGCATTACCTCTGCCGACCCGATTTGCGCGGTAACACTATCATCTCCCAGCACTATCGGATAAGACATCAGCATATCATCTACATATTCGTTAACCTCTTTCACGTCTTTATAATCAAACACCACGCCCAAAACCATTAAGTCTTTTTGCTTGCGCTGATCGTAAAGGTTAACCAGATCAGGCACTTCTTCCAGACACGGTGGGCACCAGGTCGCCCAATAATTAACCAGCACCCATTTACCTTTGTAGCTGGACAGCTGATGTTTGTTGCCGGACATGTCTTTGAGCACGAAATTAGTTGCAGCCGCGGGCTCCGCAAATACAAGCTGATTAGCAGATAGAAGCTGGCCAAGCGTAAAAGCCACCAAGAAAATCAAAACTCTTTTCATTTAACTTTTAAAATCCATATATTTTTTGAAAATCCAGCATCATTTTTGAACTAAATCAGATTTATTCAGCACTTAATACAAGATCGATAGTTGCAATTATAACTACCAGCCTGCATAGTGATATCATACAATTAATCGATAGCTTGATAATGTAACTAAAATTTTAAAATAGACTTAAAACTGTATCGCTGTTTAGATACGATCCACCATAACAGCCAGTAATTCAATTTTAAATTTCACAAGTTAAAGAAGCCACTTCACGAAATCATTTTTTTTCGTTACGATACACATTTATTACAAAGTATTATTCATTAGAGGTTTACCATGAGCGAACACATCACACACCTGAGCGATGCGAGTTTTGA
>LNAP01001042.1_pt1 | contig 37986 bp, 40 predicted proteins | sample 602601 | NCBI WGS metagenome assembly LNAP01 (sample SAMN02440304, study PRJNA202911) | soil metagenome | biome: Subtropical and temperate rainforests or woodlands; isolation source: soil samples (1 kg each in a 20% v/v slurry with milli Q water) were... ... | reverse complement strand
CTTCAGCCGCTTGCACCTGGAAATCGATGCCATCACGAGCCAGTGCCTGAATCCTCGCATTTTCGGCGGTTGCGGCGCTTAGCGTCATGAATCCTTCGCCGCTGTTTCCGTACGGCTTCGGAAGGCGTGCTTCGCGCTGCTTGCCGTCGATCACGTACTTGACGATCCAACGCTTATCGCCGCTGATTGGCACGCGGATGTACAGCCCGGTGTCGACCGTGAGCTTGTATGGCGCCGGGATGTCTTTGACAAACCCAGCCTGTTCAGGTCTTTCCACGCCTCCGATCGCTGAGGGCAAGGGGGGTGAGGTAGGCACCTTGCGGCGATAAACTCGCTTCGTGACCCTCACGTCTTCGTGGTGCAGAAGCTCCTGGGCGGCCACGTCGGAGTCTGAATCCGATGCGGCTTTCGCTCGCATGTCGTGAAAAATGATCTCCCTCGCCCCGATCCCCAACTTCTCGCGCACAGTGCGCCAAAGGCTCTTGAACGCCTCCTTGTCGTAGGGCTTCCCGCTGTTTCATGAAGAACAGGGAGTCGCTCGGCAGGCTGGCGGCGCCGCCGCGGTTCTTCTTGCGCAACTCGATCGCACGGTTTAGCGCATTGAGGAGGTCGGGCGTCATCGTGTAGGCCTTCGTGACGTAGCCCTTGTCGTTTTTCTTTTTCGTTGCACGCAGTTCGATCCGCTCGGCATCGAAGTCACCGATGCGAATGTCGAAGATCATGCCGATGTGGGCGCCAGTCTGCGTGCTGATCTCCAGCATGCACTGCAGCACTGGGCTTCCCAGGCGAGCGGAGCCATGATCGGCTCGTCTCGGACAACACGCTGCGTGCCGCGCTTTTGACGTTGGACTACGGTCCCACGGTTCACGCTGTCCATGGCTTCAGAGCCACGGCGAGAATCTTGTTGGCCGAAGTGCTGGAAGTCGATCCGCTCGTGATCGAAGCGCAGCTTCCCGGTTTGCTGCGACTCGTCCAGGTCGTACATCATGGGCCACGATCAGGTGGCGTCGGCGGCCGCAAGCCCGCTCACACGCCGAACCAATGCCTGTCGTCGCTGCGCGGCTGATAGATAGGATCGCGCTGCTCCCTGAAGCCGGCGAGCGCTTCCTTCGAGTCGGGATGCCCGCTCATGCGCACCGTTGCGCTTTGCTCGAACTCGTAGCCCGAGGTCAGGTCCATCCACTCGATGCGGTCGAGCACCCGCTTGCTGACGCGCACCGCCGTTGGACTGAACGACGCGATGCGCTGTGCCAGGCGTATGGCCTCGACCATCAACTGGTCGTCCTCGCAGACGAAGACGGCGCCACCTGCAGCGGCGAACTGCTCGGCCGGCATCGGTTGCCCGGTAAAGTACATGCGCCGCACCAGGGGTTGGGGGGCCATCCGGGACAGATGTCTTGCGCCACCCATGACGCCGACGGTGAGCTCCGGCAGTCCGAAGCGGCTGCTGCGAGCCGCCACCACGAAATCGCAGGAGCCGGCGAGCGCCAGGCCGGTGCCCAGCGCCGCACCGTGCACCGCGCCGATCACCGGGACGCGGCAACTGGAGACGGCGAAGAAGGCCTCCCGGACGCGCCACATGCGCTCGACCGCGTTCTCCGGGGTCATGGTGGCGAACTCCTCCAGATCGTTGCCCGCGCAAAAGTGCTTCCCCTGCCCACCGAGCACGATGGCGCGCACGTCGTCGCCGAGGTGGTCGGCATCGCTGAACAGTTGCTTGAGCTCGATGTACATCTCGCGGTGCACGGCGTTGGCCGGCGGGCGGGCGAGCTGCACGACATAGACTCCGTTCTCGCCGGGCTCGACGCTGAGGTATTTGAAGAGAGGCATTGGATTCCTTTTTCGGTTGAACAACGAGGAGGGCGTGTCACGGACTCTGCGCGGGCGGAGTCCCGTAGACCGGCGTGGCCAGCCCAAGCGCAAGCGCCTTGATCTGCAGCGCAAGGTAGAGCGAGTAGTGACGCGACTGGCTCAGATTGCCGCCGTGGAACCACAAGCCCTGTTGGCGGGTCGGCTTCCACATGTTGCGAAGCTCCCCCTCCCAGGGGCCAGGGTCGTTGGCAGTGCCCGAGCCCACGCCCCAGCAGCGCCCCACGCGTTCGGCGACCTCCGGTGACACAAGGTCGGCCACCCAGTGGCTCATCGAACCGTAGCCGGTGGCATAGACGATCAGGTCCGCCGGCAACCTCTCGCCATTGGTGAGCACCACGTCCTCGGCCCCGACGCGCTCGATTTCGACGCCGCTGCGCAAGCCGATCTGACCGTCGGCGACCAGCTCCGAGGCGCCCACATCGATGTAGTAGCCTGAGCCGCGCCGCAGGTACTTGGTGTGCAGTCCGGATCCATCCTCGCCGAAGTCGAGCATGAAGCCCACCGCGCGCAGGCGGTCGTAGAAGGCAGCGTCGCGCCGCGCAATGTCCTCGAACACCGGCCGAGCCAGCACGGGCGAGACCTTCAACGGCAGCGAGGCATTCATCAGGTCCGCCTGGTCGGTGCCGATGCCGGCTTCCAGTGAGTCCTCCGAGTACAGCTTGCCGATGACGCACTCCATCAGGGTGTCGGACTTCACGACGAGCGTCGACGATCGCTGGATCATGGTCACATCGGCGCCGTGCTCCCAGAGATCGGCGCAGATGTCGTGTGCGGAGTTGTTGGCGCCGAGCACGACGCACCGCTTTCCGCGGTAGGCTTCGCCACCCCTGTGCGCGCTCGAATGGTATTGCTGGCCCCGAAATTCATCCTTCCCAGGCAACTGCGGCACGTTCGGATAGCCCGAAACGCCCAGCGCGAACACCAGTTGTGAGGGGCGCAGAACGATCGTCTCGCCGGCGCGCTCGACAGTCACCTCCCACTGCCGGGAGGCTTCGTCGAAGCGCGCGCCGCGGCACTCGGTGGATGTCCAGTAGTTGAGCTCCATGAGCTCGACGTAGGCCTCGAGCCAGTCGCCCAGCTTGTCCTTTGGCGTGAACACCGGCCAGTGGTCGGGAAAGGGAAGGTATGGAAGGTGGTCGTACCAGACCGGGTCGTGCAGGCACAGCGACTTGTAGCGCCGGCGCCAGGAGTCGCCGGCGCGTGCGTTGCGCTCGATGACCAGCGTCGGTACGTCGAGCCGCCGCAGACGTGCCGCGAGTGCAATGCCCCCCTGCCCGCCACCGATGATCAGGCAGTACGGCTGCCGGGTGGTGCCGAGTGCGGCGGTCTCCTCGGCGCGCGCGTCGAGCCAGGTCTGGCGGCCCGGACCATAGCGGTGCTCGGTGCCCAGCCATCGGCGGCGCCCGCTGCGCTCCTCGTGGCCCTTGAGTTCGCGCAGCGTCGTGAAGAAGGTCCAGCAGCGGCCATCGCGCAATCGCAGGTGCCCCTTGCCGCGACCGGCCGCGGTCTCGAACGTGAACCAGGCCTGGGTCACGGTGCCGTCGGACTGCGCCGCACCGTCGAGCTGCCAGCCCGCGGGTGCCGCCTGTGCCAGCGTGTGGCGCAGCATCTCGCGTATCTGCGCGCGCCCTTCCGAGGTATGGATGTTCCAGGTGAACGCGACGAAGTCGCGCCAGAAGCACTCGTCGCCATCGAAGAGAGAGACGGCGCCGTCGACGTCATGGTTCGCGAGCATGGCACTCAAGCAGTCCAGCCATTGGGCTGCTTCGGCGGTCGGAGATGCGAGGGGTGCATGCATGGTCTGCTCAACCCTTCAGTTGCGATTCCCGCGTGATGACGAAGGGCAGATGCCCCTCCTGCAGGAAATTGGCCTCGTCCTGGCGCGTGGCTTCGTAGGCGGGGGTACCGACGGTCTTCTTCATCTCTTCCGTCGAATCGAACCATGTGACGGCGAGCCCGTCGAAGGCCGGGGCGGGATCGACCGCATAGCCTTCGGCACAGAGGTGGTTCTGCTCGTAGCGTCGGAACCCCTCGATATGGCAGGCCAGCGGGCCGTGGTGTTCACGCCAATAGCGCCCGAAACGCTCCAACGGCATGTCCGGGCGGCGATTGACGAACTCGATGCTCTTCACGCTCCCTTCCACAGGCGTGCCGTCCTTCATCACATGCACGTCCACCGGCATGGCCACGGTGCGGCCGGTATCGAGAAAGTCTTCGTTCGACGCCGCCGTGGCCATGCCGCGATGGGCATAGCGGCCACGCGCTTCGGCGCTGTGGAACCAGAGTTCTTCGATCCCGTCGAACAGCAACTCGCCCTTGGCATAGCCCTGCGGCAGCGTGTACGACTGGACGTAGCGACGCACCGAGAGCTGCTCGCAGACGCGCGGGCCGTGAACATCACGCAGGTGTGCGTGGAAGGCCGGTACCGTCAGGTCCGGACGACGCTTCAGAAGGAACACGAGCTTGAACATCTTTTCTCCGTGATGGGGTGTCGGGGCCGGCAGGAAGGTGCGACGCGCTCAGCCCGAAGAGCGCGGCTGGAGGCTGCGTTCGCGCCGCTCGAGCCACCAGCCGATCGCGTCCGGCCAGCGTCGCCAGCCCTGGGCACCCTCAAGCTCGAGCGCGGCCTGCAGGGGCCAGTTGGGATTCACCAGCAACTCGCGGCCCAGCGCGATCAGGTCGGCCGCGCCGGCCTGCAGGATGTTCTCGGCCTGTGCGGCGGTGCGAATCAGGCCGACGGCGACCGAAGGCATGCCGGCCTCGGCCCGCACCCGAGCCGCGAATGGCACCTGGAAACCGGGCGTACGTCCCACCAGCGCCGCGCCGCGTGGCAGCTTGGGCCCTCCCGACGAGCAGACCACTGCATCGACGCCCCGAAGCCGGAGTTCGGAGGCGAAGCGCACGGTATCGTCCATCGACCATCCGGCATCGACGCCATCGACCGATGAAACCCGCACGAAAAGCGGTCGCGCGTCGGGCCATTGGCGCCGCACGGCATCGGCCACCCGAAGCGGAAAGCGCATACGGTTCTCGAGGCTTCCACCGTGGCGATCGGTGCGCTGGTTCAGCAGCGGCGAGAGAAACGCATGCAGCAGATAGCCGTGCGCGCAATGCAACTCGAGCACTTCGAAGCCCGCGTCCCGGGCACGGCGCGCGGCCGCCTCGTAGGCCGCGACCATCCGGTCCATCGCGTCCTCGTCCATCGCCTCGGGCACCACCCAGCCGCCGTCGAAGGGCTGTGCGGAGGACGACACCAGGGGCCAGGCCGGCTCGCCACGGGCTGCGTCGTCCGCGCCCAGCGGTGCACCGCCGTGCCACGGGCGCTGCGTCGCACCCTTGGGTCCGCTGTGCCCCAGCTGGATGCCCGGAACGGCGCCTGCGCCTGCGATGGACGCGGCGATGCGCCCGAGTCCCGGCATGTGTGCATCGGACCAGATGCCCGCGCATCCGTGCGTGCCGCGCCCCCGCGCCTCGACGGCACTCGCCTCCATCATCACGAGGCCTGCACCCCCCTGCGCGAAACGGCCCAGGTGCACGAGGTGGAAATCGTCACAGAAGCCGTCATGCGCGCTGTAGGTGGACATGGGCGAGACCACGATGCGGTTCTTCAGCCTGGTTCCGCGCAAGGTGATCGGCTGGAAAAGCCGATGCGCGTCCGGTGCTTCGGCAGCGGGTATCGCTCTCATCGCCCCGCTCCGGCTTCGCCGGGGAACTCGCCGTCGGCAACCTGCCTGCGCAGTTCTGCCTTCAGCACCTTGCCCATAGCATTGCGCGGCAGCGCCACGACCACATGAATCGTCCGCGGCACCTTGAAGGAGGCCAGCGCGCCCTGGAGCAGCCGGTCCAGCGCGGGCCGGTCGAACACGGCTCCGGGCCGGGGTACCACGAAGGCGGCGATGTCCTCGCCGAGGCGCGGATGCGGCACGGCGATCACCGCCGCCTCCAGGATCTGGTCGGAACGGTAGAGCACCTCCTCGATCTCGATGCTGCCGACCTTGAGGCCGCCCCGGTTGATGATGTCCTTGCGTCGATCCGTGTAGTAGAGGAAACCGTCCTCGTCCAGGTAACCGACGTCGCCGGTCTTCACCCAGCCATCGTCCAGCGTCTCCTGCGTGGCTGCCGCATTGCCGTAGTAGCCCTTCATGCAGGCCGGGCTGCGCACGCAGATTTCACCCACGCCGCCGACGCTGGTCGTCACGCCTTCCTCGTCGACGATGCGGATCTCGCACAAGGGCATGGGGCGCCCCGTTGAACCGGAGCGTGCGTCGATATCCTCCGGTCCGAGCAGGGCACCGGTGGGACCGGTCTCGGTCATGCCATAGTTCTGCCGCTGTTCCACGTTCGGGAAGCTCGCGCGCAGCGTCTCGATGGCCTCGCGCGGCATCACCGCACCACCATAGTTCCACACCCGCAGCGCCGGGAGATCGGCGCCGCCGCTGCGCTTCAGTTCATCCAGCAGGAAGAGCAGGTGCGAGGGCACGCCGAGGAACACGGTGGTGGCGATCTCGCGCATGCGCGCCAGCACATCGGGCGCCTTGAACTCGGGTTCGGTCACCAGCGTCGCTCCGGCCCACAGGGCCGCCATCAATGTGAATTGCGTGCCGGAACTCGTGCAAAACGGAATGGGATGATGGTAGACGTCGCCGGCAACGAGCGTGAGCGCGGACGAGTAGATGGCGCCGCATGCCAGTGCGGTGCCATGTGTGTGCATCACGCCCTTGGGCTTGCCGGTGGTCCCGGACGTGAAAATGATGTTGGCCGGCGTGTCGTGATTCGCATCCGGAAACTCGCGGCATGGCGCTGCCGGCCCGGGTGCCGGCCATCCGACCCACCCCGGCAGGACTTCGTCGCACATGCCGATGCGAAAACTCAACGCCCGGGCGTAGCTCGTGCCGTCCACGCGCGCGGCGAATTTCGGCGAGGCGATGATACCCGCACAACCGGTGAGCCTCAGCGCATGATCGATCTCCTCGTCGACGTAGCGCGGATTGACCGGCACCATGACGCAGCCCATGCGCAGCAGCGCGAGGTAGGCGATGACGCACTGGGCATAGGCCGCCCCCTCGGCAAGGATGGCGATGCGGTCGCCACTGCGCAGACCGAGCGCATGCAGGCCCGAGGCCACGCGGCAAGTCGCGTCCCGCAGTTGGACGTAGGTCCAGCGCAGGCGTCCACCTTCGATGCTGGGCATATCGACGGCGATGCGAGACCCGGCGCGCTCGGCCCAGCCGTCCAGGAGCGCGTTCACGCTCGTCGTGGCGGCCAGCTGCGCCTGCAAGGCGGGGGCCGGCTGATGGCTATGGCTTTGTGTCATGGAATGACCTCTTCTCACTTGATGGACAGTCGGGGTGACGGGCATCCGGCTTCACGCCTGCAGCCCGCTGCGCACCAGCGTCATGTAGGTGCGCACGACCCACTCCGGCAACTTCTTGCCGGGCGGCGCATCCTTGAGGTAGCGCATGTAGAGGTAGGTGCGAGCACCCTCGAAGACATGCGCCATGACTTCGAGCTCGGCTTTCCGCAGCGGCGTGATCCGGCCCTGCGCCACGTCGCGCTTCATCGACGAGACATAGTGCTCGGTGAGGACTTTCATGTGCTTGCGGTGCGCGATGGGCGCCGCCATCTCCGCTTCGTTCAGCACGCGGTAGAAACCGCGATGCTCGCGCAGGAAGTCGATGGTCGCGACAAAGCCCCGCTCCTCGACCTCAAGGAAGCTGGTTGCGCCGCTGACCTCGCCGCGCACGTAGGCGATCAGCTGCTGGCCGAAGTGCGGCAGCAACTGGTCGAACAGCGCCTGGCGAGACGCGAAATACAGGTAGAACGTGCCCTGTGCGATGTCGGCCCTCTCGACGATGCGCGAGATCGTCGTGTCCGCGTAGCCGAATTCGCCGACAACCGCGGCAGCGGCGTCGAATATCTTCAACCGCACCAGCGCCACGCGTTCCTCGCGGGTCGGGCGTCTGGTGCCGGACGCTGCGACCGCCCGCTGCCCTGCGACGGCAGTCCGCAACGCCTTCACGGGCCCACGCCGGCGGACGGCACTCGGCTCAGACAGCAAGGTAGCGCTCCGCAATCTCCGGCTGTGCATCGTAGGCTTGCCAGGTGCCATGGAAGACGATGCTTCCCGTGTCCATCACGTACACGTAGTCGCTGCATTGCCGCGCGAACCAGACATTCTGTTCCGCCACGAGCAGGGCCGTACCCTCGACGTTGCAGGCATGGGCGACCTGTGTGGCCATCTGCTCCACGATCAGCGGTGCAACACCCTCGGTGGGTTCGTCCAGAAGCAGGCAGTCCGGGCGTGCCACAAGTCCGCGCGCGACCGCCAGGATCTGCTGCTGCCCCCCGCTGAGCTGCGTGCCCTTGCGCTCGCGCAACGCGCCAAGCACCGGGAACAATGCGCAGCTCTCGTCGAAGGAGCGGCAGGCTTTGCCTGCCCGGGCGCCCTGGTGCGCCAGCAGCAGGTTCTCCTCGACCGTGATGTGCGGGAAGATGCGCCGATCCTCCGGCACGAGCGCCAGGCCCCGTCGGATCCGCAGGTGGGTGGGCATTCGCTCCAGCAAGACGCCGTCGAAGGTGACACTGCCTTTGACGCTCGGCCCGCCTCCGACGATGCTCTTGAGCAGGCTGCTCTTGCCGGCGCCGTTGCGCCCGAGCAGCGCAACCCGCTGCCCCCGCCGGACTTCCAGGTTGATGTTGCGCAGCGCGATGCTGTCGCCGTAGAACGCGTCCATGTTTCGCAGTTCAAGCATGCTCGTGCCCCAGGTAGATTTCACGCACCACCGGCGACGCTCGCACCTGCTCCGGCGGGCCCGAGGCGATCACCTCGCCGTAGTTCAGCACCGTCACCTGATCGGCCAGCGCGAACACCACGCTCATGTCGTGCTCCGTCAGGAGGATGGCCATGTCCTGCGCCTTCGCGATCCTCTTGAGCAGCGCCACCGCACCGAGCCGGTCGCCGGGCGACATGCCCGCCATCGGCTCGTCGAGCAGCAGCATGCGCGGCCGCAGGGCCAGCGCCAGCGCCAGTTCGAGGCGCTTGCGCTCGCCATAGGCCAGCACGGCGGCGGTCTCGCCAACCCGCCCACCCAGTTCCACGGTCTCGAGGATGCGCAGCGCCTCGGCCTGGGTGGCCGGCGACGGCGACACGCCGAAGTGCCGCACCCCGGGCTCGTGCGCGAAGCGCGCCCGCGACTCGAGCGCGATCACCAGGTTCTCCAGCACCGACATCTCGCCAAAGACTCGTGCCACCTGGAAGGTGCGGCCGATGCCGAGGCGGACACGCTCGTGGCCCGGCATCCGGCTGACGTCGCGCCCGAAGAATTCCACGCTGCCCGCGTCGGCGAAGACCTCGCCGCTCAGGACCTTGAAGAGCGTCGTCTTGCCGGCGCCGTTGGGCCCGATCACGGCATGCGTGGTGCCCGGCGCGATGTCGATGTGGACGTCCTTCAGCACCGGGATCTCCCCGTAGCGCTTGTAGATGTCTTTGGCTGTGAGTGCGCCGGTCATGCCTGGGCCTTTCCTTCGGCGCCCGTCGCCGCAGCGGCCCCTGCGGGCGGCACCCGTCTCGGGGCCCCAAGCGAATGCACCAGGCGCTGCACGCCGCCGGCCAGGCCGCCCGGGAAGACCAGCACCACTGTCAGCAGCGTCACGCCAATCATGATTTCCGACAGGCCAACGACGGTCCGGGTCGCATGCTCGACGCCCAGGAACACGACCACGCCCGCCACCGGGCCCCAGAACGAGGCGGCGCCGCCCAGCAGGCAGAACAGGATCGGCAGCGCCGAGAAGCTCCAGTGCGCGACCTCGGGCGTGAGGATCTGTGCCAGCGGCGCATACATGGCGCCCGCCAGACCCGCACCCACGCCGCTGAGCGCGAAGGCCTGCATGCGCGCGCGGTGCACGTTGATCCCGAGGAAAGCCGCGCGATCGGGTTCCAGCCGTGTGGCGGCCAGCCGCCTGCCGATCGGACCGTTCCACAGCAACCACGCGCACGACCCGGCCACGAGCGTGACGACCAGCAGCAGGAAGTAGAGCGCATGGCCCTGGCTGAGGTCCACCGTCGTCACGCCCAGGTCGAGTCGGGGCGGCTTCAGTCCGGTCAGTCCGTCTTCGCGGCCAAGTACCGTCGACTTCGAGATCACGATGTGCAGCAGTTCGGCCAACGCGAGCGTGAGGATCGCGAAGTAGTTGCCGCTCGAGCGCCGCAGCGCCAGCGCCGCGACGAACAGCGCCAGCACGCCGCCCACCAGCGCGCCGATCACCAGGATCAACGGCAGCGGGATCGGTATGCCCTTCTGCAGCAGCAGTCCGGCCGTGTAGGCCCCGGCCGCAAAGTAGGCGGCGTGACCGAAGCTGACCAGGCCTGCGAGGCCGAAGATCACATTGAAGCTGAGCGCGAAGACGATTTGCACCAGGGCGACGCCCGCAAGGAAGCGCAGGCCACCATCGGCCCACAGCGGAATCGTGGCGAAGGCCGCGACCAGCAGGGCCATCAGGACGAGGTCGCGCCGGTAGGTGGCCCGCAGGCCGATCGGCCGCAGCGGGGCGTTCATCGCAGTCCTTTCATCAGGCCCTGGGGACGGACCAGCAGAATCGCAACGAGTGCCACGAAGAAGAAGATGCCCGGCACTTCCGGGAAGACGCTGTCGCCCAGCGCGGTCACCAGGCCGAGCAACAGGGACGCGACGAAGGCGCCGCGGATATTGCCCAGCCCGCCGACGATCAGCGCACCGAAGGCCTGGATGATGAGCGAGCTCCCCATCGTCGGCGACAGGCTCTGGTTGACAGACAGGAGGCTTCCGGCCAGCCCCGCCAGCGCGAAGCCGATGATGACGGTCCAGGAGAGCGACGCGTTCACGTTGATGCCCACCACGTTGGCCATCCAGGGATCGATGGCGACCGCCTGGATGCGCTTGCCCACGTCGGTGCGGTGGATCACGAACTCGAGCAGCATGAAAACCACCACCCCGCTGCCGATGACGAACAGCACGAAGACCGGGGCGATGAAACCGCCCATCGACACCGCGCCGCTCAACGCGGGCGGCGGCGGGACGCTCAGGAAATCGATGCCCCACACCAGCTTGACGATGCCCTGGCACAGCAGCAGCAAGGCATAGGTGGCGATCAGCGAATAGGCGTCATTGACACCCCGAAGGCGCCGGAACACCAGCCGCTCCACCACGGCGCCCAGCGCCCCCACGGCGATGGCGCACAGCACGGCAAGCGCCAGAAAGACCCACAGGCTGTCGGCCTGCAGCAGATGGCCGATGGAGTACGACAGGTAGGCACCCACCATCAGAAACCCGCCGTGCGAGAAGTTCAGGATGTGAAGGATGCCGAAGACCAGCGACAGCCCGGCGGCCGTCAGGAAGATGGTCATCCCCCATGACAGGCCGTTGAGCACGATGAAGGACATCTGCTGCATGGGAGCCGTCTCAGCGCTTGATGTGCTTGAAGGCGAGCGGCGTGCCGGGGGTCGGCGGGTCCATGAACGCCTCGCCCGGCTTCGTCACGTACTCCACCACCTCGAAGCCTTCCGCCGCGGTCGCGGAACCGCGCAGCTTGTAGAAGACGATCGGCTTGATGGCCTGATGGTCTTCCTTGCGGAACGTGCGCGGGCCACAGCCGGTGTCGAAGCGGACCTTTTCGAGCGCCGCGATCACCGGGTCGGTCGCCGAGGAGCCGGCCTCCTGGATCGCCTTGGCGTAGGCCATGACGGCGGCGTGCCCTTCCGACACGAAGCCGTCCGGGAAGCGATCCTTGGTGCGGCGGGTGTACTCGGCCAGCAGCGTGCGGCTGGTCGGGACATTCTCGAACGCGCCCGCATACCAGTGCGATCCCACCCACATCTCGGGCAGTTCCTGCCGCATGGCGCGCGCAACGATGAACTCGTTGCTCGAGTCGACCACCACCTTGGCCTTCTTGAAGAAGCCGAAGGGCTGCGCCTGCTTGAACAGCGTAACCGCATCGCCGCCGTAGGGCGACATGAAGTAGCCCTCGGCCGGCAGCGCCATCATCGATGCCACCACGTTGCGATAGTCCGTGGCGCCGTACTGCGACTTCACCGCCTGCGTGATCTTCGGCTGCTTCTTCGCCACCGACGGGTAGTACTCCAGGATGCCTTCCTCGAAGCAGTTCCAGGTGGTTCGCCCGTACTCGTGGTCGGGAATGACACCGGACCATGACGTCACTTCCGGATAGCGCTCGGCCATGACGTTGGCGATGAAGCGCTCGCGCATGTACGGGTTGTCGGTCACGCGGAAGTAGTTGCGTACGAAGGCCTCCTTGGTGAGCCGGTCGGAGTGTGCGGCGCAGGTGATCAGCACCGCCTTCTGCTGGTCGAGCATGGCGGTCAGCGCCAGGGCTACCGCGCTCGACACCACGCCCATCTGGAGGTTCACGCCGTCGCTGGAGAGTTCGCGCGAGGCGACGGTGGCATCGGCCGGCTTGGCCTTGTCGTCGCGCACCACGAGCTCCAGCTTGCGTCCTCCCACGCCGCCCGCCTGGTTGATCTGGTCGACGGCGATCTGCGCGCCCATCAGCATGGGCTGGCCGAGCGGCGCCTGCGCCCCCGTGAGCGAACTGATGAAGCCGATCCTGATCGGCCCGGAGGCCTGGGCCATGGCGAGCCCGGCCATCAGCGTGCTCGAACCCATCACGCTGCCGGCGCCGATCGCCTTGATCACATCTCTGCGATTTGCATTCATGTCTGTCTCCTTCGATTGATTCAAATTCCGGTACGCGAGCGCACCGGCTGCTCTGTGGTCAGGCGCCCTGCACGGGGCCCGCACCGCCGAATGCGCTCCATCCGCCATCCACCGGCACGACCGCGCCGGTGAGGTAGCTGGCCCAGTCGGATACCAGGAAGGCCGCCACCCGGGCGATCTCATCGGGCTGGCCCATGCGGCCCAGCGGCGTTCGCTCGCCGATGGGGCCGGCATTCACGCGCCGGTCCTGCAGCAGTGCGCCCGTCATGGGGGTCTCGATGTAGCCCGGTGCGATGCAGTTGACGCGCAGGCCCTGCGGCCCCCACTCGCAGGCGAGCGATTTGGTCAGCATGGCGACGGCCGCCTTGGCCGGCCCGTAGGCGCTGCGGCGCGGGAATCCCGCAAGTCCTGTGATCGACGAGAGATTGACGATCGCGCCCTGGCGCCGCGGCAGCATCGCCCGCGCCGCCTGCCGGCAAGCCAGGAAGGTGCCCCGCAGATTGACGTCGAGCACGCGCTGCCAGTGCACGATGTCCTGCTCGATCGTGGGCACCAGCTCGTTCACGATGCCCGCGGAATTGACGAGGATGTCAAGCTCACCCGTGGCCGCCCGGGCCTCCTGCACCATCGCATCGATGTCGTCGATGTTGCAGACGTCGCCTCGCACGTGGCGGCCAGACACGTCGCCGCCGCGGCGCTCGTCCAGATCGGCGGTGACGACGTGCGCCCCCAGCGCGGTGAACAGCTCGGCCACGGCGCGGCCGATGCCGCTGCTGCCCCCGGTGACCAGCGCGCTGCGGCCGGTGAGATCGATCGCGTTCGGCATCACGGCAGACTCCTCAGGGTGGACTTGTAGATGTTGTTGCGCTGGACGGCGGAGGACCCGCCGATGATCGGAAGACCCAGCGCATCGCGCACGTAGCGTTCGACGTCGAAGTCCTTCACATAGCCGTAGGCGCCGAAGATCGTCTGGCACTCCAGCGCGACGGCCTTGCAGGCTTCGGTGGCGAAGAGCTTCGCCATGGAGGTCTCGGCGGCGCACGGCCGGTGTCGGTCGCACAGCGCGGCCGCGTCGTACAGCATCAGGCGCGCCGCGTGCAGTTGCGTGCGCATGTCCGCCAGCTTGTGGCGGATCGACTGGTACTCGGCGATCGGCTTGCCGAACTGGCGCCGCTCGAGCGAATAGGTCCAGGCATCGTCGAAGGCGGCCTGCGCGATGCCGACCGCCATGGCCGCGACTTCGAGCTTTTCCACATCGAGTCCGACGCCCGCGATCATCGACCACGCATCGTCGATCCGCGCCTCGCCGCCCAGCACGTTCGCGACAGGCACGCGGACGTTCTCGAAGCTCACGTCCGTGGTCGGAAAGCCCTTGAGGCCGAGCCCGTTGATCGGCGCGATCGTCACGCCGGGGGTGCCGGGCGGAATCATCAGCAACGTGAGGTTGCGGTACCTCGCCGCTTCCGGCCCCGTGCGCACGAGCGTGTAGATCAGGTCGCTCTCGCCGGCGCCGGTGATGAATCGCTTGTTGCCATTGACGACGAACGTGTCGCCCTCGCGCACCGCACGCGTCTTCACGCCCGCCAAGTCGGCACCGACGTCGGGTTCGGTCCAGCCGTAGGCGAAGATCATCCGTCCCTCGACCACCTTCGGCAGCAGTTCGTCGCGTTGCGCCTGGGTACCGAATTCGGCGATATTCATCCCTGCATAGCAGGCGGCGTTGATGTAGGGAATCGCCACCGCCAGGCTTCGGCGAGCCAGCTCCTCGATGACCACCATGGCTCCGACGATGTTGCGGCCCAGGCCGCCGTGCGCCTCCGGCACCGTGAGCCCGAGCACGCCCAGCGCCGCGAGCTTGTCGAAGACCTCGCGCGGAAAGCGGTTCTCCTTGTCCCACTGCGCCGCGAGCCCGCGCGGCATTTCGTTCGCGACGAACTTGCGCACCAGATCGCGGACCTGCGCAATGTCCTCGGTTGCCTCGGCGTTCATGTGCGTCCTCTCTCTCCATGGGCCGGGCGATGGCCCGGAAGCGGGGCGTCTGGCGCTTCTCGCGAAAGGGCACCGGCGAAACGCACGGTGGGGTGGGTGTCGATGTTCATGGGAATTCCTGCAGAGGAAAGGTCAGGCCGCAGCGGCAGACCACTTGAAAATGTTGTTGCGCTGGATCGCGGAGGAGCCGCCCATGATGGGAACCAGCAGCGCGTCGCGGACATAGCGCTCCGCGTCCGTGCCCTCTACATAGCCCTCGGCACCCAGGAGGGCTTGCGATCGGAGCGCGACATCGCGGGCGGCCTCGCCCGCCAGCAACTTGGCCATCGAGGTCTCGACCGAGCACTTCTCGTGCCGGTCGGCGAGTTCGGCTGCGTGATAGAGCACCAGCCGCGCCGCGTGGATCTGCGCCTTCATATCGGCGAGCTGATGCGTCGCCGACTGGTCCGGCCGTTCGCCATCAGCGCGCGGCGCGCACACGGCACGCCACGCGTCATCGAGGGCCGCGGTGGCGATGCCGATGCCGATGGCCGCAACCTCGAGCTTCTCCACATCGAGCCCTGCTCCCATCAGCATCGACCACCCGCGCCCCCAGCCGGCCTCGCCGCCCATGACATTGGCCACGGGCACGCGAACGCCGTCGAACACCACGTCGGTCGTTGCGGCGCCCTTCATGCCCATCGCATCGATCCTCGAGATCTGCACGCCCGGCGTCGATGGCGGCACCAGTACCAGGGAGAGCCCGCCATGGCGATCACCCGCGTCGCCGGTGCGCACCAATGTGTAGATGTAGTCGCACAGTGCAGCCCCCGAACAGAAACGCTTGGCGCCGTCGATCACCACCTCGTCGCCCTTGCGCATGGCGCGCGTCTTCACGCTCGCGAGGTCCGCTCCCACGTCGGGTTCGGTCCAGCCATAGGCAAAGATGAGGTCGCCACTCGTCACGCGAGGCAACAGATCGCGTTGCTGCTCACGCGACCCGAATTCCACCAGGTTCATACCGGCATAGCAGCTCGCCATGATGTAGGGAACGGACACGGCCAGACTGCGCCTGGACAGCTCCTCGATCACCACCATCGTCGAGACGATGTCACGGCCGGTCCCGCCCAGCGGGCGCGGGATGGCCAGCCCCAGTACCCCGAGCCGTGCCAGGCTGGCGAAGACATCGCGTGGAAATGCGTTCTCGCGATCCCACCGGGCCGCCGCCTCTCTGGGCATCTCACGTTCGACGAACTCGCGAATCGCCAGACGCAGGCGTTCGCGCGCTTCAACGCTTGTTTCGTGCGGCTCGTTGGAGAAATTCGGCATCGGGCGATTCACTGGGTTGTCGAGGAACTAATTGGTTCGTCAGTTATGACCAATCAGTCATTTTTCTCTTTAGCCCTGTCGATTCGTATCGGTATTTACCCGATCGCCTCAGGGGACTCGATTCCCGAAGCCAATCCGTGGCGGACGGCATGCGTGGCGATTTCCTCGATTTCTCAGAAGGAGAGACGACGAAGATCGTGGAATCCACGTGTGCTCCGTGCGCGACTTCTCCTCGTTTTCTTGGGGCGTCGAACGGAAGATCGTGTTCAAATGACCAATTAGTCATATTTCTCTGAGGACCTGATATGGACATGGAAAGTGGATTGATCGCCGCCCCTTGGCGCGCACTGAAGGGCCAGGTGGCCGTGGTGACAGGCGGTGCCAGTGGCATCGGCGCCGAATGCGTGCGAACGCTCCGTCAGGTGGGCGTTCACGTCGTGGCTGCGGACCTCCATATCCCGGCGTCGTCGCCAACCGATCAGGCGGCAGGCGCGCTGCCAGGGACGCTGGTCTGGCAACTCTGCGACGTGAGTTCGGAGGAAGAGGTTCGCGCGCTGTTCGCTGCGGTTGCGCAACAGCACGGCCGGCTGGACATTCTGATCAACAGTGCTGGCGTGCTCGAGCCGGTGACCAAGACGCTCGCGCAGGAGCTCGCAATGTGGGAGAAGGTGATGTCGGTGAACCTGAAGGGCTCTTTCCTCACCTGCCGCGAGGCTGGCCGGAGCATGGTGGCGCAGCGCAGCGGCACGATCATCAACATCGGCTCGGTGGCCGGGCAAATCGCAGTGCCGGCATCGAACGCCTACGGGCCGAGCAAGGCCGGCGTTGCCCACATGACGCGCAGCCTCGCCGGTGAGTGGGCGCGGCTGGGCGTGCGCGTGAACTGCATCGCGCCCGGCTACATTGCGGCCCCCATGTCGGATGCCTTGTTCGAGGGCAACGAGGCGCTGCGGGCGGCAGCGCTCGCGCGCGTACCGATGGGCAGGATGGGGCGGCCCGAAGACATCGCCCGGACAGCGCTTTTCCTCTGTTCACCAATGGCTGCCTACATCACTGGCACGGTGTTCCCTGTCGATGGCGGCTGGTCTTCCATGGGCGGTCCCTCACGCCCGGCCATGGGCTAGCATCGGCTGGAAAAGGAAGGGGCGACGTGCCATGGCAACCCAAAAGAAACCACTGAAGACCGCACCGAAACCACCACCTCCCGCCCGTTCGGTCGCACGGATGCGGCGAACCGAGGAAACGCGCAACAGGATCTTCGCGGCCGCAGCGAAGATCGTCGGCGACTATGGGTACGCGGATGCATCGATCGAGCGGATCACCGAACTGGCTGGCATGGCCAAGGGGACGTTCTATCTCTACTTCGCCTCGCGCCAGGACCTGCTCGATCAACTGCTGCCGCACGTCGGCTTCGACCTGATCACCTACCTGCGGGCCGAGGTGTCCGGCGCCCGTACCTTTCTCGAGGTCGAGGAGCGCGGGTTTCGTGCGTTCTTTTCGTTTCTTACGAACAACCCGGGCTTCTTTCGCATCCTGAATGAGGCGGAAGTCGCAGCTCCGATCGCGCATTCCAGGCACATGGCACTTCTCACGGAGCACTACGTGAGTTCTCTGCAGCGAAGCGTTGCGCGGGGCGAGATCAAGCATTTCAGCGGCAAGGAGCTCGAAGCGTTGGCCTACATCTTCCAAAGCGCCCGAAGCTATTTGTACATGCGCTATGTGAAAGACGGCGCGCAACGCGTGCCGCCCGGATGGGTGGTAAAAACCTACATGAAATTGGTTCGAAGCGGACTGAACTGAGCAATTTGGCAAGACGTGTTTTTTCCTCGCCGAGATACGTGCCGCCTGCCGAGTTCGAGGCGGGTGGTGCCACAACCCTGGAGTTGCCGACCGTTGGCTTGGCTCAAGCCGGCCGCATATTGCGAAACCCGGAGAAGTAGGAAGTGGTGTGAGTCTTCTTTCATTCGCCACGCAGTAGCGGCTGTCCCGATCGGGGTGTTCATCTTGAAGCCCAGAACAAAGTTGAGGCGCGACCCACTAACCCTGTTTTCAAAGGAAATCACGGTGACCAATGCCACTATGGCATTAGCAGCGCGCTTCCACCTCGTCTTGCAGGTCAAGAACTTCGCTGTCGAGCTTCTGTGGCCGCTGCCCGGCATTGCCACCTGCTTGTCCACAACAAGCTGATGCCATGGGATCATGCCGAGGGCTGGCTGCTGCATCGCGAGGCGGGCGGCTACAGTGCACACTTCGACGGAAGCCCCTATCTGCCGACACGCACAAGCGGGGGCCTCATCTGCGCCACGGATCGGCACTCCCGGACGCTGGTTCGGGAGGCGTTGCTTGGAACGCCCAGCGGGACTGCGGATCGAAAGAAAGTATGAAATACGACTCCCGAGGACCATGCGGTCTTCAATCGAAGCGACTGGGCAAGCCTGCGTTCCAACACGCCGCTGACCCTCACGGCGGACGAGCTTTCGAAGCTGCGAGGCGCGAATGAGGACATCTCGCTCGACGAAGTCGTCGATGTCTACCTGCCGCTGGCCCGGCTTCTGAACCTTCATGTCAGCGCGGCGCGTGGCTTGATGGGGGTGAAGGATGCATACCTGGGCCGGTCTCGAAAGCAACGCCCCTACATCATCGCCGTGGCTGGCAGCGTTGCCGTGGGCAAGAGCACCTTCGCGCGTGTGCTGAGAGAACTGATGGCGCGATGGCCAGATCACCCGCGTGTCGACCTGGTCACAACGGACGGCTTCCTGCATCCGAATCGCCAGCTCGAAGCCGACGGCATCATGCACCGCAAGGGGTTCCCGGAGAGCTATGACCTCAAGCGTCTCGTCAAATTTCTGGTCGACCTGAGAGCCGGCGTTTCCGAGGTCAGCGCGCCGGTCTATTCGCACGTGAGCTACGACATCGTGCCTGATAGGACCCAGGTCGTGAATCAGCCCGATGTCCTGATCTTCGAAGGCCTCAGCCTGCTGCAGACCAGCGGCATCGATGGCAGCAGGCCATGACGATCGTGTCGGATTTCTTCGACTTCTCCATCTATCTGGATGCCGACGAGGCGGACATTGAACGCTGGTATATCGAGCGCTTCCTGCTGCTGCGGCGCACGGTCTTTCGTACTCGCGGCGCCTACTTCCGCCAGCTGGCCGATCTGAGTCCCGACGAAGCGCCCGAAGCGGCCCGCCGGCTCTGGCAGGATATCAACTGGGTCAACCTGCTGGAGAACATTCTGCCGGCGCGCGAGCGCGTAAACGTCGTGCTGCGAAAGGCGGCGGACCACACCATCAGCGAGGTGTGGCTACGCTAGCTCCGTGAACCGTATCTTCTCTTCTTTCTGCGCTGGGTCGATTGGGCGTAACGTCACCCAGCCCGCAGTCGCGCAGGCGCTTTTTCGATGAAGAAAAGAATATACGGAGTGGCCATCTATCCACTGAAACGCATGCGAAGCATGAGGGCGAGGCGCTCGGCAATGGTCGCAGTACTGTGCGCGGCAGGGTGGGCGACGACCGGTTCGGCCGTGGAGCCCTCGGACTGCACCACGGCGGCCGGCCCGGCGTGCTATCGCACTTTCGAGCCAGCACCGTCCGGTGGGAAATTGCATTACTACGCTTCGCTCGCGCCCGACACCGCGCCATCTGTGGGGCCGACGCGGGCGCTCGTCGCCATGCACGGCCATCCGCGCGATGCGGTAAAGACCTTCGGCGCGGCATTGCTCGCCGTGCGGAGGGCCGGCGTGCTCGACGACATGCTGGTCGTCGCGCCGCTCTTTCAGGTCGCCGCCGGCCAGGCCGGAAAGTGCAGCAGCGCGGGCGTTCCGGCGGCACAGGACGGCGATCTGCTGTGGACCTGCAGTTCCTGGATCGAAGGCGGCCGCGCAGGCAACGGTAGCCGCGTCACGTCGTTCGCCGCCATGGACGCGCTCGTGGCAGAACTGGCCCGCCGATGGCCCAGTCTGCGTACCGTCACCGTCACCGTCGCCGGATTTTTGGCCGGCGGGCAAATGGTGCAGCACTACATCGGCTTCGCGGCTGATCCACCCACGGCATCGATCGGGCTGCGTTATGTGGTCGCCGACCCGGGCACATGGCTGTACTTCGATTCCTTCCGCCCGCAGTCGTCCCACCCTGCCGAGGGCGCATGTCCCTCGCTTGACCGTTGGAAGTATGGAATGGGCGGCTTGCCCGCCCATCTGGGGCGCAGCGCAGCCGAAGCTCGCCAGCGATACATCAGCGCCGACATCACTTTGAAGCTGCCGCTCGACATGAGCGCGCAGGATGAAATCATGGCCCTGCAAACCACAGGCATTCCGGTCGACATGCTGGGCAATGCGAAATCCGGCTTCCTCTTCGTGTGGACCGGAGGCGGCGTGCAGAGCCGGCAGAACATCTTTCGATGGTTTGCCTCGAACATCCGATAGATTCATCTGCTTGCGAAGGGATGGCTTGCTGCGCAATACAAAGGCTCCGGATGGAATCGGCGCCAGGGCCCGTCGCCGTACGTCGCAGCATCACCCCGGCATCTCGAACTCAGCCACCGCTGCTACGGCTAGCGAAAGCATCCATGATCGTCTGCTGAGGCGGGGTTGCCACCTCAGCAGACGCTCGCTTTTGTGCGAAGTCCAGGGCCGACTGGATGCGAGTCAGCCCTTGAGCGTGGGGCCTTGCGCTAAATTTGGTAGCGCGACTTCGCATAAAAGTGAACTTCGCATTGCGACGTTCATGAACACAAGAACATGAACGCCGCAGTTGGTTGTTCGCTGGCGCCGTGGGCGGCGCAAAGGCCAGTACCAATCTGTACTCGCTCATCGAGGCGTCCCTGTACCTCGCGCGGTAGAGGGATGCCTCCACCAGACCGCCCACAAGATCTGATTCCAGTTTTTTTCAGACCTATATCACTGCCCCGAGAAACAGTAGATGTCTCTACGTCGAGGGCATTTCCTCTGACTTACTCGTCTGAGTCGGTCTGGCGAATGGGTTTGGTGCTTAAACACCCACCCAAGAACTTGTAGCGGACAGTTTTCTCGTTCTCAGGCATGAAATCGCGACGGTATTCGTGCCGTGCTGACAGCGCATGCCGTGTCCTTCCCGCAAATCAACCCAAAGCAAGGCGTGAATCCACGTCCGGACGCTGCTCTCGCGGCGCGCCGGCGCGGACGCTTGTCTTCTTATTAACCACCAATCAAGGAAATCATCATTCATGGCGCATCTCATCGAAAACATGGCCTATGCCGGCGAGACCCCTTGGCACATGCTGGGTCAGCAGCTTCCAGTAAAGCAACCCCTGGAGGTTTGGGCGCAAAAGGCTGGCTTGAACTGGACCATCTGCCAGGCGCCCGTGCACTACATGAGTGAGCGCACAGGCGGAATGGAGGCCCTGAAGGCCTTTGAGGAACAGAAGGTCCTCTACCGCAGCGACACCAAGGCGGCGCTCTCGGTGGTCAGTAGCCGTTACCAGGTGGTCCAGCCCCAGGAAGTGCTGGAGTTCTACCGAGACCTCACCCAGGTCTCTGGCTACGAGATGGAGACTGCGGGTGTTCTCAAGGCGGGCCGCAAGTTCTGGGCTCTGGCACGCACCGGCCAGCAGACCATTCTGAAAGGCTCGGACATCGTCGACGGCTACCTGCTGCTGGCCACCTCCTGCGATGGCACCCTGGCCACCACTGTGACACCGACGACGGTGCGGGTTGTCTGCCACAACACCCTCACGATTGCCCTCAATGGCGCGAGCAGCGATGCCATTCGGGTTCCTCACAGTACCAACTTCGACGCCGACGCCATCAAGCGTCAGTTGGGCATCGCTGTGTCGCGGTGGGATGACTTCATGCATCGCATGAAGATCTTGTCCGAGAGCAAGGTCAAGACCAAGGAGTCCCTGGACTACTTTGTTTGGGTGTTGTGCGGGCCGAGCGCTGCGAAAGACACGGGCGAGAAGGGCCGTCTTGAACGAGCCGCCATTCCCCACGAGCGTGCGGTCAAGAAGGTCCAGGCCCTCTACGAGGGCAGGGGCCGAGGCGCCGAGCTCGCGGCCGCCAAGGGAACCGTCTGGGGCCTGCTGAACGCCGTGACCGAATACGTCGACCACGAGCGGCGTGCCCGCAACCGGGAGTACCGCCTCGACAGTGCCTGGTTTGGCCAAGGCGCGGCACTGAAGCAACGCGCGCTGGACCATGCGCTTGAACTCACTGCCTGAGGCGGACCACTCACCTCGCCACCACCACTATCCCCGCCCTTCACCAGAAGCCCCGTCCCTCCGCAAGGAGGACGGGGCTTTTGCTATGGGCACTACCTTCCAGGAAAAACACACCATGTACACACGTGCAGAACGTTTGCGAACCGCCAACCTTTCCACGACAAAGCGCGCTGCGCTGCATTTGGTCTTGCCACCCAAGAAGCCGGCAGCGGTGGCGTTGGCTGCTCGCCTGCTCGACGAGCCCGCGGCACCAGAGGCGGGGATCACAGACCGGGATGCTGCAGCAGCCCTCGGGCGAGACCCCTTCAAATCCCAGGTCTGCCTCTGGATGGAGAAGACGGGCCGCCAGGACCTGCTGCACCCCAAGCAGCGCCAGGACGACAGCCTCACCTACTGGAGTCGCTTGCTCGAGCCGATCGTGGCCGCGCACTACACCAACAGGACTGGGCGCAGGATCCGGCAAGTCAACGCCACGCTGCAGCACTCGAAGTACCCGTGGTTGCTCGCCAGTGTCACGCGCGAGGTCGTGGACGCACCCGAAGTCCAGCTGCTCGAGTGCCTGTGCGTTGGCATGAACCTCGCACCCCTGTGGGCCCAGGGCGTTCCCGACTACATGCGGCTTCGGGTCATGCACCTGCTTGCCGTGACCGGTGTGTGCGCCGTCGATGTGGTCGTGCTGCTGGGCGGCCAGGACCTGCAGATCTACCGCATCGAGCGCCAGGAGGCCGAGATCTCGCGGCTCATCAAGCAGGAGCGCGCATTCTGGCGCGACGTCGAGTGCGACCGGGCACCAGCCGCGCGGGATGAGGATGTGCCGCTGCAGTGATGCCGCCAGCCGGTCACCGCCACGTCCCGGCTATGACCGTCCGTCAGTGCGTGCGCCAAAACGCCCACCACGGGCGCCGCGTTGTTCTCGTCTCCAAGGGGCGCAGGTCCAGGGTGTCGTAGTTCGTGAACGGCGCGCCGGCCCGCCGGCGCAGTTCCGTCTCGAGTTCATGCGCGATCCCGCGCGCGTGGAGATCTCCGCCCAGCGCCTTCCGGCGCCACTCGATGGCCAGGGCGCTCAACACCTCGTCGGGCAGCTCTTGCTTTGTCGTCATAAGGGGAGATTGTGCCGTGCCGATCGACGTGTCTTGACAACTGTTCTGCCGCGGCCGGGGGACCGCGGACACCTGGCGTGAGCTCAGGCGTGCATTGCCTTTCGTCTCTTGTTCTTACTTTCCTTTCCAAGTCTCCGTTTCTCTCTACCTTCCTTTTCTCTCCTACCTACAGCTCAACCACCATGAACAACGATTCAACCTCCCATGATCCGGCAGCCAGCGAGCCTTCGGCATTGCTGAGCTCGGGCCTTCATCGCTACATCGCCCGCACGCTGCGCGTCAACTCGCACCATCTGCCCTGGGCGATCGCCCAGCAGATCCACCGCGAACACCACGCGCAGCAGGGCGATGACGCCCCGCAATCCAATCACGCCGGCCTGCTGATCCTCGAGCTGGACGACTACAGCTGGCGCGCCGAGGTCACGGCCGACAACATCGCGGCGGCGCAGGCGCTGGGATGGCACGAACTGCGACGCTTGCTCCGACTGGCGCAAGCTCATGCCTGCGAAGCCCTGGAGCTTGCGGGCGACAACCTGGCGCTGCCGGCTGTGCTGGGTTTCGAGGTCTTCCAATGGAGCTGACTCTTTCGGCGACGCTGCCTGACGCTGACCTGGACAAAAGTCTACGTCGACAGTCTGGAGACCCGCCATGCTGACGCTTGACGGCTTGGCCCGCGACGTCGTGGCGCGCTGGGAGCGCGGCGATCTGGCAGAGGCTGTGCGCGCCCTGGACCAGCGCCTGCAGGCCATCGCCGAGGACCGGGTGCGGCATCTGGACCTGATCGAACGCGCCATCGGCCTCTATGGGGATGACGATGTCGATATCGACGCGCACGACACCCTCCTCTGCGAGAGCGAGGGGGGCGCCTTCGTCATGGGCTGGCTTTGGGTGCCAGGGCCCGATGGCGATACCGCAAGACGGACCGACCCGTCCTCGACCGACTGAACCCCGCATGGCCAAGCCACCTCGCTCTGCACCCTTGTTCCACATCAACCCAGCCCGCCTCGCGCGGGCTTTTTTACGTCTACACGATGCATTCCTCTACTTCCTTCTTGTTTTCTTCAAAGACCGCCGGTGCCCGCTGCGCTCATGCACACCCCTTCGGGGCACGAGCCTGACGTGGGCACCATCGTCTACCGCGCCACCAAGGACCAGGCGATCCACGACGAGCTGACCAGCATCGGGGCCTATGCCACCGTGCTGGCGCACCGCGTCATCGGCAAGCGGCTGTGGTTCCTGGCCCAGACCCGCGTCGGCGAGCGTGCCGGGCACAAGTGGATCGGCCTGACGCTCGTCGATTGCCGCGGCGGTGAAGCAGCCATCAAGAGCATGGATGAGACCTGCGGGCCTTGCTACTACGACTGCCCGCTTGCCTACCTCGCGCAGGCCGATGCGCCCGTGGGTCCGTACGCCGGCCCCTGGCGCGAGCAAGTGCTTGCGTTCCACGCGAACCGCTGCACGCAGCGCGCGGCGATCCGAGCGGGCGCGCGCATCGCATACGGCGAGCAGACCTACGTACTGCGCCGCAGCCTGGGGCGCCGAGGCTGGGACGTAGCTCGCGAGAGCGACGGCCTGATCTTTCGCCTGAAATCCCGACAACTGGGCAACGCGACGGTGTTGCCACTCCAAGAGAAACTTCCATGAAACACAAATTCATGCGGCACGCCACGGTGCCGCCCCACACTCGCGACCCCTTCGCCCAAGACATGTTCAAGTGGTCGGGCGACTGCGACGTTCCTTCGGTCGGCGAAGACGTGATCCTGCGCATCAACGCCATCGGCCGCGCCAAGGTGGTGGGCTATGCAACGCAGGCGGGCTATCTGGGTGTGATGACCGTGCCATACAACCCGCCTGACTGGTGGATTCTCCAGAACGGACCGCCCGGCCCCGACAACGCGGCGCTGGCCTTCGGCGCGGAGATCTCGCGCATCGAGGCCAGGGAGGGCGCTCGATGAAGCTGGTGAGAAAGGGCAACCACGATGTCGGCATCGTTGGCACGCTCGAAACCGTCCCGGCCATGGTCTACATCTCTGGTGCTGTGCGTGGCGAAAACGGTGCCCTCAACATTCAGTATCAAGGCAACAGCGAGATCTGCTGGGATGCGCAGGAGACCAAAGTCAACGACGCGGGGCTTCGCATTTTCGTCGATGAGCATGGCGAGCATGTTGGCGAAGACGACGTTGAACTCCTGGATGACAACGCGACGGGGATCGCGGGGATTAGATGCGCACAACCATGACTTCGAAATCCACCAACGTTGAGTTCGTCACCGAGCTGATGGAGTTCAGCGCTCACGGCGCGTTGATCCAGGCCTTCGTGCTGCAAGCGCTGGATCAGTACGCCAAACGGGTGGCTGCCATGGATCCGCAAACGCTGGATACCCCGCTGGTCAGCGGTCATGCCTGGCATGGCTGTGCCGTGGAGTTGCGCGACAAGCTCGCCAAACGCCTTGGTAGCCGCTAGGCGCGTTCACCAGCTTCTGTGCTTTGCCCTATGGCGCTGATCTTCTAAGCAATTGATCCCCATCGACTGGGGCGCTATGTCTTCAGAGCGTACCTGTCGGTCCGTCTGCCCCGGTCCGCTTCTCCCGACTTGCTCACCCCGCTGAGCTTCCCCGCTTCGGCCCTCGAGGTCGGTGCTCCATGCAGCGGCCATCAATGGCTGCGCGCACAACCCAAAGGATTTCATCTTGTCCATTTCGACCATGGCGCGGGCACACGCTCGCCCCAATGCATCGTGGCCGCTTCAGATGCGGCCAGAGTTCGTTCCCGAAATCAGCCCGCCGCAGGGCGACTACCGCTACCACCTGGTGCGTGTCAGCCGCAACCGCAAGACGGGGCCGATCCCCGTGACGACCACGAGTGCGAACTCGTGTCCACCGAGTTGCAGCTTCAAAGGCAACGGCTGCTACGCCGAGACCGGTCCGCTTGCGCTCCACTGGGACCGCGTCAACAGCGGGCAGCGAGGTGCAGACTTCGACACTTTGCTCGAGGAGCTTGGCACGCTGCGGCGCAACGCGCTGTGGCGCCACAACCAAGCGGGGGACCTCACCCCTTCGTCGCCCGGTGTCATCGACGCGCGTCTGTTGATACGGTTGGCTTGGATCAACAAGGGGCGTCGGGGCTTCACCTACACCCACTACCGCCCGACAGGTGCCAATCGAGGCGCTATCGCGACCGCCAACCGGATGGGCTTCACGGTCAATCTCAGCGCCGAGACGCTTGGACAGGCGGACGCGTATGCCGATCTGGGCATCGCACCGGTGGTGGTGGTACTGCCGGCGAACGCGACAAAGCCGACGCACTCGCCGGCCGGGCGTCATGTTGTCGTGTGTCCGGCGGCCGTTGGCAACAGCGACTGCCTGAATTGCGGCATCTGCCAGCAACGCGACCGGGCTTCGGTCGTGGGCTTCCCAGCCCACGGCAGCGGCTCCAAGCGCGTCGAGGCGATCTTCTTCAAGGAGATGCGTCCATGACAGCAGTTTCGGATGTCGCGACCGTCCAGGCGCAGTGCGCGCCAAGCGAATTCGATGAGGCGTTCTTCAGCCTTGTGGACCGAGTGGGCCTGGCCCGCAAGCAGGGCGACCCCTATCGGCTGCAGGAGGTGCATCGCGCACTGCAGGAGGAGGTTCGCCTGGCGAGCGTCCATGACGCGACGGACCTGGATCGACCACGGCGAAGAGATCCGTTTTGATGAACGCCAGGCGCATCTGGGCGCTCCTTTCGCCACCTTCCGCGCGCTCTCTCTCTTTCTTTCTCTTACCCAACCCGAACCCGCATGAGATCGATACGACCACCGATATGAACACCGATATGACCCATCTGCCTTCCTGCCCCAACTGCAACTCCACCAAGGTCACGGCCCGCAACTACGCCCGCAAGACGGGCAGTGTCGTGGGCGCCGCCGCGGGTGCTGCCGGCAGTGCCGCAGCCGCACTCGGGGGTGCCGAAGCCGGCGCCGCCCTGGGCATGGTCGCCGGCCCCGCCGGCTCTTTCCTGGGCGGCCTGGCCGGCGCGCTCATGGGCGCGCTGTTCGGTGGTGCGGCCGGTTGTGCAGCTGGCGCTGCCGTCGGCGAAGTCATCGACACCACCGTGCTGGACAACCACGAGTGCCAGGACTGCGGCCACACCTTCGGCCGGCCGCCCGGGCGCTGATTCGCGCAGTCGCTTTTTTCTGCATCGCTTTAGACGCCATGCCTGCCCCCTTCCCGGCTGCAGGCATTTTTTCTGTCTGCTTTCTTCAATCTCCCGACGGCATCCAACCCCGTCGGACTTCCAACTTTCTCTTGGAGTAATTGTTTATGTCGAATTCCGCCATCCAACCCCCAAGTTCCGGGCCGCGTTTTGAGCTCGGCAAAGTGACCATCACCGACGCGGCCTCGGCGGCCCTGCAAAAAATCGGGGCAGAAGGCGTCCTCCTGCTTGCCCGTCATCTGCATGGCCATTGGGGTGACGTCAGCGAGCAGGACGCCCTGCAAAACGAACTGGCCTTGCTGTTGGACCTGCGCGTGCTGTCCCGCTATGCCATCGGGCATGGCACCGGCGACGGCATCGTCATCTGGATCATGACCGAGGCCGATCGGGCCACCACCACGATCATGTTGGCGGACGGTCACCAGGGCACAGGGCAACTCCCCCTGGTCTAGAACCGCGCCAGGACCGTCGGTCGTTGCTAGGAGCGAGGCTGCCCCAGGCGCTCCGCCAGCGCCTCGACGATCTCCACCACCATCGTGCGGTCCGCGCTGTCCAGGCTGGACAGTAGCCGTGCCAAGTGGTTGGCTTGGTCGCTCGCGCGGGAACTGGTCTCCGTCACAAGGTCGGCGACGTTGCAATCGAAGATCTCGGCCAACTCGCTCAGCCGCACCACGGTCGGCAACACAACACCGCGCTCGATACGCGACATGGCCTCCACGCCGATCCCCAGGCGCTCAGCCACCCGTTCTTGCGTGAGATCACGGGCAACCCGCCTCTTCGCTATCGCTCGGCCCACCGCAGTGGCCAAGCGCTTTACCTCCTTGTGCGGCATATGCCCTCCATTTCCAACTGGAATGGTTGGGCATCACCTCATTCAGAAGAAGGGCTATATAAGTTGACTATCAACCTAAAAGGTTGTTTATAGTCTCGGTTATATCCAACAACACTTTCGCCTTTGAGGAGAAATCTTTGACCCGTTCCTTGCGGCTGCTGGCTTTGGCAGCGCCATCACTTTTGCCGGCGCCGACGATATGGCGCGCGCCGGTGAGGCTCCATTCGAAGTCTCAATGCACCGCGAGCGTGACGTCGCGGTCATTCAGCTTCAGTCGGTTGCCAATCGCATCGTCCTGACCGAATTCCAAGCGAATCGCGGCAATTGCAAAACCAAGCTGGGCGGCATCTATCCCTTGCCGCTGACCTTCAAATTCGGGGAGGGCGTCAAGCTCTTTGCCTACCTGTGCAACGTGAAGGAAGTCGCCATGGTCACCGACCAAGGCACTTTCACCTATTCATTTGGCCGGTAGATCAGCCCTGTCATGTCGCAATGCCACCGGCCCTTTCAAAAATCCCAAGGATCGCAAAGGCGAGGGCTGCTATGACGCCAAGCTGAAGGCCTATCAAAAAGGCATGGGCTTGGAGGTGCCGGTCAGCTACGACCTGATGAACGAATGGTGCGGTAAATGTGCAATGCCACCGCTTTGACCTGCCGAGTCCACACCCAAAACCAAAAGCACCGTCCGCTTCTCACCAGTGTCTTTCCATCACAGTCTTTCAATGGGGGCACCTGCATCTGTTAGACGAGCAAGACGCTGTATTGGTCGCGTATGTGCTTTTCCCAAAATAAAGGTGGTCGACCTGACGTCTCTCGCCAGGTTCGATAAAAAATTTCAACGAGGTAGCTAAATTGAATAAAAATATGAATTCGACAATACTGAAATTGACGATCAGCACAGCCCTGATCGCAATGCTCGCTGCTTGCTCCAACAGCCCCTCCAATGGAGAGATCAAAGAGGGGATCACTAAAAACCTGCTGCACGATTGTTCGCTGCTGTCGATCGATAAATTCGAGAAAATCAACGGCATACCGGACGCTAGAAGCGACAAATTTTACCAAGTGCAAGTGGCTTACACCATTGACCTCGAACCGGCTTCGGAAAATAAAAAGCTGGCGCAGAAGATGCCCGATCGCCTGCTTGAAATCTCGGACATGATCGATCGCTATCGGGAGTACCGAACAAAATATGATGCGCTAGACCAAAAGCTGGAAGCAGAAAGCAAGGGAGATCACATGGGCGTCCTGAAGAAGCTCAATGAAGATCCAGAACTTTCCGCAATGAAAAAAGAGCATGAGGCATTTGAAACGATCTACCCCCAGTACTACCTTTACAAGGGTGATGAAGCACAGATGCTTCTCGGGCGCATGAGGGGCAATCTCCGCAGGGCATGCCCTGAGACGAATTTCTCCGGCCTGATGCCGGAAAAAATCGAGGACTTCGGAGAAAACGTCAGCAAGAGTTTTGAGGCGACATTTACCTTGAGAAGGACCGACAACGGCTGGCAGATGGCGCGCTAGCCTTGGGAGAGATGAAATCTGCTGTCTGGGGTGAATTGAGCGGGGCACCGGTTCGGCGTGTAGCTATTTCCTGTGGGTTAGAGAACCTGCAAGTTCCCGAGAAATTGCGCCATGGCTGCGCAGCGTATTCCCTTGCAGCTGCGCGCGGCCAAAACAGCCTGAGCCGCAGGCAGACGGAGCCGCTTTTTGGGCTTCGGCTTGTCCCTGCTTGGTCAGCGTGACGAGGTGACGCGACATTTCGTGCTTGCTCTAGCAGGCTGCTGAAATACTCCCCGATGGCCTGTGCTGAGACGAGCTACAAGCGATTTTTCCGAGGTAGGCAAGGGGTCAGGCACCCCCTATTTGTGCAAGTTTCCGGCGCGAAACCAGTATTTCAGCAGCCTGCTAGGTCAGTCCAAGGGGGCGCTCCGACAGGGCCCGAAGAGGGACTTTGGGAAGGGGATTAATTTTCACCCCCCTCGCGGTGATGTACAGAACGATCCTTCAAGCTGCTGGAGGATTATTCTGTACATGCCGGCGCCCCCTTCTTTTTTTTCTAGACGAAGATTCTCTTCAGCCTCTCCCGATAAGCAGGACCCGAGAGACCCTCGCCGCGCGGGCGGCCCAGCTTCTCGCCGGGGCGCTCTTTTTTCTTGCCATGCAGCACCATCTGCTCCTTGTCCGTGCGTTTGACGCGCACGACCTGTGATGCCTTGACGAAGTAGACCACTGCTTTCCAGAGGTGCCTGATCTTCTCGAAATCGTCATGCTCAACCATGCCGATTCCAACGTTTTTGTATTGGCCCTGTGCCGCGCGCGCATTGCAACTGTGGTAATAGCCTCGACCTTCGGTGATTTTCGCCCAGTACTTGCCGATCTCGTGGGAATAGAAGATGTCTCGCTGCACTTGTGATCCCTTATAGAAAAAGCAGATGTGCACGTGGTATCCAGCATCCCGTGAGTATTCAATGCGACCGAAGTAGTCAATGAATTTATCCTTGCCGAAAAGCGTTCGCTTGTTGCGCATGTTGTTGAAAAATCGCCTCAGATCACTCTTGAGTTCTTCCAGGTCCACTTTGCGATGGGTTCCAGCATCAGGTCTCTCCGGGTGATCGTTATTCAGAAAGTACGACTGGTATTCACCCTCGGCTAGTTTCTGCTGCTCAAGGCCGCGCTCCACAGCTTCTTCCCTGCTTTTGCATGCAGCTTTCCTATACAAAAAGACCAAGTCAACGACCATGATGCGCGAGTGATGCTCGAGCATTCTGATCATGAAATCCTGCAGGTACTCCTTGTTGTGCTTGCAGCCACTGCGCCAATCGCTCATGCGGCTTTTAAGCCGGACCCTCTTGGCCGCCTCGCGCAAGGTCTGCACAAAGTCGTTGGCCATTTTGGCAAGCTCCGGCGTGACCTCACTGCGCGCATCCTCGTTCCAACAATCAAACTCTTCGGCCGCCCAGCTCACATGAGAGTGTCGGCTGATTTCATGCTGACGGTATGTCTTGAAGAACAGATCGAAATCTGGCGGAAAGGACAGCGATGGACTGTATATTCGCGCGTAAGCAGGCAGCATCTCGATGTCGTGAGCCATTTCCAAGGCATCGACATGTTCGATGCGATTGCTCCAATAGACCTCATAAGGAAGGTCGCTTGTCCCAAACAGTCTTTTACTGAAAGACTCCAGGGCAAGGAGGTGTGCCGAATTGATCGGAAGGAGATAGTGTTCGCCGTTGTTCCCATAGATCGAGTTTTGGATGTTCTGGGCTTTTTGAGTGAATTGCTTGCTGCTGATTTCTTCTTCTTTAGCAATAGCGGCGGCATCGCCATTGCCTAGTTTGCTTGCATCTTGCGGAAGCTCTTGATGGTTCATGGAATCATTCGATCTGATGTCATCTTGAAGATGAAGATCGATTTGGGTGAAATTGGTTTTGATTATTTGGAGGGTTGCTCTCGATGATTGATCGATTGAAAATAGCCCTTGCGGTAAATGAGTCGATGCTGTCGAAAGGGTGATTGGTTGTTTTATTTTGATTGTTATTGGTCTTGTTAATGGCTCTTATTTATTAACCTTGCTAGTACCATAATTAAAGGCAAAAGAAAGCGCAGGATATTCTCGAAATTCATCGAGAAATATCCTGCTCCTTGCATCCATCTTTAGAGAATTGGATGTACGTAATCATGCCGGCTAAAAGCATGAGAAAAATTAGCGCTGGCACAAAAGGTGGCCCAAGCGATCCGGGCGGTCCCAGTAGACGTATCCGTTCTTCAGGGTCGCACGATCCTCCCGACAAAGTACGCCCAGGGCATCATTGAAATGCGTGGAGCGAACCAGACCGATGTTGAAGGCCTCCTCGCTCAACTGGCGCTTTGCGAGCTTGCAGTCACGCACACGCAAGCCGTACATCAAGTCCAACAGGGTTTCGGCATCCTTCTCGGCATTGCGTCCACTGGTTTGTCCTTGCTCCGTCAGGTCGAGATAGTTGTCCAGACTCCACACGACCCACTCTGCGGAGTCGGCAATTTCGCAAGCCTCGATCGATCCCTCGATGCCGGCAAATTCGTGGTGGCGCCCAGCGTGGCGGAGAATGTTTTGAGGGGCCTTGTCGATCACGGCCAACTCACCGGGACTGGCCGCACCGCCGCGGATACCATGCAGGTATCTCTCGATGTCCTGAAACTCCCGTTTGGCTGGGCGTGTCAATTCCAGAACTTTTCGGTCCTTCCAACCGCTTTGGTTCAACTGGTCTTGAATGCCGAAGAAATATTCCGCTCGATCGAGCACTATCTGTAACGCCGCCGTCTCGCGTTCATCGGAAGGGTTGAAGGATTGCTGCGTGAAATCCGACTCATGGACGCTGTAGTACAAAGATCGGCTTGCCTTTCCGCTGTCTATGTAAAACTGGCCCTTCAGCGTGGCCAGAAAACTGATCAAGACGCTGCGCTGGATCGACAGGATGACAGTGGGCATGGCGCGCACAACCTGCACGCCCATATGGCTGCGCGCGTGGCTAGGCGGCATGCCACTCCAGGAACTGCACAAAGCTCCAATCAGGTCCTTCTCCAAGTTCGCCAACACCGGACCCCCTTCGTCGGCGTAAAAGAGAGTGGCCGGATGCTTCGCGGCTTGCTCCATCCAAGGGGTAAAGGTGGTGTTTTCGAAGCGCAGCGGCGGAGATGGCGGCATTTTGGGAACGCTCTTTTCCAACTCTAGCAAGCGCTGCTGCAAGCCGACATCGGCAGATTGCCCGAGGGTGGCGGCTTTCTTGATGGATTTGAGAATGCCTGCTTTTTGCGCTTTCCAGCCCTCCTTGTTTGCCTCGTACTCTTGCCATGCCGCGAGAGTGCGGGCGACATAGGCCTCGACCCATCTGTCAAAGTGTTCCAGAAAATGCTTGCCCATTGGGGACTTGCCAGAGCCTGCCGGGCCGCAGACCGTGACGTAGGCGAGGGTGGGGATCGTTTCGCCGTAAGGCGTTTTGACGAGCAGGTATGGGCCCACGGCTTGGGAAATGTAGCCGTCCATAAATCCGGCTACAAAGATTTCCGCGGACGCAGTTCCGGCTTGCTCGGCGATGACGTCACGCACAATACGCGACAAGGCGTGCAACGGAGGAAGTGTGGACTTGATGATCATCACTCGCCCTGGCCTTCAATGAAACGGGAGCGAGGGCGCCCAGCCAGCCAGACTTCGACCTCGCTGAGGACATAGGTTGCTCTTCGCGTGCCGAGTTTGATCGCCAGCGGCCAAGTCGGGTCGTGATACGGCGACTTGGGGTCTTGCCAGCTATAGCGGGTGGATTTACCAATGCCCAGCCACGCATCGATCTGCGCGCCGGACATGTGGGATGGTTTGACAGTACTCACTTGCTTCTCCTAAGGTCCCGCCGGACCATTCCGGCGGGAGTGGGGGAAGCTTCGTGGCTTGCTGGATTTTCAAAAAGGGCAGTTTCTTAAACGAATCGCCACTACGGGCCGGGATGAGGTTCCTCTTCCCCAAGGAGAAAGTGCATGCCCAGTTCGAACGTCAGCTTTCCCAGCTTTTCCATGGCATCGATCATCCCGTCTCGGTTGTTCGTCTTGACGATCACTTTCGCCTTGCGCACCAACGTGCTTCGAAACCGAAAGCGCTGAACCGTCAGTTCCGTGTGCCCTTGCAGTGCATCGAGGAACCATTCGAAACGGCTTGTCCAAATCAGCCTATGTTCTTCAGGAATGGCGTCAGCGGAGTCGGCGGGATGGCTGTCCCAGGGGGATGTCTTGAGCGAACTCAGAATGCTGCCCCCCTGTGTTTGCTGGCCTTTCCAGTACGGCCTGTGCTTTGTCCGCTCGCCCTCGCTTCTCGCCTGCTCCTGTCGCACGCAGCAAAGGGCTGCAATCACTTCCAGAAGACTGAAAGTGAAGAAGTTCTTGTGCTCGAATGCTGGTTTCCGGAAAAGGAGGTAGGTTTGCATTAGATGCAGGGCTGGTTGAACTGCCTTTCTTAAGGAGGATTTCGTAATTTCTTCACGCAAGGCTGCACCGACCGCGCGGCAGAGCATTTCCTCATGTGAATTGACAAAAAAAGGAAACTCCTCGTCAGTGATAACTGGGTCAAACATTCCCAGCGCATCGTTTTCGGTGAGCGCCTTGGCGAATTCGTCAATCGCTGGGCCGATTGGAACGAGATCGCATTGCCGGTCGGCCTTGTCAAGCAGATGCGGATATGCCTCTGCGAAATGTGCAAACTCAAGTGTATGAAGGTATAGGAAGAGCTCTTCATCCAGTGCAATGTTTGCCACGGGGACATCGAATCTCACCAGCTCCAGGTCTACCCGGTCGGCAAGATAGCTATAGGTCTTTACTGCCTCCCAGTATCCAGTCCGGCCGGTGTCGGGAAGGAGTTTTTCGATGTTGCGTTCAATATTGTTGAGGTGCCAATGCAGCGCTTCCGGTATATTGGAAATCGCCTCGTAGGTCTTGTCATCTAGCTCGACGCTGACGTAGCTTTTGAGATCGGAGATGAGTGCTGAGACTTCTTCGCTTGGCTTGAACTGCGAATTCGCAGAGGGGCTTTGGTAGGGGAAGGTGTCCCGGAGCGATAACGAGTACCGATTCCGGCCGTCGCCCTCCGGCCATTTGAGTAAATCGAATAACTGAGATTTTCCTGAACCGACATCTTTCGGCGGAGGGGCGGATGACCATCGATCTCGGCCTAGCCGGTACAGAAGCTTCATGACCTTCAGCGCAGACGATTTATTTTTACGATAGTGCTGCTCCATGCTGCGACCGGTCAATGCAGCAAGGTCTTTCTTCAGCTTCTTGAAGTCGCTCGCCTCGAGGAATTCGTCGGTGCTTATTTGGCCAAAGTTTTCCAACTCTTTTGAAAGCTCGCCTGCTAAGCTGGTCTTCTGTAGAGAGTCGGAGTGGTCGATTGTGCAAAACGCGGGGAGCAGCGACCGAAGATTTCCCAAGTCATAGTCGCCGGGGAAGAGCGCCGTCCGTCGGTCATCCGGCATTGCATCGCGTAGCAAGAATGACAAGCGACTTTGGGAGCCGGTGGGAGACCCGAAGATCAGCACCTTGCTTCGGAATAAAGCGTGCTTCTTGTCGAACAAAAAATCCCTCGAGAAGAGGTCGATGCCTGGGAGTTCTTTTTCCAGCTGAAGTAGCGCCGCTTCGTGGAAGGTCGGGTCCATCATGTTGGAGTTATGCGCCTTTTTTGTTCCGCTTGCTCGGAGTGCGGCTATCTCTGCGAGACCGAAAACTGCAACCGGTTCCAGCCCGATCACCCTGGCCACCCTGGCCGCGCTGCGCTATCTTTGTATGCGTCCGGCATCTCGTCTTGATCTTGCTCGGAGCAGCAGACATCTCAATAGGCTTTGAGCGTGGCAGCGGCACTGCGCCCAGTCTTACGGGCCGCACGACCTATACTTGCAGCAAATCTGATGTGAATTAATGAACCGGCTTTCCTGGGCTCCGCTCAGCTCCGCGCATGGTCGCACCATCCTGATTTATAACCAGGTACAGCAAATAGTTCAGACGGTCGTCCTCGTCTTTCGGGTCAATACCCTGCAGACTGTCTCCGCCCCCCTCATCGCCTACTCGCCAACGGAGTGGCCACGGAGTTGCGACAAGCGAACCGGCCGATGTGCGCGCGGCAATCATCATGGTTCGCTGGAACGCACCTGCTCGCTGATTCTTGGTCAAAACGAAGCATAGGACACGCACGGGCTCCAGCGGCTCGGGAGCGAACTCCAGGGTTTTCTTGATGGAGGCGACGTAGCTCGCTGGAAGCTCGGCAACATCCATGGCAAGCATCGCGATGAGCTCGTCAGGGCCAGCCTCCACCAGTGGAACGGAGCGATAGTGGAAATCGGTTCCGGAGGTCGCCAGGCGCTTGTCAGCTGCATCACCCCGCCCCACGACTGTCGGCAGCGTGCGCTCAGCGGCAGAATTCAGCGCCGCGTGGAGTTCCGCGATTAGCTGCCGCGATTTTGAAGCGCTGTTGATGCGGTCAACGCTCTCCAGTAGGTCCTTGAAGTAGTCGTTCAAGAAGAATAGAAAGATGTGCTTCGCCTTCGCCGAATCCACGTGTACCTCTGCTTTGTGCAACAGCAAAGGAGCATACCCTACGCAGCGAGGCACGGGGGCGCCCGATGCTGCCCGGAAGCTGCGCCTGCAGTGCTTCATCGTCGGCGGGTGAGATCCGTCTGAGCGCACTCGGACGCTCAAACTGGATGTTCGTTGGGGGCTGATCGGCGCTTCTGCTTTCGATGCAGCAGCAGATCGTCGATGCGACTTGGCGTAGCTGGACACCGTATCGCCTCTCGAAGGTACTTGCGGATATTGTTGCGAGACATGCCGGTACGCCGGACTTTCTCTCGAATGGCCAGTTGCTCGCAAAACGCACAACGTCCGATGACACTCAGTGGCGTCACGTCAATCGCTCCTGTGCTCCTGCCGCTAAAGGCAGAAGGTTTGGGTTTACTACGTGAGTCAGTATTAAATGGAAATCTCAGGGTCAACTGGGGCCCTCCCGGATGGAAACCAACATGCTTGCCCGACGGAACTCGGCAGAGGTTGGCCATCCGCCTTTTTCGGCGATGAGGCGGTAGTTTCGGAAAGAATCAGCTCGATCCTTTGTCCAAGTTTGTCCCAAGCGTCTTTCTTTTCCCTAGCGTAATCGTAGTGCAGGTAGTGACGCCGTACTTTACTGCCAGCAATGATGTGGTTTTGGCACTTGTCGATCACGTCGAGTGTCACCCCCAAGGCCTGCATCATGGTTGCGGCAGTGCGGCGGAGATCGTGGGGTGTCCATTCGCCTGTCTTTCCTTTGGCGATCACGAGGGAGTTGTCATTCTTGCGATTCTTCAGCGGCTTGCGCTTCTTGAACTGCATCTGTCGGTCCCCAATTTGCTTCGATGCCGATTTGACACAAACATGATCTTCGCCGGCAATTGCGCTGCGGGCCGGAAAGCACCACTGCGAATCCTTGCCTGTGATCTCGTGGAGGGATTTGAATTGCCGACTTGCAAAATCGGACAGATAGACGATGTGATCTTGCTGCTCTCCATTTGTCTTTTTGGTGTTTTCTGCGGGAATTCGCCACATACCGATTTTGAGGTCGACATGCTCCCACTTGGCTTGGAGTAGTTCGCCAATGCGACAAGCGGTGGCTAGACACAGCCACATTGCGATTTTTGTCTCGGCCTTGAGTGGTTTTGATGCCGCTCTCTTATCCGGCGCTGCTTCGTAGACCGCATCCATCGTGGAAAAAATATCGCGCAGTTCCCGAATCTCATCGGACGAAAAGATGCGGCTACGCTCGGCGTTCGCCATTGAGCCTATCGGCAGGATGCGGTCGATTTCGAGCAGACTGGCTGGGTTGCCCTCGATCATCAAGGTACGCCAGGGCTGACGCTTTTCAGCCCAAGAAAACATCTGGACCAGATCGTTGTAAACGCGTGTAGTCATGCGAGCCACGCCACGTTCCACCATTGCCCGGAGCAGGGCGCGAAGATGATGCTCAGTCACGTCCTTCACGCGCTTGCCGCCGATGCTTGGCAGCACATCCTTCTCGAATGAGCGACGCAGTTCTGAGTTGCCATCCTTGCGCGTCACGCCATCGGCTAACCAAGCGTCGAACATTTCCTGCACGCTCGCATTCAGTACCCTTGTTCGCTCGGATTGGAGCGCTGCTGCTTCCTTGGCTTCAGCCGCTTGCACCTGGAAATCGATGCCATCACGAGCCAGTGCCTGAATCCTCGCATTTTCGGCGGTTGCGGCGCTTAGCGTCATGAATCCTTCGC
>LNAP01000658.1_pt1 | contig 38036 bp, 40 predicted proteins | sample 602601 | NCBI WGS metagenome assembly LNAP01 (sample SAMN02440304, study PRJNA202911) | soil metagenome | biome: Subtropical and temperate rainforests or woodlands; isolation source: soil samples (1 kg each in a 20% v/v slurry with milli Q water) were... ... | reverse complement strand
GCGAATCGCTGGCTGGTCCAGCGTCAGCGGCGCATCCAGCCGCAGATGCTCGGCACGCAGCCGACCCTGGGGATCGCGCCCCGACACGTAGAGCACACGATCACCAACCAGCGGCCGACGCTCACCATGCACGGCCGAGATATGCGCGAAGACATCTTCACCGCCCTGCTCCGGGCGAATGAAGCCGAAGCCCTTCTGGTCGTTCCAGCTTTTCAGCGTGCCTCGCTGTTCCATGCACCGCAATCCATGTGATCAAAGTCGCGCATGCTAACCGAGCTCGGCATGCGTTGGCAGCACACCGCTATGGCCATGGCACGGTGGTCGGCGTTATGGTCGGGCGATCTCCAGTCCAGGGAAGAAGCATGGCCAGCAAGCCCAACAGTTCGAACAAGCAGAAGCACCTCGCCGTGCTGATCGACGCCGACAACGCGCCCGCCGCCATCGTCGAAGGGCTGTTCGAGGAAATCGCAAAATACGGCGTCGCCAGCGTCAAGCGCATCTACGGCGACTGGACCAAACCCAACCTCGGCAGCTGGAAAAAGGTGCTGCTCGACTACTCGATCCAGCCGATCCAGCAGTTCGCCTACACCTCGGGCAAGAACGCCACCGACAGCTCGCTGATCATCGACGCCATGGACCTGCTCTACACGCGGCGTTTCGACGGCTTCTGCCTGGTTTCCAGCGACAGCGACTTCACTCGTCTGGCCGCACGCATCCGCGAAGAGGGCCTGACGGTGTATGGCTTTGGTGAGCAGAAGACGCCCTCGCCCTTCGTCTCTGCCTGCGACAAGTTCATCTACACCGAAATCCTGCGCGCCGATGCCGCCAAAACGACATCCGAGCCACCGTCATCGGAAAAGCTCGCCGCAGCCGCCGCTCAGGTGGAAGAAACCAGCAAGCTGCCGAAGGCCGGCGACAAGGGCGACACCATCAAATGTCAGCAGGTGCCGGTGGACTTCATCGCCAAGGTGCTCGACGACCTGTCCGAGGAGGACGACTGGATTCAGCTGGGCACTCTCGGACAGAACATCAGCAAGCTCCGCCCCGCCTTCGATCCGCGGCTGTATGGCTGCAAGAAGCTCAGCGACCTGATCGCCAACCAGCCCAAGCGCTTCGACCTGGAATCACGGGGCAGCAGCGCCACCGGCGGCAAGGACCTCTACGTACGCCTACGCAAACCCGGCAAGCACTGAGCACCGCCACTCAGCTCGCCTGCTCGTCCGGCGCATGGCAGCAGACGCGGTCCCGGCCCTCATGCTTGGCCCGATACAGCGCGGCGTCGGCACGGCGCAGCAGGCTGTCCACTGTGTCCGTCGCGTTTAGCTCGGCGACACCGGCGCTGAGGGTCTGCGTCTGGCCAGTACTGAATGACAGCGCCCGCGACTGCTCGCACAGGCGCTCAGCAAACGCCGCGGCCTGCTGGCTGCTGGTTTCCGGGCACAGCAGAAGGAACTCTTCGCCACCCCAGCGGCCCACGGCATCACTACCGCGCAGACCGGATACCAGCAGGTCGGCGAACTCCTTGAGGACGCGATCCCCCATCTGATGACCGAACTCGTCGTTGATGGATTTGAAGTGGTCGATATCAAGCATGACGATCGACAGCGGCCGGCTGTAACGCCGCGCCTGCTCCAGCGCCCTGGCGAAACGCCGGTCCAGGGCGGCGCGGTTGGCCAGCCCGGTGAGCGGATCGGTCTGCGATTTGACCTGCAGCTGCTCGTTCAACCGGCGCAGCCGGCCGATCCAGAACAGGCTGGTCAGCAGCATCACTGAAAAGACCACGACGATCTGCACGACCAGACGGTAGTCGGTGCCCGACTCGACGCGAATCGGCGCATGCCTGTTGGCGATCTGGTTCAGCTCGCCCGGCGTGATCGTCGCGATCGCCTTGTCCAGGATGTCGCGCAGCACCGGCTCGCTCTTCAGCACGCCGATGCGAAACTGATTGTCGAGACTCGTCAGCTGCCCGGCGATCTTCAGATTGAACCAGCCTTCGCGGCGAATGGTGTAGGCAGCCACGGTCAGCGAGCGCACGGTGAGATCGGCCTTGCGCTCGTTCACCAGCGCCAGTGCCTGGGCATCCGTGTCGGTGCTGATGACGCGCAAGCGGGGAAAGTCCCGCCGAACGCTTTCCTCGACGAACGTGCCCACCGGCAAAGCGACCGTTACATCTTCGAGGGCGGACAAGTCAGCCACATAGGGATGGTCTTCCCGCGCGATCACCACATTGGCGTCGGTGAACAGCGGTTGGGTGAAGATCAGCCAGGCATCACGCACCGGCGTCTGGTTGAGGAAGCTGAGCAGCTGGCAGCGGCCAGCCTGGGAGAACGCCACCGACTGGCCCCAGTCGCTGGTCGCCACGATATCCAGTTGCAGCCCCGCCCGTTGTGCTACCAGCCGCAGCAGGTCGGCGGCAATCCCTTCATGCTCCCCGCGGGCATTGAGCATCTCGAAAGGCAGCCAGTCCGGGTCGACACAGATGCTGACCGAGCGGTTGTCAGCCAGCCAGTCACGTTCGGCTGCGTCGAGCTCGAGCGTTACATCGGCCGTTGCCGCTGCACCACCTGCAAATGCCAGCAACGCCAGAAGCAGATACCTAGTCACTTCAGCCACCCTCGGGAGGAGCGCACGTAACATTGGCGACGGCTGCAGTTCAACACGGCGCAAATGGCACGGCAAGATCAATCATGGCTTTGAGCCATCACAAATCATGCCAACCATTTTTTTGACGCTTCTAATCATTTGCAAACATTGATTGGCGCAGCGATCGAACCGACCCCCGGTCAGCTCTTCTAAAGGGGACCGAATATTGGAGGTTTCAATGAGCAAGCAGCTATTTCTCGCCTGCGGTCTGGCGCTCTGCGCCCCGCTGGCGTTCGCACAAACGCCGCCGCCGGAAGTGGTCACCCACCTCAACGGCCTCGATGTGGAGATCAGTCCGATGGGCGTGCCGGCCAAATCCGAAGGGGTCGAAGGCGAGCTGCTTGGCGTGCGGGCGGTGAAGGTGATGAACCGCACGGGCGGCCAGATCACCTGCGAGTTCCATGTACCGAACGACGCGCGCTCGGATACTTCGGCGTCTCCAGTTTTCACTGTCGCGCCAAATACCCAGCGCACCGAGCGGGTTCCCGGCGACTACTCGCCGGACGAGCCGTACGCGGAGATCACTTGCCGCTCCAGCGACCAGAGCCCGGCGCAATGAGCGCCGTGACCTTCAGCGGCGCTCCTCGCGGATAAAGGGAATACCCAGTGCGCCCGGCTGATTGCCGGAAACGTTCTTGCCGCTGGCAACCCAGATCATCACCGCCAGGGTCACGGCGTAGGGCGTCATCAGCACGAAGTACTGCGGCAGACGCACCCCGGCAGCGGCCAGATGCGGGATCAGCGCCTCGATGCAGCCGAACAGCAGCGCACCGGCCAGGGCCTTCCAGGGTGACCAGCGGGCGAAGATCACCAGCGCCACGGCGATCCAGCCGCGGCCGCCAGTCATATCGGCGATCCACAGCTTGGTGCTGAGCACCGAGATATAGCCGCCGGCCAGGCCGATCAGCGCGGCGCCGGCGAGGATCGCCACCAGCCGGTAGCCGAGCACGGAAATGCCCGCTGCATCCGCCGCTTGCGGGTTCTCCCCCACCGCGCGCAGGCGCAGGCCCGTGGTGGTGCGGGTGAGAAACCAGACCACGGCGAGCACGATCAGCGGCGTCATGAACACCAGCGGGTTCTGCACGAAGAGCTTGCCCAGCAGCGGCAGCTCGGACAGCGGCCACAGCTCGACGGCAGCCAGCCCCTTGACCGGCTTGTTGGTCCAGTCCAGCAAGGTGCCGACCAGGCCGGTCAGCCCCTGACAGAAGAACACCAGCGCCAATCCTGCGATCACCTGATTGATGCGCAGCACCAGCACCATCAGCGCGAACAACAGCGACACCACGGCAGCTGCGCCCATCGCCAGCAACAGCGAAGTGCCATGGCTGCCGAACGCCAGCTGCGCGCCAATCCCGGCCAGCGCGCCGACCAGCATCAGCCCTTCGGCGCCCAGCGCCAGGACGCCCGCGCGCTCGGTGAGGATCAGCCCCAGCGCAGCGAGGGCGAAGGGCACGGCGAAGTCCGGTGTGTTGCCTAGCCAGTTGGCGATCATGTCCATCAGCTTTCGCCTCCCTGAACGCGGCGGATACGGTGGCGGATAAAGAAATCCGACGAGGCGACGCAGATCACCAGGATCGCCTGGATCAACTGCACCATGGAAAAGGGGATCTGGTAGAACACCTGCAAGCTGCGCCCGGCGACGAACAGCATCGCCATCAGCAACGCCACCACCAGCGCCGCCACCGGGTTATTGCGCGCAAGGAAGGCGATGAGGATGCCGGAGAAGCCATAGCCCTGATAGAACGACTGGGTCAGCCGCCCCTCCTGCCCCGCCGTGACCAGAAACCCGGCGATCCCGGCCATGGCGCCAGAGATCAGCACCGTGCCGATGATCATCTTCTGCACCGGCACCCCGACTGCCCCCGCCACCCGTGGGTTGGCATCGACAAAGCGCAGGTACAACCCGGCGCGGGAAATGCCGAGAAACCACAGCGCCAGCAGCGCAACGACTACCGCCAGTGGCACCGCCGCGCTGAAGCCATCGAACAGCTCGGGCAGGCGCTCGAACGGCTGGAATTGTGGCGAATAAGGGAACGAGCTTTTCGGGTCCTTCCAGCTTCCGTACAAAAGGTGCAGCAGGAAATTGATCGCCAGGTAGTTGAGCATCAGTGTCGAGATGATCTCGTTGACCTTCAGCCGCAGCTTGAGCAACACCGGCGCCAGCGCCCAGAGCAGCCCGCAAAAGATCGCCGCTGCGAGCATCAAGGGCAGACGCAGCGCCTGCGGGCCGATCTCGAACAGCGAGATCGCAGTGGCACCGATGGCGCCCCAGATCATCTGACCCTCAAGCCCGAGGTTCCAGAACTTGGCGCGAAACGCCATGCAGCCAGCCAGGCCGACGAGGATCATCGGCGATGCTTGAAACAAGACCGCTTTCAGGCTCTGCGCATCGAACACCGTGAGGATGACGAACTCGTTGAGCAGCTCACCGGCCGGAACGCCAGCGGCGATCAGGATGGCGGCGGAAATACCCAGCCCCAGCAGCAGCGCGAGACCGATGATCATAGCCTGCCAATGCCAGGCCAGTTGCTGGCGGATCTCCAGTGCGTAACGCCGCGACAGCAGCGGCTGTTTCGGGCGCTCGGCCGCTTGCGTAGCCTGCTCGATCATTACGGGGCGTACCTGTTCATTCATGGTTTACCCCTTCTAGATTCAACTCGCCATGGCTCAGCTCCCCATGGCTGACCATCGCCCTACCAATGGCCTGGCGATCCGCGGGCCGGTCGAACTCGGCAACGATGCGTCCGGCGTTCATCACGCCGATGCGGTCGGCCAGCGCCAGCACTTCGTCGAGGTCTTCGCTGATCACCAGCACGGCCGCGCCGGCATCGCGGGCGGCGCGCAGGCGGCCATGCACGGCAGCGGTGGCGCGTACGTCCAGCCCGCGACTGGGGCTGTGCACGAGCACCAGTTGCGGGTCGCGGGAAAACTCGCGGGCGATCACCAGCTTCTGTGCGTTGCCGCCGGAGAGCAGCGCGGCCTTCTGCTTCAGCGAGCGCACGCCCTGCACATCGAACCCGGCCACCGCCTCGGCGGCCTCTGCCTCCAGACGCTTGCGCCGGAGATTGAAGAACGAGCCATAGCGGCCGCTATGGATCTGCCCGACACCGAAGTTCTCCGCCACCGACAGCTCGCCCGCCAGCGCGGTGCCGTAGCGGTCAGCCGGAATCGAGGCGATGCGCAGCTCCCGGCGCTGTTCAGGGCTGGCCCGGCGCAAGTCACCGAAGCCGGTCAATTCCAACGCGCCTTCGCAGGACTCGGGCAAGCCCATCAGCACATTGGCCAACTCGCTCTGGCCGTTGCCGCCCACACCGGCGATGCCGTAGATCTCGCCGGCACGCAGGCTCAGCGTCACGCCATTGAGCGCGCCATGGCTGCCCGCGCCTGACGATCTGAGACCACGTACCTGCAGCCGCACCTCACCCGGCGCCGCCGGCTGGTACTCGCTGGCCGGCGCGGATTCGCCCACAGTCAGGCGCACCAGTTCGGGTACCGAGACCGTCTGTGGGTCGAGGGTTTGAATCGTCCGTCCGCCGCGCATCACGGTGACGCGGTCGGCAAAGCGTTTCACATCGCTCATCTTGTGGGTGACCAGGATCACCGCCGCGCCCTGGCGGGCAAAAGCACGCACCGTTTCCAGCAGGCGCTCGGCTTCCTGATCGGTGAGTACCGCCGTTGGCTCGTCGAGGATCAGTATCCGCGCGCCCGCCAGCAGCACCTTGAGAATTTCCACCCGCTGCTGCTCGGCCACGGAAAGCGACTCGGTGACCTTGCGCGGGTCTATGCTGAAACCCAGCTCTGCCGCCTTGTCGGCGATCCGCTGCTCCAGGGCGGCAAGACGTTGGCGATGGCTGCCGGCAAAGGCGTGATTACCCGGCCCCTCCGGCAGCGCCAACTGGATGTTCTCGGCCACGGTGAAGGGCTTCACCAGCTTGAAGTGCTGGTGAACCATGCCGATGTGGTAGCGACCAGCATCCCGCGGGCCGCTCAAGCGCACCGGGTTGTCGTCGATCAGCAGCGATCCGCTTTCCGGTGCGTAGAGGCCGGCGGCGATGTTCATCAGCGAGGATTTGCCCGCGCCGTTCTCGCCGAGCAGCGCATGCACTTCGCCCCACCTGGCGGTGAAGTCTGCCTGGGACAGGGCCATGAAGCCGTCGAACGACTTGCTCACCCCGGTCAGCTGGATCGCGTTGAGGTTGCTCATTGCTGGGTGATCACTCCCTTGACGAACCAGTCCATCTGCCACAGCGCAGGGTCGGCCATGACCTCGCCGGCGGCGATGCGCTCGGTGCCGTCACGGTCGACCATGGGCCCGGCATAGATCTTCTTCTCGCCTTTGAGCAGCTCTTCACGAACAGCCATGATCCTGGCCTTGTGCTCGTCGGAAACCGCCGGGCCGCAGCAGGCAGCATCGGTGCCGCCTTCAGCCATGGACAGCAGCGCGCCGTTCTCCGGTGGCGTCCAGTTACCGGCGCTGATCTTCTTCAGCTCCGGGGCTAGGAACTTGTCCCACACCCAGACCGAGGAGCAGACGGTGGCGTCCGGGGCGAACTCGCGCATGTCTCGGTGGTGGCCGGTGCCGTGCACGCCGCGCTCCTGGGCGACGATCTGCGGTGTCGGGCTATCGACGTGTTGGCCGAGCACATCAGCACCGGCGTCGATCAACGCCATGGCGGCGGCGCGTTCCTTGACCGGATCGTTCCACGCGCCGGTATAGACCACGGTGACAGTGGCGTCCGGGTTGATCTGCTGGGCGCCAAGGGCGAAGGCGTTGACCGTCCAGTTCACCTGACCGAAGGGGTTGGCCGCGACAAAGCCGAGCTTGCCGGTCTTCGACGCCGCCCCGGCAGCCATGCCGCACAGGTACTGACTTTCGTAGGTGCGCCCGTAAAAGGATTCGAGATTGGCGCTGTTGGTGGTGCCCGAGCCGTTGAGGAAGGCTACGTCCGGGTACTTGGCGGCCAGCTCCTTGAAGGTGTCCGAGTAGCCGAAGGCGGTGCCGATGATCACGTTGGCGCCGCGCTGGATCAGCCGGTCCACCGCCGGGCGGATCGAAGAGGCGTTCTCCGGCACGCTCTCGACGTACTGGATCTTGGTATCCAGCTCGGTTTCGAGCTTCTGCCGCGCCTCGTCGAAGGCCTGGGTCCAGCCGCCGTCATTGCGCGGGCTGATGTAGAGCATGGCGATCTTCGCCGGTTTATCGAGCGTCAGCCCCTGCCCTTCCTGCGCCGAAGCCAGGCCCGCCGCGCCTGTCAGGCCGAGAGCCACCGCCGCACACAAGGTCCGTTTCATGAACTTATTCAGCATTTTTAATTTCCTGATGGTGGGATCGTCAAAGCATGTGGTTGATGCGGAACACGTTTTTCTCGGGGTCCAGCAGCACCGCTTGGTACCAGTGGTAGTAGGTTTCGTAAGGCGCCTTGATCAGCGTCGCGCCCATGGCGACGGCAATGGGCACCAGGCGGTCGACCTCGCCTTGCGAATCGACGTCGATGTTCAGCAGGAACTTGCAGCCGCGGGTGTCGGCGAATTCGTCCAGCTGCAGCAGTTCATAGGCTTCCGGCGCGTTGAAGCCGATGCAGCTCTTGCCGGTATCCAACCCGCGAAAGATCGGCGAGGCGATTTCGGGAATGTTCCGGAAGCCGAACAGCTCGCGGTAGAAGCCGCTCAGGGCTTCGATGTCGCGGGCGAAGACGTTGACGTAGGAAAGGGTGCTCATGCGACCTCCAGCCCTTTGCCGAAGGTGGTCTGCTTGACGAACTTGGAGAGCAGGTTGTCGCCAGAGGTGACCGGCGCGTGGCGTGGCGCTTCGCCCTCGCTCTGGCATCCCGGCAGGCACTCGATCAGCGCGTCGTAGTTGGGCTGGTGGAAGAACACAAGTGACTGTCGCCCGTTGTCGGCAGGGCTGTCCTCAGGCGGATTGACCACCCGATGCAGCGTGGAAATCCACTGATCGTTGGTCCACTGCATCATCAGGTCGCCGATGTTCACGGCGAAGCCGTTCTCCACATAGGGCACATCCACCCATTCGCCCTGACCGTTGCGCGCCTGCAAACCGCCCAGCGCGTTGTCCGGCTTGACGATGGTCAGGCTGCCGTAATCGGTGTGGGCGCTGGCACGCAATTGCCCGGGCTCCACCGCGCCCTTCACGTCCGGATAGCTGAGGCTGCGGAACATGCTGATGTGCTTGTCGATCTTGTCGTCGAAGAAGGTTTCCGGCAGTTCCAGCGCCAGGGCGAAAATGCGCATCAGCGACTGCGACAGCTCGCTCATCGCGGCGAAATACTCGCGATAAGCCTGCTCGAAGCCTTCAATGCCGGCCGGCCAGACGTTCGGCGCGGAATGCGGGCCGGCAGCGGCGCAGCGGTAGTAGTCCTTAGCCGGCACATCGCTGGGGCCGATGGAAAAGGATTCCTTGAGATCGCCCGGCGCCGCCTCTTCCAGTGAGTACGACAGGCTCTCCTCCGCCACCGCGCTGTAGCCGCGCACCATGTCGGGGCTGGGCCGGTCGACCTTGCGCTTTTCCGGCAACGGCGAGGCGAAGAACTGCCGCGTCAGCCGCGACACGCGCTCAATCAGTTCACTGGGGATCTGATGATTGGTGATGACCAGAAAGCCGATGTCGCGACAGGCCTGGTCCACGGCCTTGGCCACCTGGGCCTTGCCCTCCGGCGTGCCGGCGAAATACGGCGCCAGGTCGATGATGGGAACGTATTGCAGAGTCATGGGTGACGCACTCCTCTGACGCAGGGCGGAAACTGAGCGCGTCGCCAGTGGCGCAGGCGCTTCTCTGTATGTGCGATGCCGCCGCCTTTGCACACGGGCGACTTTCGAGGAGAGAGCAGAAAGCGTGCCACCGGATCGATTCGCTTTTGGATCAGTGACTTAGCGTTATGGCGGGGAAATAACGGATCAAATGGTCCGGTTCAGAGCACTTGGTTTGTGCATGAGGCACGAAAAGCGGGCGAGGACTGCAGCAGCCGAGGTCAGCCCCGCCGCTCAGCGATAGGAGTGAACTAACGGCCCGACGACACGATCCCCTCTTAAGCACCTTCAGAGCGATCCGCGCCGCGCAGGGCTGGTCGAAAGCAATGAGGAGTTCCTTGTGACCGTCATTACCCACCGCACCACAGAAACCACTCACAGCGTTTCCCGCCATGTGCCGCATCCGCTGCACTCGATCCTACTGGCCGGGAGCGTGCCGTTGTTTCTCGGCGCACTGCTGAGCGACGTCGCCTACTTTCGCAGCTATCAGATTCAATGGAGCAACTTCTCTTCCTGGCTGATCGCCGGCGGGCTGGTGTTCTGCGGGCTGGCAATCCTGTTCGCGGTCGTAAACCTGATCAAGGCCAGGCACAGGGCAGGGCGACCGCTGATCTATCTGCTGTTGCTCGTGGCGACCTGGGTACTCGGCTTCATCAATGCACTGCAGCACGCCAAGGACGCCTGGGCAGTCATGCCGACCGGCCTGGTGCTCTCGGTGATCGTCACGCTGCTGGCCTGCGCCGCCGCGTGGATCGGCCTTTCCAACCTGCGAGACGGAGGTGAAGCATGAAGCACACCAATGCACTCTCCGCGCTGACCATCGCGTTGTTGCTAAGCGCCTGTGGTGGCGATGAGCAGGACGCCGCCAGCCTGTACGGTGCCAACCCCAAACTGCCGGAACCCGACCGCGGGCTGCTGCCGAGCATGAAGATCGCCGAGCCGACACCCTGGGGCGATGCAACACCCACGGTGCCGGAAAACTACAGCGTGACGGCGATAGCCACCGACCTGCAGATCCCGCGCCAGACCCTGGTGCTGCCCAACGGCGACATCCTTGTGGCCGAAGGTCGTGGCGGCAATGCGGCCAAGCTGAAACCGAAAGACGTGATCGCCGGTTACATCAAGGCGCAGGGCAACACGTCGGTCAAAAGCGGTAACCGGCTGACCCTGCTGAGAGATGCCGATGGCGACGGCCGCTACGAAATGCAGAACGTCTTCGCCGATGAACTTAATGCCCCCTATGGACTGGCCTTCCACGATGGCAACCTCTACGTCGCCAACCAGGACGAACTGGTGCGTTTCGAATACGAGGAAGGTCAGACCGAAGCCAGCGGTCCGCCGACCAAGGTCGTTGACCTGCCCTCGGAGATCAACCACCACTGGACCAAGGCGATGACCATCAGCCCCGATGGCCAGTACCTCTACGTCGGCATCGGCTCGAACAGCAACATCACCGAGCGCGGCATGGAAGCCGAGGTCGACCGCGCCATGGTCTGGCAGATCAACACCGAAACCGGCGCCTACAAGCCCTACGCCACCGGCCTGCGCAACCCCACGGCCCTGGCGATACTGCCCGGCACCGACCAGCTGTGGTCGGTGGTCAACGAGCGCGACGAACTGGGCGAAAACCTGGTGCCGGACTACCTGACCTCGGTGCAGGAAGGCGGTTTCTATGGCTGGCCCTACAGCTACTGGGGGCAGAACGTCGACGATCGCGTCCGTCCGCAGGACCCGGACAAGGTCAAGCAGGCGATCACCCCGGACTACGCCTTGGGCGCCCACGTCGCCGCGCTGGGCCTGGACTTTTCCTCGGATGTCATGGGCGAGCAATTCACCGAAGGCGCGTTCGTCGGCGAGCACGGCAGCTGGAACCGGGAAGATCCGTCCGGCTACAAGGTAGTCTTCGTGCCGTTCCGCGATGGCCGCCCGGCAGGCGAACCTGTCGACTTCATGACCGGCTTCCGCAAGGACGGCAAAACCCGCGGTCGTCCGGTGGGCGTGACCGTCGACCCGAGCGGTGCGCTGATCGTCGCGGACGACCTGGCCAATGTGGTCTGGCGGGTGACGCGCAACCAGTGACGAGTAGCAGGCCGGTGACCGCGCGGTTACCGGCCTGCTCGTCATGCGCCCCGGCGGGCGCTGCAGGTTGGTCCCTTGCGGCTTTCTTCAAGGCATAGGATGACCTTATGGCGCAGCGCTCGCCGCGAACAAATGGAAGAACTCAGGGGAAACCGGCAAGCCTGGGCGCGCTATTGGTGGTGCTTGCGGCACTTTGCTGGGGACTATCGGGTGGGATAGGCGGCATCCTCATCAGCGAGGGCTGGAGTCCCACCGTAGTCTCGCTCTACCGGGGCCTGATTGGCCTCGTGTGCGTGCTCATCTGGCTGGCATTACGCCCGGCCGGCAGTGGAATGACGAGCCCCAGGCTGTGGTTCTGGTCTGTAATCGCCGGCATCGGCGTAGCGGGCAACTTCTCTTTTTACTTCTTGAGCATCGCCGAGGGCAGCGTTGCGGTGGCAGCGACCCTGATGTACTCAGCGCCGGTGTTCGTCTACTGGCATCCTTCACGTTCGGACTCGAAAGGCCGACGCTGTTCAAATGGGCAGCAATCGCAACGGTGATGCTCGGCGTCATCTTGCTGACCGGTATCCATGACGTCGGCGCTAGCGACATTACACTCGTGGCAGCCGGAGCCGGCCTGCTATCCGGTTTGTCCTATGCGACTTTTATTTTTGCGTTCAAGTACGCGGCGCCCCACGGCAGTCCTCAGGCGATTCTCGTCATAGCGTTCGTGGTGCTCGTTGGCGTACTCGCCTCGATGAGCGACGCGCAACAGGCAGCGGCGGTGCCAGGCGCCCCGAGTTGGCCACTGTTCATCGCTCTTGGTGTGGTCGGCGCAGGGCTGTCCTTCGTTCTCTACATCATCGGTCTCAGGCATACCGCACCGGCTGTGGCGTCCATCGTGGCGATGGTCGAGCCGGTAACCGCTTCGCTCTTCGGCGTCGTGGTACTGGATGAGAGCCTGGCAGCGCTGCAGATCCTGGGCATGGGGCTGATTCTAGCGACGGTGACTGCGCTGGGCCTCCAGGGCAGAGAACCGAACGAGATGTAGCGGTCCGGCTCGTAGAACACTCGCCTTTCCTGACAGTCTCTACCCGACAATTCCCGCTGGAACTTGCGCATGCTCCGCTCCATCCACCACGTCGCGATCATCTGCTCGGACTATGCCGTGTCGAAGCGCTTCTACACCGAAACGCTGGGGCTGACGGTGATTGCCGAGCATTACCGCGAGGCGCGTCGCTCCTACAAGCTCGACCTCGCGCTGCCGGATGGCTCTCAGCTCGAGCTGTTTTCCTTTCCCGATGCGCCGCCACGCCCTTCGCGCCCGGAGGCGCAGGGATTGCGGCACCTGGCGTTTGCTGTGGACGACGTCGCACAGTGCAAGGCATGGCTGGAGCGTCAGGGCGTTGCGGTGGAAGCGATTCGGCTGGATGAGTACACCGGTCGCCGATTCACCTTCTTCGCGGACCCGGACGGCCTGCCGCTGGAGCTGTACGAAGCGGCGCCGGCCGTGGATTGAGCCTGCACGGGTATCCGCCTGACAGCGGGGGCGATGACCAACGCGCCGGCAACGCAGAACCGATGCCACCCGCATCTCCTCCCGTAATGCTTGACCTCTTCGCCGTCACCGCCACGTAACAATCCGGCCCTAGCGTGTTCTGGCTGTCCCCCACACTGACCGCCGAGGCCCGCATGAGAACTCCGACCCGCCTGACCCGCACCGTATTGTCCACTGCCCTGTCCTTGGCCTTGTTGCCGCTGGCCTCGCAGGCGGCACCTCTCCGCGCCGCAGACTACTTCGAGCGGGTCGCGACCTTCACGGTCTTTCGCAACCTGGGTGCCGATGAGGATGCCACCCGGCAGACCGTGGCCGAGATCACCGCGGTGAGTCGCGACGGCCGCACGCTGATCTACACCGACAGTCCTGGCGAGCGCATCGGCCTGGTGGACATCCGCGATCCGAGGTCGCCGCAGCCGGCGGGCTTTATCCAGCTGGAAGGCGAACCGACCTCGGTGGCTGTACATCGCCACTACGCGCTGGTCGCGGTGAACACCTCGCTCGCCTTCACTCAGCCCGACGGTGTGCTGGCGGTGTTCGACATTCGCAATCCGGCGCAACCCAAACGCGTCGCCACGCTGCCCATGGGTGGCCAGCCGGATTCCATCGCCATCAGCCCGAGGGGCCGCTATGCCGCGGTGGCGATCGAGAACGAGCGCGACGAGGACCTCAACGACGGGCTGATCCCACAGCTGCCGGCCGGCTTTCTGCGCATCGTCGACCTCAAGGGTCAGCCGTCGCGCTGGCGCACGCGGGACGTCGACCTGACCGGCCTGGCCGAGGTCGCGCCGGGTGATCCGGAGCCTGAGTACGTCAGCATCAACGACCAGGACGTGGCCGCCGTCACCCTGCAGGAAAACAACCACATCGTGCTGGTCGACCTGCGCCGTGGCCGGGTGATGCGCCACTTCAGCGCCGGCCAGGTGGATCTGCAAGGTGTGGACGTCGAGGAGAACGACCGCATCGAACCGGTCGGCGTGCTCGCTGGCAAGCGTCGCGAGCCGGATTCGATCGCCTGGGTCGGGCCGCTGCTGGCGACCGCCAACGAGGGCGACTACGAGGATGCCGGAGGCGCGGAAGGCGGCAGCCGCAGCTTCACCCTGTTCGACTACAACGGCCACGTCTGGCACGAGGCCGGCGCCTCGCTGGAACACGCCTTCATCCGCGCCGGGCACTACCCGGAAAGCCGCTCGGAGAACAAGGGCATCGAGCCGGAAGGCATCGCCGCGGCGCGTTTCCGCAAGCACAGCCTGCTGTTCGTCGGCAGCGAGCGCGGCAATGCGGTCGCCGTCTACGACGTGGCCCGACCCTGGGCGCCGGTGATGCATCAGTTGCTGCCGACGGGCTTGGGGCCTGAGGGCATCCTGCCGATACCGTCGCGCAACCTGCTGGTGGTCAGCAGTGAAGAAGACTCGGCCGAGGACGGTTACCGGTCGACACTCTCGATCTACCAGTACGGTGCCAAGACCGCACCTTACCCGGAGATCCGCTCCACTGATCGCGACCTGATCTCCTGGGGCGCGCTGAGCGGTCTGGTCGCGGACCGCAGCCAGTCCGACCGCCTCTATGCCGTGCCGGACAGCTACTACAAGGCGTCGCGGATCTTCAGCGTCGACACCAGCCAGACACCGGCACTGATCGACCGCCAGATCGAGCTGCGCAAGGCTGGCACGAGCGTCGACTACGATCTGGAAGGCATTGCCCAGGCCAGCAATGGCGACTTCTGGCTGGCTTCGGAAGGTAACGGCAAGGCCAGGCCCAACCTGCTGATCCGCGCCAACGCCAGCGGCGAAGTACTGGACGAGTTCGCCCTGCCCGCGGAAGTCGCCGCCCAGCAAACCAGCAACGGTTTCGAGGGCGTCGCGGTGGTCGGCGAAGGCGCCAGCACCCGCGTCTACGTGGCCTTTCAACGCGAGTGGAAGAACGACCCCGCCGGGCGGGTGCGCATCGGCGTGTTCAACCCGGGCACTGGTGAATGGGGCTTCATCCACTACCCGCTCGACGCCGCAGCCGAGGGCGGCTGGGTCGGATTGTCCGAACTCACGTCAATCGGCAACGGCCAGTTCCTGGTGATCGAGCGCGACAACCAGCAGGGCCCGGCGGCACAGATCAAGCGCCTGTACCGCATCGACCTGAATGGCCTGCAGCCCGCCGCCGAAGGTCAGCGCTTCCCGCTCGCAAGCAAGCGTCTGGAGCGCGATCTGCTACCTGATCTGAAGAGCACCGGTGGCTGGGTGCTGGACAAGGTCGAAGGTGCGGCGGTCGACAAGCAGGGCCGCCTGTTCGTCGTCACCGATAACGATGGCGTGGAGGATGCCAGCGGCGAGACGCGCTTTATGCGGCTCGGGACGGTCAAGCGCTGAGATCCGGCAGTTTCATGCGGAGCGGCAGACCCGCTCCGCATGCTCGGTCAGCTGTCGCGGGCGCGTTTGATACGGTGATCCCAGCGGCGCTTGGCGAAGCGGCGCATATTCGGGATGTCGTCCGTTTCGTCCATGATCGGCTGGCCGATGATGGTTTCCATGATGTCTTCCAGTGTCACAAGGCCGCGCCAGCTGCCGAACTCGTCGTAGACCAGGCACATGTGCTGGCGCTCGTGCAGCAGCTGAGTCATCAGGTTCTCGACGCTGGTCATTTCCGGCGCGACTTTCATCGGCTTCATGATCGTCGAGACCGGCGCCTCGTCATCGGTCGCTGACAGGGCGTCATAGCGAAACACCACACCCAGCGGGCTCTCGTTGTCGCCGATCACCGGGTAGCGCGAGAACTGGCTGTCGGCAACTTGCTCCTTGAATGCGCCGATGCTGGTCTCCGGCGACGTGTAGTCGCACACCGTACGCGGTGTCATGACGTCACGGACCTTGATCTCGTGCAGGTCGAGGATGTTCCTGATGACGCGCTGCTCGTCCTCGTCGAGGCTCTTGTTCTCGCGGCCAAGCACCGTCAGCGCCTTGATCTCCTGACGGATGTCGTGCTCCGGCTCCTTGCCGCCGACCAGCCGCATGATCATGTCGGACAGGTAGATGAAGGGCTTCAGAATCCAGATCATGCCGTTCAGCAGAGGCGGCAGGTACGGCGCCAACGTGCGCCAGTAACGGGCACCGATGGTCTTGGGCAGGATTTCCGAAAGCACCAGGATCAGCACCGTCATAACCGCCGAGGCGATACCGACATAGCCGTTGCCGAATACCACGGTGACCTGCGCACCGACACCGGTCGCGCCAACGGTGTGGGCGACGGTATTCAAGGTCAGGATGGCCGCGAGCGGCTGGTCGACCTTGTCTTTCAGTTCCTTGAGGCGCTCGTACCGCTTCGGACGGGTCGTCTTCTGGTGCGCGATAAAGCTCGGTGTCAGCGAGAGCAGTGCGGCTTCGAGGATCGAGCAGATGAATGAAACGAGGATGGATAAGACAGCGAACGCTATCAGGAGGGTCATGTAAGGGAGATTTCATTGCCAATGGCAGGCCAATTTACAGCAAAGCCGCCAAGCGTTAGCCGGATGCCGCGATGGGCTTGCAACATTTCATTTCCCCACTTGCACGCACAGGCTGGACACACTGATTTCGACAGCACTCGGCAATGGAGTTCATCCCCTCGATCGGCGCCCTTTTCCGACCACTCGCACGCTTGTTTCCCGACGCGCTCCTCGGCTAGGGTGCGGTCCTCGACGAAACGGCCCTTCAGGAGCATTGCAGATTGATCAGAACAGGGATGTTGACGCTGGGTTTGCTGATGGCGCTCACGGCACAGGCGGCCGAACAGCGGGTATATCTGGTCGCCACGGTGCAGCTGGACGGCACCAGCCTGGCGCAGAGCGCGTTTCTGCATGAAGCGGATATCACCGAACTGGAGGGTTGCCGCGAAGCGGTGAGCGAGGGCCAGCGCGCGCGTGACTGGCAGAAATACCATCACATCTTCCGGAACGATCTTTTCAAGGGCTTCGCCGGCCACATGCACTATCGCTGCGCCTTCAGCGATCTGCAGTTCAGCAGCTGGCACGATGGCCCGCGCTACAACCAGCCCTACCTGATCGCTGTCGACGAGAACGCCATGCTCAGCGTGGAACGGACGCCAAGCCAGGCCCAATGCATGAGCCGCCTGCGCGCGCTGCCGGCTGCCCGGCAGGCACAGAGCTTCTGCGCCATGGGCAACCAGCAGATCAAGCCCTGACCGCCCGACCTTCCGGCCGAGTGGCGGCAGGCATCCGCCCTATCCCGGCTGGTAACTGCCCGGCACCGGCGCGAAGGACACGCCAAAGCGGTTCCAGGCATTGATGGTGGCGATGGCCAGGGTCAGGTTGGCGAGCTGGGCTTCGGAAAAATACTCACGCACCTCCTCGAACAGCTGTTGCGAAACGCCTTGCGGCAACAGGGTGTTGGCCTCGGCCCAGGCCAGCGCGGCGCGTTCGCGGTCGGTAAAGAACGGGGTTTCGCGCCAGGCGCTCAGGGCATAGATGCGCTGCTCGGTTTCGCCGAGGGCGCGGGCGTCCTTGGTGTGCATGTCAAGGCAGTAGGCGCACCCGTTGATCTGCGAGACGCGGATCTTGACCAGCTCCATCAGCGGTTTGTCGACGCCGTCCTCGCGGCGACTCTGCCGCGCCAGGTAGGTTTCCAGCCCGATCATGGCGGTCATCACATCGGGGGCGGCGGCCTGGTAGTTCATGCGCATGGTGGTCACTCCTCGGTTTGAATGTGCAGCCAAGGCTACGCAGCCGCCGAGCTGAGCTATTGTAGATTTTCGACATCTTCGAACGCCGCCTTCCATGTCCGCCCTGCACGAACGACTGCCACACATCAGTGGCTTCCTGACTCGCCCGCCTGCGCCAGCACTGGCTGCCTACGTGCAGCGCTTCTGGTGGCTGGAGGGTGACGCCGCCACGGTGTACGACGAGCAGATGCTGCATCCGGACGGCGCCTGTGGGGTCATCTTCAATTTCGCCGACCCGCTGGCCTTCGATGGTCATCTGCACAACCCGCGTGCATTGATCGCCGGGCCGCAGCTTGCCAGTTCGCGATTGCAACTGGCTGGGCAGGTGAGGCTGATGGGCGTGCGCTTTCGCCCTGGGATGGGCGCGGCGTTCTTTGGCATCAGCCTGGATGAGCTGGCGGGCTTTCATAGCTCCGACTGGCAGCGACTGGGGTTTGCCGGGATGGTCGACCAACTCGCCGAGCTGAGCCGCGAGGCGCAGCAGCTGCTGGTAGAGCAGGAATTGATGAAACGTCTGCAGGCGACTCAGGAGCGACGCTCCCCAGTGCAACAGCTACTGTCGGAGATCACCGCGACCGAGGGCCGTGCACGCCTGGCCGACCTCCTCCAGTCCGTACCGCTCGGCCAGCGCCAGCTGGAGCGCCTGTTCCGCCATCATGTAGGAATGACACCCAAGCAGTTCAGCCGCATCCAGCGCGTGGCGCTGGTGCGCAACCAGCTGCGCGCCGGCCAGCCGTTACTGGACACCGCCCTGGCCTGCGGATACAGCGACCAGGCGCACTTCATTCATGACTTCAAGACGGTGGTCGGCATGACGCCGGGGCGATATCGGGCGAACAAGGTCAGTCGATAACTGCGCCCCATTGCGAGCGCCCGTCACGCCCGACGGAAAAAACGATCGGCTCACATGCTGCTGACGCCAGCGACACGCAGTTCACAGCCAGCTCAGATGGCTTTGCTGAGCGCCTCGAGCAGCTGGGCGATCTTCTCTTCGTTTCGCTTGTAGTAGGTCCAGGGACCGATACGCTGCGACGTCACCAACTGCGCGCGCTGGAGCGCCGCCAGGTAATTCGAAACGGTGGACTGCGACAACCCCACACGCTCCTGGATGATGCTGACGCAGACACCCAGCTGTTCGGGATCGGCTTCCTGCTCGGGGAAGTTGGTCTTCGGGTCCTTCAGCAGGGTAAGGATGGCCAGCCGCGTGGGGTTATCCAGGGCCTTCAGCGCTTCACTGATGTCTATGCTCATATCCGCGGCAGGTAATGGGTTTTCGCGATCTTACGATACTTTGTCGGTGCTGGCTGCGTGCACGCCACGGCCGTGCACGCACGCCGACTCAGTGCGCGTACACCGGGTAGTCGATGTAACCCTTTTCGGTGCCGCCGTACATGCTGCTGGCATCCAGCGGGTTCATAGGCCAGCCACGGGCAATGCGCGCCGGCAGGTCCGGGTTGGCAATGAATGGACGGCCGAAAGCGATCAAATCCGCCCAACCTGCCTCAACTGCCGCAGCGGCGCGCTCGGGGGTGTATTTGCCTGCGTAGATGATCACGCCGCTGAACGCGGCACGAACCGCCTGTCTGAAGCTGATGGGCAGTTCGGGCGCGCTGTCCCAGTCAGCCTCGGCCAGTGATACGTACGCCACGCCGATGGTTTGCAGAATCTTCACCGCTTCGATGTAAGTCTCATGCGGGTCTTGCTCGACAAGGCCGAGGTAGACGCGCTCCTCGTCCGTGCTGGCGAACAGCGGCGCAAAGCGAACGCCCATGCGCTCAGCACCTATGGCGTCGGCGATCGCCTGAACCACTTCGCGCAGGAAGCGCAGCCGGTTCTGCAGCGAGCCGCCGTACTCATCGGTCCTGCTGTTGGTGTGAGCAGAGATGAACTGGTTGACCAGATAGCCATTGGCGCAGTGAATTTCGATGCCATCGAAGCCTGCGTCCATCGCGTTGCGCGCGGCCTGGGCGTAGAGCTGCACCAGCTCTTTGACCTCGGCATTGGACAGTGCCCGCGGCATCGAAGGCTCGACCAGCGCGCCCTCGCCAGGTCCCGTCTCGATAAACACCTTGACGTTGGTCGCCGGGATGGCGGACGGCGCAACAGGTTGCTCACCACCGGGTTGCAGCGAGGTGTGCGAGACACGGCCGACATGCCACAGCTGGGCGAAAATCACGCCGCCCTCAGCGTGCACCGCCTGGGTAACAGCCTTCCAGCCTTCGACCTGCTCAGGGCTGTGGATCCCGGGCGTCCAGGCATATCCCTGCCCTCGCGGCTCGATCTGAATGCCTTCCGTCACCATGAAGCCTGCACTGGCTCGTTGCTGGTAGTAGGTCGCCATTACGGCGTTTGGAATATTGCCCGGTTGCGAGCTGCGCGAGCGTGTCAGCGGTGGCAGCACGATGCGGTTACATAGCGTGAAGGAACCAAGCGAGGCAGGTGTAAAAAGAGCTTTATGATTCATAACGTAAGATTTAGATATCGTGAATTATAGATATTAGATAGCGGAGGCGGCCTCACCGAATGTGAGTACCTCCCCGTGAGGGCTGTGCAGTCCGGTACTACCGTCACTGCCGAGCGGATGATCCTCGACGCCACATCGATAAATGTCAATATCCAGATGCGCATATACCTGGACATAGCCGTCTGAAACCTTTTTTGGGGGGAGCAGGCGCTCGGTGGCGGCTGCTTATCTGGACGGTAACGGTTACAGCGGCCGGAAGCGCGCTATCCCCGTGTTCGAACGTGGCAAACACTCACTGCTGAAGCATCTGGCGTGTCGCGTAGATCCACTAGACGTCATTGGCACTCAGCGAGTGCTGCTGCGCAAGCAGGCCATGGCAGTCCGACCGGCAGGCAGCAAGAATCTCTTCGGACAGATCGGGGTCTTCCACAGCGCGAGCCAATACCAACCCGCCAATGAGCGCAACGACCATTTGCAGAATCTGCGTGCGTTCACTCGTCGGTGAAGCCTGTTGCAGTCGGGCGATAAAGTTCTGCAGCGCCGTGCTGTAAACCTGCCGAATCTCAGGCTCTCGCTGGGTAATATCTGCAGCCATAAAAGCCAGCGGGCACCTCATCGACTTGCCGGTTGCATGTGAGCGCTGAAGATAACCGTCCACTAGCGCCCCCATCCCCCCTTTACCCAACTCCTGCAGGCGCGCACCGCCGGTGCTCGCGGCGTATCGAATCGCTTGCGCATAGAGTTCAGCTTTTGTTTGAAAGTGGCTATAGAACGCGCCCCGCGTCAGGCCCGCGTCGGCCATAAGATCGTCGATGCATACCTGCTCGTACCCCTTATCGGCAAATAGACGTGAGGCGCTTTCCAGAATGCGGGATCGAGTGCGGTCGCGTTGATCAGTGGGCCAAGGCATAAGTGATCCTTCAGTCTATGTCCTTGAACATAGAGTGCCAGCCAGCAGAATTCCAGCTCCCCAACCAGAGCGACTCATCATGGATCTGCATATTTTCGGCCCCGGCTTTAGCACACTGGTCCGTAGCGTTCGGCTTTACTGCGAGGAGAAAGGGCTAACGTACACGTATGGGATGCATCTGAACGGCTGTCCGATCAGCTGGCGCAGCGAGGCTCACAGGGCTCTGCACCCTTTCGGCAAGGTCCCTGTTCTGCTGCACGGCAGCACAGCGATATTTGAAACCATGGCAATCTTTCGCTATCTCGATGCGACGCATCCAGAGCGCTCGCCTACACATACGCTCGCCCCCACGATGCTCCTGGAACAATGGGCAAGCGCATTGGTTACCTCTGTCGATGCATCACTGGTTCGAAACTACATTCTGCCTATTGCCGGCCCAAACCACTCGATAACTCGCGATACAGAGACTCTGGAAATTGCTCGGCTGGAGGCAGAGCAAACCTTAGCGATCCTCGACACGCAACTGGGCGAGCAGTTCTTCTTTTGCACAGAGCACTGGAGCATCGCAGACGCATTGCTGACACCCATGCTCGACTATCTGATGCTCATCACCGAACCAGCGGGCTTACTCAGCCAATGGCCGCGGCTGCGTGACTATCTGGAGCGGATGCGAACACGACCGTCTGGTTGCGCTGTTCTACAAAGCACTCTGGCTCGTTAGTCAGGAACTAGAAATGGCAAGATCCGTGGGAACCTTGTCATTGCGACAGCGGCGCCTCGGCAGCAGACTGCAGGCATCCACCCTGAGAGCTGCACCATGGACGCCACCCGCACCGTCGCCTGCCTGATTTACCCGGATGTGATGAGCCTCGATGTCACCGGCCCGATGCAGGTGTTCGCCTCGGCCAATGTCGAGCGGCAGCGCCAGGGCCTGCCGAGACATTACGAGCTGATGCTGCTCGCTGCCAGCGTCGGCCCGCTCGCCACCTCGGCGGGGCTGAAGCTGGTGGCGGATGCGAGCTGGGCCGTGTGCGATCCGGCCACGCTGGATACCTTGCTGGTTCCGGGCGGTGTCGGCGTGGATGCGCAGAAGCACGACCAACCGCTGCTCGACTGGCTGCGGGCCGCCGAACCCAGGGTGCGGCGCCTGGGCTCGGTCTGTTCCGGAGCGCTGATCCTGGCCGAGGCCGGGCTGTTCGATGGGCGCAAGGCGACCACGCACTGGGCGGACCTCGCTGCGCTGGGCACGTACCCGACCATCGAGGTGCAGGGTGACCGGTTGCACACCTATGACCCGACCGATCCGCAGGCGGCGCATCTGTTCAGCTCGGCGGGCGTCACGGCGGGCATCGACTTGGCGCTGGCGTTGGTCGAGGCCGATCTCGGCCGCGCGTTGGCGCTTTCGGTTGCGCAGCGGCTGGTGATGTTTCTGCGCCGGCCGGGTGGGCAGACCCAGTTCAGCCCGATGCTGGCGGCGCCAAGTGGCGGCGTGGCGCGCCTAGCCGCATTGCTGGAATGGATTCCCGGGCACCTGGGCGATGACCTGTCCATCGAGGCGCTAGCCGCCCAGACGCATATGACGCCGCGCACGCTGTGCCGCCTGTTCAGCCAGGAAACAGGCATGGGGCCGGGCCAATACATCGAACGGGTGCGCCTGGAAGCCGCACGTAACCTGCTGCTCGACGCCCAGGCCTCGATCGCCACGGTGGCGCGGCTGACCGGTTTCGGCCATCCGGAAAACCTCAGGCGCAGCTTTCAGAAGCACCTGTCGGTCAGCCCGCGGGATTTCTACCAGCGCTTCGGCTGACGCAACCGACCTCACTCACCGTTCCCAGCCCGCTCGGCATCTGGCCAGGCAGCGCTGTGTCCGCTCGCCACCCTCAAGGAGCCGCTCATGCATCTTTTGCTCAGCAATCCCCAGGTCCTGCGCCTGTTCATCGCCCAGGCGCTGTTCTGGTCCTGTTCGATGACCGGGATCATCTTCACCGCTATCGTCGGCCTGCGCCTGGCGCCGGCGGCCGGTCTCGCCACCTTGCCGCTGGCCCTGCTGATGCTCGGCGGCCTGCTCGCCCTGCAACCACTGGCGGGGCTGATGCAGCGCCGCGGCCGTCGCGCCGGCTTTCTCATCGGTGCGTTGGCCGGCGTGCTGGGCGGACTGATCAGCGCGCTGTCGCTCTGGCTCGACAGCTTCACCCTGCTCTGTCTCGGCGCTCTGCCCATCGGCGCCTACCAGGCCTCGGCGATGTACTACCGCTTCGCCGCGCTGGAAGCGGTGAGCGAAGCCTACAAAGGGCGTGCCACCGCCTGCGTGATCGGCGGTGGCGTGCTGGCCGCGCTGATCGCGCCCACGCTCGGCCACCTGGCGCGTGATCTCGCCAGCGTTCCCTTCGCCGGCACCTATCTGTTGATCGCCAGCCTCGCGGCGCTGGGCGTGCTGGTGCTTGCTGGATTGCCGGCAAGCAGCGGAACGCCCGGCGTTCAGGCCGCCCCGTCAGCAGTCAGTTGGCAGGCACTGCTGGCGCGGCCGACCATTCGCGCCGCGGTGCTGACCACCGCCGCCGGCCACGGCCTGATGATCCTGGTGATGAACGCCACGCCCCTGGCGATGCATGGCGAAGGTCTGGATCTGCAGGCCAGCGGTCAGGTCATCCAGTGGCACATGCTCGGCATGTTCCTCCCGGCATTCGTCGCCGGGCCGCTGGTGGACCGCTTCGGCTGCCGGCTGGTCGCCTGTGTGGGTGGAGGATTGCTGATCGCCAGCGCGGTCGTGGCGCTGCTCGGCGTCAGCCACTGGCATTTCCTGCTCAGCAGCTGCCTGCTAGGCATCGGCTGGAACCTGATGCTGGTCGCCGGCACCACCCAGCTGGGCCAGGGCCATGCCGCAAGCGAACGCGCCCGGGCACAGGGCCTGATGGAGCTGAGCAACGGCAGCGTCGCCGCGGTGATGTCCTTCGCCTCTGGCGCGTTGATCGCTCAGGCTGGCTGGGCGGCGGTGAACATCGGGCTGCTGCCCATCGTGACGCTGGTGGTGCTGGCGCAGGTTGCGCAGGGCTACCGGCAAAGGCAGGCGGTTTGAAGGCGCGGCGACTGCTGGCATCACCCGGCGGAGCTCAACGCTCAGGATTCACCCGTCCCTGAAAAGGAAAGGCTCCGCCGGCCTCCAGCACACGTTCCAGCGAACGCGCCTCCTCACGGCTCGAAGTAATCCGGAAGCGGATGTAGCAACGCTCTTCGAGAAACGCCTGCCGACCCGCTTCCGCTCGGAGGTCGTATCCGTCGATGCTGCCGGCAAAGTACAGATGTTTAGCCAGTATCGACTGGGCGCTCCTGACATCGGCAGGGTTGTTCCAGTCACCGCCAGCCCTGAGGATCAATCTGCTCTGGCGAGAGTTCCGGTGCTGAATCAGCCGCTTGCGCAGGTTGACGCCGATTCCAACCTTCAACGCCGCGCCGTCGTCCTTGTAGATCTCATAGGGTCCCGGCAGAGCAGGCACGTACCGCTCGATTTCCGAGAAGCGGATGCACGTCATAGTCCCGGAATCACAGGCAGCGTTCGTCATCATGCCGCCTGTATGTCAGGACGCAGTGTCTTCGGAAACCAGATGGATGATATTGGCCGGGCTCGATATCCAGAACGCCCTGAAGCCTTCCGGCAGCGGTTCGATTTCGTCTCGGCGGGTGCAGGCGTGTTCCTCAAAGTGGGCGGCAGCACCTTTCAGGTCATCGGTGACGACCTCCAGCCATATCTCCGCCTGGCTGATGCCCGGCACGCAGTCCAGCCAGAGCACCTTTCCGCCGAAATCGAAGCGCGGCGTGTGCTCACCTTCAGCGCCCGCCGGGGTGAGTTCTTCCAGTGCGAGCGTCTCGCGGTAGAACGCGAGCGTCCGCTGGTACTCGTGGGCAGGCACCTTCATCGCGATATTTCGGCCAGGCTGGAATGTCGGTTTCATCGTTTCACTCCATCAGGGCGCTGATACCGGAGGTTGCCCAAGGCGCTCCGGCCCGCGCACGGTTAGACCAGCCAGTACAGACAGCGGCGGCCGTTCGTGCAAGGTGATTGCAGCGGGTGAGCCGGTGAACGCAGCGTACGGCAGCCGCTAGGCAGCGGTTCTTCGCCGCAAGAACGTTAGCGTTGACCGGGGCAAGTCAGGGACGCCCCCATTCGATCTCGCGAATCTTCGCAGCGCCGCGTTCATCAACGACGACTACCGTCACGGCCTCGATGAATCCTGCACCGGTAATCGACACGTAGGCCCAACCGATGTCCTGCGATTGCCGGGTGGGCCAGTCATCCATGAATTCGACGTGGCCATCCACTGCGCCCGGCCCATCGTCGTAGGAGGTCATGTCGGCATAAGCCTGCTGCAGTTGCGCTGCGGAATATCGCTGCTGCGCCTGCGTTGAGAGAAGTGCATGAGCCTCGGTGAAGTCGCTGGAAACGAGCGCGCGGGCGAAGTTGGCGGCGGTCGACACGGTGACGTCCTTAGCCCGCGGGTTTACTTGCGGCGCCTCCTCGAAGCAGGCGGAAAGGCTCAGCGCGATCAGATTAATCGACAGCAGTTTCAGGCCGAGCCAGCTCAGCGTGGAGCGTGGCGGCTTGATGGAAAGCATGCTCAACGCGGCCTCACCCCATCGAGGATCAGCGACTGCAGGCTCTTGAGCGTTTCCTCGAAGAACGCCGGATCATCCAGGGTCTTGCCGGCCACGGCCTCGACCTGCACGCGGAAGTCGGCGTAGTGCTGGGTGGTCGCCCAGAGCGAGAAGATCAGGTGATGCGGCGCGATGGGCGCGAGCTTGCCGGCGTCGATCCAGGCCTGGATCACCGCGACCTTGTTCTCGACCAGGTCGTGCAGCGGCTGCTGCAGCTCGCCCAGCAGCAATGGCGCACCCTGCATGATCTCCATGCAGAACAGCCGCGATTCGGCGGGATGATCGCGGGAGAGTTCGAGCTTGACCCGCAGGTAGTCGCGGATCGCCTCGACCGGGTCCTGCTCGACGCTGAATGCTTGCAGCGGCTGCAACCAGACCTCCAGCAGCTGCCGCAGGACGTTGGTGTATAGCTCTTCCTTGTTGCCGAAGTAGTACAACAGGTTGGTCTTGGAGACGTCTGCCTGGGTCGCCACCTGGTCGAGGCTGGTGCCGTGCAGGCCGAAGCGGGAGAACAGCTCCAGCGCGGCCTGAAGAATGCTGGCGCGCTTGCTTTCGATCATGCGCAGGCGCCGGTCCTGGGCGCTGGCGCTCGGTACGCGGACTGCGCCCTTTGGCCGTGGTGTCTTGCTGGCGGTAAGGCGCTTGCGGGGCGGAACGGAGGGCTGATCTGTCACGGGATTACCGACTGGGTTCGAACGAGGCGCTACTGTAGCGCGGTGAGCGTGCGGCGCACGAGCGACGAAGGCGGCAAGCGGCGGCTGCACGATCTTCGTGCGCCACGCACAAACCAGGTGCTCCGATTCAGACCAAATGGTCCATACCGCACCACAAAAGCAACTTATCTCTTTGATAAAAAAGGCAATTCACTTTCTGGCCTGCATCCTGCTAATGCACCCTCGACCCTGCCCGTCACGTTCGGGCAGCGCTTTCTAGCCATTGCGTACAGAGGTGCTACCCATGGATGTTGGTGTTTTCATTCCGATCGGCAACAACGGCTGGCTCATCTCCGAGAATGCGCCGCAGTACATGCCGAGCTTCGAACTGAACAAGGCCATCGTGCAGAAGGCCGAGGGCTACGGTTTCGACTTCGCGCTGTCGATGATCAAGCTGCGCGGCTTCGGTGGTAAGACCGAGTTCTGGGAGCACAACCTGGAATCCTTCACGCTGATGGCGGGCCTGGCCGCGGTCACCAGCAAGATCCAGCTGTTCGCGACTGCCGCAACGCTCACTCTGCCGCCGGCCATCGTCGCGCGCATGGCCTCAACCATCGACTCGATCTCGGGCGGGCGCTTTGGCGTGAACCTCGTCACCGGCTGGCAGAAGCCGGAATACAGCCAGATGGGCATGTGGCCGGGCGACGAATTCTTCGGCACGCGCTACCAGTATCTCGGCGAGTACGCCCAGGTGCTGCGCGACCTCTGGGCCACCGGCCGCAGCGACTTCAAGGGCGAGCACTTCCAAATGGAGGACTGCCGCGTCAGCCCGACACCGCAGGCGGACATGAAGATCATCTGCGCTGGGTCATCCGATGCCGGCATGGCCTTCTCGGCGCAGTACGCCGACTACAACTTCTGCTTCGGCAAGGGCGTGAACACCCCCACCGCCTTCGCCCCGGCCACCGAGCGACTGCTCAAGGCCACCGAGAAGACCGGTCGCCACGTCACCTCCTGCGTGCTGTTCATGGTGATCGCCGACGAAACCGACGAAGCCGCCCGGGCCAAGTGGGAGCACTACAAGGCCGGCGCTGACGAGGAAGCCATCGCCTGGCTTGGCGAGCAGGGCGCCGCCGACAAGGGCGCTGACAGCAACATCCGGCAGATGGCCGATCCGACTTCGGCGGTGAACATCAACATGGGCACGCTGGTGGGCTCCTACGCCAACGTAGCGCGGATGCTCGATGAGATCGCCACCGTGCCCGGCATGCAGGGCGTGATGCTGACCTTCGATGACTTCCTCGAAGGCGTCGAAGCCTTCGGCCAGAAGATCCAGCCGCTAATGCAGAGCCGCCGGCACATCACCGAGCTGAAGGAGTCGGCCTGATGAGCGCCGTCGAACATATTTCGGGCTACGGCCTGAGCGCGCCCGACGAGCCCGTGCAGCTGCCGGCGCGGCCCGAGCCGCTGGCGATGAAAGCCAGTGAAACCGCGCTGATCGTCGTGGACATGCAAAACGCCTACGCCACCCGCGGCGGCTATCTCGATCTGGCGGGTTTCGATGTCTCGGCGACCCAGCCGGTGATCGAGAAGATCCGCCAGGCATTGGGCGCAGCCCGCGCCGCCGGCATACAGGTGATCTTTCTGCAGAACGGCTGGGACAACGGGTACGTCGAGGCCGGCGGGCCGGGTTCGCCGAACTGGCACAAGTCCAACGCGCTGAAGACCATGCGCAAGCGCCCGGAACTGGCCGGCACACTGCTGGCCAAGGGCGGTTGGGATTACGCGCTGGTGGACGAACTGGCGCCGCAGCCCGGCGACATTCTGGTGCCCAAGCCGCGCTACAGCGGTTTCTTCAATTCGCAGCTGGACAGCACCCTGCGTGCCCGTGGCATCCGCAACCTGGTGTTCACTGGCATCGCCACCAACGTGTGCGTGGAATCGACCCTGCGCGACGGCTTCCACCTGGAGTATTTCGGCGTGGTGCTGGCCGATGCCACCCACCAGGCCGGGCCGGAATTCGCCCAGCAGGCTGCGCTGTACAACATCGAGACGTTCTTCGGCTGGGTCTCCAGCGTCGACGCCTTCTGTCAGAGCTTCGCGACCGCACCCAGCGTGGCTGTTGCCAGCTGATTACACCCCAGTGCCCGACCGCGACGCCCGCAGAGGCGTCCGCCGGGTTCGCCTGAATGCCTTGCAAGGAATCAACGACATGCCCAAGCAATCGATCATCCCCGCCGGCTCCGGCAAACCGCTCGCCCCCTACGTGCCCGGCTCCATGGCCGATGGCGTGGTCTACGTCTCCGGCACCCTGCCGTTCGACAAGGACAACAACGTGGTCCACGTCGGCGACGCCGCCGCACAGACCCGCCATGTGCTGGAAACCATCAAGGGCGTCGTCGAGGCCGCCGGCGGCAGCATGGACGACGTCACCTTCAACATGATCATGCTCACCGACTGGGCCAACTACACCAAGGTCAATGAGGTGTACGCCGAGTACTTCCCCGGCGAGAAGCCGGCGCGCTACTGCATCCAGTGCGGGCTGGTGAAGCCCGATGCGCTGATCGAGATCGCCAGCATCGCCCACGTCGGCCAATAGCGCCTGCCAGAGCGGGTCAGCCGGCACGCCGGCGGCCCGCTGATCGACCTCGCGGAGGGAGTGACATGCACTACGAACTTCATGGCCGCATGGAGCCAGATGCGCCGACTCTGGTGCTCAGCTCCGGCCTCGGCGGCGCCGCCGCCTTCTGGACACCGCAGCTGCCGGCACTGACCCAGGACTACCGGGTGCTGGTCTACGATCAGCTGGGGACCAACAGGAGTCCGGCGAACCTGCCGGCGGGCTATTCCATCGAGTCCATGGCAGTGGAATTACTGGAGCTGCTGGACACCCTGGGCATCCGCCGCTGCCACTTCATCGGGCATGCCCTCGGTGGGCTAATCGGCTTGCAGATCGCCCTGCTGCGGCCGCAGTTGCTGCAGAGCCTGGTGCCGATCAATGCCTGGAGCAGCCCCAACCCGCACAGCGCCCGCTGTTTCGCGGTGCGCCTGAAGCTGTTGCACGACAGCGGCCCAGCGGCCTATGTGCAGGCGCAGTCGCTGTTCCTCTACCCGGCCGACTGGATCGCGGCCAACAGCGAGCGACTGGCAAGCGACGATGCCCATGCACTGGCGCATTTCCCACCGACGATGAATCTGGTGCGGCGTATCGAGGCACTGCTGGCCTTCGATATCGAGGCCGAGCTGCCGCGCATCACCACCCCGACCCTGCTGATCGCCAACCGCGACGACATGCTGGTGCCCTGGCAACGCTCGCAGCACCTGGCCACCGTCATGCCCAACGCCCAGCTGGCGCTGCTGAACTACGGTGGCCACGCGTCTAGCGTCAGCGACAGCGAACCCTTCAACCAAATCCTGCTGGACCATCTTGCCGAGCAATGCGGCCAGGTCGCAGCAGCCTGAGGCCCCGAACATGCACGCCCCCATCGACTTGAATGCCCTCGCAACGCTGTTCAGCGAGGCCCGCACCCACAGCGCCTGGCTCGACAAGCCGGTGCCGGACGCCCTGCTCGAACGGCTCTACGAGCACGTCCGCCTCGGCCCGACAGCCGTCAACAGCTGCCCGGCGCGCTTCGTCTTCGTGCGCAGCGCCGAGGGCAAGCAGAAGCTCGCGCCCTGCCTGTCCAAAGGCAACCTGGACAAGACCATGGCCTCGCCAGTGACGGTGATCGTCGCCTATGACGAGGATTTCCCGGAAACCCTGCCGGAGCTGTTTCCCCACGCCGATGCGCGCAGCTGGTACGCCGGCCAGCCGGCACTGATCACCGAGAACGCACTGCGCAACAGCTCGCTGCAGGCCGGCTACCTGATCCTCGCCGCCCGCGCTTTGGGGCTCGATTGCGGACCGATGTCCGGCTTCGACGGCAAGGCGCTGGATGCGGCCTTCTTCGCTGGCACGAGCTGGAAATCAAACCTGCTGATCAACCTCGGCTACGGCGACGCCAGCAAGCTGCGCGACCGCCTGCCACGCCTGCCCTTCGACCGCGCCTGCGTCCTCGCCTGATGGAGAACCGACCATGCAACTGGCTCAATGCGAAACCACCAGTCAACTCAGCGCTCCAGTGATTCGTGAGGATTATCGTGATGCCATGGCCCGGCTGGCCGCGGCGGTCAACATCATCACCACCGATGGCCCCAGCGGCCGCGCCGGCTTCACCGCCACCGCGGTGTGCAGCGTCACCGACGAACCACCGACGCTGCTGGTATGCCTGAACCGCAGCGCATCGGCACATCCCATCGTCACCGCCAACGGGCAGCTGTGCGTGAACACCCTGGCCGGTGCACAGCGGGACTTGTCCAACCTGTTCGGCGGCAAGACGCCCATGACAGAACGCTTCGCCGCAGCACAGTGGAGCACCGGCGTTACCGGCTCGCCGCTGCTCGACGGCGCCACGGTGTCGTTCGACTGCCGCATCAGCCACAGCGCCAGCGTCGGCACCCACGACATCCTCTACTGCGAGGTGCTCGCCGTGTACCGCCGCGACAGCAGCGACGCGCTGGTGTACTTCGGCCGCAACTACCACGGGCTGCCCGGCGCCGTCTGATCGCCCAGCCCCCATCAACACCCGAGCCCGCCGCGCGATCCGCGCCGCGGGCTTTTTCTTTGCCTCGGAACAACGCGCTTACCGGTGCGCCGCTCGACACGCAAACAGCGCTTGCATCACGGACACAATTGTTATGTTATAACCCTTACATTATTCCCGACACGTGCCTCCCGATGACCGAAGCCGAACTACTCGCCCAGCCCGCCGAGGCGTACATGAACGCCGACCAGCAGGCTTTCTTCCGCGACCTGCTTTTGCGCCAGCGTGCCGAGCTGCAGGCGCGCATCGAGGAGGAATTCCAGGCGCTGCGCGAACAGGAGCCAAGCAGCGATCCCGCTGACATCGACAGCGCCGAAGAGCAGCGCCAGTGGCAGCTGCGCGTGCTCGAGCGGGAAAAGAAGCTGCTGGACAAGATCGACGATGCGCTGGATGCCATCGCCCGCGGCGAATACGGCTGGTGCGCCGAGACTGGCGAACCCATCGGCCTGCAGCGCCTGCTGCTGCGCCCCACCACGACGCTGTCGATCGAGGCGAAACAACGCCAGGAACAGCACGAAGAACACCAACGATCCGCCTGAGAGACCGCCATGAACCGCCTCCCCGTTACCGTCCTGTCCGGCTTCCTCGGTGCCGGCAGGAGCACCTTGCTCAACCACATCCTGAAGAACCGCGAAGGCCGCCGCGTCGCGGTGATCGTCAACGACATGAGCGAGATCAACATCGACGGCAACGAGGTGCAGCGCGGCGTCAGCCTCAATCGCGCCGAGGAAAAGCTGGTCGAGATGAGCAATGGCTGCATCTGCTGCACCCTGCGCGAAGACCTGCTCGAGGAAGTCGGCAAGCTCGCCCGTGAGGGCCGCTTCGACTACCTGTTGATCGAGTCCACCGGTATTTCCGAACCGCTGCCAGTGGCCGAAACCTTCACCTTCCGCGACGAGCAGGGCCAGAGCCTGGCCGATCTGGCTCGGCTGGACACCATGGTCACGGTGGTCGACGGGGTTAATTTCCTGCGCGACTTCCAGGAGGCCGAGAGCCTCGCCAACCGCGGCGAAACCCTTGGTGAGGACGACGAGCGCTCGGTCACCGAGTTGCTGATCGAGCAGGTGGAGTTCGCCGACGTCGTCCTGATCAGCAAGATCGACCTGATTTCCGCCACCGAGCGCGAAGAGCTGACCGCCATTCTCGGTCGCCTCAACACCCACGCCGAGATCCTGCCGATGAGCATGGGCCAGGTGCCGCTCGACCGAATCCTCGACACCGGCCGTTTCGACTTCGAACGCGCCGCCCAGGCGCCGGGCTGGCTCAAGGAAATGCGCGGTGAGCATGTGCCGGAAACCGAGGAATACGGCATCGCCTCCACCGCCTATCTGGCGCGCCGGCCGTTCCACCCGCAACGCTTCTACAACTTCCTCAACCGCGAGTGGAGCAACGGCCGCATGCTGCGCTCGAAAGGCTTTTTCTGGCTGGCCACCCGGCCAGAGGAAGCAGGCAGCTGGTCCCAGGCCGGTGGGCTGATGCGCTACGACTATGCCGGCCGCTGGTGGCACTTCACCCCTGAATCGGCCTGGCCGAGCGACAGCGAAAGCCGCACGGCAATTCTGGCCAAGTCCCGCGGCGAGTTCGGCGACTGCCGCCAGGAGCTGGTCTTCATCGGGCAGAACATCAACTTCGACCAGCTGCGCCGCGAACTCGACGCCTGCCTACTGAACGACAGCGAGTGGGCCGTGGGCGTCACCGGCTGGCTGCGCCTGCCGGACCCGTTCGGCCCCTGGCACGAGCAGGTCGCCTGATGCTGGCGCAGCAGATCATCCGCCCACTGCCGCGCCAGTTGCTGGGCGACTCCCCGGCAGTACTCGGCGAAGCGCTGAGCGACGGCGTCAACCTCAGCGTATGGCAGCGCCGGCTGCCGCTGCACATTGCCGAGTTCGCCGAGACACTCCTGGCCCTGGGCGAGCCGCTGGCGGAATCGCTGACCCTCGAACCGACCGGCGACGGTGAGCTGCAGCTGCCAACCCTGGCGGCGGCCTATAGGGACATTGCCGGCCATGCTGGTTTCGTCGCCGACGTGGCCTGGCTGGTGCGGGCGTTCAGCTGCCTGGTCGATGCGCGGCGCATTGGCCTGCGCCTGCGCGTGCTGGACAAACCCATATGCCCGCGCTTTCACGTCGATCATGTACCGCTGCGGCTGATCACCACCTACGCCGGCGCAGGTAGCGAATGGCTTCGGGAGGGCGGCATGCAGCGTCGGCGCCTGGGCGATCCGACAGCCGAACCGACTGATCCGGCTGCCATCCAGCAGCTCGGCGCTGGCGACGTGGCATTGTTCAAGGGGGAGAAATGGCTGGGTAACGAAGGCGCCGGGATCATTCATCGCTCGCCGCAGGCGACAACGGCTGAGCGCCGTCTGATCCTGACGCTGGACTGGCTGAGCTGAAGCAAAAGGGCCGCAGCTGCGGCCCTCCGAATCGGCGACCGATCAGGCTGCCATCTTTTCGCACTCTTCAGCGCACTTGCGACAGGCCTCGGCGCAGGCCTGGCAATGGTCGTGCTTGTGCTTGCCGCACTCCTCGGCGCAATCGCGACAGACCTGCGCGCAGAGCTTGCAGAAGGCTTTGGCATAGGCACTGTCGCGGGTCATCAACACTGCTGCGATCGCACACATGTCGGCGCAGTCACGATCGAGCTCGATGCAGCGCGCCATCATCTTCACGTCGTCCTCGCGCAAGCAGGATGCCGCGCAGGTCTCGCAGACCAGTGCGCAATTGGAACAGGCCTGGATACATGACTGGTAACTGGAATTGAGCATGGAATTTCCTCCATCTGATGTGCCAGCGAAATGCGGTACGGCGGGACCTTCTTCAGGTCATGCGCGCGAACCGCGCCCTACTAGGTAGGGCGTTGGTCGATCCATCGAAGTTCAATCCGTTCGCCGGACGGGCCATGCGGTACGACGCAGCGCAGCCGCAGCGGCACCGCTACAATGGCCACCCCGTAAACCATCACCGACGCCGTAACTGCCATGCCCTTCACCCTGTCCGCGCCCTGCGAATTGCTGGAAGTCATCAGCAAAAGCCGCTTCCTGGCCAAGGCCGCACCGGTGCAAAGCCCGGAGGAAGCGCAGGCGTTCGTCCAGGCGGTCAGCGATCCCACGGCGACCCACAGCTGCTGGGCGTGGAAGATCGGCAACCAGTACCGTTTCAGCGACGACGGCGAGCCCGGCGGCACGGCGGGTCGGCCGATGCTCACCGCCATCGAAGGGCAGGACTTCGACCAGGTCGCGGTGGTGGTGATCCGCTGGTTCGGCGGCATCAAGCTCGGCACTGGCGGCCTGGCCCGTGCCTATGGCGGCACCACGGCAAAGTGCCTGCAGGCCGGCGAACGCAGCGAGCTGGTGTCGCGCTCGCGCTGTCGCTGTCATTGCCGCTTCGCCGAGCTGGCGCTGTTCAAGGCACGCCTGGCGGAATTCGACGCGCTGCTGGAAGCCGAACATTTCGATGCCGAAGGCGCGACGCTGGAGATTGCCCTTCCCGCCGCTCAGCTGCAGCCGCTGGAGAGATTGCTCGCTGATATCACTCGCGGGCGCAGTCAGCTGGAAGCCATGGACTAGACGCGTCGTTGCCCACAAATACTGTGGACGCAATTGTGGATAACAATTGTATGGCCGCCTGGAAAGCGCTCGCGGCGGGCGCTCGGGAAAACTGCACAATTTTTGATCAACCAGCCTTACGCGCCCCAACGGGGTGCGTTAAGCGCTTGAATTACTGTGTTTTTTGACTGGGCAGTCGGCTACTGACGTTTTGCTATCAATCGCGTTCTGCCAGCTCGAGGTTATGCCCGATTTGAGTGGAGAACTTTGTGGATAACATTGGGAACAACCTCGCCAGCGCCCGTCAGAACTGGGCTGCAGACCGCTGGTCAATTAATCGCCAAATCGCGCTAACCGCAATGAACCGGTCATTCGGCTGTCATCCAGAATTGCTAGGCGGGACAAACTGGTCAGCTGGCATATCAGTTGCTCCAACCCACCGATAGAATGCCCGCACACCCGAAAGACGAGAATTTCGCGATGCACGACTGGCTCAACAATCTGCCCAAGGCCGAACTCCACCTGCACCTGGAGGGCTCGCTGGAACCCGAACTGATGTTTCGCCTGGCCGAGCGCAACAAGATCGCCCTGCCCTGGAACAACGTGGAGGCACTGCGCAGCGCCTACAACTTCGGCAACCTGCAGGAATTCCTCGACCTCTACTATGCCGGCGCCGACGTGCTGCGCACCGAGCAGGATTTCTACGACCTGACCTGGGCCTACCTGCAGAAGTGCGAAGAGCAGAACGTGGTGCATACCGAGCCCTTCTTCGACCCGCAGACCCACACCGACCGCGGCGTGCCGTTCGAGGCCGCGCTCAACGGCATCAGCGCGGCGCTGGCCGACGGCCGTGAACTACTGGGCATCAGCAGCGGGCTGATCCTCAGCTTCCTGCGCCACCTGCCGGAAGAGGAAGCCTTCAGGACGCTGGAACAGGCGCTGCCCTATCGCAACGCTTTCTTCGCCGTTGGCCTCGACAGCTCCGAAGTCGGCCACCCGCCAAGCAAGTTCCAGCGCGTGTTCGACAAGGCGCGCGCCGAAGGCTTCCTGACCGTTGCCCACGCCGGCGAGGAAGGCCCGCCCGAGTACATCTGGCAGGCACTGGATATGCTCAAGGTCAGCCGTATCGACCACGGCGTGCGTGCGGCCGAAGATCCGAAGCTGATCGCCCGGCTGATCGAGGAACAGATCCCGCTAACGGTCTGCCCGCTGTCCAACACCAAGCTCAAGGTGTTCGACGACATGCGCCAGCACAACATCCTCCAGCTGCTAGAGCAGGGCGTGAAGGTCACGGTGAATTCCGATGATCCGGCCTACTTCGGCGGCTATGTGACGGAGAACTTCGTCGCGCTGCACGAAAGCCTGGGCATGACCGAGGAGCAGGCTCGCCGCCTGGCGCAGAACAGTCTGGACGCACGGCTGGCCTACTGAGCCCGTCCGTCGCGGCGCTATCCACATGCGACACCATGGCTCGCCCCGCGGGTCATGGCAGCGCCTAGACTGTGCCGCGTCTACTTCACGAGGAGATCGCCATGAACATTCTCGTCCGTCCCCTGACGCCCTACCCCGACAGCGCCTGGCAGGTGAGCCTCGACCGGCAGAAAATCACCTTTCGCAGCGAAGCCGAGGCACGCGCCTTCGTCGAGACCCTGCGCCGGCGCCTGCAGGCGCCGCACCCTTTGCCACTCAGCGCCTGACAGTCATTCCGTGCTGGCGCGCGCCGTGGTGTAAGCCACGACCGTTGCCAGCAAGCCGCACAGGCTGATGATTGCCGCAAGCGGCACCGCCGTGCCGTTGTGCAGCGCCCCCACCGCGGAAGCGGCGATGGCTGCGATGGTGAACTGCATGCTGCCGAGCAGGGCCGAGGCGCTGCCGGCATTGGCGCGCTGATCGGCCATGGCGCAGGCGGTGGCATTGGGCAGCAGGCAGCCGAGGCAGGACACACAGCAGAACAGCGGAATCAGCAACGGCCAGAGCGATTCCGGCTGCGCCGCTGCAACCGCCAGCAACGCCAGCGCACTGCCGAAGAAGAACCACACCCAACGCCGCACCCAGAACTCCGGCCCGCGCCAGCGAACCAGTCGCACGTTGACCTGCGCCATCAGGATGAAGCCCGCCGCATTGATACCGAACAGCCAGCCGAAATGCTCCGGCTTGATGCCGTACAGCTCGATGAAAACGAACGGCGAACCGGTGATGTAGGCGAACATGCCGGCCATGCACAGCGCGCCGGTCAGTACGTGGCCGATAAAAAAGCGATCGCGGAACAGGCGCAGGTACTGCCCTAGCGCGCCTGACATCGGCTGGCGCGGCAGCCCGGCCGGATAGGTTTCCGGTAGCCAGAGCGTGACCGCCACTAGGCACATCGCGCTGAACAACGTCAGCAGGATGAAGATCGAAGGCCAGCCGAACGAGGCCAGCAAGGCCCCGCCCGCCACCGGCGCGAGGATCGGCGCCAGCCCCATCACCAGCATCAGCTGCGAAAACACCTTGGCGCTGGTCATCGGATCGCACAGGTCGCGCACCACGGCCCGCGCCACCACCATGCCCGCACAGCCACCAAGCGCCTGGACGAAGCGGACGCCGATCAGCCAGTCCATGGACGGCGCAAAGGCGCTGGCCAGTGACGCCAGGGTGAACAGCACCACGCCGATCAGTAGCGGGCCGCGTCGCCCGTAACGATCGGCCAGCGGCCCGTAAACCAGCTGGCCGATGGCCAAGCCGATGAAATAGGCCGCCAGAGAAAGCTGCACGTGATCGACGCTGGTGCCGAACGACTCCGCCAGCAAGGGAAAGGCCGGCAGGTACATGTCGATCGCCAGGGGGCCGAACGCGCTGAGCGCACCCAGTATGAGGAGAATCCGCAGAGACATCAGAGGCTCACAAGCTGAAAAAGAGACGTGGCCGAGAGCGTCCATTGGACATCGACCATACGCGGGCATTTACACCGACATGCAAGATGCTGTTACATACACCGCTGTTTGTAAACATGCATCACGACGAGATGCACCGTTACACTGGCCGCATCCATCGCTGCTGGACGCCCGAAGCAGCCGTTATCTGCCTGAACCTGCCCATGCGCCGAACCAAAGAAGAAGCCGAGAAAACCCGTATTGCCATCCTCGCCTCTGCCGAGCGGCTGTTTCTGGACAAGGGGGTGGCCCACACCAGTCTCGACCAGATCGCCCGTGACGCCGGTGTGACGCGAGGGGCGGTGTATTGGCACTTCCAGAACAAGGCACATCTGTTCCACGAAATGCTCAATCAGATTCGTCTGCCGCCTGAGCAGATGACCGAGCGCCTGTGCAGTTGCAATCAGCAACAACCGCTGCTGGCACTGATCGCCCTGCGCAACCTGACGGTCGAGGCCATCAGCGCGCTGGCAAGCAACGAGCAGAAGCGCCGGATCTTCACCATCCTGCTGCACAAGTGCGA